>Ga0187849_1000037_pt1 | contig 179542 bp, 170 predicted proteins | sample June2016WEW_4_10_2_FD_132412 | JGI IMG/M metagenome (GOLD analysis project Ga0187849, IMG submission 132412) | Peatland microbial communities from SPRUCE experiment site at the Marcell Experimental Forest, Minnesota, USA - June2016WEW_4_100 | ecosystem: Environmental > Terrestrial > Soil >... | reverse complement strand
AGGGTGGGTGAGGACGAAGGTGCTTCTAGCTTTGTGGCTCACACCTCAAGCTTGAGGTGCCTTTGTCCAATTCTGGAGAACCCCGGCTACCCAGGGTGCTCCCCGCTGAAATCCGAAGAGCCTACATAGCTCCAACCTGTCGGTTGGAGCTAACGCGACACGCGGGCCGTGGATCTGGCGGGTTCCATGTCGATACCTGGATGGAGGCAGAGGACATCCGCGAGGTCAACCGTCAATTGCTTTCTGCCCTTCGTCGAGTCGAGCGCCGGACCCGTTTGCGCGCCGAGTGGACCGCTGGCGGGGTGACGTATCGCTTCTTCGACTACGTACTGAAGGGCACGCGTCGAACTTCGCCAAACCAATCTGGAGACCAATACCGACACTCGGTCAATTACGAGTGTTCCCGAAGATCCACTTACTATCCCGGGACACATCGCTTCACGTTCATCGATGGGCTGGCACGAGCTCCCGCTAATTGCGGCTTCGACAAAATCCCGACAATGGGCGCTACGAGGTGAGAGCAAACACGTACACGGGCTGTCCAGCACCTCCGACCGCAGCGGGGTCACTGGTGGGCTGTGGGCCGCCAGACGACGAGGTCGCATCGTAGGTGCTCCACGAATACGCCGGGTTCGCGTGGTCGGCGATGAACGTTTCCAATTCACCGTTCGTCAGATTGGCAATCACCGTGGGAACTGGGGAATTACTCGCCGCCGGCAGAATTGTTCCAAGCAGGGCGACAGGGCTTGCTTTGACCGCGAACGTCGAAGCACGGCTCTGGTCGTACGCATTCCAGAGTCGGCCGCCGCCACCGTCGGGGATGAACTCGGTTAGCGCTGCACCGGTGGACGCTGCGTACACGTGTGGGGTCAAGTTCCAGGTGAGGGCGCTCGGATGACCGGAGATCGAAGGTCCGCCCGAGTTCTTCGTCTGGTCGTAGGCGTTCCATACGTTTCCCCAGAGATGATCGTCGGTGTACTCGATCAAATGGTCGGTGTCCTTTCCCCGCAGATAGATGTGGAACGCTGTCCCAGTTCCAAACGCGAGACGAATCCCTGAGGTCACAACTGAAGGTACGTCGGTGACCGAGATGAAGCTGCTCGTCGAGCTGATGTCATAGGAATTCCACACATTGCCGAAGAGGTGATCATCGACCACTTCGACGAGTTGTCCGCTCGAGGTGTCGCCGAACACGAATGATGCCCACGTGGGGATGTCAAGCGCGGTGAACGAGGCAAACTTCAGGGCGGAGCCCGTCAAGGTATTGAGATCGCTCACGGTCCAGGTCCCGCCTGCGCCATTGTCCTCGTAGTCGACGAGGTCCCCTGATCCCTGGGCCAGTGCGAAGACGCTTACGTGCGGGCCGTCGAGGATCGCTTGGGGACTTGTGTCGATGTCCGGAGCGCCGCTGGTGTTCTGGGTCAGGTCGACGGGGGGCTGCCAGCTGGCTGTGGGTCCTTGGACAAATCGGTAGAGGTGCCCGTTCGATCCCATGGCGAAGACTTCGGGCTTCCCATCGAGGCTCATGACGGCGGTGACGTTGCCGACGTAGGTGTTCCCGCCGGGGTTGGGTGCGACGGGCTGAACCGTGAAGTTCGTGTATGTGGAAGGTGTGGCCCCTTCGCCGAATTCCGAGATACCGGGGGAGGGCTGTGCTCCCGCCGGCTCACTGAGGACCAATAGCGCAGCGGACACGACGAGAACGGCGCCCTGAGTCACGAACGATCGCGTGGCCGGTAGACGCAGAGCCATAGAGGGCACCGTATCGCCATTGATCCGTCGCGGATAGTGGCGGTTGCGCACGGAGAAGACCGCGGCGTTCGACTTCCAGATGCCAATGCCGCGTCGGCCGAGGGTGCCGCGGACCAGGCAAAGGCTTGTTGCCAGTCGACTTGGCCGTGGTTGTCTGACGGAGCGATCGACGCAAACAGAGGTCCGGCGATCTCGGCCGGTGGTGTCGCAGTTGCCAAGTCGAGCAGCCAAAGAGCGTCGTCTCGGACGAGGAGCAGCTCGGATCCGGTGCTGGCCATCACCGAGGCGACCACACCTGCGCCAGCCGATGAGGCGCGCTGGGGCCGAGTTGCCCCGGGCTGGAGAACCCACAAGAGGTTGGTGGTGTCCCACTGGGCCATCCAGGTCGACGAGAAGTCGGCGTCACCGGTCGGTCCGAACGCGCCATCGGCCGAGGCATCGCTGAAGACGAGCGCGCCCGAGGCGAGCCAGCCCGGTACGAGCCCCACAGTGTTCGGTGGGATCGCCAACGGCCGGCAAGTCGCCACGTCGACGTCGCAGAGGGCGATGTCCTTGTTCCCGCCCCAGAAGGTCCGATCGCCTCCGGCCACGACGGCCACTGTGTGGCCGTCGGGTGACCACGACAACTACGAGGGCTGGACCAGGGTCGTCGCCAGCTGATCGGGCTGGCCACCTGCGGACAGGCTGTACGGGGGCAGCCGGTCGGCAGCGAGCGAAGCCGATCCTTGCGAGTCGAACCAGTAGAGAAGACCTGCCATCGGGCCACCAGCTTGTCGGTTCGAGGACCGCCCGTGTCGTGGTGGTCCATGTGACGGCCGGGTCGCCGTTCACCGGTGCCACGGAGAGCTCGGAGGTGTACGAGCCCGGTCCTCGATCGGTACGTACAAGACCGTGCTAATTCAATCGTCCGATTCCACTTCGTCGGGCGGAATCGTTTGCCGGCTGAGGTCGGTTGTACCCGAGGAGACTCTCTGCATCGGATCGGAAGCGGCCGAGGTCGACCACATCCATCCCTAGGAGAAGACGACCGGGCTGCGAGACAGGAGGTGTCCGGATGGTCGAAGATCTCGAAGACCCGCGCCGCCAGGAGCCGCCATTCGTCCTGGCTGAGCGGGAGATGCTCGAGGCATGGCTCGCGTTTCACCGCGCCACGTTGTTGCTCAAGTGCGAGGGGCTCGATGATGTCGGTCGCAAGAGCCGACCCGTATCCACTTCCAAGCTGTCGCTGCATGGTCTCGTGCGGCATATGGCCGAAGTTGAGCGGAACTGGTTCCATCGGGTGCTGGGTCGCGACCCCGGGACCCCGTCCATCTGGTACGACCCTGCCGTCGAGGACAGCGAACTGGTCCCTCTCGATGCCGCCGACTGGGAGGCCGACTTGGCGGCGTGGCAGACCGAGTGCGATGCGAGTCGCAGAGCGGCGGCAGCCCATGGGCTCGATGACACCGGGCTTCGTCATGGACGGCCTTGCTCGTTGCGATGGATCTATGTACACATGATCGAGGAATATGCCCGGCACAACGGGCACGCTGATCTCATCCGCGAGCTCGTGGACGGGAGCGTCGGCTGGTGACAATCTCAACGACGGCCTGGCAAACATCCTGGCCGAGTACCTAGAGCGCTTCTCCGGTGTCAACGGGCAGCTCAGCGTCAAGAGCCGCCTGAACGATATGTTCGGCCATACCCGCAGCTCACACCCCTCGCAGATCACGACGAGGGCCCTTCTGGGCTGGATCACCCGGGACGACCCAGCCAACAACACCGTGAGGGCTCGGCTTTCCACCTCACGGACCTTCCTGCGGTGGTGCGTCCAGTGCGGCATCATCGAAACGTCCCCCGCCGATCACCTACCAAACCTGACGAAGCAGTACCCGACCACCTACGGCAAGGTGCAGCAGAAGAATCCCGCTCGCTTTCTGACCTACGACGAGGCCTTTGTGCAGCTCATCGGCGCCTGCCAGGACGGAACCGACACAGGGCTGCGGGACGAGATCATCGTCCGCCTTGGCCTCAGCGGCATGCGAGTGACCGAGATCGCGGAGCTGACCGTTGGTGCGCTCACCCAGCTCCCGAGCATCTCTTGGACCGGTAAGGGGAATCGCCCCCGTCAGCTCGTCGCAGGAGACGCCCTCTGCCATGCCATCCAAACCTGGCTCAGATGCCGCAGTGAGCACGCTGGGCCCCCGCAAAGCACTACCGCCCTGCTCCTGCCTTGCGTGCCCGCGACCGTCCACGAGGGCGCCTACCGCAAGCGCAAGGCCATCGACCGGACAAGCTCGCGGACGCTCCACAAGTCGACGTTGTGGCACGTCGTCACGACCCGAGCACGGATCGCAGGGCTCGGACACGTCTCCCCCCACGATCTGAGACGAAGCGCCGCCGCCATCCTGCACAATTCGACAACGAACGATGGAGCGCACCGCTTCGACTTGCTCGACATTCAGCGAGTGCTAGGCCACGCAGACCCAGCGACGACGATGCGGAGCTACCTGGAACCGATGGACACTGCTGTCAGCGGGCGAGCTGCCGTGGTCCTCGATTAGAGCCCGAGAGCGAAGGTCGGTTCATGCGATGGCTCGGCGGTGGTCGTGCCCAGCAAACCCCTGATGTAGTGGAGGGACCCCGGGTGCTCGCCCAACGGGCTCCGCACCCCGGGCCCCCCTTCATCGCACCGAGCGTCCTGGAGGTCTCGCCCCCCCCCGAGCCAGCCTTGACCGGCCTTCGCCAGTTGGCAGCTACGCAGCTCCCACGCAGTTTGCGGGGTGCTGTCATATAGGGTCCGCGCCCGCCAGCCACGCTCCGCAGACGACGTCCGACTGCAAGACACCGGGGCACCAAGGACCCAGTCGACTGTTTCGCGAGTGCGATCCTGAAGTCGGGCCACAGATACGCGTACATGTCGAGTCCCTCTAGCACGTGCTCAACCATGGAGGACGGGCAGCGTGTAGAACTCGACCTCATAGCGCCTGGCCCCAGGGTGCACACCAGCGCCTGTGAGGGCAAACGAGTCAAGGACCGGCGGGGTGAATGGAGCCGAGTACCCGATCGACGAACTGGGACGGAGGAGGTGAAGATCGCCAGCGGTAGCGATTATAAAGCGAAGTCTCCCAGCGGAGGTGTCAATGGAAGCTGTCGGCGGCTTGAGGAGAACCGAAGACACCTTGTAGCCAACGGACAGCGGCACGTCTAGGAAACGCGCTACGACGGCGTCTCCCGTCGGCACGTCGGGGATCGCCACCTTCTGTCCGAATGTTGCACTCACCCGCTTAACTAGCCGAAGGGATCCGCAGCGATCAGGTACGCGACCCAGGACTTGCCACCGGGCGGTCGCGTCGAGCTGAGCGTAGTGGCACATCATGGTGACCCACGTGGTCGGCGGCTCGAAGAACGGATCTCGCCCGTCGACACCGACCGGCGGTTGCTCCAGGATCCGGCTCGGCGCTGCATCGGAACGCAAGAAAGCGGCGTCCAACTGGTCGAGGGACGACGTGTACGCCGAGTAGGCCTGCACGACCGGTTCGGGATCCCAAGTGATCGATGGGTAGGCCCACGCTACGGCGTTCTCGAATGGCTCGATCGCCACCGTATGGCCAACCAGCTCACGGAGCTGAGCAGGATCGATTCGGTAAGTCTGTTGCATCGTCTGCCGTGCTGCATCGATGGCAGCCGTACGGGAACGAGAGCTGAAGACGGTGGTGAGCTCGGTTCGAAGACCGTTCGCATCGTGCAGGACAGCTAGCACGTTCGAAGGAACCGATCCCGCCACCGTCCATGCAATGACGATCAGAAACGCGATCGCCGCGGCCAGGCAAGGGCGCAGTCTCGAAGTCGGAATCGGAACCACCAGAAGGAGGATGGGCACGAAGCCAAAGAAGATCAGGTCGTGCGCGTCGTGACGGACGAATCCCTCCTTGAATGCCCACCACGTCACGGCCAGCAGCACGACGACAGATGCGATCCTGACCCGGCCGTATGACTGACGAAAGCCGAGCGTCGCGACCACGGCAATTACGAGAGTGGCCACCAACGCGTACCACCACTCATCTGTGCGCCCGATCTCGAGCTGCATGGCACTCGAGTACCCGCCCGAGAGGCTTATGGCATTGCGAAGGAACTCACCTAAGTTGCCAAGGCTGTTCCCCGTCAACACCCAGGCAACGACGATCGTGGCCGCGAGCGCGACGCCGGCGATAGCCGTGTCGACGAGGCGCCGGAGTCCCTGGCCCGCTGCGACGACAGCGACCAGGACGGCAGTGGCGACCACACCGTCACTGAACTTCCCGAGCAGGCAGGCCGCCGCGGCAACACCGAGGACAGCGATCCCGATCTGCCGTCGACGCAGGTCGCTATGGGCGATGCACAGCATGCCGAACAACGTGACCGGGATCATGACGAGGTCGCCCGGGTCGAGGAAGGCCACGGCCGTCGCACCGATGATGTAACTGACGGCCACCGCGAATGGCAGCGTGAAGCTCTTGCGAGACCAGTGGATGAGCAAAGCGAACATCGCCGTGATAACGACAGCCAGGTAGATCAAGGAAAGTGCGGCGGTTGAGCCAAAGAAGAGTGTCTGCTGACTGAGGAAGCCGAGCGGTCCGTAGGTGAAATCGATACGTGGTCCCCAAGCGATATGGTGCACGAACGCCATGCTGAGTGCCACTTGCCACGACGGGTCGACCCCTGTCGTGGGTGAAAAATAGACATCGTGAGGAAACCAGGCAGCAATTGTGCACAGCACGGCAATGCCGACGGTATGGACCACCGCGGAACGCACGAATTGTCCGCCACTGGCTTTCCACTGAAATCGTGGAGGCACATCTGACAATCGATTCAGCATCTCGTCATCGCCCGTCACCTTCATGTCGGCAGGCGCGTTTGCGACTCTCTGAGACAATTCCGCAGAACGGTTCACGCGGCTTTCTCCTCCGCATGGCTGGTCATGCCGACGAGTGGGTCCATGAAAGGATAAATCCGATCCGACCGGACCAGCAGTGAAAGCCTGGGAGGGACTTCAAGTCCTTTCGCCGACACCGCCTACTCCCACCGTTCTACCCGCCAGTCGCAGATTGTTCGTGTCGGAGAACCAACCTGGACTCCCACGTCATCACTCTGGCCAGCCATCTGGGAATCCGTCAGAGCCCCACTGCCTTATCCACCACCACTCCGGCCGCCCACTCATGAAGCCGATCCGCCAGTGCGAAACCATCACCTGAAAGCACAAACGCCCCGTCGAGCCCGCGGGGATGGGCAAACTTCTTCACGCCCTTCTTGTCGCGTAATGCTAGAAACGGCCTACGAGCTTCCACCCACTCATCCACCGTCCACTCCTCGTCACGAAGCACTGGCCTGATACCCCAATACCCCCAGTAGCGCGGAACATTCCGAAACCACTCCGGAACTTCCTTCTGACGACGCTTCCCTGACTCCCGCCAGAAGTACTCGGCCACTCTCGCGCCGTTCAGTTCTGCGGAGCCATAGAAGCACGAAGTCACGTCGACTCCCCACCGAAGATGCAGCGGATCATCGCTCCCCACGACCTCGTACCACGCTCGACGTACCCACCCCTCGAACACCTCTTCATCAACCTGCGGACGCCCCAGATAGGTATGGAGATGTGGCGCCCCACGCTCCTGGAACTCGAACGCCCACGCACCCTTCGGCGCACCCCACTTCTTTCGCCACCGCTCCTTCCACGCCTCCCGATGACGTACCACCTCACGCCCGTTTTCCGGGAACACCATCGGATACGTCAACGTGATCATCGCCAGACCGGGCCCGCACTCCGCCCACGGCAGCGCAGCGAACGTCCATCGCATGTTCGATCGACTCCGCTCGCTGAACTCGCGGATCCGCCGCTCCGCATCGTCCCTACCGCGGCGGCGGCCCGTATTCCACCCACCACCCCGAGCCAGCCTGATCGCACGTCGTCGCTTCACAACATCTATCTCGGCTCCCTCACGAGCCACCGCCCGCCGAGCGAACTTTACGCCTCCTGGTGACGACACGACCCGAAACTCGTTCGCCTGCGCTACGAGGTCCCGGCGCTCTCTATCCGGCAGCGACATCTTCGGACCCTCCTCGCCCAACACTGCCCTCCTCTCACTCATGACCTGCCTCGGGCGGCAGGTCCAATTCATTGTGATCCAGCGACTCACCTCAGCCACCGGGCTGTCAAGGCGAAGCCTCCGCTAACACTCCGGTGCTCCACAGCCTTGACATCCCTAATCATCCACATGATCCCGACGAAGTCAACTGATTGCAACGAACATTGACCATGTTTATCAATATATATTGACAAGATGGATGGACCAACTAGTATTGCTCAAGTGCGGAGCGACTGGGATCAAGACGATTACCTAATTCTCAATCATTTCCTGGGAGAACTAGCAGCGAACACACGTCAGATCCAGAAGCTCAAGAAAGAAGAAGCAAAACTCGTCAAAGAAGCACGCAAGGCAGAAGCCACTTGGGCTGAGATTGCAGAAGCCCTTGACCGTTTCCCTCAGGCCGTACACAAGTCCTACCGCGATATTTGAAACGAGGACCCCCAACGACGAATAGACATCCTGCGCTCCCGCAGTATCCTCCACAAGGGCCGCGAGAAAGGTGTCGACACGATGATGAGGCGTGGAGTTTCTACAGAGGACTTATGTATACAAGTATCGAGGAATATTTCCGGCACAACGGGCACGCCGACCTCATCCGCGAGCTCGTGGATGGAAGCGTCGGCTGGTAGGCATGAGGGAACACGTCCCTCGGGCACGACGTGCCGATGCGACAGGGAAGAACGCCACGCCCCTATGACTTCACCTGGGCCTTCGTATTGGCCGACCTGCCGGATGGGACGACCCGACTCGTGATCAGGGAGCGATATGCCTTCGCGAAGTGGTGGACTGGGCTTCTCGTGGAGCCGATCGAGGCGGTCAGTTTCGTGATGACTCAGAAGATGCTGCGAGGGATCCGTGACCGGGCCGAAAGCGCCGAGACCGTGTTCGGTCGTGTGCGCGAGTGACGAACGGTCCGGTGACTTCACGCTCCTACGAGGTTCGTCCTGTGGGTTGGGTGGAGTCACCACTCGTAGACCGCGAATCCGCTCCGAAGCAGGGCAGCGAAGGGTCACCGGAAGCCTGGCTGGTCATGGATCCGAGCATGAGCGAAGCGATTCGCGACCTTCAAGTGGGCCGCGAGATCATCGTGTTGACCTGGCTCGATCGAGCTCGCCGCGATGTGCTCGTAGCTCACCCACGAGGGGATCCCGCTGTACCCGAGCGGGGCGTGTTCAGCACCCGTTCTCCTGATCGGCCCAACCCCATTGGAGTGCACCGGGTCCAGATCGTCGCGATCGACGGCACGAGGATCCTTGTGCGCAACATGGAGGCGCTCGACGCGACTCCCATCGTCGACATCAAGCCCGTACTCGACCAGACACTCGAGGCGTAGGTCCCCAGCCGAGCGGGCGTCGTCAAGGGCCGCGGGGAGCTTCGCTCAGTCTGCGCTGTCGAAGAGATGATGCACTGAGGCCGTCGATTGCCGGTATGACCCTTTGTCACCAGCGGACGTGGACCTGATCGAGGAACAGGTCGAGGACCCGACTGTCTCCTTCGATCGTCAGGCCGGCGGGGCTCTGACGGTTCCACAGAGCGAGGTAGAGGTCAGACGCTCTACCGGCCGTCTCGCAGTCCGCCTTGTCAGAGCCCCTGATGGTCACGACGCGGTCGGCGCCTATTCGTACCAACCAATCCCCGGCGATATCGACACATCGGACGTGAAGCGACCGGGGCGGGTTGGCCAGAAGGTGGCCACCTTGTCGAGTGATGAAGCATGACAACAGCTCGTCGATCCCATCGCCGGCAAATTGTGCAGAGAACGGCGTGATCGGTCTGCCGGATGCCAGTTCGGCATCGACGCGGTGGATCGCCGTCTCGTGCGCCTGTCGGCGCGCCCACATCGCCAGCGGTGACGGTGCTGTGAGGAACGTCCAGCACTCGAGACCTGGGTCCGCTTCTGAGAGTGCATCGACCAACGCGCCATTGCCCTCCTCGAACCACTCGAGCAATTCCGTGTCCGGCGGCCAAGATCCCACCACCTCATCGAGATCGACGATCCAGGGCTCGGTACGAGGGCCTGAGACCACTCCCGTAACCCAGCGATGGACGCCACCTTGGTGACGAACGAGGTCTCGCACCACCCAGTCGGGACAACTCGGCACTTTCGCGTCGAAGCTGACTGAAGCGGCCGCCGCTGAGAGTCTCTTCCCCTCGACTCGGAGGGCGGCGATGTGCTCAGAAACCTCCATTGCCAGAGAGTATCGCCCTTGGTTTGTCGGGGACCCATGCCGAGGTGACCGTTTGGAACCACAGACCTGGGTGGCTCAGCGCGTGAGATAGATGAATCCCGAAGATTCGTCCCTGAAGTCGACCCCTGCCGCGCGCAAGCCATCGCCCCAGTCGCCGACCACCCGCGGATCGCTCTGCTCCATGCCGTGGTCGGCAACGAGGATGAATGCGGCGTCTTCGAGCACCCCAGCACGTTCGACCGCGACGATGAGGTCTCCGATGCGGCCATCGGTGTCTCGCACGGCAGCTCTGGCGATCTCTGAGTGCGGTCCGCCGGCATGGAAGGCAGCGTCGGTCAGCGAGAAGCTGACCCAGCTGAATGCTGGTGGCGGGTAGTCCACGTCGAGATGGCGACCTCCCCAGATAGAACATGCCTGGCGTAGGCCAACTGCGTCGGCGAGGCTCCACCACCGGTAAGGCTCGTACGACTCGGCGAACGACGCCGTGGTGTGCGGTGGGAGCTCGGACACGTCGGGGAGCAGCAGGTCGACCTTTTGCTGGCGGAACAGCTCGAAGGTCGAGTAGTCGGCGCCGCGGTCGGCTGGCTCGTTCACCGACACCGTCACGCTCTGCGGGCGCGCGCGCTTTAGCGCTTCGTGGATTGTCTCGATCCCGGAGTTCATCCACCTCATGGCCTCCTGCCAGGTGGACGCCGACACGGTCACGATCTGTCGTTGCAGTGCTTGGTCGTACCAGGCGTTGTGCAGTATCCCGTGATGCCCGGGGTGGCAGCCCGTCAGGAGACTTGTGTGGTTGGCCAGAGTCACCGTCGGCAGTGAGGCCATGGCCCCGTAGCGGAAAGCGATTCCCGACGCGATCAGCCGGTCGACGTTTGGTGCATCGCCCGAGTCGGCCATGTCGTACAGAACATTCGCATTGCATCCGTCTGCCAGGACGGCAACTACGTGCTGTGGCCTTCTCCCAGGCTCGAGAAGCTCATGTAGGGGCTCACCGTCCTGGCGTGAGAGGAGGACGTCTTCACGCTCTGTGCCGTTCGCTCCGGTTCCCCGGCCGGGCTCGATTCCCAGTAATGCCAGCACCGTGGGGGCCACGTCGATCAGGCGGCAATGGCGATCCACCATGCCCAGCTTGCGGACCCCTGCGCCCGCGAGCACGAAGGGGGCACGTGCCTGGACGACATCTGGTGAGCCGTGTTGGCCGATGTTCTCGCCATAGCTGTGGGCGGTGCTGTGAACGACTATGAGGTCCGGTGCACAAGGATGATCGAACACCTGCGCCACCTGCTCGAACGCGAACGGGTAGCTGTTCACCGTTCGATCTGGGTAGCGAGCCCTCGTCTCGGCAGCCAAAGGAGCAAATCGGGAGGGGTCCTGGAGTTCGAGTGGGTTGCGTCCCTCCACGCTCTCGGTCTCGAAGGTCCAGCCATTCTTCGAGGGGCGCCTGTGGAAGCACACCGCGCCGTCGACCGCGCGAGCCTCGTAGGTGCCGGTTTCAGTTGAGAACAGCACTATCTCGACGATGGGTTCCAGCTCCGGGCTCGAAAGCACCTTCAGCGCCACTTCGTGAGGAGCTTTCACGATCTTCCTGCCGTGTTTGGGCCGTCTCCATCTGTCTCGGTGGGCCGCGTTGGTGTTCGGTTCACCAAAGACACGCCTCAGGTGTTGACCCTCGAGCGGGCGGGGTCGTCGAGTGTGAGGCCGTAGGCACTGAGTGCGTACTCACGGACCATGCGCTCGGTGTTGAAGAAGGAGCCGTTCAGCGCGATCGCGTTGCGCATGACGACAAGGAAAGCGTGACGATCACCGTAGAAGAGCGGGGCCACGATCCGCTCTAGCTTGTCGTAGAGGGCCGACGCGTCATCCCCGTCGGTCGTGTCGTAACCGACGGCCCATCCCGTGACCCCCTCGATGCACCCCTCGACCCACCACCCGTCGAGGGTGCTCAGACTGGGTACGCCGTTCAAGGCTGCTTTCATGCCGCTGGTACCCGAGGCCTCATACGGTTTGGCAGGCGTGTTCAACCACACGTCTGATCCGGCGCACAGGACCTTGGCGAGAGAAAGGCAGTAGCCCTCCAGGAACACGACCTTCACGGCCCCGCGGAGCTGTTCGCCCGCCGACACGATCTGGGCGATCATCGCCTTGCCTCCTTCGTCGTCCGGGGGCGCCTTCCCGCTGCAGACAACCTGGAGAGGTCCGTGCGCTTCGACCAACGCGCGGAGCCGATCGATGTCGGAGAACAACAAAGCGGTTCGCTTGTACGGAGTCGCCCTGCGCGCAAGCCCGATTGTTAGAGAGTCGGGATCGAGCACCGACCCGGTGGACCGCTGCACCGTGTGAATCAACTCCGCCTTGCATTCGCGGTGGGTGTCCTCGAGATCGGTAAGGTCGATGCCGGTCGCGTACCGAAGAAGGTCGTTCTCGGCTCTCCAGCCGGGTAGGTCACGATCGAACAGCCTCTGCAAGGGGGCGGCTGCCCAGCTGTCTGCGTGGACCCCGTTCGTGATCGATCGTACGCACACCTCGGGGAACATCGTTCGTGAGACCTCGCCGTGACGACGTGACACGCCGTTGGTGAAGCCGGACAGGCGCATGCCTAGCTCTGTCATGTTGAGCGAGCCGCTCGTCAGGGCGCCCACCTGCGCGAGCAGTTCGGATCGTCTCGGGCCGAGCATCGAGCGCACCAGCGCTTCAGGGAAGCGGTCGTGGCCAGCGGGCACCGGAGTGTGGGTGGTGAAGACGCACTGATCGCGCACGGCGTCGATGTCCTTCTCGCTCGGCGCCGACCCCGGTGCGAGAAGAGATTCCATCAACCCGAGGGTGAGTAGCGAGCAGTGCCCCTCGTTCATGTGGAACCTCACAGGTTCGTGGCCGAGGGCACTGAGCATGGCGAGTCCTCCGAGCCCGAGCACGACTTCCTGATGGAGGCGATGCTCCTGTCCACCCGCGTAGAGCTGGTCTGTGACGGCGCGGTCACTGGCAGCGTTCTCCGCCAAGTCGGTGTCCAACAGGTAGAGCGGGACCGCCGCTCCCGACCGTCCTCGGATCAGGCGTCGCCAGGCACGCACAATGACTACGCGGCCGCTCATCTCGAGCGACACTTGCTCCGGTAGGGGCTCGAGCAAGTCCCGCGGTGACCAGCTGACGGGGCTTTCGCTCTGACGTCCGGAGGCGTCGAGGTGCTGGACGAAGTAGCCGTGGCGGTACAAGAGAGTGACGCCCATGACCGGCAGGCCGAGGTCTGCGGCCGAGCGGAGGAAGTCTCCCGCCAGCACGCCGAGCCCTCCGGCGAAGGTGGGGAGCGCGTCGTCGAGGGCCACCTCCATGGAGAAGAACGCGATCTCAGCGGCGTTCGCGAGTCGATCGGAGGCAGCTTGGGCTTCCCCTGAGTGTCGATCACCGTCCATGCCCGTTCACCCTAGGAGGCTGTGCCCACACTCCGCCTGGACCCGGGGCCCGAGCGGGATGGTTCGGGCTACGGCGAGGCGCCGGCTCTCTTCGGTAGGCCCCGGACGAGGGGCCGGGCGAGCATGACAACCATCGCAAGCTGAAGCGCGCCTGCGAGGTAGAGAGGCAGCCGCAGTCCGCCGAGAAGGGCGAGACCACCTGCCGCAAGCGCGCCCACCGGCGCGGCCCCCCAGATGATGCCCCGCCAGGCAGCGCCCACCCGGCCCATGAGCTCGTCGGGGGTGAGGCGCTGACGCATCGAGATGGCCACGACCGTGCCTGCGCCGATCGCAAAACCGGTCAGGGCGAACGCCGGACCAGACAGCAGCCAGGTGCGCGACCACGCCATCACGAAGTAGCCAACTGCACAGGCGACGGCGGAACCCAGAAGCGTGAGCGCGCTGCCGAAGCGCGCCACAAGGCGTTCGGCCACGATCGCGCCCGGTATGGTGCCGACGGCGCCGGCTGCGAGGAACGCCCCGTACGCCCCAGCGTGGACTCCCCAGTCCCTGGTAGCGGTGAGCACCAACACGCCGTTTACGAGCCCTTGCAGGCCGGCGAGCGAACACATCGTGACGACCAGGAGCCGCAGGCGCTGGTCGCCGAAGAGATGTCGAGCGCCGTCCCAGATGGCTCCTCCCCACATGGATCCTCGGTGCCCGGCCGGGGGCGGCGTTCTCGTGCGAAGTTTCACTAGAGGAAGGCCGGAAAAGACGAGGGCTGCGGCGTCTGCAAGGAACGGCAGCGCCCGCGCCGCAGTGAATGCGGCGGCGCCGACGATGGGTCCTGCCACATGCTCTGCTGCGGCCTCCGTACCTGTCAGCGCACCGTTCGCTCGTTCGAGCGACTCGAGCGTGACGAGTTCGGGTACGGTTGCTTGGAGCGACGAATAGTAGATGGCCCGGCCCGCGGCATTCATCAGCACCGCAAGGATCAGAAGTGCCAGATTCATGCGGTGGCTGAGTACCAGGAGCCCGGCAGCGAGCAGTACGACGCCGCGCAAGAGGTTCACGACCGCCATTAGCCTGGTTCGGAGGAACCGGTCGGCAAGGGCACCTGCGGGCAGGGCCATGAGAAGCCAGGGAATCTCGTCGGACGCGACCACAGCCGAGATGGCGAGGGGATGCGGGTTGACCACGACGGCAAGAAGCGGAACCGCGCCGTAGGCAAAGCCGTCTCCCGAGCTCGCCAAGGTGAAGCCCACCTGCAGACGACCGAAGCGATGGCCGAGTCTCTCGTGTCTCCGTTTGATCGCGTGCTGGGCCGTCACCGAGCACGCCAGCGGTGATGTGGCATGCCAAATGGTCGCGCAGTCACAGAGGCTAGGACGGTTCCATCGACTCCGTACGGGCCTGAGCGCGACAAACGGCGGGCGGTGGCTCTGCGAAGAAGGAACTCGCTAAAGCTCGCCGACCGCCGTGTCGATGACTAATCGCAGGACCTTCCGCGCGTTGAAGACGGTGGAGGGCTGCGATGGCTGCAGTTGAGCGGTCATGGACCGTTCAATGTCAGCCCCAGTGCGGGCACGCCATATCAGCCACCTCCCTTCAGCCGCCGGAAAGGCCAAGGGGGATCGAGGGTCAAACACCGTGCAACCGGTACCCTCGGTCCTCCGCGCACCATCTTCCCAATTAGAGGGGGCGTTTAGCAACGCTTGGGTGACTTTTGTGGCACGCAAAGAGTCGTCATACCCTGAGGTACGACTCACGCGGGCGTGACGGATCGTCTAGATCAGTTGATCAGAGACGCGGTACCCGCTTGCCCGCGACGCTATGAAGCGTTCGGACCGCGGTCAGTGAGGAGGACAGCTCGAGAGACGCACTGCCGAGTAGCCACTTACGGAGCTTGGCCGGTTCCTGCGGTCGTGACAGGTAGTAACCCTGGACCGAGTCGCAGCCGGCCTCGGCGAGCATCAAGCACGTGATCTCGTCCTCGGCTCCCTCCGCGACGACGCCGAGCCCGAGGGAGTGAGCCATCGCGATTGAGGAGCGCACGATGATCGCGTTGCTCGGATCCTCGGCGAGGTTGGTCACGAACGAGCGGTCGATCTTCAGCTCCTGGACGGGGAGGCGGTGCAGGTAGGCGAGGGAGGAGTAACCCGTTCCGTAGTCGTCGACGGCGATCCCGATCCCGAGGTCGGCCAGCTCGTTCAGGACCTTTCCCGCCTGACCGAGGTCGGCCATCACCTCCGTCTCGGTCAGCTCGAGGGTGAGGGCCTGCGCCGGGAGATCGTTCTCCCTGAGGTGCCTGGCCACCCGGTCGACCAGATGCTCGTCAGAGAGGTCGCGTCCCGAAAGGTTGACGGCAAGGCCGATATTGAGCCCGGCGCGTCGCCACTCGGCCAACCTGGCGCATGCCTCGGTGAGGACGAACTCGGTGATCCGGCCGATGATGCCTATCTGCTCGGCGATCTCTATGAACTCGGGCGTAGGGATCCATCCGTGCACGGGGTGACGCCAGCGTGCCAGCGCTTCAACCCGTACTACTCGGCCGGAACCGAGGTCGGCGATCGGTTGGTACATGAGGCTGAGCTCGTTCCCCGTCTCCAGAGCGTGCACCAGCAAACCACCCAGCATGAGCCTTCGCTGCATGCACTGGTCCTGAACGACCGAGTACAGCTCGATCCCGCTGCGGCGTTCCTTGGCAAGGTACATGGCGATTTCCGCACGCTGGAGCAGTACGGCGACGTCCTCGCCGTGTTCCGGGGCGAGTGCCAGGCCGGCTTTGGCCGTGACGGCGAATGTCAGGCCGTCGATCTCGATGGGCTTGGACAACTCGGTGTTGAGCTCTCGCAGGATCGTGATCGCCCTCTTGGCCTCTGTGATCTCCGGCAGGACGAGGGCGAACTCGTCGCCACCGAGCCGTGCCACGGTTGCACGTCCCGACGCCGCGTGCACGAGGCGTTCGGAGACCTCACACAACAGCCGGTCCCCGATGGCGTGCCCGAGCGTATCGTTCACGTCCTTGAATCGGTCGAGGTCGAAGAGGGCGATGGCGACCCCTGTGCTCGCGCTGAGCGCCCTCTGAGCGCGGCTGAGGAACAATGTGCGGTTGGGGAGCCCTGTGAGCGTGTCGTGCGTGGCCTGGTGGGACTTGCTGTCGACCTCGAAGTGAAGCTCCTCGATGAGCCGAGCCCTGTCGAGGCTCGAGCCGGCGTGGACCGCGAGCGCTTCGAACAGTCGGAGGTCCTCGGTGTCGAACGGGTCGAGCTCCTCCTCGCGGTCGAGCGCCACCAGGGCGCCCACGACGCTGCCTCCGTCGAGAAGCGGAGCGACTAGCGCCTCGCGGAAGTCTCCGAGGATCGGGTCGCCCCCGCTGGCGCCGGCGGTTCCCCGCTGGCGGCCGTGGAGCACCGCCGTTCCATTCGACATCGCCTGGGTCACGATCGACGACTTGTCGAGGACCAGCGGTTCCACCGTGGGGTCGGCCGCGGAGTTGAGTGAGACCCGGCGGGGGATGCCGGACGCCTCGGCCAGGATGAGCTCGGACCGTCGCGCTCTCATCACGGTCCGGACTTGTTCCAGCACTGCCCAGCTCATCCCGACCGGTTCGAGGTCCGCATCACCGAGCGATCGGCTGAAGTCGTAGAGATGTTGGAGCGCGCCGAAACGGAGCGAGAGCCGCGTGTACCCGCGGTAGGCGAACACGATCAGTGCAGCGACGAGCACCAGCGGCAAAGTCGACCACTGGTCCCACCACGCCGCGTCGAGCACGACGAAAGCGAGACCGATGCTCGCGGCAAACAGGAGCACCTCCGTGGTGAATTCACGGTGTGCCTTCTGACCGTTAAACCTCATGACCAGTCTTACCGCTTCCGTCGCGGTCAAGTTGAACGCAGCGAGCCCTGCCGCTCCAGTCACCCACCCGAACGGGCCTACTGGTGAGTGGGCTCCGAGCAGCTGGCGGAAGACGGTGACGGCGACCGCTGATGCAAATGCACCGGATGCGGTGTTGAAAAGCAGCTTCGAAGGCGCCTGGCGGCGGACCGGACCGAACACGGCCACGAGAGCGGCGACGTAGCTGAGGACGAGGAGAGGCGGCGACGCGAAGACAAGACCAAGCAGCAGTGGTACCTCAGCTAGCGAGAACATGTAGGTGCTGCCTCGGTAGTAGAACGACACCGGTACCCAAACGGCGGCCGAGAACGTCACGAAGAGAAGACCGAACATGATCGGCTGGCTGGCGAGGTGGTGGACGGGTCCGAGGCCGGAAAGAGGCCCTATTGCCAGGAGGACGGCCGCGCCGCCCGCCAGCACCAGTGAGAACGCATAAATGGTCGCTGTCTTCAGCCAGGTGGGCTGCAGAGGAGGTCCGCCGAGCGCGGTGTCAGAGGTCGTGACGAGGGCCAGGGGGGCGCGGCCTTCAGAATCAGCGCGGGGGAACTCTTCTGCGGGAGGGACTGCGCCCGCCGAATTCACACGAGCGCGTGTCGTCTCGGCACCGTCCGTTGGCACTCGTGCTCTATCGGCGCGAAAACGAGGTGACTTGAAAGCGTGCCGAGCAGGGGCGGTGCTCTCTCTCCTGTCGCCGGGCGGCGTTCTTCCGAGCAGCGCTGGCATCGCCATGGAGAAAATTATCCAGCAACCCTCCTCCTCCAAATAAGGGCCTTTGTACTCTTTCACCGCTTGTAGTGGTGTCATGAACACACAGTGTGGCTAGACCCTCCGCACAAGAGAAGAAGATCACTACGGGACGCCCAGGTTTCGCTGCAGTCTGTAGCGCAAAGTGCAAGCCGCCTCCCAGATGGCGCTGAGCGGCGTGTGTCGGGCGGACGGGCGTGCGGGGTCGCTGGTGGATCCTTCGGCGCTCCGCGAGGATGTGGGTATGGCCTGGTCTTGGGCGTATTTGGCCGTCAGCCTGCTGGGAGCGGCGTTGGTGGTGAACGCCTTTCGGCCGCCGCGCGTCGCCTTCCTCGCCGTCCCGAACTTCTTCGCCGGGTGGTACACGGGTGAGCTCCCCCTCTGGCACATCGTGTGGCAGGCGGCGAGCACGGTCGGGTTCGGGCTCGCCGGGGCCTTCGGGCACTTGCCCGGATTGATCGGTCTGGCGGTTGCGGGGGCGTCGTGGGTGGGCCTTGGCGTCCTGGCCCGGAGCGGACATGACGCCCGCGACGTGTTCGCGCGGGCGGAAGAGGAGGGACCCCTTCCTGCGGTGGAGGACGACGTGCTGCCCAAGGACGGTGGGGAGACCATGTGGCGCTTCCCGCGCCTGGCCTTTCCGCTGCCCGTGCCTGCGCGTTCGGTCCAGGTGCTCCGAAACGTCGACTACGCGGGCGACGGCAGGCGTGCCCACCGCCTGGACATCGTCCGACGTCGCCACGATCCACCCGTACGCGCGCCGGTGCTCGTCCAGATCCACGGAGGCGCCTGGGCGATGGGCGACAAGCGTGAGCAGGGTCTCCCGCTCATGTACGAGCTGGCGCGTCGCGGATGGATCTGCGTGAGCGTCAACTACCGCCTGAGCCCGCGCGCCACTTGGCCGGATCACGTCGTCGATTGCAAGCGTGCCGTCGCGTGGGTCCGTTCGCACATAGCCGAACATGGGGGGGACCCGAGCTTCATAGCCGTCACCGGCGGTTCCGCCGGTGGGCACCTAAGTGCTCTGATCGCCCTGAGCGTCGGTGACCCGTCGTTCCAGCCAGGCTTCGAGGACGAGGACACCTCGGTGGACGCGTGTGTACCGCTCTACGGTGTCTACGACATGACCGCGGGTCGAGGGCCGCTCCAACCCGCAAACGCCCGATACGACAAAGGGCTCTTGAGACTGCTCGAGCGACAGGTGTTCAAGCGGCGCTTCGAGGACGACCCGAAGGTCTTCGAGGACGCCTCGCCGCTCTACAGGGTGCGCCCGGACGCCCCTCCGTTCTTCGTGGTCCATGGTGTGAACGACACCCTGGTGCCGGTGAGCTCCGCCCGGCAGTTCGTCGAAGCGCTACGTGCGGTGTCGAACTCCCCGGTGCTCTACGCCGAGCTGCCGTTCGCGCAGCACGCATTCGACGTACTGCCCAGCGTGCGCTCGGCGCACGTGGCGGCCGGCATCGTCCGGTTCCTCGAACGGGTTCGCCGGTCCACGCTGCAAACGCAAGAGCCCGAGGGCTCCACCTCGGTCGGTGCCGGATAGGGGCTCGCTGCGTCTTGTCTCTGGTGCTCGGGCTCTCGGTTGCCCGCTTCGGGCTCCTCGGTCAGCGGGGGTTGCGGCCCCTGGACCTCTCTTGTTTGTCGGAGCTTTGCTCCACACGCTCGTCGGGGGCGAGCTCGACCTGGACGTCGGGGGTCCCGGGCCTGGTGACGAGCTCGAGTATGTGCCCGGCCTGGCGCAGGTCCGATTCGGATTGGCCCAGCAGGGACAGTCGCGCCGGCTCGTCGACCACCGTGAGCCGCGCCACAGGGACGCGCATCGATCGCTTCGCAGCCGTCTTGGCCCGTCGTACCTCGCCCAGCACGTACGCGGCCATGTCCAGCACGGTGGCATCCCGGCATGCCTTGTCGCCTGGCGTCCCCGGAACACCGTCGGTGCCGAGGGCGCCCGGAAGCTCCTCAGCCGTCGGCCACGGCGCCAGGTGCACCGACCCGTCGTGCCACCAGGACCACACCTCTTCGGTGACGAAGGGGAGGAAAGGCGCGAGCATCCGCAGCTGGACGGACAAAGCCGCTGCGAGCGCGGCGCGCGCCGATGCGGGCTCCGGGCGCTGCGCCGGCTCGTAGGCGCGCGCTTTCACGAGCTCGAGGTAGTCGTCGCAGAAGGACCAGAAGAACGCCTCGGTGCGCTCGAGCGCCCGGGCGTAGTCGTAGGACTCGAAGGCGCCCGTGGCGTCGGCGAGCACCTCGCCCAACCTCGACAACATGGCGTGGTCGATGGGAGCGCACACGGCTTCGATCCCGGGGACCTCGCCACCCGCCATGCGACCGAGCGCGAAACGCGACGCGTTGAGGATCTTTATCGCGAGTCTTCGTCCCACCTTGATCTGCGCGTCGTCGAAGGCGGTGTCCACCCCGGGACGTCCCGAGGCGGCCCAGTAGCGGACGGCGTCGCTCCCGTGCTCTTCGAGGATCTCCATCGGGGTTACGACGTTGCCCTTGGACTTGGACATCTTCTTGCGGTCGGGGTCGAGCACCCATCCCGAGATGGCCACGTCCGACCACGGCAGCATTCCGTGCTCGATCTCCGCGCGCACCACGGTGGAGAAGAGCCAGGTGCGTATGATTTCGTGGCTCTGGGGTCGCATGTCCATGGGGAACACGCGCGCGAACAGGTCGGGGTCGTCTTCCCACTTGCCGGCGATCTGCGGCGTGAGCGAGGAGGTCGCCCAGGTGTCCATCACGTCGGGGTCGGCCGCGAAGCCCCCGGGTAGGTTGCGTTGGTCCTCGCTGTAGCCGGGGGGCGCGTCGCTCGAGGGGTCGACCGGGAGCAGGTCCTCGTCGGGCGCGATCGGCCGGTCGTGGTCGACGGCCCCGTCCTCTGCGACCGGGTACCAAAGCGGGAACGGCACACCGAAGAAGCGCTGGCGGCTGATGTTCCAGTCGCCGTTCAAGCCCTCCACCCACGCTTCGTATCGATGGACCATGTGGCTCGGGTGCCAGCGAAGCTGTCGACCGCGCTCGAGCAGGCGCTCGCGAAGGCGAAGTGTGTGCACGTACCACTGACGGCTGGAGACGATCTCCAGGGGGTGCTCGCCTCGCTCGTAGAACTTGACGGGGTGGGTGATCTGTCGCGGGTTCCCCACGATCGCGCCCGCCTCGGTGAGCAGTTCCACCACGCGTTTCTGGGCTCCGGCGATGGTGTTCCCGGCCAGCTGTGCATAGGCGGCACCCGCGGCGGCCGGGTCCTCGGACTCGAAACTTCCTTCCCCCCAGGACACGGGCAGCAGCCGGCCGTCGCGTCCGACGATCGTGCGGGTCTGTAGGGAGAGCTCACGCCACCAGGTCACGTCGGTGATGTCGCCGAAGGTGCAGATCATCGCGATGCCCGAGCCCTTCTCGGGCTCCGCGAGCGGGTGCGCGACCACCGGGACGCGTGCCGAGAACAGGGGTGTGAGCACGTCGGTGCCGAGCAGCGGCCGGTAACGCTCGTCGTCGGGGTGGGCGACGAGCGCCACGCAGGCGGCAAGCAATTCAGGTCGGGTGGTCTCGATCTCCACCGACCCCGGCGCTTCGGCCCGGGGGAAGCGCAGCCTGTAGTAGGTGCCCGGTATCTCCCGGTCCTCCATCTCCGCCTGCGAGACGGCGGTCTGGAAGTCGACGTCCCACATCGTGGGCGCGTCCGTGGAGTAGGCGTGGCCGCCGGCGAGGAGGCGCAGGAAGCCGCGTTGGCTGGCGCGTCGGGCTTCGTGCGAGATCGTGGTGTATCCGAGGCCCCAGTCGACCGAGAGGCCGAGCCACCGCCAGGTCGCTTCGAACACCCGCTCGTCCTCGGCGGTGAGCTCGTGGCACAGACCTATGAACGCGGGGCGCGACACGGGCACCTGCTCATGTCGCGGTCCCTGTGGAGGGACGAAGTTCGGCTCTTGGCGAAGGCTCGGGTCGCATCGCACCCCGTAGTAGTTCTGCACGCGCCGCTCTGTGGCCAGCCCGTTGTCGTCCCATCCCATCGGGTAGAAGACAACGTCGCCGCGCGCCCGGCGATACCGGGCGACGGTGTCGGTGTGCGTATAAGAAAAGACGTGTCCGATGTGGAGGGAACCCGAGACGGTCGGCGGGGGGGTGTCGATCGAGAAGACGCGCTCGCGTTGTGCCGACCTGTCGAAGCGGTACGTCCCGGCCGCCTCCCAGCGCTCGGACCACTTCTCCTCCAACCCTTCGAGGGTCGGGCGCTCTGGGACCTCGGGTGCCCGCGGAGCCTCCACGGGTAGAGGGTTCATGGTCGGTTACGGTACCTGAGTGCTGCGACTCCACGACACGGCCAGCGGTTCGCTGCGGTTGCTCGAGCTGCGGGACCCGGGCCGGGTGGCGATGTACGTGTGCGGTCCGACCGTCTACGACGTTCCGCACATCGGTCACGGGCGCTTCGCCGTGGCCTTCGACGTGCTGCGGCGCTACCTCGAGTTCTGCGGCCTCGACGTCGAGTACGTCTCGAACGTCACCGACATCGACGACAAGATCATCAACAGGGCGAACGCCGAGGCGCGCCCCGCCTCCGAGGTGGCCACAAGGTACGAGGCGGCATGGTGGGAGGCCGTCGACGCCCTGGGCGTGGCACGTCCCACCCATACCCCTCACGCCACCGACTACGTCGGGCGGATGGTGGAGACCGTCGCGGAGCTCGTGGAGAGAGGCGCCGCGTACGAGACCGCGGACGGGGTGTATCTGTCGGTGGAACGTGTCGAGGGTTACGGGCTGCTGAAGCGCCAGAGCCTCGAGTCGCTTCGCCCCGGCGAGCGCGTGGAGCTGGTAGAGCAGAAGCGCTCGGCTCTCGACTTCGCCTTGTGGAAGAAGGCGAAGCCCGGCGAGCCCACCTGGGACTCGCCCTGGGGCCCGGGACGCCCGGGTTGGCACACCGAATGCGTGGTGATGTCACTGGACCTGCTTGGCGAGGGGTTCGACCTACACGGTGGCGGGATCGACCTCGCCTTTCCCCACCACGAGAACGAGCGTGCGCAGGCGGTCGCTCTGGGGCGTGAATTCGCCCGTCATTGGGTGCACTGCGGGCATCTCAAGGTGGGTGGGGAGAAGATGTCCAAGTCCCTCGGGAACTTCGTCACCCTCGGCGATCTTCTGTCGAGAACCGACGGACGCGCCTACCGCCTGTTGCTCCTCCAGAGCAACTACCGGTCGCCGGTCGAGGTCACCCCGGCCACGATCGCCGACGCCGAGGAGGCGCTGGCACGCTTGGACTCCTTGGGCCGGCGGTTCGCGCTGGATGTCGGTCTGGCAGGGGTGAGCCTGGAGGAGGCGAAGGCGGCCGGCGCCGAGGCCGACGCGCTCGAGTCCTTCGTCGAGCACATGGACGACGACCTCGACACCCCTGCTGCGGTGGCGGGGATATTCGACCTGGTGCGTCGCGCGAACTCTCTGGCCGACGGGGGGGACGAGGCGAGCGCGAGGAAGCTGGCGATCACCGTCGCCGTGCTCTGCGGAGCGATGGGACTGGTCCTGCGAAGCGCGGTGGAGGAGGTCGACTACGACGCCGCCGCGCTCGTGGCCGAGCGCGATGCCGCGCGAGCCACCGGTGATTGGGCCAGGGCGGATGCCATCAGGGAAGAGCTTCGGGCGACCGGCTGGGTGGTCGAGGACTCCTCCGAGGGGACCCGCCTGCACCGCCGGCCCGGCTGAGCGGCCCTTGGCCTTGTATCTCTGAGGAGACTCGCAACTTGCGGGGCACTCTCTTCGTTGCCGGGATACCGACGCCAGGTTACTCTTGAGTAATAAGAGGTAGGACGGCTGGAGATGCCCGCGGCCCCACCGAAAATCTCGGTCCTTCACCGCAAAGAGCGTGGTCGACCACTCAGGTGGAGCGGACAGCTTTGCAGGCAGGTCCGAGCGACCCGACGAGACAGGGAGAGGGTTATGTCCGAGTTCTTGGTCGACCTGAATGAAGACCAGCTCCAGATCCAGAAGTGGGTGCACGACTTCGCCGAGGGAGTCATGAGGCCCGCTGCCCATGAGTGGGACGAGCGCGAGGAGACTCCCTGGCCGGTCATCGAGGAGGCGGCCAAGGTCGGGCTGTACTCCTTCGACTTCGTCGCCCAGGCCGTCTCGGATCCGACGGGCCTGACCTTGCCGATCGCCAACGAGGAGCTGGCCTGGGGGGACGCGGGCATCGCGCTCGCGATCACGGGGAGCTCGTTGGGCCTGTCCGGGATCGCTGCGGCCGGTACTCCCGAGCAGCTGATGGAGTGGGGCCCGCAGTGCTACGGGACCCCCGACAAGATACAGCTGGCGGCTTTCTGCGTGTCCGAGGCGGACGCAGGTTCGGACGTGAGCTCGCTTCGCACCCGCGCCGTCTACGACGAGGCCAAGGACGAATGGGTGATCAACGGCACCAAGAGCTGGATCACCAACGGTGGCATCGCCGATGTGAACGTGGTCGTCGCGACAGTCGAACCCGAGCTCGGAGCGCGTGGTCATGCAAGCTTCGTCGTGCCTCCGGGCACACCGGGTCTCTCGGCCGGCCAGAAGTACAAGAAGATGGGAATTCGTGCTTCGCACACCGGTGAGGTCGTCCTCGACGACGTTCGCGTCCCGGGTCGGTGCCTGCTCGGTGGCAAGGAGAGGCTCGACGAGAAATTGGCGCGCGCGCGCGAAGGGAAGCGCTCGACCTCCCAGGCCGCGATGGCCACGTTCGAAGCCAGCCGACCGTCGGTGGGCGCTCAGGCTCTCGGCATCGCTCGCGCTGCTTATGAGTACTCGCTCGAGTACGCGAAGGAGCGCAAGGCGTTCGGCCGTCGGATCATCGAGAACCAGGGGATCGCCTTCAAGTTGGCGGACATGAAGACGCGCGTCGACGCGTCCCGGCTGTTGGTCTGGCGAGCCGCTTCGATGGGCGCCAAGCGCGTGCCTTTCGGTGCCGGCGAAGGGTCGATGTCAAAGCTCTACGCGGGCGAGACGGCGGTGTGGGTGACCGAGCAGGCGATCCAGATCATGGGCGGCTACGGCTACGTCCGGGAGTACCCGGTGGAGCGTTGGCACCGCGACTCGAAGGTCTACACGATCTTCGAGGGGACCTCGGAGATCCAGCGCCTCATCATCGCCCGGGCCATCTCGGGCATCCGTGTCCCGTAGCGCTGCGTCGAGCACCGCCCCAGCAGACTGAGCCCGCCGCCGGGCGCGGGTGCTCTCTCGTGCCATGAGGTGGTTCGTGTCGTGGCTGTCCGGCAGGCACGGGACCTGACAGGCTGACTCTCGGCAATTTCCGACCCGGTGGCGCAGTCGCCGGCGAAGCGAGGAGGCGTGCCGATGCAGCTACGTACGTTGGGACAGGGCCTGGTCGTCTCGGCCGAGGGACTGGGCTGCATGGGCATGAGCCAGTCCTACGGCCCTGCGGAGGACTCGGAGTCGATTGCCACGATCCAGCGCGCGCTCGACCTCGGGGTGAGCTTCCTCGACACTGCGGACATCTACGGGCCCTTCACGAACGAGCGCCTCGTCGGCCGAGCGATCGCCGGACGACGTGACGAGGTGGTGCTCGCGACGAAGTTCGGCAACGAACGCCGGCCCGACGGGTCGTGGGTAGGCGTGAACGGCCACCCCGACTACGTCCGCAGCGCCTGCGACGCATCCCTCGAGCGCCTGGGCGTGGACCACATCGACCTCTACTACCAACACCGGGTGGACACCTCGGTGCCGGTCGAGGACACGTGGGGCGCTATGAGCGAGCTCGTCGACGCCGGCAAGCTGCGTCATCTCGGGATCTCAGAGGCCGCACCCGCCACGATCAGGCGAGCGCACGCAATGCATCCGGTCACAGCCTTGCAGTCGGAGTACTCGCTGTTCAGCCGGGACCCCGAAGACGCCGTGCTCGAGGTCGTGCGCGAGCTCGGCATCGGTTTCGTCGCCTTCAGCCCTCTCGGCCGGGGGTTCCTTTCGGGCAAGATCACGAGTCCCGAGGCCTTCGGTGACGACGACTTCCGCAAGTCCGCTCCCCGGTTCCAGGGAGAGAACTTCTCCAAGAATCTCGCCGTCGTCGAGAAGGTGGGGGAGCTGGCCCGGGCGAAGGGCGTGACCCCCGCACAGCTGGCGTTGGCCTGGGTTCTCGCCCAGGGCGACGACATCGTCCCTATCCCCGGGACCAAGCGCCGCAGCTTGTTGGAGGAGAACGTCGCAGCCCTCGACATCGACCTCACCGCCGAGGATCTGGCGGAGATCGAGGAGGTGGCCCCGAGAGGAGTCGCCTCGGGCGACCGCTATCCGCCGGACCAGATGGCTCGAGTCAACGTCTGAGGCCCCGGCGTCTGATCGGTGATGCCCTCAGGCGCTCACCGGCTCTCGTCGCAGCTCGGGATGACGCAGGCTGACGTCGGCGCAGGCGGCGCAAACGTCGTCCGGGACAAGGCCCGCTTTCATGAGGAGACCGAAGATCCGGCAACCGAGGCAATAGCCGAAGAACGACTCAGCCGACGCTGCCGCGCCGAGCATGCCGAGCACCACCCACGTCGCCGTGTGCTCGCCGAAGCCGAACCACAGGACCACTGCGACAGTCGAGGATCCGGCCCCCATCGCCTGGGCGAAGCGCTTGGGGGGTCCCGCCACGAGCCGGGGCGGCCCCAGCCGGGGGGCGACGACCCGCGTCGCGAGCTGGCCGAGAGGGCTCAGGCTTGGCCCGCTGAGCGCGCGGGCCCAGAATCCGTAGACGAGGGGGACGAGCAGCCACGTTTGACCGAAGCCGATGGCCGCGGCGCAGATGGCCACGACCACCCCGGCGACCACGCGAGCGGCTTTCTCGTTCACGGGATTGGGGAAGCTGAGGAGCGATCTCACGTTCAGGGTCATGATGACCGCCTCCTGTGTCGGCTTTCCCATGGGTCGAGATCGAAAGCTTACAAGGTTGGTCGACTTTTGCGCGCGGCCGCCGAACCAAGCCGGGACGACCGAGGAATCGGGCCGCGCGGCTCGGTTGGGGTACCGTCCGTCGCCAGATGACCGGGGAGATGTCGCAAGGCTCGAGCAGCAGAACGGGCGACGATGAGCCACCGCAGGTGCTCGTGCTGTGCACCGGCAACGCGGCTCGCTCGGTCATGGCCGGAGCCCTGCTGGACGCGCACGGGGTGCGAGCGCGGGTGACCACCGCAGGCACCCACGTGGTCGAGCGCCAGCCCATGAGCCGGCGCACACGCCAAGCACTCGTCTCGATCGGCCTCGAGGTCCCGGTGCACCACAGCCGCCAGGTCGCGGAGTCCGACGTCGAGGAGGCCGATCTCGTGATAGCCATGGCTTCTGAACACGTCCTTTACATGCGTCGGCGGCATCCGGCGGCCGCTGATCGCACGGCCACCCTGTGTTGGCTCGCCGCCAACCTTCCCGCGGGTCGAGCACCACTGTCCCAGCGCGTGAGAGAGATCGGCCTCGCCGATCTCGATCCGGACGTACAGGGAAACGTCAGGGACCCGGCAGGTGGGGACGACTCCGATTACCTGGAGTGCGCGCGAGAGATCCAACGGCTCGTAGGCGCCCTGGTGGATCGGCTGGCGTGATCCTCAGGAGTCTCAGGCGTGATCCTCAGGAGTCTCAGGTGTGATCCTCACCATGTTCGCATCACGATCTCAATCGCGATGGACCGAGCGCAGACCGGCCCAGGCCAGGTCCGTGAGACGCGCCGCCAGCTTCGTGGCCTCCTCCTCCGCCTCGGAGCCGTGCGCGACCCCCTCGCTCCGGGCACGCGTGGCGAGGAAATGGAGGCTCGCACCCTCGGCCATGCCGACCACGGCGTAGGCCAGCATCCGGCGGTGGTCCTCGTCCAACCCGGCGTCGATGAGGGGGTCGACCGCTTCGGCGATGCTGCTCTTCACGCCGCGCACGGCGCGCGAGAGATCCGGGTCGTTGGGGACGTCGCTCCCGAACAGCAAGTTGAACGCGTCGGCACGGGTCAGCACCAGCTGCAAGTACGCCGCGAAACCACCTGCCACCTGTTGGTGGGGGCCTTCGGCATCGGCGACGGCCTTCCCGATCGTCTCGACCAGGCTGTCGGCAATGGCGTTCGCCAGCTCCAGATACAGCGCGCGCTTCGAGTCGAAGTGCTGGTAGAGCAGGGGCTTGGTGACCCCGGCGGCCTCGGCGATGTCCTCCATTGTCGTGGCCTTGAAGCCACGGCTCGCGAAGAGCTTGAGCGCCACGTCGAGCAACTGCTCGCGTCGGCGATCCGCGGGCAGGCGCTTGGTGGGCGCATGTGCCGTGCTGGGGCCGAGGTTCGGCCGTTTCCGCCCGTGGCCTCGGTCGCTGTGTTGCATCCGAAGCAGCGTATCCGCACGCCTGCCGTTACCCGCGTCGAGATCGGTTCGCCAGCCCTCCGTTGGTCTCGGCCGCGGCGAGTTCTACGCTGTCTGGGACGTGGGGCGTCCACCTTGGAAGCGACGGACCACCCGCCGGCGACGGACCGGTAGCCACCGGCCACGGCCGGCTGTCCAGTAGAAGGCGACGACATGCGAAAGCGAGCATTGATCACCGGCATCACGGGCCAGGACGGCTCCTACCTGGCCGAGTTCCTGCTCGAGCAAGGCTACGAGGTGGTCGGCATGGTCCGGCGCTCCTCCACCGTCAACTTCGAGCGGATCGCCCACATCCAGGACCGGCTCACGCTCGTCCCGGGGGACCTGCTCGACGAGATCTCGCTCATCGGGGTGCTGCGGGAGCACAGGCCGTCGGAGGTCTACAACCTCGCCGCGCAGTCCTTCGTCCAGACCTCGTGGGGACAGCCGGTGCTCACCGGAGAGACCACCGCCCTCGGGGTGACACGGCTGCTCGACGCGATCCGCCTCGTCGACTCCGAGATTCGCTTCTACCAGGCGTCCTCTTCGGAGATGTTCGGGAAGGTGCACGAGGTTCCGCAGACCGAGACCACGCCTTTCCATCCGCGCAGCCCTTACGGCGTCGCCAAGGTCTACGGCCACTGGATCACGGTGAACTACCGCGAGAGCCATGGTCTTCACGCCTCGTCCGGGATCCTCTTCAACCACGAGAGCCCGCGACGTGGTCTCGAGTTCGTGACGAGGAAGGTGAGCCACGCAGTGGCTCGAATAGCCCGTGGGCTCGATGACAAGTTGATGCTCGGGGACCTCGAACCCCGGCGGGACTGGGGGTTTGCCGGCGACTACGTCCGCGCCATGTGGCTCATGGTCCAGCGCGACGAGCCCGGCGACTTCGTGGTGGCGACGGGCCAGACGCACTCGGTGCGAGAGCTTTGCGAGGCGGCGTTCTCCCACGTCGGCTTGGACTGGTCCGAGCACGTGGTGGCGCGCGACGAGCGTTACATGCGTCCGGCCGAGGTCGACCTGTTGGTCGGTGACGCCTCGAAAGCACACGACGAGCTCGGCTGGAAAGAGACGGTCGACTTCGCCCAGCTGGTCGCGATCATGGTCGACGCCGACCTGGGGCTGCTCGGCGGATCGGGCGACCCAGCGAAACGACGCTGACAGGGACGAATCTGGTACCGACGAAGCTGACGAAGCTGACGAAGCTGACAGAGAGGCTGACGAAGCTGACAGAGAGGAAGTCGTGCCGACGGCGACGTTGGCGGCCCACTCCAACATCTCGGCCGACCCTCTAGGCCTGCTCGTCGCCTTCGGCGCGGGGATGCTGTCGTTCATCTCCCCGTGCGTTCTGCCTCTGGTGCCGGGGTATGTCTCGATGGTCTCGGGCCTCTCCGCTGCGGAGATCGACGCCGGCGCACGGCGTGATCTTGCTCCGGTGCTCCGAGGCGTCCTCGGGTTCATCGCGGGCTTCACCGTGGTGTTCACTGCGCTCGGAGCGGCCGCCTCGGGGCTCGGGCGCGTGCTCATACACCACCAACGCGGTCTCGAGATGGGAGCCGGGGTGGTCGTCGTGGTGCTCGGGCTGTGGCTCGCGGGCGTGGGCACCCCGCGAGTCTTCATGCGCGAGAGGCGTTTCCATCCGCTGGCGTCGAGGCTCGGAGCGTGGGCGCCGCCCGTGATGGGCATGGCCTTCGCGTTCGGCTGGACCCCGTGCATAGGGCCGGTGCTAGGCGGCGTGCTCGGCTTGGCGGCGACGCGCGCCACGCTCACCTCGGGGATCGTGTTGCTGGTGGCGTACTCGCTCGGTCTCGGGGTCCCCTTCCTCGTCACGGGCCTCGCCTTGGGGCGGCTGACGGGGGTGCTGGCACGGGTGCGCCGTCGTCTCGGGCTCGTCGACTTGGTGGCCGGCGCCGCTCTGGTCGCCTTCGGCGTTCTGCTTCTCACCAACAACCTGCACTGGCTGTCCGCGCAGATCTCCACGTGGTTGGACGACATCGGGCTCCAGCGGCTCACCGTGAGCTGAGCCCGCGTACCTGAGAGCGGTACGCGGCTGCTTGGATCGCCTTGTTGAGACCCGTAGCATGTGCGGTTCTGATGTGCCGAGCCGTCCACCTCCGTGACGCGGTTGCCCTGGCTGGGCGTTTCCCGGCTCTGGCAGGCGCCACCCTGGCCGTGGAGCGCGGAGAGGTCGTGGTTCTCGTCGGACCCAACGGGGCGGGCAAGACGAGCCTGCTTAGGGCATGCGCCGGGCTTCTCGCCGTGACCCGGGGGGAGGCGATCGTCCTGGGGTGCGACCTGAGGAGCGACCGCTCGTCGGTACGCAGGCAGGTGGGGATGCTCGGGCACGTGGCAGCCCTCTACGACGACCTCACCGTGGCCGAGAACGTTCGCTTCGCCGTGCGCGCGGCACGCGCGTCGCAGGGTTCGGTGGGTCCCGCTCTGGAACGGCTTGGACTCGTGGGCCGCTTGGCGCGCACCCAGGCCGGACGACTGTCGGCCGGCCAGCGCCGCCGCGTGGCGCTCGCGATCCTGGCAGCTCGCCGTCCCGCGCTGTGGCTGCTCGACGAGCCCCACGCGGGGCTCGACGCGGGGGCGAGGTCGATCCTGGCCGAGATGGTCAAAGAAGCAGCCGCAGAGGGAGCCTCGGTGCTGATCGCGTCCCACGAGCTTGCCGTGAGCGCGGTGCTCGCCGACCGAGTCGCCCAGATGGCGGGCGGACGGGTCGTCGGTGAGCTGGGGGCTTCTAGAGCGACGACGATCGCGACCGAGCCGACGGCCGCCCCCGGAGTGGAGAGAGGGACCGGTCACGAGGCCGCGCGCGACGACGCGCTCGAGACCCTCTCGTCGCGAGCCCCGGCTCCGGACGGCGCGCATGTGGCGTGACACCCTGGCCGTCGCGGGCAAGGACCTTCGCATCGAGGTGCGTTCACGCGTGCTGCTGAACCAGGTCGTGCCGTTCGCCCTCCTGGTCCTGGTGCTGTTCGCGTTCGCCCTCGGGCCGCAGCGCGCCCCGATGGCCCAGGCGGCCGCCGGGCTCTTCTGGGTGGCGCTGTTGTTCGCCGCCGTCCTCGGGGTGCAGCACAGTTCGGCGCTCGAGTCGGGGGAGGGGACCCGCGACGGGCTTCGCATGTCGGGCCTCGACCCAGCGGGGATATTCCTCGGCAAGACAGCGGCGTTGTGCGTCCAGCTCGTAGTCCTCGAAGTGCTGCTCGCGCTCGGGGTGGTGCTCCTCTACGGCGTGCACGTGCGCTCTGCGGGCCTGCTCGTCACGGCCTGCGTGGCAGGGACGGCCGGCTTGGCGGCCGTGGGCACGCTCTACGGGATGCTCGCCTCGGGTCTGCGTGTGCGCGAGACGCTTCTTCCGTTCCTGCTTCTGCCCGTGGTGGCCCCGGTGCTTCTCGCCGGTACGCGTGCCTGGCAGGCGGCGCTCGGCACGGGCGCGGGGGGCGGTGCAGACCCGTGGGTCGAGCTGCTCGTGGTGTTCGCCTCGGTGTACCTGGCGCTGGGTGTCGTCATCTACGGGCCTCTGCTGGAGGCATCGTGAGCGAGGCCGGGGCGAACGAACCTGTGGGCAAGTCGTACCGCTCGTCACGTCCCTCGAGGATGCTGTCGCGATGAGCCGGGGGACGACCTTGGCGATGCGCGCGCTCGGTGTGGGTGCGGTGATCTCGGTGACGGCCACGGTGTGGCTCGGGCTCTGGGTCACCCCGCCCGACGAGACGCAGCACGACCTGGTGCGCTTGGTCTACGTTCACCCGCCCGTGGCGTGGGTGGCGTTGTACCTGGCGTTCGGCATCGCCGCCTTGTCGAGCGCGCTGTGGTTGTGGCCCAGGACTCGAAGCCGGTTCTTCGATCGTCTGGCGGTGTCCGCGATGGAGGTGGGCACCGTGTTCACCGTGCTCACGTTGGTCACCGGATCGATCTGGGGCCGGCCCACTTGGGGCGTGTGGTGGGCGTGGGACGCCCGGCTCACCTCCACGGCCCTGTTGCTCGTGCTGCAGCTCGGGTACCTCGCGCTGCGCCGGGTGCCCGGCGACCCCGATTCGCGCGCACGCCGTTCGTCGGTGACCGCGCTGGTGGCAGCCGTGGACGTGCCTATCGTCCACTTCTCCGTGCAGTGGTGGCGCACCTTGCACCAGGGGGCGACGGTGCTGAACCGCAACCTGTCCCCCACCATCCACGGATCGATGGCGTGGACGCTTCTGCTCGGTTTCGTCGCGTTCACCTTGGTGTTCGCCTGGTTGTTGCTCGCGCGCTACCGCGTGCAGGTGCTGTCGGAGACCGTCGAGGGCGCGGAGCTGCAGGGTGCGCTTCGTGAGCGTTGGGTCGAGGGCGAGGGCCTCGACGGGGCGGGAGAGCTCCTCGCTGACGAAGGGTTCGTGCGGGCGCCGTTATGAGCTGCGCGGCCATGAGCCACGGGCGATGAGCTGCCCGCCATGAGCTACATAGACGCCGGCTACGCGATCGCGCTCGGAACGCTCTTCGTATACGCCGCGCTGTTGTGGCTCCGGCACTGGCGTCTCGAACGGCTCGCCTCGGCGCTATACGGCACGCAGGACGACGTACCGAGACGGACGGGGCCGACAGGTCCGACATGTAGCGACGACCCGCCGCCACCAGCCGGGCAACGGGCGGTTTCTGTCGCTCGCCGGCCGGCACCTGCGCTCTGCGACGAGTGGAGCCGCGAGAGGTGAGCACCGAGCGCGTGGCAGAGGAGAACGTAGGCCCTTCGCCGTCGTCGTCGCGCCCGGCGAGGTCCTCCACGAAAGAACGGCGCCGGTTCCCGTGGCGTCTCGGAGTGCTCGGCGCGGTCCTTGTGGGCGCGTTCTGCTTCTTGCTCGTAAAGGGCCTCTCGAGCTCCCTCGACTACTTCGAGACCGTCGACCAGGCGGTCTCCCACAAGGCGATGCTCGGCACCCGGACGTTCCGCCTCGAAGGGCTCGTCGTTCCGGGAACCGTGCACCGCTTCGCGAACGGCGTCACCTTCGTGGCCGCGGGAAGCCACCACCGCGTGGTCGTGTCGAACACCGGCAACCCGCCACAGCTGTTCCAGCCCGACATCCCGGTGGTCGTGGTGGGCCACTTCACCGGGTCGAGGTTCGTCTCGAACCAGATCATCGTCGACCACAGCCCCCAGTACATCGAGGCCCACCCTCGTCGCGTCCGGGCGCCGAACGGAACGAAACGGTGAACGCGGCGCTGGGGCACACCGGCGTTCTGCTAGCGCTCGGTGCCTCTATCGTCGGAGCCGGCGTGCTCGCCTACGGTTTGGTCAGGCGCAGGCCTGCCACGATCCGCTCGGGACGCGTCTACGCGTGGCTCGCGCTCGCAGGCGCGGTGGGTGCCACGGTCGCCATGGAGCGCGCGCTCGTGACCCATGACTTCTCCATCGTCTTCGTCGCCGCCAACAACAGCCGCTCCACCCCGCTGCTGTACACGATCACGGGTATGTGGTCCGCGCTCTCGGGCTCGATCCTGCTGTGGAGCCTCATCCTGACCGGGTACATCGCAGCGATGGTCTGGCGGTTCCGGCGCAGCTCCGATGACCCGCTCGTCGGTTGGGCCACGCTCGTGACCTACCTGATAGCCGCTTTCTTCTTCGGCCTCATGGCGGGTCCCGCAGACCCGTTTCGCACCGTGGCCGGGCCAGTGCCCGCGAACGGGATAGGACCGAACGTCCTCCTGCAGGACAACGCGCTCGTGGCGTTCCATCCGCCGCTTCTGTACCTCGGCTTCGTCGGCTTCAGCGTGCCGTTCGCGTTCGCCATCGCCTCGCTCGTCACCGGGAGAGTGGGTGAGCTGAGGCCCGCGGCGGGGACGAGGACCGCGCCGAAAGGACCTGTGTCTCGCGGCCGCGCCGGGGAGGCCGAAGGCGCGATCACCTGGCAGGCGGCGACGCGGCGCTGGACGTTGTTCGCGTGGGGGTTCCTCACCGTGGGGATCGTGCTAGGGGCGTGGTGGTCCTACCAGGTCCTCGGCTGGGGAGGTTTCTGGGCATGGGATCCCGTCGAGAACGCCTCGTTCCTCCCGTGGTTGTGCGCCACCGCATACCTGCACTCGGCGATGGTGCAGGAGCGGCGCGGGTTGCTACGTGTGTGGAACCTGTCTCTCATAGTCTCGACGTTCAGCTTGACGATCCTCGGCACGTTCCTCACACGCTCGGGGGTCCTCACCTCCGTGCACGCCTTCAGCGAGTCCGACATCGGACCGGCACTGCTCGGCTTCTTCGCCGCGGTCGTCGTCGTGGGGGTGGGGCTGATCGCATGGCGCGGCGACCGCCTGCGCTCTTCGGGGGGGATCGACTCGCCCGCGAGCCGCGAGGGAGCGTTCTTGTTGAACAACCTGCTCTTCGTGGCCTTCGCCTTCATCGTGTTGGTCGGCACGGTGTTCCCGTTGCTCTACGAGTCGTTGCGCGGCCAGCAGGTGACCGTGGGATCTCCCTACTTCAACTCGATGACCCTGCCCATCGCTCTCGCCCTGTTGCTGTTGATGGCGATCGGCCCCGCGCTTCCGTGGCGCAAGACGAACGCGGCGACCATGTCCGAGCGCTTGCTCGTGCCCGCGGCGTGCGCGGTGGGCATCGTCGTGGCTTGCGTGGCGGGCGGGGTGCGCGGCCTCGGCCCGCTGAGCGCGTTCGGGCTGGGATCTTTTGCCGCGGCGGCCAACGTGCGTCAGCTCGTGTTGTCGTCGGCGGGCTCGCGACGGCGCGGAGCGGGCGCCTGGCGCGGGCTGGTTGGTCGGGCCAACGGCGGGATGGTCGTCCACATCGGCGTCGTTGTGATCGCCGTCGCCATGGCCGCGGCCGTCTCCTACGGACACCGGAGCGAGGTCACGCTACGCCCGGGCGCGCAGGCCACCGTCGACGGGCACCGCATCGCCTTCGAAGGCCTGGCCCGTGTCCGCACCCCCTCTCGAAGCGCCACAGAGGCCCTGGTGCTCGTCGACGGGCACGGGCCGCTGCGCCCGGCGGTGAGCCAGTTCGGAGCGGGCACCGACCCGGTGGGCACTCCCGCCATCGACTCGGGCGCTCTCGACGACGTCTACCTGACCGTGGACAGCCTGCCCTCTTCCGCAGGGGGTCCCGTGGGCATCGGGGTCATCGTGCAGCCGCTGGTGATGTGGCTGTGGGTGGGCGGGACGATCCTCGTGCTGGGAGCCGTGCTCGCGGCGGTGCCGGGCAGGCGCCGCCGGCCCACCGACCCGGTCTCGGCCCCGGTGTCTCCGACGACGTCTGCGTCGGTGTCTGCGGCGGCGGGGCGCACCGACGAAGGTCGTCTCTGCGATCCCGCCGACGAGCTTGTCGGCACGCGCCCACGATGATCGAGCCGACGCGCCGCCGCCACCTTGCCCGCTGGGTCGCCGCAGTGGCACTGCTGGCGGCCGGTGCTCTCGTCGCCGGGCTCGCTGCCGCGCAGCCGTCCACGATCACCGAGGTCGCCACTCCGCTCCTGGGGCACCGGGCACCCGCTGTGTCGGGCACGACGCTCGCCGACCGGCACTTCGACCTCTCGTCGCTTCGCGGACGGTGGGTGGTGGTGAACTTCTTCGCGAGCTGGTGCCCACCTTGTCGTGAGGAGCAGCCCGGCCTCGTCACCTTTGCCTACCAGCACCGCCGGAGCGACGTGGCTCTCGTGGGCGTGGTCTTCGACGACACCGCCTCGAGGGCGCGCAGTTTCCTGGCACAGACCGGGGCGACGTGGCCCGTCGTCACGGACCCGGGCGGCCAGATCGCTCTCGACTTCGGGGTGAGGGGTCCTCCCGAGACCTTCCTCATCTCACCCCGAGGCGTCGTGACGGCCCACCTCGACGGACCTGTCACCAGCGCGGGGCTCGACGACTGGCTCGCCGTGGTCCGGCGCGGGGGGACGTGAGGGTAGATGTCCGCGCACTCTCCTCGATGGTGGTCCGGATGGCCTCGATGGTCGGTCAGAAGGTCTAGCTGGTCGGCCAGGACGTCGGCGTGGTTCGTCCTCGCGGTGGTGCTGGCGGCCGCCTTGGCGATCGGGGCGTCACGACCGAACGCGTCCTCCACGGCGGCGCAACGCGCGGCGGCGATCGACTCGGACCTGCGCTGCCCAAGCTGTGAGGGGATCTCGGTCGCAGACTCCTCGGCCCCCGCCGCGGTCGCGATCCGCCGAGCCGTCGCCGCACGGGTGAGCGAGGGCCAGAGCACCGCCCAGATAGAGAGCTTCCTCGAGGGCCGCTACGGGTTGGGCATCCTGCTTCGTCCGCCTGCGAGCGGGTTGAGCGCCGCGGTGTGGGTCGTTCCGCTCGCGGCGGTCACGGTGGGAGTCCTGGGGCTCGTCTTCTTCTTCTGGCGGCGCCGACGAGTCGATCCCGTGCCTGTCACGGTCGAGGACCGCGTCCTGGTCGAGGACGCGATGACCTCGGCGCGCGCCCAGGCGGGTTCGCGCGCCCAGGCGGGTTCGCGCCCCCAGGAAATCCCATGAGCACGACTCGATGAGACAGGACGAGCTGAGAGGCGAGCGCGACGTGCTCCTGGCGTCGCTCGAGGACCTCGAGCGCGAGCGCGATGCAGGGGATCTCTCGGAAGAGGACTACGCGTTGCTTCGCGGCCGTTACACGGCGCGTGCCGCGGAAGTGCTGCGCGCGCTCGAGGAAACGAGCGTCCCTCGGTTTCCCGTCGGGAACGAGCCTCCCGAAGCGGCCAGCGCGTCCGTACCGCATCCGGGCCGGCGGTCGCACAGGCGACGGTGGATGGCGATCGTGGGGGCATCGGCGGTCGTGGTGGCGGCGGCCTCGGTACTGCTCGTCACCCGCAGCGCCTCGAGCCGCCTGCCGGGCCAGACCGCAACGGGGTCGGTGAGCCTCAGCCGCCAGCAACAGCTGAGACGCGATCTCGCCCAAGCGCAGGCTCTCGAGGCCCAGGGGAACGCGGCCGGGGCCCTCGAGCTCTACCACCAGGTGCTGGAGAAGGACCCGGCACAGCAGGAGGCGCTGGCGGAGTCGGGATGGCTCGAGTACGAGGCCGGGGTCCAGGCGAAGGACGCGAAGCTCCTGTCTCAGGGACAGTCCGATGAGGAGAAGGCCGAGCGGGCAGATCCCTCGGCCTTCTCCTCGCACCTGTACCTGGGCTCGATGCTCCTCGTCGAGGGAAACGCCAAGGGCGCGGTGGCGCAGTACAGGTCGTTCCTCGCCGACAGCCCGCCGACCTCGGTCGTGCGCTCCGCCGAGCCGTTCGTCGAGCGCGCCTTCAAGGACGCCGGCCTCGCCCCTCCGCCGATGCCGTGAGGATCCTGAGCGCCCACTCGGGGTCGCTCACCTGTGGGCAAGCTCGAGGAGCTTGTTCACCGTGCTCCAGTTGCGGATCGTGGTCGGGATCTTCAGCTGCCGATCCAAGTACGCGGGCAACCTCGTCCGACCCATGCCGTTCGGAAGGTGGAGGTACACGTCGCTGCCGCGAACCGCGAACTCCTCGCGCTCGAAGCGCTCGGCGTCGAGTCCCGCCACTGCGGCAGCCGTCGGCTCCTCCGCCATGAACCCCACGTGCAGCTTCGACGGATCGACGTAGCTGAACGGGTTTCGTTCCACGACCGTCCTCAGTTCCTTCGGAGTTCGCAGGACGACGGAGATGTCGATCCCGAAGTGATCCGAGACGGCGGTCTCCAGGCTCGTCGGTGTGACACGCGCGGCGCTCGTGAAGACGACGTTGCCACTCTGTATGAAGGTGCTCACCTCGCAGTGGCCGAGCGACTCGAAGAGCGATCGCAACTCGCTCATGGGGACGTTGTTCTTGCCTCCCACGTTCACGCCTCGCAGCAACCCGACGTACCTCGGCAATGGGGGACCTCCTGATTGGCCGAGCCACAGACCTGGATCGCAGATCATGGCTCATCCTGTCCCCGGAGGAGGGCGGCGGTTCCGAAGCTCGTCACCCCCGAGCCCTCTCGGAAACCGAGAGCCCGTTCTCGCTCGGCGAAGGAATCTTGAAAGGATTGACTGCGTACCGGCCAATTACAGGGTATGAGGGGACAGTGGGACACCTCCATCTAGTGCCCTCCGACGAAGACGGCGACGATGCCGACGTTCGGTTCGAGCATCTCTACGACGAGAACTTCCGAGCCGTCTACGCCTACTTCCTGAGGCGGGTGGCCGCCGCCGATGCTCCGGATCTGGTCTCCGAGGTGTTCACGACAGCCTGGCGGCGGATCGACAAGGTTCCACCTCCACCTGAGGACAGGTTGTGGCTCTACGGCGTCGCCCATCGGGTCGCGTCCCAGCACGATCGCGGCAGGCTTCGCCGGGAGCGCCTCTTCGCAAGGATCAGGCACGATCTCCTACCTCCTGATCAGCCCGCGACAGACCGAAGCTCATGTCTTCGATCCGAGGTGCTCGATCTGCTCAGCCGGCTGAAGCCGGACGAACGGGAGCTGGTGAGGCTCGTCGTCTGGGAGGAGCTGAGCCATGCCGAGGTCGCAGCGCTGCTCGGATGCTCGACCAATGCGGTCACCATCAGATGGCACCGATCGATCGAGCGCCTTCGCCGAGAGTCGCGCGTCTCCTCGAATCCGTCCGCCGTGCTATCCGAATGCGACCTTCGGCCCGCCCGAACGGAAGGAACGTAATGGATATCGAGACGCTGCTACGAGAGAGCAATCCGGCTCTCGAGATCGAAGTCGCTGGTCCCGACTCCGCCGTCGGAAGATCCATCCGCGATGACGTGACCTCACGACGCACCGCGTCGATGGATCGTCAAAGCACTCGGCCCTGGGTACTCAGGACGGTACGCGTTCGCGTCGCGGCCGCCGTAGCGGTCGCGGCCGTGATCGTCTTGCTCGTCGTGATCTTGCCGAGCACCGTCGGGCCGTCGTCGTCAAGCGCCGCTGGCACGTTCACAAGGCTGGCATCCGCCGCGGCGAAAGCCACGAGCCTCGAGCCGGGCCAGTACTACTACACCGATATCGAGAGACAGACCTACGTGATCGGGGTGGGGAGCTCCTCGACCGCTCCTGCCTTCGACGAGTACCTGTTGGGGACGGTTCAGACCTGGGTCGCGGCTGACGGCTCGGGACGGCAGGTCACGACGACCGACCCGACACCCCGTTTCTTCACGCCCGCTGACCAAAGGGCGTGGGTGGAAGCAGGCAAGCCTCCGGCCGCCGTGCCTCCGAGCGAGCTGACGACCGTCCAGGAGTTCGGTCCGGGCAGCGCTTCCGAAGTCAACGGACCGATCCCCCTCTACGACGTGTCGAAGCTCCCGACAGACCCTTCGGCTCTCGTCAAGGTGCTCGGCAACGAGAACCCGTCGAGCACGAGCCTCGGGACCCTGCCCGCGGGTATCTCTGCCCTCGACTTCGTCTCTCAGTGCAACACGAAAGCGTGCTCCTTGTTCGAGCGGGCGGTTGCGCTGCTACAAGGCCCGGACATCGGGGCCACGCCGGCGTTTCGCGCAGCGCTCTTCAAGGTTCTCGCCACGGTGCCAGGAGTGCAGCTCCTCGGGAAGACGACAGACCGTGCCGGCCAATCGGGCGTCGGTCTGCAGCTGGTGGAGCGTTCATCTGCCGGGACGACGACAGTGATATGCGAGAACGGCACCGCTACCGAGAAGCGCTCCGGCAACAACATGATCATCACGCCGGGTCCAGGTACTCAGTCGCCACGGATGACGATCACCTATCGGTATCCCGCGTCGGCGACCACGTTCACCATCGTGGTCGACCCCAAGACGACGACGCTCCTGAGCTCTGAGGATAGCTTCACGCCGTCGGTCCGGGTCGTCCCTGTAGACCCGTGTGGGGCTGTGCAGCAGCCCCCTCAAGCCACGGCGCAAACCCCGACTTGGACGATCGTGCTCGGTGCCGGCGTCGTCGACTCGGAGCGTGCAGTGGGTGTAGTCAACTCGGAGACGGCCGTACCACATGCGGCTCGATCCTGAGCCCGGCTGAGGCCGACTACCGGTCGCCGGACGCCGGACGCCGGACGCCGGACACCGGGCACGAACATCCACGCGTACTGGACCCGGCACGAGCCGTCCTCGGCCCGCCGGGGCGACCCGGGGACCCCTATCGAAGACCGTGCCCCGAGCGTAGGATGCCGGAGCTCAACGAGGAGCCGCACCTAGTAGAGGGAGCAACGATGACCGAGCCCGCCCCCGACCGCCCCGACACCTCCGACATGCTCGCCGTCCACAACGTGTTCAGATCGTCGTTCGCGTCGGGGCCCGAATTCATCAGTAGCGCAGAAGGAGACGACGCGCGGCGAGCGCTCGTCGCCAACTACTACGTCAACGTGATGGCCTTGCTCGACGTCCACCACGACGGCGAGGAGAAGTTCCTCTTCCCCCTTTTGACAGAGCGGGCTCCTGAGCATCGGACCCTCGTCGAAGAGGCCGCGTCCCAGCACGACGAAGCGATCGGGAGGATGGACGCGGTCACTTCGCGCCTGGGCTCGTGGGAGACGAGAGGTGACTCGGAGGGACAGGCGCTGGTGCTTTCGTTACGCGCCCTCGACGACGTCCTGTCCCCGCACTTCGACCAGGAAGAGGCGCAGATCCTCCCACTGGCAGGTGAACACCTCACGGTCGAGGAATGGGGGATGTTGCCGGCACACGGCATGGCCAACTTCAAAGGGGACAAGATCTGGCTGATTCTCGGGCTCATCCTGGAGAACTCCACCCAGGAACAGCGCGACGCGATGTTGAACGGCATGCCTCAGCCCGCTCGCGAGATGTGGGAGAACATGGGTGAGGCTTCGTTCAACGACTTGATCGCGCAGTTGCGTCGGATGACCTGAAGTTCCGGTCTGCTCACGAGCGAAGGGCGCGCAGCTGCGCGACGGCAGGTGCGAACGCGGCGGCGAAGGCCTCGGTGTCCGAGTCGGTCGTGGACCAGCCCACCGACAATCGCAGCGAGCGTTCCGGGTCAGCACCCATGGCTTCGAGCACCGGCGAGGGTGCGAGGAACTCCGAGGAGCAGGCGGAACCCGAATGAGCGGCGATGCCTGCCTGGTCGAGGGCGAGCAGGACGGGTTCTGCCTCGACGCCGCCCACGGCGACGCACACGACGTGCGGGAGGCGGTGACCGGGATCACCGAGAACCTCCACGTCTTCGACTCGCGTGGCCGCGCTCTGCAGGAGGCCTGTCAGCCGTCGCGCCTCGGCCGCCTCCTCGTCGAGGCGAGCGGGCTCGGCGAGGACCTCTGCTGCGGCGCCGAAGCCGACGACCGCCGGTACGTTCTCGAGCCCTGCCCGCCGGGCACGCTCCTGGTCGCCGCCCACCATGAGCGGCTCGATGCGTAGCCCCCTCCGCAGCACCAGGGCACCGATCCCGGCCGGGCCGCCCAGCTTGTGGGCGCTGAGCGACACCAGGTCCGCCCCGAGCTCTTCGAGGTCGAGGGGCACGTGCCCTGCTGCAGCGCAGGCGTCGCAGTGCACCCAGATCCCGTGGCGGTGGCACCGCTCCACGACCTCGGCGACGGGCTGGAGCGTCCCCACCTCGTGGTTGGCCGCCTGGCAGTGCACCAGCGCCGGGGTCTCGCCCGCCGTGGTGCACCTAGCGATCGCCTCCTCCAGCGCCTCGGGGTCGATCCGTCCGGCACCATCGACGGGCAGGTGCGTCACGGGCGCGAGGCGCGCGGACCCCTCGCGCACGCACGAGTGTTCCACGGCGGCTAGGAGGATCGGTCGGCCCGGCCGCGCGCGGACGGCACCCCATGAGGCCGCGTTTGCCGCCTCGGTCCCGCCGGAGGTGAAGACCACCTGTCGCGGCCGCGTGCCGAGGAGCTGCGCTACACGCTCACGTGCCTCTTCCACGGCGACTCGGGCGGCGCGGCCTTCGGCGTGCAGGCGTCCGGGGTCGCCGGCACCTCGCCCGCACCACAGGGCCATAGCGGAGGCGGCCTCGGGACGAGGCGGCGAGGTGGAGGCGTGGTCGAGGTAGTGGCGCGTCGGCTCGGTGGAAGAAAGCGGGCGCGGACGCGGCGAGGTCAAACCAGGGCGGCGCAGGCGTCGTCGCCGCGTGCCCTCGACGAGAGCACCACGGGGATCGGCTCCCCGGCGGTCACGCCGCAGAGCCCGGCGAGAAGCCCGTGCACCATCCCACGGTCGACGGCGCAGATGACGGGGTGGGACAACGCGGCCTCGCCGAACGGGCAGTGCTCGGACACCACGGCGGTGGCCGATCCCCGGTCCTCGGCGTGTGCCGCGAACCCGTGCGCGGTGAGCGCGTTGGCGATCGCGTGCATGGCGCCGCGAAGCGAGCGCTGTCCCTCTCCCGGCTCCATCCGCTCAGCCAACAGCCGGCCGTACTCCTCGCCCACCCGTTCGGCCATCCGCTCGGCCTCCTTTGGCCCGAGGAGCTCGAGCGCCTCCGCGAGGAGGCTCACGAGCAGGTCGTCGCGTTGGGTTACCAGGTCCAGATTCAGCTCTTCACCGGGCAGACCGGCCGCGCGGTAACGCTTGGAGGGCCGACCGGCGCCCGCGGCCGGCGACCTTTCGAGGCTCACTTCGAGGTACCCGCCCGAGGCCAGGCGATCGAGGTGGTGTCGCGCCACGTTCGGGTGGAGCGAGAAAGCCGACGCGATCTCCGAAGCCGTGATGCCCGGACGCGACCGGACATGGAGGTAGATCTCTCGGCGTGTCGGATCCCCGAACGCCGAGGTGACCGCAGCCACAGCGGCTGAGAAACGTCGGTCGGCCGGCTGCGTCTCAGGATTCTCGAGCTCGCCACGCACGCCATTAGTCTACCCGGTGAGACAGCGAAGTCCCTGGTCGCGCGGTCTCTTCCGGACGCCTCGCTCTTAGAACTCCCGAAAGGAGCACCCTTGGCGCCGAACATCGCAGAGGTACATGGCGCGCTGGCGGCGGTCGAGGAGCCCGAGCTGCTGCGCGGGCTCGGCGAGCTGGGCATGGTGCGCGACGTGGAGCTCGGGCGTCACGAGGTCTCGGTGTCCCTGGCACTGCCGGTGGCGCGGTGGCCGGGACGCGAAGAGCTCGCGAGGCGAGTCGGTGACTCCTTGCGGGGGTTGGCGGGCATCGAAGACGTGCGAGTGGAGATGGTCGCGATGAATGACGACGAGCGCGCGACGTTGCTCGAGAACCTGGCCAACCCCCCCGGAGGAGAACCGGCACCGATCCCGCCACGCTCACCCCCGCATCCGGAGCACCGCGCCCCGGGGGCGGCACCGGGGCCCTTGGAACAGGGTGAGGGGCGGCCGAACCGCTTCTTGGCTCAGGGGTCCCGCACGCGGGTGGTGGGGATCGCTTCCGGCAAGGGAGGGGTGGGCAAGTCAGCGGTGACGGTGAACCTCGCGGTGGCCCTCGCCGCCCGGGGTCACGAGGTCGGCGTGCTCGATGCCGACGTGTACGGGTACTCGGTTCCGAAGATGCTCGGGGTCACACACGAACCGGTCGCCATCGACCACCTCATGGTGCCCCCTGTGGTCCACGGAGTGCGATGTCTGTCCATGGGGTTCTTCGTACCCGACGACCAGCCGGTGATCTGGCGAGGACCCATGCTGCACAAGGCCCTCGAGCAGTTCCTGGTGGACGCGTACTGGGGGGAGCCCGACTACCTGCTGGTCGACATGCCGCCCGGCACCGGCGACGTGGCCCTCTCCCTCGGTCAGTACCTGCCGCGTGCCGAGATAGTGGTGGTGACGACCCCGCAGCCGGCGGCCCAGCGCGTCGCCCAGCGCGCCGCTCTCGCCGCCAAGGTCCTGAAGCTCGCGGTGCGCGGGGTGATCGAGAACATGTCCTGGTTCACGGGTGACGACGGCACCCGTTACGAGCTCTTCGGTGCCGGCGGGGGCCAGGAGCTGGCGGAGTCTCTCGAGGTGCCGCTTCTCGCCCGCATCCCGCTGGTCCGCGCGCTACGAGAGGGGTGCGACGAGGGAGTGCCGGTGCGGGTGGCGGATCCCTCAGGTGAGGCCGCCGAGGCGTTCGACTCGCTGGCCGAAGCGCTGGCGAAGCTCGGCCCGGCGCGCATCTACCGTTCCGAGCTCACCGTTCGTTGACGTCGAACGCGGCTCACCACTGGCGGGAGCGTGAATCGACGGCCTGGGGAAGTCGCGCCGGGTCCCATCCGAGGTCGCAGATGGCCCGGTCCATCGCGAAGCGGTCGGTCATCCCGGCCACGTAGGCCACCGCGGCACGCACCGCGGCGTCGCTCCGCGCCTCGAGCCCACCGGCGCGCCTTACATCGGGGATTGCATAAGGGTGATCGGCGAAGTGACCGACCAGGGCACGAAGCACCTCGATCACGGCCGAGCCCTGAGCCACCGACGCGGGACGGAGATAGACGTGCTCGTAGTTGGAACGGCGGAACGCCGAGAGCGCCTCGGCCATCTCCTCGTCCAACGCGATGCGTCCCGTGCGAGAGATCGTGGCGACCATCTCGGATATGAAAGCCCGTAGCTGGCTCGACCGGCTCTCACCACAGCCGGCGCGCACGAGAGGTGGTAGGAGCGATCGTGAGACGATCCCTGCGGACACCGCGTCCTCCCAGTCGTGACAGACGTAGGCGATCCGGTCCGCCCAGCTGACGACCTCCCCCTCCGGCGTCGACGGAGCAGGACGCGACCAAGAGTGGTTCCGGATGCCGTCGAGGGTCTCTTCACAGAGGTTCAGGTCCGCCACCGAGACGTCGGCCCCCCAGACTGCATGGTCGAACCCTTCGGGCAAGAAGGTGCCGAGGGCGACCTCGCTGGCATGTCCGCCCGGCCCGTGACCGCAGTCGTGCCCCAGCGCTATCGCCTCGGTCAGCGCGACGTTGAGCCGGCACGACCTGGCCACCGAAGTGGCTACCTGGGCCACCTCGAGGGCGTGCGTGAGGCGGGTGCGTTGGTGGTCCGCCGGGAAGATGAACACCTGGGTCTTGCCCGCCAGGCGACGGAACGCCGTCGAGTGCAGGATCCGGTCACGGTCGCGTTCGAAGCAAGTCCTGAACGGATCCGGCTCCTCGGGCTGCAAGCGGCGTCCCGAGCCCCTCGATCGTGTCGCCCCTGGTGCGAGGGACACGTCCTCGGACTCCTCACGAGCGTCGCGCGGCAGGCTGAAGCGGTATCCCTCGGGGGCGGCGACAGCCGTGGAGTCGGCGTGAGCCGTGCGAAGACCTCCGGCGCCATGCCCCGACATGGTGGCCGCCCACTGGCGCGCCCGCTCGCTCTGGGGGCCTCTCACGACTATCAGTGTGCACCACGGCTGTATCGTCGGTGCCAGAGGCTGATCGGAGGAGCACGGCGGTGGACGTTCGCATAGGGATCGTGCAGAGCATCAAGGAGCTCGAGGTCGAGCTGGGGGACGACGTCGATCGCGAGGTCGTCATGGGTGACATCGAGAAGGCACTGCAGAGCCCCGAGGGCGTCCTGTGGCTCTCGGACCGAAAGGGTCGCCGGGTGGCGGTCCCGGTCGCGAAGATCGCCTATGTCGAGGTCGGTGCCCCGGTCTCGGACCGGCGCGTCGGCTTCGGCGCACCCTGAGGGCACGCCGTGCGGCCGCAGGCCCCTGGCCGCTCATGATCCCGTGATCCCCCTTCTCGACCGGCGACTCCTGTTCGTCACCGGCAAGGGAGGGGTGGGCAAGACGACGGTGGCCGCCGCCCTGGCGCTGTTCGCGTCCGAGCACGGCCGGCGCACGCTGGTGTGCGAGTCCGACGCCCGTGGGGACATCGCCTCCTACCTGGAGACCGGCCCGACCGGGTTCGGCGCGCGAGAGCTCTTGCCCGACCTCTGGGCTATGTCCATGGACACGGAGGCCTCTCTGCGCGAGTACCTGAAGCTGAGCCTGCGCATCCCGGTGATAGGTCGCATCGGCCCACTCGCCAAGGCCTTCGACTTCGTCGCGACCGCGGCGCCGGGCGTCCGTGAGGTCCTCACGGTCGGGAAGTTCTGCTACGAGGTTCGTGAGCGTCACTACGACCTGGTGGTCGTGGACGCATCGGCCACCGGCCACATCGTCGGGCAGCTGTCTGCTCCTCAGACCATCAACGAGCTGGTGAAGGTGGGGCTCATCCGCTCCCAGACCGATTGGATGCTCGACATCCTGTCCGACCCGGCGCGCACGGGTCTCGTCGTGGTCACGACACCCGAGGAGATGCCGGTCAACGAGACGATGGAGCTCGTGGCGCGCGTGCGGGAGGAGACGACCGTCGAGCTTGCGTCGGTCGTGGTGAACCGGGTCCTGCCGGAGCTCTTCGGCAGGACCGAGGAGGAGATCTTCGAGCGGCTGTGCGAAGAGGACCTGACGTCCGAGCTCGGCCGGCTGGCCGGTGGTGACGCCAGACCTGTGCTCGAGGCCGCTCGCCTGGCCGTCACCTTGCGGCGCACTCGCGCCGGCCACCTCGAGCGACTGCGCTCGGGGATCGATGCGAAGGTGCCCATGCTCTATATGCCGTTCCTCTTCACCCGGTTCCACGGGCTGCGCGCCATTCGCCAGGTGGCCCGCTCGCTCGGCGAGGAGCTCGGATTCTGATGGCGCCTCGCGGCCCTCTCGACCCGGATCGCAACGGATCACTGAGCGGCTTGCTCGCGTCGCGCGAGATCGTGGTCGTGTGCGGCCCCGGGGGGGTGGGCAAGACCACCACCGCCGCAGCGGCCGCGGCGGTTGCGGCAGCACGTCTCGGTGGGAAGGTGCTGGTGCTCACCGTCGACCCCGCGAGGCGCCTTGCCGATGCGCTCGGACTTCAGGGAATCGGCAACCGTGAGAGGCGGGTTCCCGACAGCGCGTTCACCGACACCGGCACGAAGCCCATGGGTGAGCTGTACGCGGCCATGCTCGACACCAAGGAGTCCTGGGACGCTCTCGTATCGCATCACGCCCCTGACGCGCGGACGCGCGACGAGATCCTGGCGAACCCCCTGTACCGCAACATCTCGGGCCGGTTCGTGCAGAGCCACGACTACATAGCGATGGAACGCCTGTTCGAGATCCACGCGGAGGGGACCTACGACCTGATCGTGGTGGACACTCCGCCTACTCGCAACGCGCTCGACTTTCTCGACGCGCCGGAGCGGATGGCGGACTTCTTCTCGAGCCGTCTGCTGCGCTGGCTCATCGTGCCCTACCGCTCGAGGATCATCAACGTAGCCTCCAGGCCTTTCTACCAAGTGGCAGACCGCGTCCTGGGGACGCAATTCCTCTCCGACATCGCCGAGTTCTTCATCCTGTTCCAGTCGATGTACCACGGGTTCGTTGAACGGGCGCGCTCGGTGCAACGGCTTATGGCGGACAGAAGGACGTCTTTCATCGTCGTCTCCACTCTCGAGGTGGTGCCACTGCGCGAGGGAGAGTTCTTCGCGCAGGCTCTGGCTGATCGCAAGCTCCATCTGGGCGCGATCGTGCTCAACAAGGTCCTCCCCGGGTACCTGCGCGACCCGACGGGCGCGACGGTCGCGGCGAGGCTCCGTGACGCTGCGGGCCAGCTGGCCGGTCAGCTCTGTGCACGGATGGAAGGTGCCGACGTCGCGCACGTGGAGAGGGTGTTGACCGAGGTGGGCTCGAGCTACCTCGACTACCGGATGGTCGCCCAGCGTGAGGCCGAGGAGCAATCGGAGCTGGCGGGAGCGCCCGAGGCGTTGGTGAGCGTGCCTTACTTCGACACCGACGTGTACGACCTCGAGGGGTTGCTTCGTCTCGGCGCTCGGCTGTGGGGGGACTGACACCGGCCGAGGGGCCCGGTACCAGGAGATTCGGCCGCGACGAGTCGGAACTCGCCGCGAGCGTTGAAGTGCGGGACGCGATCTGCCGAAAACTGTGGTGAGAAGGAGGGCTGGCAGTTGTGCGAGCTGGGAGCGGAGGCCGAAGCAGGCCTGGGGGTTCGATCGGCGCTTGGGACTTGTGGACCGCTGCGGGTGCTCTGCGGGGGTCGGACGCGATGTCTGTGACAGGGGTCACTCGACGTGTCGCCGAGCTCTCGTCCGCCGCGCTCGGTGCCGAGGACGCCGAGGCATCGGGCGTGCACGCGCAGGAGCTTCTGGCCGACCCCAACCGGGCGGTGGGACTGCTCGGCGCCCCGGACGTCCCTCTGGCGGCTCGACATGCGGTGGTCCAGCGGTTCGGGGGCGTGGGGGCCCTGCTCGTGATCGCGTGCGAGGAGTCCTGGCAACGGGTACACGGCCCGCGCGTCGCTGCCGAAGCCACATGGGCCGAGTGGCTCGACGAGATCCACGTTCACCTGGCACAGCTCCTTCACCGGTTCGCCGACATCAGCGCGCAGGACATGGACTGCCTGGTCGAGGCGATCGAGAGGGAGGACACAGGATCGCCCTGCAACGAGGCCGCGTGCGCTCGTCGGTGGCTGCACGTCACCTACGCCATAGCCGCGCGCGACGGAACCGACGAGGCACATCGTGCCTACGTCGAGGCGCTCGACAGGGTGCTCGCCCTGAAGCGGGCGCTCGTCTGCACGTAAGTACTCCGACAGAGAAGCACCGCCCACCGCCCTACCAGGTGAAGCAGCCGGGGCCACGCAGTCCCCGGGACCGGCGCACACAGGCGGCCCCAGGTACGGCCGGCGCGGTCACGCCGCGTACGATGCGGGACGCGTGCTCGACTACCACCTTCACCTATGGCCGCACGGACAGCGTGACGCGGCTCCCACCATCGAGAAGGTGGCTGCGTACTGCGAACGCGCAAGCGCGGCGGGGGTCAGCGAGATCGCGCTCACCGAGCACCTCTTCCGTTTCGCGCAGGCGGACCGGCTGCTTCGCGGGTTCTGGGAGCAAGAGCCTGAGACGGCTTTGCGGGCGTCGATGGCCGAGTACTTCGAAGCCCACGCTCACGCCGACCTCGATGCCTACGTGTCCTGCGTGGAGGAGGCCAAGGCGGCGGGACTGCCCGTGGTTCTCGGCCTCGAGGTCGACTACCACCGCGGAAGGATGGACCAGGTGGCACAGATGCTCGCCGGCTATCCGTTCGACGTCCTGCTGGGCTCGGTCCATTGGATCGGTACGTGGCGGTTCGACGACCTCTTCGACCCGGTCTCGATGGCGCAGTGGTCCGTGCGTGAGGTGGACGCCGTCTGGGACGGCTACATCTCGGCGGTCGAGGAGCTGGCGGCTTCGGGCACTTGTGACGTTCTCGCCCACCCGGACCTGGTGAAGGTCGCCGGCCATCGGCCCGAGCATCTCGAGGAGTGTTGGGACCGACTCACCGAGGCGGCCGTCTCCTCGGGCATGGCGGTCGAGATGAGCTCGGCGGGATGGCGAAAGCCCGTGAACGAGGCCTATCCGGCGAAGGGGTTGCTTGCGCGGCTCGTCGCGCGAGGCGTGCCGCTGACCACAGCCTCGGACGCGCACCGGCTGGCAGACGTCGCAGACCGAGCCTCTGACATCGCGTCTGTTCTCGAGGACCTGCGAGTGAGCACCCTAAGGGCCTTTCGGCGTCGTCGCCCCGTCACCGTGCCCTTGGGCGCCTCGTTGAGCCGGTTGTGATAACACCGGCAGAGCTGGCGGCGAGGAACACCGACCTGAGCGGAGAGGCGTTCGCCTACCTGCAGCGCTTGACCGGGTCATGGGGGTCTCTCTCGGACCTGTCCTTCTCCGACCTGTTGCTGCTCGTCCCGCTGAGTCGGTCCGCCGGCGGCAAGCTGCTCGTGCTCGGGCAGATCCGTCCCACGACGGGCGCCACCTTGCTGCGCGTCGACCTGGTGGGACATGTCTTGGAGGCCGCCCACTGGCCCGTGGCCGATGAGGCGCTTCGCACACGAAAGATATCGGTAGGCACCGTTTCGGTCGCCGAGGTGCTGGCTTCTGGCGGTGCGGGCGACGGTGGGCCTGCTGCTACGGGCACAGGCGTGGCCGAAAGCGCTCATGCCGGTGCTCTCGGGGGTCCTGGTGCCTCTCGATCGCAAACCGAGTTCAGCTCGCGTGACGCGCCACTCACAGGAGAAGTGCCGGCGATCGCAGAGAGGGCTCAGCTCGAGTGCCTACCGGTCACCTGCAAGGGTGCGGTGGTGGCGGTGGTCGCCCGGGTGGGCCCGCTCGCCAAGCGTCGCACCGATCGTCTCGAGCGTGTCTATCGCGACCTGTACGACCGCCTGGCCGCCATGGTCGTGGCGGGCGAGTTTCCCCACGCCGGAGAGGAGGTGATGACGGAGGACGCTCCACGGGTGGGGGATGGTCTGTTGGTCACCGACATCGAGGGTCGGATCACGTACGCGTCCCCGAACGCGGTGAGCGCCTTGCACCGCATGGGCGTGAGCGACGTCGTCGAAGGTCACCGCCTGTCCGAGTTGGGCGTGGAGGAGACCGCCGTCGACACAGCCCTTGCGAGCGGCCGACCGGTCATCGAGGAGGCCGAGCGGCGCCCTGACGTGATCGTGCTGGTCCACTGCACCCCGCTCATCGACTCCGGTTCGGTCACCGGCGCGATGGTCTTGATGCGCGACGTGACAGACCTGCGGCGGCTGGACCGCCTCTTGCTCACCAAGGACGCCGCCATACGCGAGGTTCACCATCGCGTCAAGAACAACCTGCAGACGATCTCGTCGCTGCTCAGGCTCCAGGGCCGGCGACTCGAGGAAGGCGAGGGTCGCGCGGCGCTTCGAGAATCCGAGAGGCGGATACGATCGATAGCGGTCGTGCACGAGATCTTGTCCCGTGACCCCGGCGACCAGGTCCCCTTCGGTGAGATCGTCGAGGCGCTGGTTCGCATGACCCGGGACTCGTTCCTGTCGGGACAACAGATCGAGATATCGGTAGCTGGTGACGCCGGGGACCTGTCCGCCGACGTGGCCACCCCTCTCGCCGTGGCCCTTGCCGAGCTGCTGCAGAACGCGGTCGAGCACGCTTTCTCGGACCGCGCAGAGGAGTCCCACGAACAAGACGAGGAGTCTCGTACCGGCAAGATCGTCGGCGGTCACGTGCGTCTGCTGCTCGCCAATGACGGGCGGCAACTGACTCTCCAGGTACGCGACGACGGGCGCGGCGTCCCCGAGGGCTTCGACATCGACCGCACGGCCAGCCTCGGGCTGACGATCGTCCGCGACCTGGTCCAAAGCCAGTTGGGAGGCGACATATCGATACAGAGCGCGGGCGGAACCACGGTGACGATCCACATCCCGCTCGGCGGAGCGTCTCAGCAGTTCGGCGACTGGAGCCCCTGACGGTCTTCGCTTCGGTCGCGGTTCTCGGACGGACCTGCTAGCCGCGGCCGGCTTTCGAGAAGCGGTAGCCGATCCCCCTCACGGTGTGCAGCCACCGGCGTTTGGACGAGTCGTGCTCGAGCTTGAGTCGCAGGCGCCGGATGTGTTCGGTGATCGTCGCCGGGTCCTGCCACTCCTGGGTCGATCCCCAGACGTGCTCGAGGAGCTCCTCGCGGGTGAACACCTGGTCGGGTGCGGCGGCCAAGAAGGCCAGCAGGTCGAATTCCTTCGGAGTCAGGTCGACCTCCCTGCCGTCCGCCTCGACCCGGTGTGCCGTGAGGTCGATCACGAGCCCGTCGTGTTCGATCCTCGTGGAGGCCGAAGTCGACTGGCCACGGCGCAACACGGCCCGGATCCGCGCGTCGAGCTCGGGCAAGGAGCACGGTTTCACCACGTAGTCGTCTGCACCCAGGTCGAGGACGCGGACCCGCTCGGCCTCCTCGGAGCGACCCGAGAGGACTATGACCGGGAGGGAGCTGTCGCGCCGTAACCGGGTCAGCACCTCGTCCCCGTCCAATCCGGGGAGCCCGAGGTCGAGGACCACGAGGTCGTAATTCCCGAGGCTTGCTTCTCGCAAGGTTGCGGGCCCATCGGCAACCTCACCGACGCGGTAGCCGACGCGCTGAAGGAAAAGCCTCGTCGCGCTCCGGCTGGCCGGGTCGTCCTCGGCCACCAGCACGTTGTGATCGTCGTCGGTCGTGGTCACCGTTCCCTCCTCAACTTCGCTGGCCCTCGTTGGGGTGTCCCGGGTGCTCCGCTACCCACGGAGTGTCAGAGTGCCTGTCATCTGACCGGAGAACGTCTCGACGGGCCTTCGGGGCGGTCGTTCAGCTGGGCGAATCGAATGGTGGAGGCGAGAGATGTCCGCGCACGGCGACGGGGACGGCGCCCTCGACGCGACCCTTCGTGCAGATCGAGGAACCAGCCCACCACCACAGCTGAGCTCGGGCCTTGTCTTGAGCCTGCATAGGCTGCCATCCCTCGCCGTTAGCTCACCTCACGTCGTCAGCGAGAATACCGGTTGGCCGTTATCAGTGGTGCCGTTGTTTGCTAGCTGAGTTGCTGGTCTGGCGCTCGGTAGATGCAAATAGTGGTGCGACAGGCATGAGCAGTGCGAACGGCAGAGCGGGTGCGACAGGTGCCACGAGCGACTGGGATCGGACCAGGTCATCTAGGAGAGCTTGCAGCTCAGCCCGAGAAAGTCTCAGGGGCGCAGTCTCGGGGTGGAGTCTGTGGGGCGAGAGTCAGGGGGACGAGATTGTGAGGATAAGAGATCGTGAGTGGTCGCGAGGGGACGAGACTGTCAAAAGGATCGGCGGCGAGCCGCCAACCAGGCTTTACGCAGCTTTCGCCGCTCCTCCTCGGAGGTGCCGCCCCAGACCCCGGACTCCTGGTTGGTGGCGAGAGCGAACTCCAGACAAGGGTCCATCGCCTCGCAGGTGCGACATACGCGCTTTGCCGTCTCGATCTGGTCGATAGCCGGACCCGTAGTTCCGACAGGGAAGAAGAGATCGGGCTCGGTGTGCCTGCATGCAGCCACCTTTCGCCAGTCCTCGGCGTCCCAGTCAACCGAACGATTCCACATGAGTGCCACGGCGCCCTCCTCCGGTATCGTGCAGCGCTGTTGCGTAAACTTTGTGATCCGGTTCACATGACTGGCCGCGAAACGTCGGCCGTCAGAGCAATCGGTACTTAGTGAACATACTCCCAAGTGCTCACCCCGTGCAAGCAAAAGGCCGCTACCCGTCCACGGGTAGGTGAGAAAGAGCCTCGGAGTCATTTCACGGGACGGATCACCTCGAAATGACACAGAAGGCACCGCATCTGGCATGGCGAGGCCCCGGTACGCCCGTCTCGTTGCTGGCGCACCGAGGCGGCCTTGGACCCTGGCGGGAGAACACCGTCGAAGCCTTCGCCGGCGCCCTGCGAGCCGGCGCCCACGGGATCGAGCTCGACGTACGTCGTACGGCGTGCGGCATGCTCGTGGTGCACCACGACCCGTCCATCCCCGGTCTCGGCTTCGTCCACCAGCTCCGGCGCGAGGACCTGCCGTCTTGGGTTCCCACTCTCGACGAGGCGCTCACGGTGTGTGCGGGAGCGACCGTCGACGTCGAGATAAAGAACGCTCTCGGGGATCCCGGCCACGACCCGAGCGAGGCCGCCGCCTTCGACGTGCTCAGGTCCGTTGCGGCTTCCAGCTGTGAGGGGCTCGCTCGATCCCCGTCGGGTGTCGTGGTGTCCTCGTTCTCTCTCAGCACCATCGCCGCGCTCGCCTCTGCGGGAGCCGAGGTGCCGCTCGGTTTGCTGGTGGCCCCGGCACGTGACACCGCAGTAGCCGTCGAGGAAGCGGTCGCCCTGGGTTGCTCCGCATTGCACCTGTTCCATCTCGAGATTTCCTCGCGATTGGTTCAGAGGGTCCACGACACGGGAATGATGGTGGTGGCCTGGACGGTGAACGGTTCGGCGCGAGTGGCGGCGATGCTGGACGCAGGGGTCGACGCGATCGTCTCCGACGACGTGTCGGGTTCCCTCCGTGCGATGGGAGCCGCCCGCATGTGACGGGAGCCGCCCCGCATGTGACGGGAGCCGCCGGCCGATTGGCTCGCGACGGCGGTTCTCGGGGAGAATCGCGGGCATGAACGTAGTTGTTTGTGTGAAACAGATCCCCGATCCCGCAGCGCCGGGATCGCTGGACCCTTCGACCCATAACCTCGTGCGGGAAGGCAAACTGATCCTCGACGACTCGGACTCCTACGGGGTCGAGATGGGTCTCCAGCTGGCCGAGCAGGCGGGTGGTGGTGAGGTGACCCTGGTGTCGATGGCGCCGGCGGGCGAGACCTCCGGCCTGCGGACAGCACTCGCGATGGGTGCCGCCAAGGCCATCTTGGTGAGTGACGACATCCTGGCAGGATCGGATGCCCTGTCGACCGCCAAGGTGCTCGCCAAGGCGATCGAGCGGGCACAGCCCGACCTCGTGCTCGCCGCCACCGAGTCGACCGACGGCTATACCGGGACCATGCCCGTCCAGTTGGCGGAGCTGCTCGGCATGCCTTCGATCACCTTCGCCAAGAAGGTTTCGATCAGCGGCGGCACGGTCAGCGTCGAGAGGCAAACCGAAGCCGGTTACGACGACGTCGAGTGTCCCCTGCCGGCGGTCGTGACCGTGACCTCAGGCGTAGTGGAACCTCGTTACCCGTCGTTCAAGGGGATCATGGCGGCGAAGTCCAAGCCGCTCGAGCAGCTGACCGTCTCGGACCTCGGGCTCACGCCAGACGCGGTGGGCGCTGCAGGTGCCCGCCAGGAGGTGACCGAAGTCTCTGCTGCCGCGGATCGCCAAGCTGGCGAGAAAGTCATCGACGAGGGAGACGCGCACGAGCACATCGTCCGTTTCATCGAGCAGCTCAAGCTCGTCTAGCCCACCTTCACACACACCCAGAGGAGACACCTGAGATGTCGATCGAGAAGATCTGGGTTCTCGCCGAGAGCGCCGGCGGCGGACCCTCTAGCACCACCCTGGAGCTGCTCACACAGGCCCGCTCGATGGGCACGACGGTGGAGGTGGTCGCCTGGGGTCCCGCCACCTCGGATCTGGCCGGCACCTTCGGCGACTACGGGGCGAGCACCGTATACGACGTCGGTGACATAGGCGACGCCCTGCCAGGCGTACCTGTCGCCGCAGCGGCAGCAGCGCTCATCACGTCGGGCAACAGCCCCGACGCCTTCTTGTTCCCCGCGACCTTCGACGGCCGCGACATCGCCGGGCGGCTCTCCGCGCGTCTGGACGTCCCTGTCCTCACTAACGTCATCGGCCTGGCGGTCGACGGCGACGCGGTCCTCTCGCAGCACGCGAACTTCGGTGGTACGCAGTTGGCTACGGCGCGTTTCACCGACGGGCGACCCTGGCTGTTCGCGGTGCGTGCCAAGACCTTTGCCGCCGAGCCGGCCGGATCCGGCCCCGCACAGGTGCAAGCCGCCGCGGTCCCCTCTGATCTAGGCGCGTTGAACACCGCGAAGGTGCGCGAGCGTCACGTGGAGGAGCGCACCGGCCCGAAGCTCGACGAGGCCGCCGTGGTCGTGGCCGGTGGCCGGGGCATCGGCTCCGCAGAGAACTTCGCGATGGTCGAGGAGCTCGCCAAGTTGCTCAATGGCGCTCCCGGAGCAACCCGCGCCATCGTCGACGCGGGGTGGGTGCCTTTCTCGTACCAGGTCGGCCAGACGGGAAAGACGGTGAAGCCGACTTTGTACATAGCGTGCGGCATCTCCGGTGCGACTCAGCACCTCGTGGGGATGAAGGACGCGAAGAGCATCGTCGCCATCAACAAGGACCAGGACGCGCCGATCTTCTCGATCTCGGACCTCGGCGTCGTCGGTGACGTCCACCAGGTCGTCCCGAAGTTGATCGAGGCCCTGAAGGCACGCGGCTGACTTCTGGGAAGCCTCGGTCGGCGAAGAATCTGCCGGGCCGTCTTCGGCCGTGACAGCTACAGGCATGACACCATCCGAGCCCGCATTCGTCCGCCACGTGTGGGTGCTGCGCCATGCGAAGGCCGAAGCGGCTCTGCCCGACGATGACGACCACAGCCGGTCTCTCACAAGACGCGGTAGGCGCCAAGCCGAGGCTGCACAGCGTTTTCTGTCTGAGGCTCGCGGCCGTGGCGCGGCCGTGCCCCGCCTGGTCCTGTGCTCCTCGGCAGCGCGGGCCTTGCAAACTGCCGAGCTCGTCCTCCCTGCGCTCGGGGCCGAGGTCACGCTCGAGGTGGAGGGCGACCTCTACACGGCGGAGGCAGACGAGCTGATCGAACGCCTACGGCGAGTCGAGGACGAAGTCGCGTCGATCATGGTCGTCGGGCACAACCCGGCGTTCGCCGAGCTGGTGCAGCTCCTGCTGTCGGAGGCCGACACCGCCGGGCGCGGTCGTCTCGTGTCGTTCCCTACTTGCGCCCTGGCGCAGGTCGGCCTGCGGAGCGCGGCCTGGGCAGATCTCGTCGCAGGTTCCGGACGCCTGGAGGAGCTCTTTCTTCCGGAGCGCCGAAAATGACGTTCGAGCCCCGGTCTGCCGTCTGTCCCTTACCAGTATCAGTCCTGCTGCCAGTATCAGTCCTGCTGCCAGTATCAGTCCTGCTGCCAGTATCAGTCCTGCTGCCAGTATCAGTCCTGTTGCCAGTATCAGTCTCCTGCCAGCTCTCGTAGCAGCGGTACGGGCTCAGACGAGCGGCCAGGGATAGTGGTGGCGCTCGGGATCGGGAGAAGGGAAGGTCCCGTTCTCCGAAAGGGTTCGGGCGCGTCCATCCAACGCAGCGATCTCAGCTGAGGACAGCAGTTCGCGAAGAGCACCAGGCAACGTTCCCGGAAGCCGGGCGAGTGCGGCGCGAAGCTCCTCGGGCAATGGCTCGCCGGCGAACTCCCAGATGACCGTGCGCAGCTTGGGATCCCGATGGAAGCAAAGGCCGTTGTCGATGGCCCAGATGGTGCCGTCCTCGCCGAGCAGGCAGTGGCCGCTCTTGCGGTCGGCGTTGTTCGCGACGACGTCGAACGCGCAGATGGCCCGCAGCCTGTCGTGGTGCGCGGGGTCCTCGACGAGGGTGAAATGGTGCTGCGAGAAATCCGAAGGGACGAAGCGCTGCAGCGAGCCCGGACCGAGCGGCGCGTCGTCACGTTCCACGGTCTCTGGAACCAGCCCCCAACCGAGCATCTCCGACAGCGCGTACGCGGCGACCTCGCGCCTGTAGACGGCCTGGGGGAAGTCCCACAATCGCCGCTCACCCATCCCGGGCTTGTACACCACCGCCACCTCGTCGCCCGACTCGCAGCACCTGGCGAGGAACGTGCGGTTCGAGCTCCACGGGAGCCGGCCGACCACCTCGATCTCGCCGCGGGCGAGGATCCTCAGGTGACGGGCGGCCGGTGACCGTTCGTCCTGGGACATTGGTGTCCGGAGGGGTCGAGGGGTCCACCGCACAGCGGGCATGCCGGCCTGCCCGCCTTCACCAGGGTGGTCGCACGAACGGCGAACGCCGCAGCTTGCTCACGCGTGATCATGAACCGTGCCATGTCGCCGTCCTCGTCCTCGCCGACCAGCTCCTCGGCGACGAGCACGATCCGGTCGAGCGTCTCGTCATAGGTGACCCCCAGGGTCCCGACGGCCCAGTGCGGCTCGGTCGGCTGCTCGAGCTCGGGCGCCTCCGGCAGCTCGCCCGGCGCCTCGAGATCGGCGAGCAGGCGACCGAGGTACTCGGCCAGCACCGAGACCTGCTGCTTCTCCGCCTTCAAGGTGAGAAGTGAGCTGCCGCGGTGGCACTGCAAGAGGAACACCCGCTGGCCTACAGGGCCTTCTGTGCCGACCGTGAAGCGGTCGAGGTCGCCCAGGTCGAGTGCCGGGCTCACCGCGACGCCCTCTTCGAGGACGGAGGTGGCCGGCTCGCAGCGCCCGTCGGCTCGCTCGCCTCGAGCCCGCTCACGACAACGCCAGCTCGGCAAGGGTGGCGGTCGAGTTCATGCACAGCACGCGGTATCCGGTAGCACCCCGGAGAACGACGGTGACCGAGCAGGGTGACACGACGAGTCGCTGGAACAGGTCGAGAGGCACCCCGGCGGTGGTTGCGATCACCGCCTTGATCGGGTCCGCGTGCGACACCGCCACGAACGACTGACCGCGGTGGCTCTCGCTCAGGCGGTCGACGGCTTCCATCGCACGCGCCTGCATCTGGGCGAAGGACTCCCCGTCGGGGAACTTGAACGCACTGGGCAGCTGCTGGACCGTTCGCCATTCGCGCCGGCGCCGGACTTCGCGCAGCTTCGCCCCCGTCCACGACCCGCAGTCGCATTCGGCGAGTGCTCGCTCGACCTTCACGCGCAACCCGAGCCGTGACGCGATCGACTTGGCCGTCTCCATCGCCCGCTCCTGCGGGGAGGAGTAGACGGCGACCGGCGGTCGGCGCAACGCGGCGATCCGCTCGGCGACCGCGTCTGCCTGGGCCCGGCCCTGGTCGGACAGATGTAGGCCACGGGCGCGCCCCGGGAGCACCTCTCCCGTGGTGGGCGTATGCCCGTGACGGACCAAGAACGCGACGGCGGGGCCCGATGCACGGCGTGGTGGCACGCTGGTCCATCGTATGCTGCCGGTCGTGGAGCCCACCTCGCTCGTGAGCGGTGGCTCCTCGCCGGGGTCCATACCAGGTCCGACGTCGGCGTCTTCTTCTGTGCCCCACGCGTCCAGCGCGCGAGATGCCCCGGATCCGAGGCGTCGTGAGCAGCTCGCCCGGCTCGCAGAGCAGATCAGCGTCTGCGGTCTGTGCCCTCGCCTAGTCGCATGGAGGGAACAGGTCGCACGCGAACGGCGTGCGGCGTTTTCCGACCAGGAGTACTGGGGCCGTCCGGTTCCGGGTTTCGGCGATCCCGAAGCGCGCGTGTGCATAGTCGGCCTCGCACCGGCCGCGCACGGCGGGAACCGCACGGGCCGTGTCTTCACCGGTGACCGCTCGGGTGACTGGTTGTACGCCGCCATGTGGAGAGCCGGGTTCGCCAACCAGCCCACGAGCGTGTCGGTATCGGACGGGTTGAAGCTCCGTGGCGCCTACGTCCTAGCCGCGGTGCGTTGTGCCCCGCCCGCGAACCGGCCGACGACCGAAGAACGCGACACGTGTGCGCCCTACATGCGTCGTGAACTCGAGCTGCTCGACGACGTGCGTGTGCTGGTGGCTCTCGGGTCGTTCGCGTACCACGTCACCGCACGGGAGCTCGGTGTGAGGCCACGCCCGGTCTTCGGACACGGCGTCGAGGCACCCGCGCGAGACGGGCGCGTCGTGCTGTGCTCGTACCACCCGAGCCAGCAGAACACCTTCACCGGCAAGCTCACCGAGAAGATGCTCGACGATGTCCTTGTTCGCGCCCGCGAGCTCGCCGGCTACGGACGAGCGCGACGAGCGCGACGAGCGCGAGGAGCGCATCCGAGCGCGTCCGCGGGCACGGTGAGAACCTGAAGGAGGCGGCGCGATGTGCGGGGATCAGGAGCGTGAGGGGAGCAGGCCCGGCTCGGGCACGGCGGTGGAGGGCCAACGGCGCCTGCTGGTGCGTGCGAGCTTGCGCATGAGCTCGATGGCACCGGGGTCGTCGTCGCCGGGCCGTGTCTCTATCACCCTGTCGGAGACCATCCCCGAGATCACCGAGCGCCCCTGATCGGTGCGCACGACGGTGAGCGTCCAGTCGCCGAACGCGCCTATGCCCCCGGTGGAGATGTCGGCGTGCTCTGCCGCGAAGTCGGGACAGGTTTTGCAACCCTCACGGGTGAACGCGCGGCCCTCGGAGAGCGGAACCTCGTGGTAGGCGCCGTCATTCGTCCAGATCTGGAAGACGCCCTTGATGTTGATCTTCGCTATGTCCCGACGCCTCAGGCCGTAGCGAGCCTCGAACAGCTCTTCGAAGATGGTGTCGTCGAAGGTCTTCGAGCACAACAGGCCGATCGAAAGCATGAGCCGCCTGGCCACCTTGCCCGTCTTGCGGGCCGACAGGACAGCGGGGACCGATGCCTGGCAGCTCATCCCGACCAGCGCGATGCGCTCGGCGCCTGCCTCGACCGCTGCTCTGTAGGCCAAGGGGTTGGCCGAGTAGGTGTAACGGGACCCGGCGGTCTCGAGGACCTCGGCGCGCGTACGGGCCACGGCGGGCACGGCCTTCCACGAGCCGGCGTCGCCGTCGGTCGCAGAGACGAGTGCCGCGTCTATCACGTCGTGCTCCAGCGCCCAGATCAAGATGGCCGATACCAAGCCCCCGTCCTGCCCACCGGCGAGCACCTCGGGGTCCGTGGCCCGGGCGAGCATGATGTCGCTGGTGATCCCCGCCACCTCGTCGACCGTGCGCGCCCTGCCGAAGACGAAATTGTCGATTTCTGGTTCCCAATTCCGAAAGCGCGGGCAGGCTCGGGTGCACATGGTGCAGCCTCGCACCCCGTGCGTGCAGTCCGTGGGGCCGCCGTCCTCGTCTACCTTCCAGGGGCGGTAGACACCGCCCGTGTCGTCGTAGTTCAAGACGTCATGCGGGCAGGCGATGATGCACGCGGCACACCCCGTGCACAGCCCCGACGTGACCACCTCGGTGTACAGGTGCGCCCAATGCGGCTTCTCCGGAGGCACCTGTTCACCCTATCGCCGCCACCTCGGGTGAGGCGTTGGCGTCCTCCCTGGTCCAGGACCTGAACCAGGGAGGCTCACGGGTGCGGTGCACAGGGCTTCGGACGCGAACGCGGGCCACGACATGAGCGCGAGACTCGAGACTCGAGACGAGTAGCCCGGGACACCGGGCTCACAGGGTCGCCTAGCTGGCGAAGACGGTAGGACCTCGCCGGTGACGCCGGCGGAGGGAGGATGCCATGACAGTCACCTCGGGCGTGACCACCGGGCGCTATCAGAGGCGCAAGGTCTACGTGGAGGGTCCCTCGCGAACGCGGGTCCCGTTCGCCGAGGTCGCCCTCACCGACTCCCCCGCAGCCCGGGGGCCGGTGCCGAACGACCCGGTGCGGCTGTACGACACCTCGGGCCCGGGTTCGGACCCGCGTGCAGGGCTTGCGCCTCTTCGTCTCGGCTGGATCACCGGCCGCGGCGACGTCTGTGAGTACGAAGGACGAGCTCGCTCGCTTCGCGACGATGGGCGCGGCGCGCTCCGAAGGAAGGCGGCACCCGAGGTGTTCCCCGCCCCGCCGCGCCGGCCGTTGCGCGCGATCGACGGACGTGGTGTCACCCAGCTCCACTACGCGCGGCGCGGCGAGATCACCCCGGAGATGGAGTTCGTGGCGCTACGTGAGGGGACCGACGCACAGACCGTGCGTGGCGAGGTTGCCTCAGGTAGAGCCATCCTGCCCTCCAATGTGAACCACCCCGAATCCGAGCCGATGGCCATTGGCAGACGCTTCCTGGTGAAGGTGAACGCGAACATAGGCAACTCGGCCGTCACGTCCTCTGTGGCAGAGGAGGTGGAGAAACTCACCTGGGCCACGCGCTGGGGAGCAGACACGGTGATGGACCTGTCGACCGGGCCCGACATACACACCACGCGCGAATGGATAGTGCGCAATTCGCCGGTGCCGATCGGGACCGTTCCGATCTACCAGGCCCTCGAGAAAGTCGATGGGACCCCTGAAGAGCTCAGCTGGGAGATCTATCGCGACACCGTGATCGAGCAAGCCGAGCAAGGAGTCGACTACTTCACCGTGCACGCGGGCGTGCTCCTGCGCTACGTGCCTCTCACGGTCTCCCGGGTGACCGGGATAGTCAGCCGGGGAGGCTCGATCATGGCGGCATGGTGCCTGGCCCATCACCAGGAGAACTTCCTCTACAGCCACTTCGAGGAGCTCTGCGAGATCATGGCGGCCTACGACGTGGCGTTCTCGCTCGGGGACGGTCTGCGACCCGGGTCGGTCGCCGACGCCAACGACGAGGCGCAGTTCGCGGAGCTGCGTACGCTCGGCGAGCTGACCGAGATCGCCTGGCGTCACGACGTGCAGGTGATGATCGAAGGTCCCGGTCACGTGCCTCTGCACCGGATCGCGCAGAACGTGACCTTGCAACAGGAGATCTGTCACGAGGCGCCCTTCTACACACTCGGCCCGCTCACGACGGACATCGCACCCGGATACGACCACATCACTTCGGCGATCGGCGCGGCCGTGATCGCGATGCACGGCACCGCCATGCTCTGCTACGTCACGCCGAAGGAGCACTTGGGGTTGCCCGATCGTGACGACGTGAAGGCGGGAATGATCGCCTACAAGATCGCCGCGCACGCAGCCGATCTGGCCAAGGGACATGCCCGTGCCCGGGAATGGGACGACGCGTTGTCGAAGGCCCGTTTCGAGTTCCGTTGGGAGGACCAGTTCGCGCTTGCGCTCGATCCCGAGACAGCCCGGTCGTACCACGACGAGACTCTCCCCGCCACACCCGCCAAGACGGCGCACTTCTGCTCGATGTGCGGGCCCAAGTTCTGTTCGATGAGGATCAGCCAGGACGTTCGGGATCTCGCGGAGTCTTCGGGAAAGAGCCTCGAAGAAACACTGGAGCTGGGTATGCGCGAGAAATCCGATGAGTTCCGGGCCTCGGGCTCGGAGCTGTACCGTACGCCGGCCGCCACCTGAGAGGTCTCATCGGCGCCGATCACCTGTAGGATGACCACGTGCGACACGGCGACGGGCCGTGCGCACGGGGTCTTCCTCACCGTTCTTCGTGTCCGTGCCACAACGGGCCTGGCAGATCACCGAGGCGGGCCCGACCATGCGGCCGAGGCACGGCCGCCCGGTTGCCGACTGGCGGCTGCCGAGCATCGAAGCGGCGCACCTGGCGTCGCCCGACGAAGAACGAAAGCGAGAAGATCCATGACCACGACAGCCGCACCGCCGTCGCGGCACGGTGCATCCCACGCCCGACGCGGACACCCCCGCGCGGACGACACGACCGATCGTGACGTGGCGACTGATGGTGAACCCGGCGCCGAGGCGCCGTGCAACAATTTCGGCGAGCTCGGGGTCGCACCGGAGCTGATCTCGGTCCTCGAGGCCCAGGGCATCTCCAGGCCGTTCCCGGTCCAGGCCCTCACCATCCCCGACGGCATCGCCGGGCGCGACGTGTGCGGTAAGGCCAAGACCGGGTCGGGCAAGACACTTGCATTCGGGTTGCCGCTCCTGATGCGTGTCGAAAGGGGCACCGAACGCCGCCCCAGGGCGCTCGTGCTGGTGCCGACGCGCGAGCTGGCCACCCAGGTCGCCGACGTGCTCGCCACGCTCGGTTCGGCGGTCGAGCGCCGCGTCGTCGTCGTCTACGGCGGCGCGGACATCGATCGTCAGGTGAAGAAGTTGCGCAAGGGCGTGGATGTGGTGATAGCCACTCCGGGTCGTTTGATCGACCTGTGCGAGCGCGGCGAGGTGTCGGTGCGTGACGTGGAGGTGGTCGTCCTCGACGAAGCGGACCGGATGGCCGACATGGGGTTCCTGCCGCAGGTGGACTGGTTGTTGCGCCGGATCGACCGGGCGCACCAGACGATGCTCTTCTCGGCGACCCTCGATCACGACGTCAATCGGCTCGTACGCAGGCACCTGAGCGACCCGGTTCGACACGAGGTCGCCTCGCCCGTCGCGACGGTCGAGTCGATGGAACACCGCTTCCTACAGGTCCACCAGATGGACAAGATGAAGGTCGTTGCCGCCATATGCCGAGGCGCGTCGAAGACGCTCGTGTTCGTGCGCACCAAACGTGGCGCGGACCGTCTCGTCAAACAGCTCCAGCGCGAACGCGTTGCAGCGGGCGCGATCCACGGCGACCTGCCGCAGTCCAGCAGGGAGAAGGCACTGGTGAGCTTCGAGCAGGGGCGTGTCGCCGTCCTCGTGGCCACCGACGTGGCAGCACGCGGGCTCGACATCTCCGACGTCGACGTCGTAGTGCACTACGACCCGCCCGAGGACCACAAGGCGTACCTGCACCGCTCGGGACGCACGGCGCGAGCCGGGGGAACAGGGGTGGTGGCGACCCTCGTGCTTTGGGACCAGGTTCTCGACGTCGAGCGGATCCAAAAGCGGCTCGGTCTTCAGTCGCCGATCTTGGAGATCTTTTCGAACGACCCGAGGCTCGCTGACTTGAGCGGCTGGGTCCCCGACGATTCGGCGGCCTGAGCGCTCGAGCGTCCAGCGCTTCAGCGGACCGGGGTTTCAGCCGCCCGGTCTCCGTCAGCCTTCGGGCTCCGGTTAGGATCGCCGCCATGGCCGACGAGCACGACCGGCCGGCCATCACCCTCGACGACGCGGCCGGGGTGGAGCGCGTCCTGGTGGTGACGGCCCATCCGGACGACGTCGACTTCGGTGTGGCGGGGTCGGTGGCGGTCTGGGTCGATGCCGGCGTCGAGGTCACCTACTGCGTGGTCACCGACGGTGACGCGGGGGGATCGGACCGGTCGATCCCGCGCGCGGAGATGGCCGTGTTGCGACGCGAGGAGCAATCGGCCGCGGCCGCCGAGGTCGGTGTGAGAGGTGTCACGTTCCTCGGGTACCCCGACGGGAGGCTCACCGCGAGCTTCGAACTCCGTCGCGACCTGAGCCGGGTACTGCGCCAATTGCGCCCCGACCGCCTCGTATGCCAGTCGCCCGAACGGCACTGGGACCGGATCGGTGCCAGTCATCCCGACCACCTGGCCGCCGGCGAGGCCGCGGTGTGCGCCGCGTACCCCGACGCCCGCAACCCCTTCGCCCATCCCGAGCTCCTGGAGGAGGGTCTCGAGCCGTTCTCCGTCGGAGAGCTGTGGCTCATGGCCGCGCCCCACCCGAACAGAGCGGTGGACATCACCGACGTGTTCGAGCGCAAGCTCGCTGCTCTGCGTCGCCACCGGAGCCAGGTGGGAGAAGGCGAATGGTTGGACGAGCAGTTACGTGGATGGTTCGGCGAAGGGGCGCGACTTGCCGGGCTCGCGCAGGGTCGACTCGCCGAGACGTTCCAAGTTGTGGAGATGCCCTTGATGGGCAGCTCGTAGTTGCTCGACGGCCGAGCCAGGTTCAGTCGCCGCCTCGAAGCCCTGAGCGTCCTCGAGGCCCTCGAGCCCTCAAAGCCACTGGACGTCGTCGTCGACCCGGTCGGTCACGCGCTCGCAGGTCGGGCAGAACCAGCGTGCTTCGAGCGGCGTGCCACAGGCGCGATGGCGCGGCCCTTCCACCTCACCTCCTGAGGAGCGCGATCCCCACCGGGCGAGGAGCCGAAGGGCGCCGGCGAGCTCACGACCCGCCTCGCTGACCTGGTACTCGAGCCGCGGAGGGCGGTCCGAGTACGGGACTGCGATCACCATGCCGTCGCGTTCCAGTCGACGAAGGCGCGCGGTGAGCACGTTCGGCGCCAGTCCCGGGATCACTTCCTGCAGCTCGGAGAATCGCCGGGGGCCCTCCAAGAGCGCGTCGATCACCAGGAGGGTCCATCGATCACCGACCAGGGCCATGGCGAGGTCCAGTGCGGTGTTGGGAGTCTCACCACCTTCGGTGGTCGGTGCCGTCACGCCGGCGCGGCGGGCGTGTTCATGGCCCTCGGGAGCCTGGTCTGCTCCGTGTTCCGAGATCACAGCTTCATCCTCGTCATCCTCGCACGACCGTCCCGCACCTCGGCGGGAGGGAGGCCCCGGGTGGGGAACGGTCGACCACGACAACCTTCCCGCACCCTTGCGCGCAAACGTCGGAGAAAATGCAAGGGTATAGTAACTCCTAGCTTGCAAGTTACTAGTTGTGCTCCACGGACGTCGCGTGGGTGAATCGGCACAGACGAGGAATGCGGAGGTGAAAGGGCCATGGGGTCAGCTTTCGAGGGGATCAGCGAGGAAGTCGAAAAGGTTGTGGGGGCGTTGTCACCGTCCGTGGTCGGCGTAGGCACGAGTGGCAGCGGTGTGGTCGTGGGCCAGGGCCTGGTGGTGACCAACGCCCACAACCTCCGTGGTGAGGAGGTGATCGTCAGCTTCGGCGACGGCAGACGCGTGGCGGCGGCGATCGCAGGCGTGGACGTCGACGGTGACCTCGCTGTCGTGTCCGTCGAGACGGGGAGCGCACCCGCACCGCGGTGGGGCGAGCGCGCTGCGCGCCTGGGGGAGATGGTGCTGGCGCTCGCCAACCCCGGCGGGCGCGGCACCCGGGTCGGTGTCGGGTTCGTCTCGGCGCTGGACGTGGTCTTTCGCGGCCCGGGAGGGAGAAAGATCTCCGGTGCGATCGAGCACACTGCACCGTTGACGCGAGGTTCCTCGGGTGGGCCGCTCGTCGACGGGGACGGTCGGGTGCTCGGCATCGACACCCACCGGGCCGGCGATGGCTTCTACCTTGCCGTGCAGGCAGGCGAGGAGTTGCGAGCGCGAATCGACGGGCTGGCTCGCGGTGAGTCCCCGCGTCGGGCGCGCCTCGGGGTGGCGCTGGCGCCCCCGCGTGTGGCGCGCAGGCTGCGGAGGTCGGTGGGGCTGCCCGAGCGAGACGGGTTGCTCGTGCACGCGGTCGAGACCGGAGGACCCGCCGACCGGGCGGGGATCCGGCAGGGGGATCTGATCGTCGCTGTCGCCGGGACACCGGTGACCTCGGTAGACGAACTGGCAGCCTCTCTGGAGGTGAGCGAGGAAGGTGGAACGATCGACCTAGGGGTGGTGCGCGGGGTCGAAGAGCTTGCCGTGGTCGTCGATCTCCGAGGCGGCGGGACCGCTGACGAAGGCGGGGTGTGATGGGGCTCGCCGGTGCGGTTCCCCCTGCGGGCGGTGCTCCGGTTCACGCCCGGGTGCCGGAGGTAGCACCTCCTGCGGCGGAGGGCGCGGTCCTGGACGCGTACTCGCGAACCGTCACCGCCGTCGCCGACCGGCTGCTGTCCTCGGTGGCGTCGTTGCGCGTCGGGAGCGGCGAACGCCGTAAGGTCGGATCGGGATCCGCGGTCGTGATATCCGCCGACGGGCTGCTCGTCACTTCCGCTCACGTGGTTGAGGGTGCGACGTCGGGGACCGCGAACTTCGCCACGGGGGAGGAGGTGCCGGTCGAGGTGGTCGGGACCGACCGCCTGAGCGACCTAGCGGTCGTGCGCGCTGCGGGAGACGGGTACCAGCGCGCCCCACTCGGTGACGCCGACACGCTCAGGGTCGGGCAGCTCGTCGTGGCGATCGGGAACCCGTTCGGGTTCGCCGGGTCCGTGAGCGCGGGCGTGGTCAGTGCCTTGGGTCGTTCACTCGTGGCGTCCGTCGGTCGCTCGAGCCGGTTCGTCGCAGACGTCATCCAGACCGACACGGCCCTGCACCCGGGCAACTCGGGTGGCGCGCTGGCGATCAGCACGGCGGAGGTCGTCGGCATCAACACGGCCGTCATCGGGCCGGGCGTCGGCCAGGGTCTGGGCATGGCGGTGCCGGTGAACGCGACCACCCGAGCCATCATCGGAGTTCTGGCGGCCGGCAGGCGTGTGAGACGTGCGTACCTCGGCGTCGGCGGCGGCTCTCGGGTGTTGCCGCAGTCGGTCGCGCGCAGCACAGGCCACGAGCGGGGTATGGAGATCGTGTCGGTCATGAAGGACAGCCCCGCGGATCGCGCAGGGTTGCTCCCGCGCGACGTGGTCGTGTCCGTGGACGGCGCGCGCGTTCAAGACGTGCGGGACCTTCAACGCCTGCTGAGCGAGGAGAACATCGGGCGTGTGGCCGCGCTCGGCGTCGTGCGTGACGGGCTCTTGCGTCGATGCGAGGTGGTTTGCACCGAGCTACCGGCGTGAGAAGCCCGGCTTGGGAAACGTGCCCCGGATGCGGCGTCTAGCTCGCCAGGCGACGTAGGACGTAGGGGAGGATTCCGCCGTGGCGGAAGTACTCGGCCTCCATGGGGGTGTCGATGCGGACGTGAGCTGTGAATTCCATGTTGCCGGCTCGCACCGCGACCTCCTTCGGCACTTCGCCTCCATGCTCGCCCAACGCGCCGAGTCCCCTCACGTCGAACCTCTCCTCACCGGTGAGACCGAGGCTCGCCACTGACTGGCCCTCTGCGAATTGCAGGGGCACGACGCCCATGCCGAGGAGATTGGAGCGGTGTATGCGCTCGAAGCTCTCGGCCATGACCGCTCGTACGCCGAGCAGCGCAGGCCCTTTCGCCGCCCAGTCACGAGACGACCCTGAGCCGTACTCGGCACCGGCCAGCACGACGAGCGGAACTCCTTCGGCTTGGTAACGCATTGCCGCTTCGTAGATGCTCATCTGCTCCCCGTCGGGGAGATGCCGCGTCACCCCGCCCTCGGTGCCCGGCGCCAGCAGGTTGCGCAACCGAACGTTGGCGAAGGTCCCTCGAATCATGACCTCGTGGTTGCCGCGGCGCGCCCCGTAGGAGTTGAAGTCGCGCCGGTCGACGCCGTGGCCGGTCAGGTAGCTCGCAGCCGGCGAGCCCATCCTGATCGAGCCTGCCGGCGAGATGTGGTCGGTGGTGACGCTGTCGCCGAGAAGCGCCAGCACGCGCGCCCCGATGATGTCGTCGAGCGGGGCGGGTTCGGGTCCGAGACCGGCGAAGAACGGAGGTCGGAGCACATACGTGGAGGTCGGGTCCCAGCTGAAGGTCGCACCACCGGCCACTTCCATCTGCGTCCACCGCTCGTCACCGGTGAACACCGACGCGTACCGGGCGCGGAACATCTCCGAGGTGACTGCTTCACGTATGGCATCTGCCACCTCCTGCTGAGTGGGCCAGATGTCGCGCAGGTAGACCGGCCGTCCCGAGACGTCGGTGCCGAGCGGTTCGGTGGTGAGGTCGAGGTCCACCGTTCCCGCCAGCGCATATGCGACCACCAGGGGAGGGGATGCCAGGTAGTTCAGGCGCACGTCCGGGTGGATGCGGCCCTCGAAGTTGCGGTTGCCCGATAGCACGGCAGCCACCGACAGGCCACCCGCGTTCACCGAGTCGGTGACCCCGTCGAGCAACGGCCCGGAGTTGCCAATGCACGTGGTGCACCCGAACCCGACGAGGTTGAACCCGAGCTTCTCGAGTCCCGGGAGCAACCCTGCGCGCTCGTAGTAGTTCATGACCACACGCGACCCCGGGGCGAGCGAGGTCTTCACCCACGGTTTCGTCTCAAGGCCTCGCTCGACCGCCTTCTTCGCCAGCAGGCCGGCTGCGAGCATCACTTGCGGGTTGGAGGTGTTGGTACAGCTTGTGATGGCCGCGATCACTACGTGGCCGTCCGCTATTTCGACGCCCGTACCGTCGCCGAGGGTCGCGCGGGCGCTGCGAAGCGTCGCCTGGCCCTCACGGCCGTGCTCCGAGGCACCGCTCGTTTCAGCTGCGCTCCGGATCGCGGCACGAAAGGCGGACTTTGCGGACGCCAGAGCGACTCGGTCCTGGGGTCGCGCCGGACCCGCCAGGCTCGGCTCCACGCTGGAGAGGTCCAGGTCGACGGACTCGGAGAACACGGGCTCGGGGTCCTCGGGGCGATGGAAGAGGCCCTGTTCTTTGGCATAGGCCTCCACCAGCTCCACGTGGCGGTCGTCACGGCCGGTGAATCGGAGGTAGTCGATCGTGACGGCGTCGATCGGGAACACCACGCACGTCGCTCCGTACTCGGGGGCCATGTTGCCGATGGTGGCGCGCGTCTCGAGCGGCAGCTGAGCCAGGCCGGGCCCGTGCACCTCGACGAACTTGCCGACGACGCCGTGACGGCGGAGCAGCTCGGCGATGGTCAGTACGAGGTCGGTGGCCGTGGTACCCGTCGGTAGCTCACCGTTCACGCGCAGGCCGACCACGGGTGGCACGAGCATCGTGAGCGGCTGGCCCAGCATCGCCGCCTCCGCCTCGATCCCTCCCACTCCCCATCCGAGCACCCCGAGGCCGTTCACCATCGTGGTGTGCGAATCGGTGCCCACCAAGGTGTCGCAGAACGCTTGACCGTCGTCGGTCTCGAACACGACCCGGGCCAGGTACTCGAGGTTGACCTGGTGGCAGATCCCGGTGCCCGGAGGCACCACGCGGAATTGGTCGAACGCATCCTGGGCCCAACGCAGGAGCTCGTATCGCTCGATGTTGCGCCGGTACTCGATGTCCACGTTCGTGGCGAACGAAGAGGGTAGCCCCGACGACTCGGCTATCACAGAGTGATCGATCACGAGCTCCACAGGTACCAGGGGGTTGATGCGCGCGGGGTCACCTCTCATCGCCGCCAGCGCGTCGCGCATTGCGGCGAGATCGACCACCACCGGCACGCCGGTGAAGTCCTGCATGAGGACGCGCTCTGGGGTGAACGCAATCTCCGCGGCACCTGAAGTTCCCGCCGTCTGCTGATCGGTCCAACCGGCGAGCGCCTCGATGTCGGCGGCGCGGACATTGCGGCCGTCCTCGTGGCGAAGGACGTTTTCGAGCAGGACCTTCATCGAGTACGGCAGGCGCGAGATGTCGAAGCGGTCACCGAGCGCGCCGAGTCGACGGATCTCGAATCTCCGGTTGCCGACCGTCATCTCCGAGCGGGTGCCGAAGCTGTCCAGGGAGGGTTCACGCAGAGCCATGGAGCCATTCTGCTCCAGAGCGGCGCGCTTCGAACCCGCACGGGCGCACCCTCAGCGCAAGGCCTCCACCCCCCCCGCCCCGGCCACGACCAGCATGCCCTCGGCCGCGCTCGGAGCGACGAAGTGCGCCAGAGCCCCTACGTGAAGAGCAACCGAGAAACGCGTGGTGCCGCTGGAGGGGTCGATCCCGTAGAGCGTCGACGCTCCGGCGTCGATCGTCCACAGCACTCCGGCGGCCATGGTCGGTGAGCTCGCACCGCCTGTCGGTGATGCCCAAGTCCACCCGCGGCTCAAAGAGCCCGTCGGACCGACGAGGACCTGGGCGATGCTCCCCTGGGAGTTGCAGACCACGTAGACATGAGGGGCCAGGTACGCGCTGGCGCCGGTCGAGGAGCACACACCCAGCGAGGCCGCCCCGCCGTTGATCCCGCCGAGCGACGCCACGTTCAGCAGGTACGCCGTGGCCTGCTTCCCGATCACGAACAATCGGCCGTCTCCGAGGAGAACGGGCGCGTTCGATCCGAGGTCCGCGTCGTCGACGTTGTCTTGCGCCCAGTTCGTCGGAGCGAAGTACTGGAGCTCGTCGAGCTGTGGCGACAGCTCGATCACCGAGTTGCCGTGGTCGAATGCCTGTTCCGGGCGCGCGCTCCCGTTCCCCGTCGCGACGAAGACGTCGCCCGAGGAGTCGACCGTGATCCCGCCCGGGGCCCAGATGGCCCCTTGGCGTGCCGTCGGCACGCGGTATTTGAGGATGTCGGCGCCACCCGACTCGGGGACGGCCAGGACCCAACCGTTGTAGTCACCGCAGTCGCCGTAGTTGCCACCGAAACCAACCAGCACGTTGCCGTCAGAGAGGCCGAGCCCGGCGCGTTGCAGCTGTGTGGCCGAGCTCCACGACTGGTCGATGTCGCGGCTCCACAGCACTTTCCCGGTGGAGGAGTCGATCGCAAAGAGGTAGTGGCCCACTGCCCCTTTGGAGAACGTCTCGGCCGACGCGAACAGCACCCCCGTGGAGGGATCGATGACCATCGTCGAGGTGATGCCGACGGTGGGTCTGATGTCGCCGCAGGGGAGCGAGCTCGATGGTGCTGGCGTGGCCAGGTGATCGGGCGGCCACAGGGGCGATCCGCTCGTAGCCGAGAATCCGTAGACGGTGTCGTTCTCGGTGGCTACGAAGACACCGTTGCGGTAGATGAGCGGCTCGCCGTAGACCGGGCCGTCGGGCACGCCCGAGGTCCACGCCGCCACAGGCGCACGGGCCACGACGGGGTCGCCGGTGTCGACGGACGTCCGGGCGAAGTTGCCTCCGTAGGTCGTCCATGTCGTCTGTGCAGCAGGGGCGGAGGTGGCCGGCCTCGCGGAGGTGGCACCCGGACGCGCACCCGCATGGGTGGTCGAGGTCTTCTGTGTGCTGCCGGCGGGCGTCGCGCTCGACGAGCACGCGCTCAGCGCGGCGGCACACACCGAAGCGACCGCGACGAGAAGCGACTTTGCACTTCGATGAGGCCGGCGTCTTTTCGGCACGGTTGGGCGCCGTCAGGAACCGGGTGCCGCGTCCGGTTCGAGGTCGCCCTGGTGGAACTGCCGTGCCGCCGCCACAGCTTCGGTTCCAGGACCACCCGAGGAAGCGGGCTCGGGCCTGAAGCGATGTCCGAGGACCGCCGAGAGGGTCGCTCCCACCGACAGCCGCAGCGCGTCGAGGTCGTAGCCACCCTCGAGGACGAGCGCCAACCGTCCAGGACCGGGCGCGAACTCCTTCACGCGCACCGCGAAGTCGGCGAAGTCGCCCGCGGTCAGCTCGAGCCCCGCCAAAGGGTCTGCTCGGTGTCCGTCGAAGCCGGCGGATACGAGCACCCAGGTGGGCCCGAACCGCTCTACGGCGGGTGCCACCACCTCGTCGAGAGCCTTCAGCAGGACGTCTCCGGTCGCCCCCGCCGGCAGGGGGACGTTGATTGTGAGGCCCGGAGCATCCGGGCCTCCCGTCTCGCTTGCGCGTCCGGTTCCCGGGAACAGGGGCCACTGGTGCGTGGACACGTACAGGACGCGCGGGTCGTTCCAGAAGATCGCCTGTGTCCCGTTCCCGTGGTGCACGTCCCAGTCGACGACGAGGACGCGTTCTGATCGCTCGGCGAGCGAGGCGGCGGCCACGGCCACGTTGTTCATGAGGCAGAAGCCCATCGCCTCGTCCGCCGTGGCGTGGTGGCCGGGTGGCCGCTCGCAGACGAACGCCACCTCGCCTGCTCCTTGGTCCAGCGCGTCGACGGCCGCCAGCACCGCCCCCGATGCCAGCAACGCCGTGTCCCAGGATCCGGGGGTGGCGCTCGTGTCCGGGTCGAGGGCACCACCCCCGGCGTCGCAGAAGGCGTGCAGGGCTTCGAGATAGGAGACCGGGTGCACGCGCGACAGCTCCTCCTCGGTCGCCCGGCGCGGCTCGAGCCTGACGACGGCGTCTTCGATCCGTGCCTCTACGATCCCGTCGAGGGCGGCATACAGGCGCATCCGTCGCTCGGGGTGACCGGCGCCCGCGTCGTGGTGGTCGAGCTCGGGGGACGCAGCCACGAGGAGCACGGTTTCACCTTAGAAGCACCGCCGGCAGCTCTGTCGCTCGCCCGTGCGCGCCCGCCCGGGCCGGCGGGGCGGGCGCCCGGGGCGGCGGATGCGAAGATGGGACGTGACTCGTCTCATGTCGCAGGTCGTTCGTCGGTTCGAAGGATCCTGATGGACGAATTGAGAGCCGTGCTGCTCAAGCGTCTGGAGGCTGCGTTCGACTCGGTGGAAGAAGGGGCGGACCCCGTCCTGCGGCCCTCCGAGCGCGCGGACTTCCAGGCGAACGGCGCTTTGTCCCTTGCCAAGCGACTGGGCCGCAATCCCACGGAGGTGGCCTCTCAGATCATCGCCGGCGCAGAGCTCGACGACGTCTGCGAGAGGGTCGAGGTGAGCGGGCCCGGTTTCATAAACCTCACGGTCTCGGAGCGTTTCGTCGCGCGACAGCTTTCCGAGCAGGCGGTCGACGAGCGCCTGGGCGTGCCGCTGGCGAGCGATCCCGGAGTGGTGGTCGTCGACTACTCGCACCCGAACGTTGCCAAGGAGATGCACGTAGGACATCTGCGTTCGACGATCATCGGTGACGCCCTCTGCAGGATGCTCGGGTTCGCCGGTCACACCGTGGTGCGCGAGAACCACATCGGTGACTGGGGGACGCCGTTCGGAATGCTCATCGAGCACCTGCTCGACATCGGCGAGGAGAAGACCGTCCACGAATTGTCGGTTGGCGACCTCGACACTTTCTACCGCCAGGCTCGTGTGTCGTTCGACGAAGACGAGCAGTTCCGCGAGCGAAGTCGCCGCCGGGTGGTGCTCCTTCAGTCCGGGGATCCCGAGACGCTCCGTCTCTGGCGCGTTCTCGTGGACCGCAGTGTGCGCTACTTCGACGAGGTGTACTCCAAGCTGGGAGTGCTGCTCACCGACGGCGACATCGTGGGGGAGAGCTTCTACAACGACATGCTGCCCGATGTCGTGCGTGATCTCGATGCGATCGGGTTGCTCGTCGAGAGCGAGGGAGCTCGGTGCGTGTTCCCCGTCGGGTTCACCAACCGCGACGGTGATCCGCTACCTTTCATCGTGCAGAAGTCGGACGAGGGTTTCGGGTACGCCGCGACCGACCTCGCGGCGATCCGGGACCGTGTCGGCCGGCTGGGGGTCAACTGCATCGTCTACGTGGTCGGCGCGCCGCAAGCGCAACACCTCGAGATGTGTTTCGCCGTGGCCCGAATGGCGGGATGGTTGACGGAGCCGGTGAAGGCGGTCCATGTTGCCTTCGGCAACGTGCTAGGAGCGGATCGCAAGATGCTGCGCAGCCGCTCGGGCGCTCCGGTGAAGCTCGTCGACCTGTTGGAAGAGGCAGTCCAGCGAGCCGGCGCGGCTGTCTCCGAACGTGACGAGGACCTAGCAGACGACGAGCGCGACACGGTCGCGCAGATGCTGGGTGTTGGCGCGGTCAAGTACGCCGACCTCTCCACCGAGCGCACTCGTGACTACACCTTCGACTGGGAGCGCATGCTCGCCTTCGAAGGGAACACCGGTCCCTACCTGCAGTACGCCCACGCCCGCATACGCTCCATCTTCCGGCGTGGGAACGTGAGCGCGCCGAGCGAGTACCCGCCGCCGAACCTCGCCCAACCGGCGGAGCGCGCTCTAGGGCTCGCTCTGTTGGGATTCGCGGGTGCGATCGAAGCCGCGCTGGAACAGTGGAGCCCGAGCAGGCTCTGCTCGTACTTGTTCGAGCTCGCCACCGCCTTCACGACGTTCTACGAGACCTGTCCGGTGCTGAAGGCCCCGCCCGAGGTTCTTCACAGCCGCGTCCTGTTGTGCGCGTCGACCGCCCGGGTGCTCGAGCGCGGCCTCGACCTGCTAGGGATCCAGGCGCCCGACCGGATGTAGGCCCTGCGCCGAGAGCAGATCACCGGGTCCTCGGAGCGAGCCGCGGCCGCTAGCTAGGTGCTCGTGGGCACCTCTACTCCGAGCTCGTCGAGCAGCTTCTTGACGCGCCGGTCGATCTCGTCGACGATGCGCCGAACCGCCTCACGGTCACGGCCCGCGGGGTCCTCGACATCCCAGTCGAGGTAGCGCTTGCCGGGGAAGACGGGGCACGTCTCACTGCAACCCATGGTCACCACGACGTCGGCGGTCTCCACCACGTCGGCGGTGAGCCGTGTAGGTGTCTCGGAGCCGGTGGAGATGCCGCGTTCGGACAGGACCCTGGTGATCTCGGCGTTCACCGAGCGGGCCGGCTCGGAGCCCGCCGAGCGCACCTGCAAGCGGTCGCCGGCGTAGTGCTCTGTCAGCAGCTTGGCCGTCACCGAGCGACCCGAGTTGTGGACGCAGGCGTAGAGGACGACGGGCGGGGTGTCAGGTGATGTCAAGTGTGGCTCCCTCGAGCCGGTAGAAGCGGTTCTGTGCCCACAGCGACACGTATACCAGGCCGACGAGGACCGGCACCTCTATGAGTGGTCCCACCACCCCGGCGAGGGCTTCGCCGGAGATCGCTCCGAAGACGCCGATCGCGACCGCGATCGCGAGCTCGAAGTTGTTGCTCGCAGCCGTGAACGCGAGCGTCGCAGTTCGCGCGTAGCCGAGCCCGAGGGCCTTGCCTATGACGAACGAGCCTGTCCACATCAGCGCGAAGTAGCACAGGAGCGGTGCTGCGATCCGTACGACGTCGAGGGGGTGGCCGGTGATCTGTTTCCCCTGCAAGGCGAACAGGATGACGACGGTGAAGAGGAGCCCGTAGAGGGCGATCGGGCTGATCTTCGGGAGGAAGCGCTCCTCGTACCAGGCCAGACCTTTCAGCTTCTCGCCGACGGTCCGGGTGAGGACGCCTGCGAGGAGTGGTATGCCCAAGAAGATGGCGACGGAGGTGGCGACCAGGCCCATCGAGACGTGCAGGCCCGCGGAGTGCAGACCTAGCCAACCTGGCAGGACGACGAGGTAGAAGTAGCCGAGCCCGGCATAGGCGAGGATCTGGAACAACGAGTTCAGCGCGACGAGCACCGCGGCAGCCTCGCGGTCGCCGCACGACAGGTCGTTCCAGATGAGCACCATCGCTATGCAGCGCGCTAGTCCGACGATGATCAGACCGGTGCGGTACGCGGGCTGGTCGGGCAGTAGCGCCCAGGCCAGCGCGAACATCACCAAGGGTCCGATCACCCAGTTCAACACGAGCGAGGCGACCAGCAATCGGGTGTCGCCCGTGACCTCGCCGAGCCTTCGGTAACGGACCTTCGCGAGGACCGGGTACATCATCGCCAGGAGGCCGATGAAGATCGGGGCCGGCACTCCGGCCGTCACCTGGGCGGAATCGAGCGCGTGGCTGAGCCCGCCGACGCCTCGCCCCAGCCCGAGGCCCAGGCCCATGGAGAGCAGTATCCAAGCCGGGAGGAACCGGTCGAGGAAAGAGAGCTTCGAGAGGACCGGGGCGGTCTCTGCGGTAGCTGTGTCGTCGCTCTTGTCGGCTCTGTCGGCCAGAAGGATGTCTGTCATTTCCGGGCCAGGCTCGAAGGCATCGAGGCAGTATAAATTATATATCGATGACTGTCAATGTAGCGGTCCGAAGGGGGGTAATGTCAAGGTTTTCACCGGGAGGCAGGATGCCGCACGCTCGCACCAGCACGAAGCGCAGGTCCGGCTCGTTCGAAGCCATCTGCCACGGGCCTGTCACGGAGGTGCCTCTCTCCGAGGTCGAGTCCGAGGGCCTAGCCGCTGTCCTTGCAGCCCTCGGTGATCCTGTCAGGTTGCGGCTGCTGTCGATCGTCGCCGCCGAAGGTGAGATCTGCAGCTGCAATCTCGAGGCGCCGCTCGGCAAGAGCCAGCCGACGATTTCGCACCACACGAGGTTGCTGGCCGATGCCGGGCTGATCGTAGGGGAGAAGCGCGGGCGCTGGACGTGGTGGAGGGTGGCGCCCGAACGGCTCGCGGCACTGCGCGAAGCCCTCGGCGGGGCCTAGGTTGCGACGGCCTTGGCCGAGTGTCTCAGCGAATGGTGAACGGGGCGTTGATCTCGACGGAGTGTTCGGGGCCCGTCGAGGCGGTGGCGACACCGCTGATCGATTGGTTGCCGATGCGACCGTCGAAGCGGACGTGCAGCATCCAGGAAGAGCCACTTCCCCCCGCCAACTCGAAAGCGGCGCTGCCCTCGACCTGTTCTGATCCGTAGGTACCGGAGACCTCGAAGGGCAGGCTGCCGTTCTCCAGCGTGGTCTGCGCGTTCGCCAGGTCGAGCGACACGTGCAGCACATACGGGTGCCCGCCGAGGTCACCGGCGTAGGTGTATGTCGGGCTGGTGATCGAACCCAATGAAGAGCCCGAACCGGTCGATGACGACGAGCTGCTCACGACATTGCCGGAGAGGACCCGGCCCGCCAGGGTGCCCGTGAAGGACGTGTGGCCCGGGCGCGACTCGGTCACGTGGATCGTGCCTGAGCTCGAGCCTCGAGGCAGAGCCATGCCCGGAGTACTCGATGTGAGAGCGACGGCGACAGCGATAGCCCCCAACGTCACCAATGCCGCCGAACCGAGAAAGAGCCAGAGCTTGATTCGACGCCCTCTGACCCACTCCGACGCCAAGGTCGTCGCATCGGTGGAACCTACGGGTGGTGTGCCGACTTCTCCGCCTGGCCTGCTTGGCGGGATCGATGCCACGTCGATCCTCCTGGCTTCCGCTGGACGGACAATAACCGAACCGACCTGAGGCCTAGGGCCTCACCAAATCAGGAGTTGTGCGGTCGTTGACTTCGTATTGAGCCCATTCGACAATGTTCTCGTGAACTACGGAGGCCCTATCGCGAACGGGGGCTCCGCGTTCGTCCCTGCGGTCCTGAGTGTCGTCGTGTTCGTGTTCTTCGGGTTGATCGCCGTCGTGGGGATCTTCGTCGTGATCGTCGTTGCCAACAGGGCCGACGCAGATCCCTCGGGCAGGCGTCCCCTCTCGGTCTACCTGTTCGGCGTCTCGTTCCTCTCGGTCTTCGTCGCGCTCTTCGCAAGCTCTGCCATCGTCGTCGGCCTGGTGCAGCTCATCGGGAGCCACCCCGGGGTCTCCGGTGTGTCGCAGCACCCCGTCGGAGACGCTGTGGCCAGGGTGGTCGTCTTGGGCGGTCTCATCTTCCTGGTGGCGATCGTCCTCTTGTGGACCCATCTGCGTCGCGGCTTGTCCCTGCCGGAATGGACGCAGGGTCAGCCCGGTCCGGTGGGACGAGTGGTTCGCAGTTACATCGCGAGCGTCTCGTTCGTGTCCGTCCTGATAGCGGCGACCTCGGTCGTGGCGTTCGTCTACGAGGTCTTCCGGATCCTCGGGCCTGGAGTGTTCGAGCTGTCGGGGAGCCGGGTGAGCGCGGCCAGGGACTTGATCGCGACCCTCTACCTCGCCTTCGCCGCCACGGCGGTCACGATTGCCCACTTGCGGCTGCTGCCTGCCGGTGGCGGATGGCCCGGGTACTTCGGAACCGCAACGCCTGCGTCGCCTCCGCCGCGTACGCAACCCCCGGTCCCGCCGCCCCCTTCGCCGATTTCGCCGCAGCCCCCGACCTCGCAGCCTTCGACCCCGCAGCCTCCGCCGTTTTCGACGCCCCCTCCACCGGCGGCGCCTCCGACATCTTCACCACCCCCGCCGGTGACGCCCCCGCAATCAGCCCCCTGAGCACCTCGCGTCTCGAGCTCAGGTTGTGACGCCGGCGTGCCCGCCGATGCTGACGGGTTCGAAGAACCTGAGGCCCCGAGCCGGGCTCAGCGGCCGTCACGACGTCTTGATCACGACCTTGCCGAACACGTCGCCGTCGATCATGGCCTCGAGCCCCTCTCGGGCCTGCGCGAGCGGGAGCACACGGTCGATCGGTGGTCGGATCCCGGACGTCTCGCAAAGGCGGGACAGTGCAGCGAGCTCGTCACGGCTACCCATGGTCGAGCCGACCACGTGCAACTGGAGGAAGAACACCCGGGTGAGCTCCGCCGGCGGGTCGCCTCCGCTCGTAGCACCGCAGACGACCAAGGTGCCGCCCGGCTTGAGCGACTTGAGGGAGTGAGACCACGTGGCCTCGCCCACCGTCTCGAAGACGGCGTCGACGCGCTCGGGCAGACGGGCGCCGGGTTCGAATGCCTGGTCCGCCCCCAGCTCCATCGCCCAGGCTCGTTTCTTCTCGCTGCGACTGGTGACCCAGACCCGGTACCCGGTGGCACCACCCAGGATCGTCAAAGCGCTCGCCACCCCACCGCCCGCACCCTGCACGAGCACGGTTCCACCCGGCTTGACCCCGCTCTTGGTGAAGAGCATCCGGTACGCGGTCAGCCAGGCGGTCGGCAGACAGGCGGCTTCTTCGAACGAGAGGGCGGAGGGCTTGGAGACGAGGTTTCGCCGGGGAACCGCAACGAGCTCGGCGAGCGTTCCGTCGTGGACCTCCGACAGGAGGCTGCGACGGGGATCCAGCGTGTCGTCGCCCACCCAGTCGTCGCTCGCGATGACGCTGTGAACGATCACCTCGTTGCCGTCCTCGTCGACCCCGGCCGCGTCGCACCCGAGCACGATCGGGAGTCGCTCCTCGTCGATCCCCACCCCTCGGAGCGTCCAGATGTCGTGATAGTTCAGCGAGGCAGCCCGGACCTTGACGGTCGTCCAGCCGCCGACCGGTCGCGGGTCGGGGTGCTCGCCGACGACCAGCCCGCTGAGAGGGTCGTCACGAGAGACTGATCTCGCGCTCACGGCAAGCAAGGTCTTGGCGTTCTCCGGGCCTCGGGGGTTGGGATTATTTCCTGGTCGAGGCCGCTTGGCCTCCGAGAGCAGGTTACGCCGTCGGCGCCCACCTCTGGGCGTTCTGCCTCCACGGCCGCGTTCGCCACGACGAAGCACCTCTCACCATTGCCGTCACCGGAGCCCACCATCAGGTCACGACCATCACGCGTCGTAGGTCGCCCCCGTCACCTGGTCTTCGACCTGACCGTTAGCGGCGAAGCTCGAACTGGGGTCCGATAAGCGCCGAATGCTATGGTCATCGGCCATTACGCAGGACTGTTGGCTGGAGGGGAAAGGAAGCTCGTCGGGGTTCGGGGCGCCGTTAGTGTCCTGACCCATCGAACGGTCAAGGAGATCACAGTGCACAACAAGTGGTTCAGGTTCTTGCTCATGCTCGGCACGCCGTTTCTGGCCATTGCTCTGGTGCTGCCGGCGACGTCCACCGGCGCATCTGCGGCGAGCAAGCCGACATACACGATCGCCTACGAGGGGCCTCTCTCGGGAGGAAATGCCCAGCTAGGGCTCAACATGGAGTACGCCGTGGAGCTCGCGATCAACCAGGCCAACGCCGGGAAGTCCTTCGGTACTCTCCCGTTCCAGCTCAAGTTCGTGCCCGAGGACGACCAGGGCTTGGCGAGCGTGTCCCCGACGGCGGCCCAGGCCCTCATCACGAACCCGTCGGTGGTGGCGGTGGTAGGACCCGCGTTCTCCGGAGCGACGAAGGCCGCCGAGCCCGCGTTCAACGCGGCAGGCCTCGCCACGGTCAGCCCCTCGGCGACGGCGCCTGCCCTCGCCACCCAGGGGTGGAACAACTTCTTCCGGGTGGTCGCGGACGACAACGCGCAGGGTCCGGCGGACGCGCTGTACGTGAAGAAGGTGCTGAAGGCCAAGAAGGTGTACACGCTGGACGATGCCAGCGCCTACGCGTCGGGCCTGGTCTCGGCGTTCGACGCTAAGGCGCAGTCCCTGGGCATGAAGGTGAAGCACCAGACGGTCCAGGGCACCACCCAGTGCCAGGAGGGGACCGGCGACGTCTCTGAGTACCCTCCCCTCGCCAGCGAGATCAAGTCGAGTGGCGATCCGGTCACCTTCTACGCCGGCTACTACTGTGACTTCGCCCTTCTCGCGAAGGCGCTTCGGACCCAGGGGTACAAGGGTAAGCTCGTGTCGGACGACGGGAGCCTCGACAATCACTTCATCGCAGAGGCCGGGGCGCGCGTGGCGAACAGCACGCTCATCAGTTGCGCCTGCGCCGACGAGACGAAGAGCGCTTCGGCGACCTCTTTCGCCAAGCAGTTCAAGACCCTGGCCCACTTCAGCATCGGCACTTATTCGGCCGAGGCCTATGACGCCACGAACACCGTGATATCGGTCATGAAGTCGATCGGCGCGAATGTGTCCCGTACGGCTGTGGTCAGCGGCTTGAGAACCGTGGACTACAAGGGTCTCACCAAGACCGTGAAATTCCAGTCGAACGGGGACATCTCGGGCACCGCGGTCTACATCTACCAGGTGAAGAGCGGCAAGATCACCGTGCTCGGGTTGGTCAGCAAGCTCGCCAAGTAGACAAGTCCTCGAGCTGCGATCGCCGGGTCCCGGTAACCCCGGGACCCGGCTGTCACGGCGGCCCGCGATCGGTGACAGGAGAGCCAGGGAGTGTGTTTCACTCAGAACTTCTGGAACCTCTTCATCTCCGGCATCGCCAATGGTCTCGTCTATGCCCTCATCGCGCTCGGCTACACCCTCGTCTACGGCGTCCTGCAGCTGATCAACTTCGCCCATAGCGAAGTCTTCATGAGCGGTGGGTTCGGGGGCTACTTCATCCTGAACGCGGTAATAGGGTCGAGCCAGCCCAGCGGGCTCGCCTCGGTGGGCTTCGTGGTCCTGGGGATACTCGGCGGAGCCGTTGCCGGTGGGGTCGTGGCTTTCCTGCTCGAGCGCGTCGCCTACCGGCCTCTGCGGCGGCGAAATGCCCCGCGTCTCGCGTTCCTCATAAGCGCGATCGGGGCCTCGTACTTCATGTACAACTTGGCCGGGAAGGAGTTCGGCCGCGACGCCGTCAGCATCCCATCGCCGTTCACGAACGGCACGGTGTTCACGGTCTTCGGCGCGCAGGTCCAGACCTACTACATCGTGATCGCTGTGGCCACGCTCGTCATGCTGGTCCTTCTGGACCGTGTCGTGGCGGGCACCCGTCTGGGCAAGGGGATCCGGGCAGTCGCCCAGGACTCTCAGACCGCCAGCCTGATGGGAGTGAACATAGACAGGGTCATCTCCCAGACCTTCGTGCTCGGTGGCCTGCTCGGTGGCGCGGCGGGCTTCCTCTTCGGGCTGAACGCCGGTGTGGTCTACACCATGGGGTTCACTCCATCGCTGAAAGCGTTCACCGCTGCTGTGCTCGGTGGCATCGGGAACATCCGCGGCGCCGTGCTGGGTGGCCTGGTGCTGGGGGTGGCCGAGAACCTGGGAGTCGCGTGCACACAGTCGTCGTGGCGCGACGTGATCGCCTTCGGGATCCTCGTCCTCGTGCTCCTGATCCGGCCGACGGGCATCCTCGGTGAGCGGCTGGGCAGGTCTGCGTGAGCGCCGTCCCGCAGCAAGGTCCCGGGAGCGCCGCGCGGCTTTGGAGGAGCACCGACGCCCGCCGCCTCTTCAGCTGTGTCGTGGGCGCCCTGGTCGTCGCTGTGATCACCGGACCGTCCGGGAGCTCGTCGTCACCGACCTCGGGGTTCACTGGATCACTCTTCCGTCCCCGCGCGCTCGTGTTCGTCGCTCTCGGTGTGGCGCTCTGGGCGGTGATGACGTCCCGCCGCCGTTTCGGCGATCTGATACGCCGGGCGAACGACCGCGTCGTCGCCGCCCCGCGACAGTTGCTGGCAAACCGCTGGTACCGCTACGTCGTCTATCTGGCGGCTTTCGCGTTCGCCATCTGGTACCCGACGATCCTCTCGGGATACTGGCAGGAGGTCCTCGTGGACCAGATCGGCGTGTTCGTGCTGCTCGCTCTCGGCCTGAACGTGGTGGTCGGCTACGCGGGCCTGCTCGACCTCGGGTACATCGCGTTCTACGCCATCGGTGCCTACTCGGCCGCGTACTGGACCGGTGCGCTTCCGATACACCCACCGATGCACCTCAACCCGTTCTGGGCGATCCCCTTTGCGGTCTTGGCGGCCATGCTCGCCGGGGTGGTGCTGGGCGCACCGACACTTCGGCTCCGCGGGGACTACCTCGCGATCGTCACCCTCGGGTTCGGCGAGATCATACAGATCGTGGCCACCAACCTCACGGGGGTCACCGGGGGTGCCCAAGGCGTCATAGGGATCCCACACTTCTCGCTCCACGCCGGCTCCCTCAAGTACGTGTGGCACGTGAAAGCGCTGCCGTACTACTACCTGTTGCTCGTGTTCGTAGTGATCGCTCTCGCGGCATTCCGATCGCTCGAGCGCTCGCGGGTCGGGCGGTGCTGGGCGGCCATCCGCGAAGACGAGGTCGCGGCAGAGGCATCGGGGATCAACGTCCTCAAGTACAAGGTGATGGCCTTCTCGATCGGTGCTTCGACATCGGGCTTCGCGGGGATCCTGACGGCCAGCAAGATCGGATTCATCGAACCCGGGGACTTCACCGTGCAGCTGTCGATCTTGATCCTCGTGCTGGTCGTGTTCGGTGGCATGGGCTCGCTCCTCGGGGCGGTGCTGGGCGCCGCCGTGTTGCAATGGTTGCCCCAGTTACTTCGGGTCCATCCGCTGTTCGGCTTCCAGCCTCCGGACCTCTTCATCTACCTGGGCGCGCTGTTGGTGGTGATGATGATCTTCAGGCCGGCGGGCATCGTTCCGTCGCGAAGGCGACGAAGCGAGATCGGCCTCGCCGAGCACGGAGTCGGAACCGCGGACGCGATGAGCGCAGCCGGAGGACCGGTCGCATGAGCCTCCCCGCGCTGTCCGCGACCGTCACGACCCGAGCCGACGCGATCATCGAGGTCGATCACGTCACGCTCCGCTTCGGAGGTGTGACGAGCCTGCTCGACGTGTCCCTCGTCCAGCGGCGCCACGAGATCCTCTCGGTGATCGGTCCGAACGGCGCGGGCAAGACCTCGTTGTTCAATTGTGTGACCGGTGTCTACGTGCCACAGGTCGGATCGATCACCTTTCGCCCCGAGAAGGCGCATCCTGTCGCTGTCGTGGGGCGCAAACCGCACCGGGTCAACCGTCTCGGAATCGCCCGCACGTTCCAGTCGAGCCGGTTGTTCAACGCACTGACTGCCTTCGAGAACGTGAAGGTCGGAGTGGAGTCCCGCTTCCACACCGGGCCGCTCGGTGCAATGTTGCACGTACCCCGGGCGCGCCATGAGGAACGTCGAGGTGACGATCGCACGAAGGAGCTCCTCGAGTTCGTGGGTCTGCGGGACCGAGCCGACGAGGTCGCGAGCGGACTTCCTTACGGAGACCGAAGACGGCTCGAGATCGCCCGTGCGCTCGGCACCTCACCCGAGCTGTTGCTCCTCGACGAGCCCGCGGCAGGTGCGAACCCTGCTGAGAAGGCCGAGCTTTCGAGCCTGATCGAGCGCGTGCGAAGCGAGATCGGCATCAGCGTCCTGTTGATCGAGCACGACATGGGTGTCGTGATGTCGCTCGCGGACCGGATAGTCGTGCTCAATTTCGGCGAGGTGATCGCCGAGGGCACTCCGTCACAGGTCCAACGAGACCCGGCGGTCGTCGAGGCCTACCTGGGCGCTGTGAACGAGAACGGGAACGAACCCCAAGGTGGCGCCGGTGACGCGGGAGCGGTGACGCCGACACCACCGGAAGCCTCAGCTCGAAGCGGTGAAGACCGGCCCAGCTCCGAGGAGCGCTGAGGATGCTCCTCGAGCTGTCCGACGTCGAGGTCCGTTACGGCTCGATCCGCGCGCTGAAAGGCATCAGCGTGAGCGTCGAAGAGGGTGAGATCGTGGCGCTCCTGGGTGCCAACGGCGCAGGCAAGACGACCACGTTGCACACTATCTCCGGTCTCGTGAGAGCGAGCAGCGGGTCGGTCCGCTTCGACGGAAGGGACATCGGAACGCTCTTACCCCACCAGGTCGTGGCGCTCGGGATCGGGCACGCCCCAGAAGGCCGGCGGATCTTCCCGCGTATGAGCGTGGTCGAGAACCTCGAGATGGGTGCCTATCAGCACCGAGGCGGCTCGCGCGAGGACCTGGAGCGGGTCTTCGAGCTCTTTCCCGTGCTGGCCGAACGTGTCCGGCAGGAGGGTGGGACGCTCTCCGGCGGGGAGCAGCAGATGCTCTCGATAGGCCGAGCGCTCATGAGCCACCCGAGGCTGATGCTGCTCGACGAACCGTCGATGGGGCTGGCTCCCATGTTCGTGGCGAAGATCTTCCAGGTGTTGCGGGACATCAGTGAGCGCGGGGTGACGATCCTCGTAGTAGAGCAAAACGCCGCGCAGGCGCTCGCTCTGGCACAGAGGGGCTACGTCTTGGAGACGGGATCCATCGCGATGTCGGATCGGGCCGACGCGCTGTTGCGCAACCCCAGGGTTCGAGCCGCATACCTAGGAGAGGGGGCGGCATAACCCGTCGCGGCTGGTTGCTGTTCGCGGCCTTGAGCGTCATCTGGGGCATTCCCTACCTCTTGATCCGGGTGGCGGTGCGCGAGTTGTCCCCGGCCACCTTGGTGTTCGCACGCACGGCTCCCGCTGCACTCGTCCTCGTGCCGCTGGCCTGGCACCGCGGACAGGTGAGGGCGGTGCTCGTGCGATGGAGGTGGCTCGTGGCGTACAGCGTCGTCGAGATAGCCGCCCCGTGGTTGCTGTTGTCGACGGCCGAGGAACGTCTGACCAGCTCGTTCTCGGCCTTGCTCGTCGCGTCGGTTCCGCTCGTCGGGGTCGTTCTGTCGGGTGTGTTCAGCGGTGGGGCCGACAGGCTCTCTCAGCACGCGCGACGAGGCGTCACCGAGCACATGGACGTCAAACGCCTGGCCGGCCTCGCCATCGGCCTGGGTGGCGTGGCCGTCCTGGCAGGCGTCGACGTTCGCGGCTCGGATCTCCCGTCGCTCCTCGAGGTGGCGGTCGTGGCTGTCGGTTACGCGGGAGGTCCGTTGATCCTGAGCCGGCGGTTCGCAGATCTGCCCGGGCTCGGCGTCGTCGCGATCTCGCTCGCGTTCACCGCCGTGGTGTACGCGCCATGGGCGCTCACGCACGTTCCGCACCATGTCAGCGCGGAGGTCGGGTTGTCCGTCGCCGGGCTCGCCGTCTTCTGCACGGCGGTTGCGTTCCTCGCGTTCTTCGCCCTCGTGACCGAGGTCGGCCCGGTACGAGCAACGGTGGTCACCTATATCAATCCGGCGGTCGCGCTCCTGCTCGGCGTGTCCGTCCTGGGCGAGCCGTTCACGCTCGGCCTGGGGCTGGGGTTCCCGCTCGTGCTGGCGGGGTCCGTCGTAGCCACCGGCGGGCGAAGAGCCGAGCTCGAGGGGACCGCCGCCTCCTAGGAGGTTCGGCCGGACGGTGCAGGAGGTCGGGCGAAACCACCGGTGGCAATCCGCAGGCCGCAGCGGCGTCCGTGGCATGCGTTACGTGCGGGCAGCGGCCGTGGCCCCGCTGGAATACCCGCCCGGCCGGTTCTGTTAATATACCCTGAGGGGTATCCTAGGAACGAGGTCGGAAATGGCAACTGTGCCGCTCGGAAGAGACAACTTCGAAAGCATCGTGACCAGGGACGGGATCACGCTCGTGGACTGGTGGGCTTCGTGGTGCGGGCCGTGTCGGATGTTCGCGCCGGTGTTCGAGGCGGCCAGCGAAGCGCACAGCGACGTCGTCTTCGGCAAGGTGGACACCGAAGCCGACCCGGAACTGTCGGCCGCGGCCCAGATCATGTCGATCCCGACGCTCATGGCCTTTCGTGACGGCGTCTTGGTGTTCTCCCAGCCGGGCGCGCTGCCCGCGGCCTCTTTGGAGCAGGTGATCCAAGCGGTCCGCGACCTGGACATGGACGATGTTCGCCGCCAGGTCGCGACCGCCGCATCGGCTGCGTCTTCGGACGCCGCGGCGGTCGTAGGGCGATGAACGGAGGTATCGAGGTAACGCACGACGGTGGTGACCGGTTCGGGATCGCCATACGTCGACATGTGCTGAGCGTCGACCAGCCGGTAGGCGACGGCGGAGATGACACCGCCCCCACTCCGACCGAATTGTTCATTGCCAGCCTGGCATCGTGCGTGGCCTTCTACGTCCGGCGTTTCCTCGTCCGACACGGCCTTCCCACCGACGAGCTTTCTGTCACAGCCGAGTTCAACATGGCGGGCCGGCCGTCCCGGGTGGGTGAGATCGACCTCCGAGTCCACGTCGCCGACGAGGTGCCGTCCGAGCGGCGCGACGCACTGCTGGCGGTCGCCTCGCACTGCACGGTGCAAAACACCCTCGAGCAGCCCCCGCAGGTGAACATCCACGTCGCCACATCACCGAGCTTGGCCTAGGCACAGTGACCGTCATGGACCCACAGCAGTGGGACGAGCGCTACACGACCCACGAGCTGATCTGGCGCGCGGAGCCGAACCGCTTCCTCGTCGAGGAGGTCGCGAGCATGAAGCCGGGTCGGGCGCTCGACCTTGCGTGCGGCGAGGGGCGTAACGCGCTGTGGTTGGCCGAGAAAGGTTGGCAGGTCACCGGCGTCGACTTCTCGTCTGTGGGGCTGGCGAAAGCTCGGCGCCTCGCGGTCGAGCGTCGGGTGGAGGTGAGGTGGCTCAAAGCCGACGTGCTCGAGTGGAACCCGCCGGAGGCCACCTTCGACCTGGTGATCGTCATGTACCTCCAGCTGCCCGCCGACGCCCGTCACCGAGTGCTGTCACGGGCGGCAAGCGCGTTGGCGTCCGGCGGGACCCTTCTCGTGGTCGGCCACGACTCTACGAACCTCACCGGGGGTACGGGAGGCCCTCAAGACCCTGCCCTTTTGTTCAGCCCTGAGGAGGTGGCGAGCGATCTACCAGGACTGGACGTCGAACGCGCCGAGCGTGTGCGTCGTCCCGTAACCACCGAGCACGGCGAGGTGGATGCGATCGACGCACTGGTCCGAGCGGTTCGGGCGAGCGGGACAGCGCGTTCGCACCCGGTTCGGACCGTGTAGAGCTACGCGAGCTTCATGAACATCCGCTGGACGGCTTCAAGCGGATAACCGTCAGCCTCGGCCTCCTCGGGATGCTCGACACAGTAGGTCATCCCTGCCGCGACCAATCGAAACCCCGCTTGTTCCAAGGCTTTGGTGGCCGCGGAGATCTGCGATATCACGTCGCGGCACTCGCGGCCCTGGTCCAGCATTCGTTCGACTCCCTCGATCTGTCCTGTGACACGATGGAGGCGCTTGCGGACATCCTCGACGACGTCTTCTGAGAGTTGCACGGTCTTCCTCGGATCCATAAGTCAGAACCCAACCACGGCTCCAATTGATACTAATATACCCTCCCCCGTATGTATCGGCTGAGCGGTCCTGCGGCGCTTCGCGTAGATCCTCTGCTCACGCGAGGCCGGCCAGGCGGGACAGTGGCGCGTGACCCGAGGGCGATGAGCGGTCTTCTCGAGCTGGACGCGCTGACGCGTCGTTACGGGGCGGTCACCGCCCTCGATGCTCTGTCCTTCTCCGTCCCCGCCGGTCAGGTGGTGGGCTTTCTCGGCCCGAACGGAGCGGGCAAGACGACCACGATGCGCGCCATCTTCGGCTTGACCGACCTGGATGCCGGAACGGTCCGGTGGAACGGGGCTCCGGTCCGACAAGCCGAGCGCCGCCGCTTCGGCTACATGCCAGAGGAGCGGGGGCTGTACCCGGGCATGCTCGTCGGCGAGCAGCTTCGGTACCTCGGGAGACTGCACGGGTTGAGCGGGCCCGACGCCGAGGCCGCGACGTCGACATGGCTGGAGCGGCTCGGGGTCGCGGACAGATCCGACAGCAAAGTCGACTCGCTCTCCCATGGGAACCAGCAGAGAGTGCAGCTTGCCGCCGCCTTGGTCCACGAACCCGAACTGCTCGTGCTCGACGAGCCGCTGTCCGGATTGGACCCCACGGGGATCGACGACATCGGCGCCGTACTGGTCGAGCGAGCCCGGGCCGGCTGCTGCGTGCTCTTCTCCAGCCATCAACTCGACCTGGTCGAGGAGCTCTGTGAGGCTGTCACGATCATCGACCACGGCCGTCTCGTCGTGACCGGAAGCGTCGACGACCTGGCCACCAGCGGCCCGCGCCGGCTGGTGATGCGCGTCGAGGGGGACCGAGACGCGTCGTGGGCCCGCCGCATCGAAGGGGTCACCGTGTCCGAGATCGACGGGGGTGCGGTGCGGCTCGTACTCGATGAGTCGGTCGACACCCAGGCGGTGTTGCGGGCGGCGATGGGAGCCGGCCGCGTAAGCGAGTTCACCTTCGAGCGTCGCCGCTTGTCGGAAGTGTTCCGGGAGGCACTGGGGTGACGTTGTCAGTCATCCTCGCGATCGGGGCCGTGGTGCTGGCGCTCAGACTGTGGTTCCGTCGGCGAGGTCGGCTGACCCGCGGGCCGTCACAGGCTCGAGTCACGTTGGAGCCGCTGACGGGTGACGTCGGCCTGGTGGCGGCGCGGGAGGTGCGAGAACGCTTCCGCGGGAGGATCTTTCGAGTGGGGACTCTGATCCTCCTGGCAGCGGTGGCGGCGGCCATCGTCATCCCGGTGCTGAGCCGAGGGCACCGGCACCCCCAGCCGGTGGGTGTCGTCGGCTCACTCTCTGCTCCTCTAAGAGCAGCCGTCGTCGCTACCGGAAAGAGCATCGGATCCACCGTGCGACTCGTCGACGAAGCGAACGTGGCGGTCGCCGACGACGACCTGCGCGCGGGTCGGGTCGCCCTGCTGATCGTCGACGGCAGCCGGCTCGTCGTGAATCGGGCCATCGAGCCCACCGACACTTCGACGACGGCCCGGCTCGTGACCGCCGTCTCCGACGCCCTCGGCGTGCAGCGCGCGTTCGAGGCGGCTGGTCTCACGGTTGCCCAGGCGGTCGGGCTGGCCCACGCGAAGCCGGTCCCGGTGACCAGTCTCCAGCCGGCCCCCGCCAAGGGGGCTGCTCGGACGACCTCGGTGATCGGCTTGATTCTCGTGTTCGTGATGCTCACCCAGTACGACACGTGGATCCTCGTGGGGGTGATGGAGGAGAAGTCCAGCCGGGTGATCGAAGTGCTCCTGGCGGCTGTGCGTCCGGTTCGGCTGTTGGCGGGCAAGGTCCTCGGGATCGGGCTCGTGGCCTTCGCACAGGCGGGGCTCATCGTCGCCTTCGCCCTTGTCCTCGCGAAGGCGGTGGGTTCCGACCTCCTGCAAGGCACCGCACCCCTGGCGCTTGTAAGCCTGCTGGTGTGGCTGGTGCTCGGCTACGGCTTCTACTGCTGGGTCTACGCCGCCGCCGGCTCGATGGCCGAACGTCAGGAGCAGGTGCAGAGCCTGGCCTTCCCGTTGAGCCTCCCGATCCTCCTCGGGTACGTCGTGTCCCTCACGGTTGCCAGCTCCGGGAGCCCCTCCACGTTCTTCGACGTCCTCTGTTACCTGCCGCCGACGGCGCCGTTCGCCATGCCGGTTCTCGTGGGCCTGGGTAGGGCCACCTGGTGGGAGTTCGCTGCTTCAGCGGCACTGAGCGTCGTGTGCACGGTCGTCGTGGCGAAGCTCGCCGCCGGTATCTACCGCAGAGCCATCCTTCGCACGGGTCGGCGGGTCGGGCTCCGTGAGGTGGTATCTCGCGTGGTCGGATAGCTGCCGCGAAGCGAGCGATATGGGGGAGCGCCGGTGACAACTCCGATAGGCGGCCCACCGTTGCAGGCCCGGGACAGTTGCTCGAGCCTGGGCCTGGCGAGCGAAGAGACACCATGAGCGGAAGATACGTGCACGGCTATCACCCTCGGGAGAACGATCGCCTGCAAGATCAAGCCGGAACGTTGGTCGAGCTACTGCCGGGATCACGAACGTGGAGTGCCGGCAGGCGGACATCTTCGCCCTGCCCTTTGAGAGCGGGTCCTTCGACCACGTCTTCGTCTGTTTCGTCCTAGAGCACCTGTCACACCCCGTTGAGGCCTTGGCGATCCTCGGGAACGTGCTCAGACCCGGTGGCAGCATCACGGTCGTCGAGGGCGATCACGGATCGGCCTAGCTCAGGAATGAAATGGAGTGAAGGCCACCCCGGACTTCTTGGTGGTAGGACCGAAAGCACGCACACGGCTCCGGTAGCCGCTCTCGGGACCGGGTGGCGCAGCTTGAACGGCAGGGCGCTGCTAGCAGTCAGACCGGTGAGGGCCGTCGAGAGCTTTCGCGTCTTGTCCGGCCGGGTCTGACCGTTACTCCGGCTCGACTCGGGAGCCTGCCGGATTCAGCCAGCGCGCGGCGCAACAAGAACTCGATCTGAGCGTTGGTGCTGCGTAACTCGTCGGCGGCCCAGCGGGCCAGTGCGTCGTGGACGGCCGGATCAAGCCGTAACAGTACACTCTTGCGCTCACTCATCGCGTTGCGATACTGCTTCTATTGGTAGAGGGAGCCGGTATTGACCACCTGCTGGGTCGCCTGTTCGCTGCACAGGACGACAAGCAGATTGGACACCATCGCGGCCTTCTTCTCCTCGTCCAGTTCGACGACACCCCTTTCCTCGAGGTGCTGCAAAGCAAGCTCGACCATACCGACTGCTCCTTCGACGATGCGCTGGCGAGCGGCCACCACGGCGCTCGCCTGCTGCTGTCGTAGCATCGCCTGAGCGATCTCCGGGGCATAGGACAATCGGGTAAGCCGTGACTCGATGATCGTTACTCCAGCAGGACGTACGCGGTCCGTGATCTCGGCCGACAGGCGCTGCGTTATCTCCTCCGCGTTGTCGCGCAGGGAGAGTGCGCCGCTGCCGCGATTGTCATAGGGGTAGCTCGAAGCGGTGTGACGTACGGCGGTTTCGGTCTGGATCGCGACGAAGTTAGCGAAGTCATCGACGGCGTAGATGGCCATTGCGGTGTCCTGGACCTGCCAGACGACCACGGCGGCGATCTCGATCGGGTTGCCGTCGGCGTCGTTCACTTTTGCGATCGAGGTCTCGTGGTTCCGGACACGAGTAGACACCTTCCGCCTCTCGGCAAAGGGGTTCACCCAGTGCAATCCGGACGCGCGGATGGTTCCGTGGTACCTGCCGAAAAGCTGGACGGCACGCGCTTCTCCCGGGACTACAGGCGTCAGGCCCTTGAATGTCAGTTCGGCTGCGATGAGCAGCACGATGCTGAGCGCGAGACGAGTTATCGGGCCTGACGTCGTCCATCCGCCCTCGGCGGCGCCGAATCCCATCAGCGTGCCGGCTGCCATCACCATCCCGATGCCGAGAAACAGCACGAAGACGCCTGGCGCCGACCACGCCTCGCGCTCGATCACCTTTCCCGGGTCTCGGGTGGGGTTGGTTGGAAGCTGCGCAGTCATGTTGGCGGACCTCCGGTCGACTCGGCTGATACCATATGCTTATCATAACGATATCACGTTAGCCGAGCAAGCCGGCCCCTAACTGGCTGGAAAAGCGAAGTGACCGGTGACCAGGTGCGGGTGCTCGGCGTGGACGGATCGCCCATCAGACGGCTCAGGATCGACCCCGCAAAGATCTACCAGCCGATGCCCTGAGCAGACCGTTCGCCAGATGTCTCCGATGTCTCGACACATCGTTTCCGATGTCTCGACACATGACATGGCGCCCCCGGTAATGGCGCCCCCGGCAATGGCGCCCCCGGCAGGACTCGAACCTGCGCACCCGGCTCCGGAGGCCGGCGCTCTATCCGCTGAGCTACGAGGGCATGGCAGATCACACCTGGTGCCAGATGTGTCCGGCGATAACGACGATAACGAACTGCATTTCACACTGTAATACCGCGAACCTGATCCTGAGCAGCGGAGCAGCACCTCTGGGCCGAGCGGACTGCTCATGCGAGTTGAACTTCGAGTGGTGACCTCACAGCCGCATCGGCAGTTGTCGGGATGGGCCAGCACCCGCAGTGGCATTAGCCTTTCGTCGGTGCACTACCCCTCAGGTGACGCCTTGGCGGCCACCACAGACGCATCGTTCAAGGGCGCGTGCGAGCGTCCAGATCTCCCCGACGAAGGCCCGATCGACGCCGCCTTGTTGCCCATGACCGCACGAATCGAAACGGGCGGCCGGGTGTCTGTGGGGGGGGTCGACCTGGTCGACCTCGCCGACGAGTTGGGGACACCGCTGTTTGTGTACGACGAGGCCCACTTGCGTGACCGCTGCCGCCAGGCGGTGGGGGCCTGGGGGGAAGGCGTCGCTTACGCGACCAAGGCCTTCTTGTGCAAGGCGATGGCGTCTCTCGCCTACGAGGAGGGAATGTGGCTGGACGTTTCTACCGCCGGCGAGTTGCACGTGGCTCTCGCGGCCGGTGTGCCGCCAGCGCGGCTCGTGTTCCACGGCAACAACAAGTCTGACGCGGAGCTTTCCCAGGCACTTGAAGCAGGCGTGGGCCGTCTGGTCGTCGACTCCTTCGACGAGATCGACCGCCTCTCCCGTCTTGTCGATCCGGCAGTGAGCACCGCGGGCGACGAAGGAGAGCCGGCTGTTCTGGTGCGAGTCACCCCGGGGGTGGAAGCCCACACGCATGAGTTCGTGCGCACCGGCCAGGAGGACTCGAAGTTCGGGTTCGGCCTCTCCTCGGGCGCTGCCGCCGAGGCGGTCGAGCGCCTCGGCTCGCTTCGGGGCGTGCGTGTCGTGGGGATCCACGCCCACATAGGCAGCCAGGTCTTCCGTGTCAGTTCTTTCGCCGAGGAGGTGGAGGTGCTGGCCAATTTCTTCACGCCCCTGGATCTCCCCGAACTCTGTGTCGGAGGAGGGCTCGGCGTGCCGTACGTGGGGGGAGAGTCGGCCCCGACGATCGCACAATGGGCGAGCACCGTCCGTGAAGCTTGCCGGTCGGTGGGGATCCCCGCGTCGACGCGGGTCACCACCGAGCCCGGTCGGGCGATCGTGGCAACGGCAGGTCTCACCCTCTACCGAGTGGGCACGGTGAAGGAGTTGCCCGGCATCCGCACCTACGTGGCCGTCGACGGCGGCATGAGTGACAACCCCCGTCCCGTTCTGTACGGCAGCGGGTACGAGGCCTTCCTGCCCCGGGCGGGCGATGCCCCTCGACCCCGGGCGGTACGGGTCGTGGGCAAGCACTGCGAGGCGGGCGACGTCGTCGTGGCGGACGGTCGCGTCCCCGAGGTGCTGTCGGTTGGCGACGTCCTGGCCACGCCCGTCACAGGTGCATACGGCTACTCGATGGCGTCCAATTACAACAAGGTGCCCCGACCGGCTGTGGTGTTCGTAGCCGACGGGGGTTACCGGGTCGTCGTACGAAGAGAGGACGACGACGACCTCCTGCGCCTAGACGGTTGAGCGCCTTCATGCCGCGCGCCGACGGTTAAGCCGGACGCCTCACCAGGTACGAAACTGCCGCTTGGGCGAGTCCGTCGTCCCCCGCAAGCGAACGGCACTTCTCGGTGGATTGGGTCAGTTGGCCGGGACCGGCGACTTCATCGAGTCACTGTCGCATATTCATGACCGTGCGCACGTCGAAGTTATGGAAGATTGGCGGACCGGTCAGCAACGCGCTCATCTGTTCGGCGTATTTACCCGTGACGGGGTCGTTGGAGTTCCTCATCGCTTCCTCGTAGGAGTCGAACTCGACAATGACGAAGTAGTGGCCGGGCCGGTCCCGGTCCTCCGTGATCGTGGCCTTGGAAGCAAGGAGGGCATCACCGCGTTCCAGTTGCATCTTCTTGGAGAGGGCCTCCACCTCGTCGATTCGCAATGTCTCAAATTCCATGATCTGAACAAAGCCAGGCATTCCACTCCTCCAATCACTCTCCGTTTCCAGGCAACGCAACCAGCATCACGCGGACTCGCAGGCCCGTCGCCGTTTGCGTCCGTCGCCCCGGTTGCCGAGGCAAGCGGGGCGCTGATCGTCCGTTCCCGATCAGTACGTGCCTGAGTTCCTGTGCGGGGGACAGCGGACTCCGTGGGGCCGGACGCTTCGTGGGAGTCGCGCGCAACTACCGGATCCCAGACCCTCGCCGGATATGGCCAGCTGGCTCCCCGCTATGACTCAAAAGTTCCCCATCCCGGCTAGAAGCTCACCGTGCCTGTCCCGGCGATCGAGCCGTACTGAGCGATCGGGTTCGCGTTCGTGTTCGTGTTGCACGTCCCTTTCGTCAACGGCAGGACGACCGCAAACGTGACCGTGATGTTCGCCGTGCCGCTGATCCCGGCATAGGCCTTTGTGCCACTCACGATTGGTACCGGGGCTGTGGCCGTAAACGATCCCGAGCAGGTCGTCGAGTTGAACTCCGTCGGGCTGGCGTTGTTCAGCGCCGCATTCAGCTGCGTGCCGTTTATGAGGATCGTGCCCTTCTTCAACTTGAGCAGCTTGTAGTTGCCGTTCTTGGTCGGCTCGCCAGACGCGTTGACACTGGCCGACTTGCCGGAGTCAGCGATCGCACCCGTGAACAGGACCGACCCACCTCCGTTGTTGGCAGGCGTGCCCCACACCTGGACCGCACCACCCGAAGGCGTCTGCCCAAGAGCAGAGCCACCGCCGAACAGCAAACCACCAAAAAGAACCGTCACACCGAGACCACTCAGAAGACCCACAGCGCACAGCGATCGAATGAATCTCGACGTATTCATTAGGTGACCTTTCTCCTTGACGTAAACGGTTCGGGTTACCTAAGAACACTCAAAAGTCAATAGATTCTTCCGGCCGTGTCTCAGAACTCACACGTCTGGTGGCCACAACGCCACAGCCTGTCAACAGCTGAGGCCCTAACGCGGCCGCACGACCACGGACCGAGAGACCGCGCCCGGCCGCCTGCGGGACCGGACGCTTCGTGGAAGTCCCGCGCAACTGCCGTTCCCGATCTCAGGCCCCACTCCCGCACCCCTCAAGTGACATTCCCGCACCCTCGCATGGGCGATTCACCGTCCCCCACCGCATGACGGACCTTACGGACGGGCCGGTGGCGGTTCCGGCGGCCAGGTCCTCCGCTCGTCCTCGATGGGGCTCGTGATTCCAACCGGGTTGCCGCCAGGGTCGTCGACGATGGCGCAGAGCGCACCCCAGATGGCGTCGTACGGCGCTTGATGACCCCTGTACCCGCAGCCGTCAGTCGCCACCCTTCGCGAGCGGACGAACGGGACGCTCGAGCGCTTGTTGACCATGCCGCTGGCCAAGGCGGAATTCGTCATGGGCTATGCCCCTGCCTTCGGTTTCACCGCCGTGGCCCATGCCGTCGTCGTATCGGGGCTCTCGTTCGGACTCTACGGGCTCCACGTGAACGGTTCGGCGTGGCTCGTCGTCGTGGTGGCGGTGGTGGACGCCCTCTTGGGCACCGCGCTCGGGCTCTCGATCAGCGCCCTGGCATCGACCGAATTCCAGGCCGTGCAATTCATGCCTGGGTTCATCCTGCCGCAGCTGCTGCTCTGCGGCATCATCGTGACCGTTCCCAGGTGCCGACGGCCCTGCACTGGCTGTCGGACATACTTCCGATGTCCTATGCGGTCGGGGCTACGCAGCAGCTGAGCTTGTCCACCACGGTGACGTCCGAGTTCTTGGTCGACGTCGGCGTCGTGGCCGTGTTCGTCGTCGCGGCTTTGCTGCTCGGCGTCACGACCCTGCGCCGCCAGACCCACTAGCAGTGCTCGAGGACGCTCCAGCACGGTGGCGTGCCGGCTCAGCGATAGCGTGAGCTGATGGCGCGCAGTGCGAACGCAGGCGACAAAGACGATAAAGCGGGCAGGCCCGAGGGCGCGCCGGCGGTGGTGCGCGTCGGGGTGCTCGGCGCCGGGAACGTCGGGAAGGCCCTCGTGTCGTTTCTCCTCGAGGAGGCGCAGTCCATCGAAGCGCGCTCGGGGGTACGGCTCGAGCTCGCAGGTGTGGCCGTGGCGCACCCTTCGCGCCCTCGGCCTCGGATACCCGCCGAGCTCCTCACGGGCGACGCGAAGGGTCTCGTCACCGACCCTTCGGTCGACGTGGTGGTCGAGCTGATCGGTGGGCTGGATCCCGCCCGGAGCCTCCTGGAGGCGGCGATAGGGGCGGGAAAGCCCGTGGTCACCGCCAACAAGGAGTTGATCGCCGCGCACGGCGCCGCGCTCAGCGCCTCGGCCGCCTCCGCGGGTGTCGACCTCTTGTACGAGGCCGCGGTGGCCGGTGCGATCCCGATCATCCGCCCGCTTCGCGAGTCCCTGGCCGGTGAGAAGGTGCGGCGCGTCATGGGGATCGTGAACGGTACGACGAACTTCATCCTGACCACGATGTCCGAAGGGGGGCTCTCCTACACGCAGGCCCTCGCCGAGGCTCAGCGGCTCGGGCTGGCAGAGCGCGATCCCACCGCGGACGTGGACGGCTACGACGCGGCGGCAAAAGCGGCGATCCTCGCCAGTCTGGCCTTTGGCTGCGAGGTGGTCTCCTCCGACGTGGCGCGCGAGGGGATCTCATCGGTGGACCCCGTCGACGTCGATTTCGCCACTCGCCTTGGTTACGTCGTGAAGCTGCTGGCCGTCGCCGAGCGGATCGACTGCGAGACCGACGCAGGCAGTGCCTCGGGCGTGGAGGTGCCGGAGATCTCCGTGCGGGTGCACCCGGCGATGCTGCCGCGGACGCATCCGCTCGCCTCGGTGCGCGGGGCATTCAACGCCGTTTTCATCGAAGGAGAGGCGGCGGGCCAGCTCATGCTCTACGGCCGCGGGGCGGGAGGGCGGCCCACTGCCTCTGCGGTGCTCGGCGACCTCATCGACGCGGCCCATCACCTGCGGGCGGGCTTCTCGGCGCGCCCGGTACCCCGGACCCGGGTGCGTATGCACCCCGCCGACGATCTGCGAAGCGCCTGGTACCTGAACATCGACGTCGCAGATCGCCCGGGCGTGCTCGCCTCCGTCGCGTCGGTGTTCGGGAAGCACGCGGTCTCCATCCGTTCCATGGAGCAGGTCGGTATGGGCGACGAGGCGCGTCTCATCTTCGTCACCCACGTCGCGCGCCAGGGGGATCTGATGACGACCCTCGACGGGCTCGGCCGTCTCGAGGTCGTAGACCGAATCGGAGGGGTCCTTCGCATCGTGGGGGACGAGGAGGCTTGAGAATGGCCGGCTGGCCGGGAGTGCTCGAGGCCTATCGCGACTTCTTCCCGGTGAGCGCGGCCACGCCGGTGGTCACACTGCTCGAGGGGGCCACCCCTCTCCTCGAGGCTCCGCGCCTCTCGGCGCGTGTCGGTGCCCGAGTGATGCTGAAGCTCGAGGGGTTGAACCCGACCGGGTCCTTCAAAGACCGAGGCATGACCCTCGCTATCTCCAAGGCGGTCGAGGAGGGGGCGAAGGCGGTCGTCTGCGCCTCGACCGGTAACACCTCAGCTTCGGCGGCCGCGTACGCATCGCGCGCCGGGCTCACCTGTGCCGTGTTGATACCCGAAGGACACATCGCCCTGGGCAAGCTCGCCCAGGCCCTCGTGCACGGGGCGAAGGTGCTGCAGGTGCGCGGGAACTTCGACGAAGCACTCGCGATCGTGCGGCTACTGGGCGACCGGGCGCCCGTGACGGTGGTCAACTCGATCAACCCCTACCGCATCGACGGTCAGAAGTCTGGAGCTTTCGAGGTCGTCGACGTCCTCGGCGATGCTCCCGACGTCCACTGCATGCCGGTGGGCAATGCGGGGAACATCACCGCCTACTGGCGCGGCTACTGCGAGTATCGCAACGCCGGGCGTTCCACCAAGTTGCCGAAGATGTACGGGTTCCAGGCGGCGGGCGCGGCACCGATCGTCGAGGGCCACCCCATCGAGCATCCCGAGACGGTCGCGACCGCCATCCGGATCGGTAACCCGGCCTCTTGGTACGGGGCGACTGCTGCGGCAAGTGAGTCCGGCGGGACCATCACAGCGGTGACGGACGAGGAGATACTTTCCGCTTACCGGTTCCTGGCCTCCGAGGAGTCGGCGTTCTGCGAGCCGGCCTCGGCGGCCTCGGTGGCGGGGTTGCTGAAGACCGGGGTGCCTGCGTCGTCGACGGTGGTGTGCGTGCTCACCGGCCACGGGTTGAAGGACCCGGATCTCGCCATCAGTCAGATCTCGGTGCCTGCCACCGTGGAGGCTGACTACGCGGCTGTCGTAGAGGCCCTGGGTCTGTAGAGGCGCCCCGGGGTATGTAGAGGAGGGAAGAAAAGCCCCGACCGGGGTGTTCTTGCTACCGAGCGTCGATGTCCGGTAAAGTAATGGGCACCGCCGCCCTCCTACGACCGTAGGAGTTTCGTGGGCCACAGCACTGTAAGTGACTGGCCCCGAGGCGGTTCTCCAATGGCGGTTCGGGGGATAGCGGCGGAGCCGGGGCCGATGACCGTCCGGCGTATCGCCCTCCGTCCAGTGTTCTCTGGCGCCTGGGCTCTCCGCCCGTCGAAGGGAACGCAAACCTAGCGAGGTGTCACATGGCTGCAGAGCAACAGCTCGAGCGGTCCGTACTCGAACGCAAGGAGCGCGACGAACTGCGCGCCATCGCCGAGGCGATGTCGTTGGAGATGAGCTCGCGCACGAAGAAGTCCGACATCATCGACCAGATCCTGCGCGCCGCAGGTGTCGGGGTCGCCCGGAGCGGCTCCGGCTCCGGCAACGGTGAAGGGGAGCTGAGCGCCCCCGGCGGTGTGGTCGAGGCCTCCTCCGCTTCAGGTGACGGGGAGAGCGAGCCGGCCACGAAGGCCGCCTCGGACCTCGGCGATCAGACCGCAGATGACTCTCCCGAGGCCGACGGGAAGGGTTCGCAGACGGCGACCGAGAGCTGGCCCGAAGCGTCGGCCCCGAACGGTCAGCGTGAGCAGATCTCCACAGGTCCGCGCCCGGGAGCCCCCCAGGGACCTGGGCGTCAGCACCCCCAGCCCGCAGGTGGCGAGCCCGGCAACCGGCGAAGCCGGCGCCGGCGAGGACGCCAGACCGGGGGCCACGGTGAGCGCGAGCTCCAAGGCGGGGGGTCAGAGACCCAGTACTCCGGCGAGCTGGTGCCTGTCCGGGGACTCCTGGATCTGCGCGACGAGGGTTATGGCTTTCTTCGCGCCGAGGGGTACCTCCCGAGCTCGCACGACATATACGTGTCGATCAGCCAGGCCCGCCGCTTCGCCCTCCGCAAGGGGGACTTTGTGGAAGGAGCGAGCCGCCCGGCCGCTTCGAACGAGAAATTCCCCGCCCTCATCCGGATCGACTCCGTCAGTGGGCTCACGCCGGACGAGGCGCGCAACCGGGTTCGCTTCGAGGATCTCACGCCCCTCTTCCCCGACGAGAGGCTGCGGCTCGAGACCTCGGGAGCCGCTGAGACGACGACGCGGATCATCGACCTGCTTTCTCCGATCGGCAAGGGCCAGCGCGGCATGATCGTTTCGCCGCCCAAGGCCGGCAAGACGACGGTACTGAAGCAGATCGCCCACTCGATCGAGGCGAACAACCCAGAGGTCCACCTCATCGTCCTGCTCGTCGACGAGCGGCCCGAAGAGGTCACCGACATGCGCCGTTCCGTGAAGGGAGAGGTCGTGGCCTCGACTTTCGACCGCCCCTCCGACGAGCACACCGCGATCTCCGAGCTCACGATCGACAGGGCGAAACGTCTGGTCGAGCTCGGCCAGGACGTCGTGATCGTCCTCGACGGGATCACACGCCTGGCCCGGGCGTACAACCTCGCCCAGCCGGCCACCGGCCGGATCATGTCAGGGGGCGTCGACTCGGGAGCGCTCTACCCGCCGAAGAGGTTCTTCGGCGCCGCCCGCAACATCGAGGAGGGCGGCTCCCTCACGATTCTCGCCACGGCCCTGGTGGAGACGGGGTCGAAGATGGACGAGGTCATCTTCGAGGAGTTCAAGGGGACGGGCAACATGGAGCTGCGCCTCGACCGCCGTCTGTCTGAGCGGCGTCTGTACCCTGCGATCGACGTGAACGCCAGTCAGACCCGTCACGAGGAGCTGCTCTTCGAACGGGGCCAGTTGCAGCAGGTGTGGAAGCTGCGAAGGGTGCTGAACGCTCTCGCCGCGGATGGGAGCGCCGCCGCGGGCCTGGAGCTGCTCATCGACAAGATCCGCACCACCAAGAGCAACGACGAGTTCTTGGCCGAGATAGCAAAGGGCCCGGCCCCGCCTGTCTGAGAGGTGCTGGGCTTTACACTGGAGGAACGATGAAGCCCGAGATCCATCCCGCATATGTCGAGGCGAAGGTCCGTTGCTCGTGCGGCAACACCTTCACGACGCGCTCGACGAAAGCCGAGCTCCACGTGGAGCTGTGCAACGAGTGCCATCCGTTCTTCACCGGCAAGCAGAAGCTCGTCGACTCCGGCGGTCGGGTGGAGCGCTTTGAGCGCCGCTACGGCCAGCGCGCGTCACGTGGCCGCAAGAGCGCTTCGGCAGCGGCACCCGCGGTGCAGCACCGCTGAACGTCGCGGATCCGTTGATCGGCCGATCTGCCGGCCGGCACCGCGGTGAGAGGTCGGTCGGAGGGCCATGAGCATGGACCCGGAGCGCCTCGACGCCTGGGAGCGTGAGCACGCCTCTGTTCTTCGCGCTCTCTCGGATCCCGATGTCGTCTCCGATCGGGCGCGCTTGGAAGAGGTCTCTCGACGCGAGAAGGACCTCGACGCCCTGATCTCGGTGGCGCGCCGGCTACGCGAGGCGCAAGAGGACCTCGACACGGCGCGCCAGATGCTCTCCGAAGCGTCAGCCGACGACCGTGAGCTGGTGCACGCCGAGCTCGAGAGCGCGCAGACAGACGTGACGAGGCTCGAGGGGCAGCTTCGTTCGCTGCTCGTGCCCCGTGACCCGAACGATGGTCGCAACGTGATCGTGGAGATCCGCGGCGCGGAGGGAGGCGAGGAGGCCAACCTCTTCGCCCGCGATCTGTTCGAGATGTACCGCCGCTACGCCGAGCGTCGCGGTTGGCGCATGGAGCTGCTGTCGTCCAACCCCTCCGAACGTGACGGGTTCAACGAGGTCACCTTCCTGATGAAAGGCCCCGACACCTGGCAGCGGATGAAGCACGAAGGTGGCACGCACCGCGTGCAACGTGTGCCGGTCACCGAGTCCCAGGGACGCATCCACACCTCCGCGGCCACCGTCACCGTCCTTCCCGAGGCAGAGGCCCTCGACGTTCAGATCGACCCGGCCGACCTCCGCGTCGACGTGTTTCGCTCGACGGGTCCCGGGGGGCAGTCTGTCAACACCACCGACTCGGCCGTGCGCGTCACGCACGTCCCGAGCGGGATCGTCGTCTCCATGCAGGACGAGAAGAGCCAGATCCAGAACAGGGCCAAGGCGATGGTGGTCTTGAGGGCACGCCTGCTCAAGCTCGAGACCGACCGCCAGGCCGCCGAGCAGTCCGAGCAGAAGCGCACCCAGATAGGCGGTGGCGGAAGGTCGGAGAAGATCCGGACGTACAACTTCAAGGAGAACCGGGTCACCGACCACCGTGTGCGACTCACCTTGCACAAGCTCGACCGTGTCCTCGAAGGTGACCTCGACGAGGTGGTCGACGCGCTCTTGGAGGACGAACGAGAGCACCAATTCGAATCAGGCGCGCTGGTCGAGCCCCGCGCGTGAAAGCGTCGGGGCCACGAAGCTGCACGGGCACGAGCCTCGTTCGGTGAGGAGCATCGGGGTGTCGCACGCGAGGAGCATCGGGGTGTCGCACGCGAGGAGCATCGGGGAACTCCTCCGAGAGCTCTCCCTCAGGCTCGGGTCTGCCTCTGAGGCGCGCTGGGTCCTCGGACACGCCACGGGCCTGAGCGGTGCGCAGCTCCTCTCTCGTTCTCGTATGCATCGGCGGTTGCCGGATCATCTGGTGGCCGAGGTCGAGGGAATGGTGGAACGCAGACTTTCCGGAGAGCCGCTTCAGTACGTCCTCGGCACGTGGGCGTTTCGGGGTCTCGAGGTGTCCGTCGACCGTCGCGTCCTCGTCCCTCGCCCCGAAACCGAACAGGTGGTGGGGTACGCGCTCGAGGAGCTGCGGGTCGCGGCGACAGCCGTGTTGCCCGGGCGACCGGTCGTGGCGGTCGATCTGGGGACCGGCTCGGGCGTGATCGCGTTGTCGCTCGCCGCAGAAGCCGAAGTGGCGCTCTCGACCCCACTCGAGGTGTGGGCGACCGACGACCATGCTGACGCTCTGGACGTAGCCCGGACGAACCTGAGCCTTCTCGCCGCACTCGACCCACCCGCGGCCGCGCGGGTACGGCTGTCGGAGGGTTCGTGGTTCGATGCGCTACCTCCTGGTCTGGCCGGCCACGTGCAGCTGCTCGTGTCCAACCCCCCCTACGTCTCGGTCTCGGAGTGGGAGAGCCTCGAGCCGGTCGTGCACGATCACGAGCCCCGGCGCGCCCTCGTCGCCGGTGAAACAGGGCTCGAGGTGCTCGAGCTGCTCGTGTGCGGTGCTCGGAGATGGCTCGCTCGCAACGGCGTCCTCGTGCTGGAGCTGTCGCCCGCTCAAGCAGGCGCCGTCGCCGTGAAGGCCGAGTCCGCAGGGTTCGACCGGGTGGAAGTCCGCCCGGACCTGGCCGGGCACCCCCGCGCACTCGTCGCCCGAATATCCGATGCCTGATCCGGGCCGGGCCCTCGAGCGAGCTGCCTCGGCACTGATCGCAGGTCAGGTGGTCGCGATCCCCACCGACACCGTCTACGGGCTGGCCGTTGACCCCGAGCTCCCTCGTGCCACCGAGGCACTGTTCGCCTTGAAGGGGCGTTCCCACTCGCTCGGGCTGCCCGTGCTCGTCTCGGGGATCGAGCAGGCGGAAGGGCTCTGCTCGGGAGGCCTTCACGAGATGGCCCGGCGTGTCGCCGAGAGGTTCTGGCCCGGCGCGGTCACGCTCGTGGTGCGCCGCCGAGACGGCATCGACTGGCTGCTCGGTGGTGACGCGACGACGATCGGGATTCGTTGCCCCGACGACCCGGTGGCGCGCGCCCTGTGCGAGCGCGTCGGTCCGCTCGCCACGACGAGTGCCAACGTCCACGGGGAAGCCTCGCTGACGACCGCCGAAGAGATCCGCGCGAGGTTCGGTGACCGGGTGGCCTTTGTGATAGACGGAGGACGCCTGGTGGGTCCGCCCTCCACCGTTGTCGACATGACCGGGAAGTGGCTGCGATGTCTACGCGAAGGGACTGTGCCCTTGGCCGAGCTCGAGGCGGTCTCGAGGTAGACGACGGCGGTTCCCAGAGGTGGAGAACCGTCCTCTGCACAGGTGAGAAGCGGCGTTCCCGAGGGGTATTGAGACGGCTGCCCGTGAAGTGGGGGAGTCCTATGACCTCGATAAGCTGAAGCGATGCGCGAGATCGGCTCCGGTCCGTTCGACCCGTGGCTTGCCGGCGACCCAGAGGTGGCGACGCTGCTTCGCGAAGAGGTCGAGCGCCAGTCGACGACCCTGCAGCTGATCGCCTCCGAGAACTTCACGTCGACGGCGGTGCTGGCGGCGACGGGTTCGGTGCTCACCAACAAGTACTCGGAGGGCTATCCGGGCCGTCGCTACTACGGCGGGAACCGGGTCATAGACGAGGTCGAGAACCTGGCGCGCGAGCGAGCCAAGGCGCTCTTCGGTGCCGAGCACGCGAACGTGCAGCCGCACGCGGGGGCTTCGGCCAACCTCGCCGTGTACCGGGCGCTGTTAGAGCCGGGAGACACGGTGCTGGCGATGCGCCTGGACCAAGGTGGGCATCTCACCCACGGCTCGCCGGCAAGCATCACGAGCAAGTTCTGGCGCTTCGTGTCGTACGGGCTGACCCCGGCTTCTTCAGATCCCGAGAAGCCCGGCGAGGTGATCGACTTCGACCAGGTCGCCGACGTCGCCAAACGCGAGCGGCCGCGCCTGATCGTCGCGGGCGCCACCGCCTATCCCCGCCTCATCCACGCCGAGCCGTTCAGGGAGATAGCGGACTCGGTCGGGGCCCGCCTCATGTTCGACGTCGCCCATCCGGCCGGGCTCATCGCCGGGGGGGTGCACCCGAGCCCGGTCGGGGTGGCCGACGTGGTCACGTTCACCACGCACAAGACCTTGCGAGGTCCGCGCGGGGCGACGATCCTGTGCCAGGCGGAGCTTGCCAAGGTGATCGACTCGGCGGTGTTCCCCGGCCTGCAAGGCGGGCCCCTGGAGCACGTGATCGCGGCGAAGGCCGTCGCGTTCGCCGAAGCCTCGCTTCCCAAATTCGCCGACTACGCGCGCCGCGTGGTGCGAAACGCGCGCGCTCTCGCCGACGCTCTCGCCGTCGAAGGTTTTCGCCTGGTGTCGGGCGGCACCGACAACCACCTTCTCCTCGTCGACCTGCGACCGTTCGACGCAGAGCTGACGGGCAAGGAGGCCCAGGAGGTGCTCGACCGTTCCGGGATCACCTTGAACCGCAACACCATCCCGGACGATCCTCGATCGCCGTTCGTCACCTCGGGGCTTCGGCTCGGAAGCGCAGCGGAGACGACAGCGGGGATGGAAGGCGATGACATGAAGCAGGTTGCCGAGCTGATCGGCAGGGCCCTGCGTCATCGGCACGACGAGCACGTTCTCTCCCAGGTGCACGGCGAGGTGGGCGAGCTGTGCGACCGGTTCCCGCCCTATCCGCAGCTCGTCGGCCTGAGAGCGGCCTCCGGGTCGCGTGGGCGCACCGACGTCGGCTCCGGTATCGGCATCGGGGGTGGCTGAGACCGTGCCCCCCCTGGGGGCTTACGCGGTGGTGGCGCTGATCGCCGCCGTCGGCACGTATCTCATGATGTTCCCGTTGCGACGACTCGCCCTCGGGGTGGGGTTCGTGTCCAAGCCGGACGAGAGGCGTATCCACGATCGCGTCACCCCTTATGGCGGCGGAGTGGCGATGTTCCTGGCCTTCTTGCTGGCGATGTTGGTGGCCTCCCAGCTGCACCAACTGCAGGGGCTGTTCCAGGGCTCCTCCGAACCGCTCGGCCTGGTGCTCGGCGCAGCGGTCATCTTCACGGTGGGGACGATCGACGACTTCCGCGACATGTCCGCCCCCGCCAAGATGGCCGGTGAGGTGCTCGCCGCCATGGTCTTCGTGTTCATGGGCGTGACGATGTTCCAGTTCAAGATCCCCACGATTGGTTTCCTCGTCCTCTCCCCGGGCGTGACACCATTGCTTACCGCGGCGTGGGTGATCGTGATCACCAACGCGGTCAACCTGATCGACGGCCTGGACGGGTTGGCGGCGGGCATCGTAGCGATAGCCGCTGGCGCGCTCGCCGTGTATGGACTGCGCCTGATCTACATGGGCTTCTTGCCGTCGGACAACCTGGGGCCGTTGATCGCTGTGATCGCGTTCGGCGTGTGCGTCGGGTTCCTTCCCCACAACTTCCACCCGGCGCGTGCGTTCATGGGCGACGCCGGGGCGCTGTTCATCGGGCTGCTCATGGCCGCGGCCACCATGGTGATAGGCGGGCGCACCCCGGACGTGAGCGGCCAGACGTTCTTCTTCTTCGCCCCGCTGTTCATCCCCGTGTTCATCCTGGGAGTGCCCATCGCCGACCTTGCGTTCGCCTTCGTGCGCAGAACTGCGCGCGGCACCGGGTTCCACACCCCCGACAAGGACCACGTGCACCACAGGCTCCTGCGTCTGGGTCACGGTCCTAGACGCACGGTGCTGATCCTGTGGGCCTGGACGGCGGTGCTGTCGGGATTCGTCCTCTATCCGTTGTTCAGGCCGAGGGCGAACGCGATCATCCCCTTCGGTGTGATCGCCCTCGGGCTGGCGCTGTACACGCTGTTCCGTCCCGGCCTGGGCAAGTACCCGCTCGAGATGGAGGAAGCTGTAGCGGAGTCGCTCGACGCGCTCGCTGCAGAGGCGAGCCCCGACCCCGAAGATCCAAGCGCATCGGCTCCGGAGACGAAGCACGGAGTCAGCGCCCACCTTCCCACCGTTGTCACCTCTTCGTCCTCTGTCACCGGCGGGCGGCGGGCCTGACCAGGGCCTCGGCGGGCTGCGGGCCTGACCAGGGCCTGGCGGGCGGCGGACCTGAGCAGGGCGGTCGGGTGTCCCTCCGTGCACGGGAGGGTACAGGCCAGGCTCGTTTTGCTGCGCACAAGCGGTGGATGAGAACATGGCGGCGTGCGTCTCCCCCTTTCTGCTGGTGCTCGCGTGCCGGATCCGAGGGTCTCGCTCCGCACGGGTGCCTCGCCCGTCGCGTGAACTCGGGACAGCACGAGCGATGCACGACTTGCATCCTCTGAGCGAAGCGCGCCCGAGCGGAGGACGTGGAGCCTCAGGACGTGGAGAAGAAGCCCTCACCGCGATTGTTCGATCTGATGGCGATGGGTATCTCGTCGGCGTTGATGGTCGGCGGAGGCCTGGGCATAGGGATCGGGATCGACGACTGGTTGCACTCGAGCCCGGTGGCCACCTTCCTCGGGCTCGCTCTCGGGGTGGTGGCAGCGATCGGTGCCACCGTCAGGCAGGCACGCAGGTACCTCTGAGCGCTCGCACCGCTGGAGCGTCACAGACGGTCGGGGCCGCAATACCGACAGCGGGGACGACATGCAGGACTACGAGGAGGAGCACGAGACAATCATGATGAGCGCCTTTTCGCGATTCTCGCTTCCCCAGATCTCCACCGTGGCACGGCGGACCGCGCTCGGGGCTCTGGGGGTCGGCGTACTGGCCTTTCTCGGGCTGGCTCTCGGCGGCTACGCGATCTTCGGGCTCGGGATGTGCATCGGTCTCGCAATGGCGCTCGCCAATTTCCGGCTGATCCAAGCCGCCACCGTCAAGGCGGCCTCCTCTCAGAGAGAGGACAAGCGCAGGCCTCTGGCCATGAACACCCTGGGGCGCATGGGCGCCATCACCGTGGTGGCGCTGGGGCTCGTGTTCGTGTCGCACCAGCTCGGTTTCGGTGTCCTGCTCGGGCTGGCGGTGTTCCAATTCATGTTGCTCGCGAACGTGACCGTCGCCATGCTCCGTGACACAGGGGCCGTTCCGCCCCTCGGCAGCGTCGGGCACGGCCGTACGGGGGGTGACGCATGAACCGGATCGCCCCCCTGGCGCACGTTCGGCACCTCCTGGCCGCGGACATCTCCGTCGGCGACCATGTCCAGCACAAGCTGTTCGGCTTGACGGTGAACGTCGACACGCTGTGGGCCACGTTGGCGGCAATCGTGATCATCGTCGCCCTCGGCCTCGTGCTGCGGGCACGCGCCACCGCCGGTGTTCCCGGCAAGCTTCAGCTGGTGTGGGAGATGGGCGTCTCCGCGGTGCGCAAGCAGATCGAAGGGTCGATCGGCGAGCGCGGCATGGCCGTCGTGCCGCTGGCGGTCGCCCTCTTCGTGTTCATCTTGATCGCCAACTGGTTCGAGGCACTGGGTATCGGCTCGACGATAGAGTGGCTTCCCGCGCCCACGAGCGACATAAACGTGCCTCTCGCTATGGCACTGATCGTCATCATCCCGGTCCACATCGCTTCGATCCGGGCGCGAGGACCGATCGGCTACGTGAGGCACTACGTGGCCCAGCCGTTCCCGAAGGTCCTATTCCCCTTGAACGCGTTCATCAACGGGGTCGAGGAGATCGCTAAGCCACTCACGCTGACTCTCCGTCTCTTCGGCAACCTGCTTTCGGGCGGCCTGATGCTCGCCCTGATCGCGGCGCTGGGCATATGGCACATCATGGGGTTGCCGCTGGGATACGTGGCCACGCCCCTGTTCGACCTCATCTGGAAGCCCTTCGACCTCTTCATCGGGGCCATTCAGGCGTTCATATTCGCCCTGCTCGCCATCCTCTACTTCGACGCGGCCATGAGCGAGGCGCGCTGACATGGGACTCCTACGGCGTGCCCCGGGTGTTCCTCCCCTGTCGCTCGTCCGCGGTCCCGTGCCGCTCGTCCGTGGTCTCGTGCCGCTCGTCTACGGCTCACCGTCTCTTTTCACCACAACCGATACCGAAAGGGAGAACATCTGATGGCAGATACCAACAACCAGGCCATCCAGCTGGCCGGAGCCATGATCGGCGGCGGGTTGCTCATGGGCGGCGGCGCGATTGGCGCCGCGGTCGGTGACGGTCTGGCGGGCAGCCAGACCATTGCCGGCGTGGCGCGGCAACCCGAGGCCCAGGGTCGGCTCTTCACCATCATGTTCCTGACGGTGGGTCTGGTGGAGGCCATGTACTTCATCAACCTGGCGTTCACCGCGCTGTTCGTGTTCTCCCTCTACAAGAAGTGAGCGCAGCAGCGGTGCCTGTGCGGGAGATAGCCAGCAGCAACTTCCTCGTCCCGAACGGGACCCTGATCGTCGAGGTCATCGCCTTTCTGTTGGTCCTCGTGGTTATAGGCAAGTACGTGCTGCCCCCGTTGAACCGGATGCTCACGGAGCGTCAGGAGCAGATCCGCACCTCGCTCGAGGCGGCAGACGCGGCGCGCGCCGAGGCGGAAGCGACGCACGTGCAACGTCAGGGCGTCCTCGACGAGGCCCGCGCCCAGGCGCGCGAGATCGTCACTCAGGCCAACCGGACGGCGGATCGCCTGAAGAGCGAGGGGGAAGAGCGCGGGCGCCAGGAATACGAACGCATAGTGTCGAGTGCCACTCCCGAGATCGCTCTTGCCCGCCAGCGCGCCGTGGACGAGGTGAGCGCACGGGTGGCCGTGTTGGTGCTGGCCGCCGCCCGTCAGGTGGTGGGCAGGGAGATGGACACCCAGAGCCACCGGGACCTCATCGACGAGGCCGTAGCCGCGCTCAGGTCCGCCGAATCCTCCGCATCCAGGTCACGGACCTGAGGCGCGGACGGCGGAGCAGGAGGCCCGAGCGTGCACATCTCGTTGCGTGGGTACGCCACCGCGGTCATCGGTGAGCTGACTGGTGACCAGATCGGTGGCCGGGTCGCCGACGACCTCACCGCGGTCGCGCACCTCGTCTCGCGCACGAACGCGCTCGCTGTCGTGATGACCGACTTCACGGTGCCCGTCCCGGCGCGAAAGGCGGTGCTGGAGGACCTGCTTCGCTCCCGTGTACACCCCGCAGCCCTGCGGCTCGCGCTCCGGAGTGTCGAGAGCGAGCGTGCGGAAGAGCTGACCACTTCGTTGCACGAGCTCTACGAGCTGGCTCTTCATCTGCACGTGCTGGGTCCGGCCGAGTTGCTGGCCGAAGAGCCCATCGCGACCCGTGGTGGGTGGAGGAACTTCGCGTCCGGCTACGCGTCGGCTGTGTTCGAGGAGGTAGCCGAAACCTCGGAGCTCGAGGAGATCGAAGACGAGATCTTCCACTTCGCGCGCATCGTGGAGTCGCAGCCCTCGCTGCGAAGCGCCGTGTCTGATCACACCCGCCCGATCGAGGACCGTGAGAGGCTCGTGAACGGGTTGCTCGAGGGCAAGGTACGGCCTGCCACGTTGCGGATCGTGAAGATTCCCCTCCAGGGTCGCGTGCGCGACGTCGTCGGCGCGCTCGATTGGCTCGCAGAACAGGCGGCGTCTGCGCGCGGGTGGCGCGTGGCGCGAGTACGCACGGCCCGTCCCGTCGACGACACCGAGCACGCGGACCTCGCCGATGCCATGCGGTGGATCACCGGTCACCCCGTGGAGCTCCATATATCTGAGGACCCCGACCTCCTCGGCGGCGCGGTGATCCAGGTTGGCGACCTGCTCGTCGACGCGAGCGCCAGCCATCGTCTCGAAATACTGGAAGAGCACCTCCTCGGTCACGAGGGGGCAACGACAGGAGCAGCACACTGAAATGGCAGAGCTGACCATCGACGCCGGCGAGATCGCTGCCGCGCTCGAAAGGCACGTTAGCGAGTACACCCCCAAGGTCTCGACCGAGCAGGTCGGGCACATCACCGAGGTGGGCGACGGGATCGCACGCATTTCGGGATTACCGGGTGCGGCGGTGAACGAGCTCCTCGAGTTCGAAGACGGGACCCAGGGTCTGGCCTTGAACCTCGACGAGGACACGATCGGTGCCGTCGTCCTAGGCACCGACGCGCACGTCGAGGAGGAGCAGCTCGTGCGGGCGACCGGTCGCATCCTCTCCGTCCCCGTCGGAGACGCCCTCCTGGGTCGGGTGGTTAACCCTCTTGGCCAGCCACTGGACGGCAAGGGCCCCATCGCCGCCCAGACCACCAGGCGCTTGGAGGTCCAGGCTCCCGGAATCGTCGCACGCCAACCCGTGAAGGACCCGCTTCAGACAGGGATAAAGGCGATCGACGCGATGACCCCGATCGGCCGCGGCCAGCGCGAGCTCATTATCGGCGACCGCAAGACCGGCAAGACAACTGTCGCCGTCGACACGATCATCAACCAGAAGGGCCAGGGGGTGAAGTGCATCTACGTGGCCATCGGGCAGAAGGGGTCCTCGGTTGCCCAGACGGTGGCCACCCTCGACAGCCGCGGCGCCCTCGAGTACACGGTCGTGGTCTCTGCCGCCGCCTCGGAGCCGGCGCCTTTCAAGTACCTGGCTCCCTACGCGGGGTGCGCGATGGGCCAGCACTGGATGGAGAACGGCGAGGATGCGTTGATCATCTACGACGACCTGTCGAAGCAGGCCGAGGCCTATCGCCAGTTGTCGTTGCTGCTGCGCAGGCCCCCGGGGCGCGAGGCGTACCCGGGCGACGTCTTCTACCTCCACAGCCGCTTGCTCGAGCGGGCAGCGAAGCTCTCCGACGAGCGCGGGGGTGGCTCGCTCACCGCCCTCCCGATCATCGAGACCAAGGGTGGCGACGTCTCTGCCTACATCCCCACGAACGTGATCTCGATCACCGACGGACAGATCTACCTGGAGTCAGAGCTGTTCTACGCGGGGGTGCGGCCCGCGATGAACGTCGGCATCTCGGTGTCCAGGGTCGGTGGTGCCGCCCAGGTGAAGGCCATGCGCTCTGTGGCGGGGACGCTCAAGATCGACCTGGCACAGTTCCGTGAGCTCGAGGCTTTCGCCACCTTCGGGTCGGAGCTCGACAAGGTCTCTCAGGCCCAGCTGGACCGTGGCTACCGGCTGACCGAGATCTTGAAGCAGCCGCAGAACGCGCCTTTCGCCGTAGAGGACCAAGTGCTGGCCATCTACGCGGGATCGAACGGTTGGGTCGACGACGTGCCGGTGGGCGAGGTGCGCCGCTTCGAGTCCGAGATGCTCAAGTTCCTCCACGCGAACCACCCGCAGCTTCTCGAGCACATCCGCAGTACGGGGGCGCTGCCTGAAGAGCAGGACCTGCAAAAGGCCCTCCAGGAGTTCAAGGACGGCTTCGTGAAGATGGAGGGGGACTGACAGGTGCCCGGTGGTGTCGAGCGTGTCCTGCGGCGGCGGATCCGAACCGTACGGGCGACTCAGAAGATCACGCGAGCGTTCGAGCTCATCGCAACCTCCCAGATCGTGCGAGCCCAGTCCCGCATAGCCGGTGCCGCCCCGTATTTGGACGGGATCGCCCGGGTGTTGGACGAGGCAGCGCAGGATTCCGTGGGCACCGCCGGCCGGGTGCTGGGCGTTGTCGACTCACCCAGGCGCGTGCTCGTTCTCCCGATCGTGTCCGACCGGGGTCTGTGCGGCGCCTACAACGCGAACGTGCTGCGCCCTACCGAGCGCATGCTGCGCTCAGGTGGGAGCTCTGGGACCGAGTACCGCCTCGTGACGGTCGGTCGCAAGGCGCAGTCGTACTTCCGCTTCCGCCGCTTCGACACGGAGGAATCGTTCACGGGTTTTTCGGACCGTCCATCCTTCTCCGACGCACTGCGGGTGGCTGAGGCGATCACCCCCCCGTTCCTGGAGGAGGAGGTTGACCAGGTTCTCGTGGTCTCCACACGCTTTCGCTCTGCTGGGAGACAGATCATCGAGACTCGCCAGCTCCTTCCGCTCCCTGAACCTGTGGCCCGGGCGGATGCAGAGGGAGCCACCGGTGCCGAAGGCGCGATCGCCGTCGCGCAGGCGCCGCGCGAGGGGTACACGGAGTTCGAGCCCGAGTCGACGTTCCTGCTGGTCGAGCTGGTGCCTCGCTACGTGGAGGCGGCCGTGTTCGGCGCACTGCTCGAAGCTGCCGCGAGCGAGCACGCCGCCAGACAAAGGGCCATGGCCGCTGCGACCGACAATGCCGACGAGCTCGTGAAGACGCTCACCCGCGCCATGAACCGGGCCCGTCAAGACTCCATCACCACCGAGATCATGGAGATCGTCGGTGGGGCGGAGGCGCTGCGGCATGCAGCGAAGGAATGACAGGTCCCCGATAGGACGAACGGGCCCAGGCCCCAGCAGAACCACAGACCCATAGAAGAACACCGAACACGAACCGGAACAGGAAGAAGAGGAATGACAACCACAGCCACCGAGCTCGCCACTCGCGTCACAGGGCGCCCCGACGGACGCGTCGTCGCCATCGCCGGCCCGGTCGTCGACGTCGAGTTCCCTTCCCAAGAGCTGCCCGAGATCAACATGGCCGTCGAGATGGACCTCGAGCTCGAGGGAGACCGCATCACGGTGACCGCCGAGGTCGCTCAGCAGATCGGGGAGGGCCGTGTCCGCTGCGTCTGCCTCAAGCCCACCGACGGGCTCACCCGTGGCACGCCCGTGCGCAACATGGGACGGGGCTTGGTGGTGCCCGTGGGCGATGCCACCCTCGGGCACGTCTTCAATGTCCTCGGCGAGTCTCTCGACACTGCCGACATCGGAGCGGTCGAGGACCGGTGGGAGATCCACCGTCCAGCTCCCGACTTCGACACGCTCGAACCCAGCGCGCGGATGTTCGAGACGGGCATCAAAGTTGTCGACCTTCTCGAGCCGTACGTGCAGGGCGGGAAGATCGGGCTGTTCGGAGGAGCTGGTGTTGGCAAGACGGTCATAATCCTCGAGATGATCAACCGGGTGGCCACCCAGCACGGAGGCGTGTCGGTGTTCGCCGGGGTGGGGGAGCGCACCCGCGAGGGCAACGACCTGTGGCTGGAGATGAAGGAGTCCGGCGTCATCGAGAAGGCGGCTCTCGTCTTCGGCCAGATGGACGAGCCTCCGGGCGTGCGGCTTCGTGTCGGGCTGGCCGCGCTGACCATGGCCGAGTACTTCCGCGACGTGAAGAACCAGGATGTGCTGCTGTTCGTGGACAACATCTTCCGGTTCGTCCAGGCCGGCTCTGAGGTTTCGACCCTGCTCGGCCGGATGCCCTCCGCTGTCGGCTACCAGCCGACGCTCGCGGACGAGATGGGAGAGCTCCAAGAGCGGATCACGTCGACGAGAGGCCGGTCGATCACCTCGGTCCAGGCCGTGTACGTGCCGGCGGACGACTACACGGACCCGGCTCCGTTCACGACGTTCACCCACCTCGACGCCACCACCGAGCTCAGCCGGCAGATCGCATCGCTCGGGATCTACCCGGCTGTCGATCCTCTCGCGTCGACCTCGAACATCTTGGCTCCGGAGGTCGTGGGCCAGCGTCACTACGACGTGGCCAGGAGGGTGCAGAGCGTGCTGCAGCGTTTCCGGGAGCTTCAGGACATCATCGCCATCCTCGGGCTCGACGAGCTCTCCGAAGAAGACCGCTTGACGGTGAACCGGGCCCGCAAGATCCAGCGCTTCCTGTCTCAGCCGTTCAACGTCGGCGAGGTGTTCACGGGCATGAAGGGCGTCACCGTGCCGATCGAAGAGACCGTGGAGTCCTTCGAGGCTCTGTTGAACGGTGAGCTCGACGACGTTCCCGAGCAGGCGTTCTTGAACGTCGGGGGGGCGGAGTCGGTGCTCGAGAAGGCCAAGAAGATCGAGGCCGGGGCGGCGTAGAGATGGCATCGTTCCCGGCCAGTCTCGTCACGCCCGAGCAGGTGCTCTTCGAGGAGCAGGTGCAAGCGGTCATGCTGCGCACCGACTACGGCGACGCGGCCTTCCTGCCAGGGCACACCGCGCTCATAGGCGTCGTTGTGCCGGGCACGGTGCGCTTCGGTCGCGAGGACGGTAGCGAGGAGCGCTTCGAGGCCCATGGCGGCCTGGTGCAGGTGGAGCCGGACCGGGTGGTGGTGCTCGTGCCCGAGGCAGAGCCCGCGAGCTGACGCTTCGGCGCGTCAGTCGCGTCAGTCGAATTCGATCTGGCTGTACTGGCGTAGCCTGTCGAGCGGGTGGCGGCAGCTGATGAAGCGCACGGTGCCCGAGCGCGAGCGCATGACGAGCGACTGCGTCGTGGCGCCGAAGTCGTGGTAGCGCACCCCTTGCAACAGCTCCCCGTCGGTTATGCCGGTGGCGGCGAAGAAGCAGTTGTTCCGCCGTACCAGGTCCTCGGTGGTGAGCACTTCGTCCAGGTCGTACCCGGCAGCTCGCGCCTCCTTGCGCTCGGTCTCGTCGCGCGGCCAGAGCTGGCCCTGGATCTCGCCGCGCATACACTTCAACGCGGCGGCCGAGAGCACACCTTCGGGGGTTCCGCCGATCCCGTAGAGGACGTCCACACCTGAGTCCGGCCAGGCCGTGGAGATGGCCCCCGCCACGTCGCCGTCGGTGATCAACTTGATGCGCGCGCCGCTCGCACGCACCTCGGCTATGAGATCGGCGTGTCGCTCCCGGTCCAGGATCACCACGGTCACGTCGCGTACCGACTTCCCCAAGGCCTTGGCCACGGCCTCGAGGTTCTCGGTCGGGGAGAGGCGTATGTCCACCGCTCCCGCCGCCTTCGGCCCGACTGCCAACTTCTTCATGTACACGCAAGGGCCGGGGTCGAACATCGTCCCCCGCTCGGACACTGCGATGACGGCGAGCGCGCCGCCGCGTCCCAAGGAGGTGGGGGTCGTGCCGTCAATGGGGTCGACTGCGATGTCGGCCGGCGGGGGTGAGCCGTCCCCGATCCGCTCGCCGTTGTAGAGCATCGGCGCCTGGTCCTTCTCGCCCTCGCCGATGACCACCACCCCGTCCATGGGCACCGTCTGCAGGACTATGCGCATCGCGGAAACGGCGGCGCCGTCTGCACCTTCCTTGTCGCCGCGGCCCATCCACCGTCCGGCGGCGATGGCCGCGGCCTCGGTGACGCGGACGAGCTCCAGGGCGAGGTTGCGGTCGGGCGCCTGGGGGTTAGCCGCCACGGTCCTGACCCTAGCGCGCCTGTTGAGGGGCGTCTCGGGCGCCGCGGGGATCGCCGCGGTCAGCCCTGCGGCCCGTAGTCTGTGGAACGTGCAGGACGCGCCTCACAGGGACTTCGAGCAGGGACGCTCGATCTGGCGCGAGGCCCTCGAGTCCTCCGAGCTGCTCGACGAGGACTTCGAGACGATGTCGGGGATCCCCCTCCAAGCCGTTTACGGCCCCGGCGATTGGCCGTTGATCTCTGATACGGGTGAGGGCGCCACCTATGGTGATGTCCTCGACCAGGTGGCGAAGAAGCTCGGATGGCCGGGGGGCCCTCCGTACACGCGTGGGCCGTATGCCTCGATGTACCGCTCGAAGCTGTGGACGATGCGGCTTTTCGCGGGCTTCGGTACCGCCGAGGACACGAACGTCAGGTTCCGGAAGCTGCTCGAAAGTGGCACCGGCGGGCTGTCGGTGGCCTTCGATCTGCCGACCCTCATGGGTCGCGACTCGGACGACCCGCGCTGCGAGGGCGAGGTCGGACGCTGCGGGGTGGCGGTCGACACGTTGGCCGACGTGGAGGACCTGTTCGCCGGGATCGACCTGGGTTCGGTCACCACCTCGATGACCATCAACTCGCCTGCGGCGATCCTCCTGGCCATGTACGTGGCGGCCGCCGAGGCCGCGGGGACGCCGCGCCGGGCACTCGGAGGCACTCTCCAGAACGACATCTTGAAGGAGTACCAGGCTCAGAAGGAGTACATCTTCCCGCCCCGACCTTCCATGCGGCTGGTGGTGGACGCGATCCGCTTCTGCACCGCGGAGATGCCGTATTTTCATCCGGTCTCGGTCTCGGGTTACCACATTCGCGAGGCGGGATCGACGGCCGTGCAGGAGCTCGCCTTCACCCTGGCGAACGGCTTCGCCTACGTCGAGGCGGCGCGCGCCGCAGGTCTGGAGGTGGACGAGTTCGTACCGAGGCTGAGCTTCTTCTTCAACGCTCATATCGACTTCTTCGAGGAGATCGCGAAATACCGGGCGGCGAGGCGGATCTGGGCCAGGTGGGTTGCCGACCGCTACGGGGCGAAGTCCGCCCGCTCGATGCAGCTGCAGTTCCACACGCAGACCGCGGGAGTCTCGCTCACCGCTCAGCAACCCGAGGTGAACATCGTCCGCACCGCCGTCGAGGCGCTTGCGGGCGTACTGGGCGGCACCCAGAGCCTCCATACGAACTCCTTGGACGAGGTGCTGGCCCTCCCGTCGGAGAAGGCGGCGCGCATCGCTTTGCGCACCCAGCAAGTGCTCGCACACGAGACCGGCGTGGCCAGCGTCGCGGATCCACTGGGCGGGTCGTGGTTCGTCGAGTCGCTGACGGACGAGATCGAACGCCAAGTCGAGGAGGTCTTCTCGGCGCTGGAGAGCAGCGGGGAGGGGTCGATGCTCGAGGGCGTGCTCCGGGGGATCGAAGGGCGTTGGTTCCAGACCGAGATCGCGGAGTCCGCGTATGCGTTCGAGCGCAAGGTGAGCTCGAGGCGGCGCCTGGTCGTGGGCGTGAACGCCTTCTGCGAGGGGAACGAGGAGCCTGCCCCGCCGACTTTGCAGATCGGGCTGGAGGTCGACGAGGCCCAGCGCAAGCGTCTGGACTCGGTGCGACGCAAGCGCTCGTCCCAGGCGGTGGACGCCGCCCTAGGGAAGGTGGCGGCCGACGCCGCCGATCCTCAGGTCAACCTGGTGCCCTCGATCCTGGCGGCTACGCGCGCGTACGCCACAGTGGGAGAGGTCGTGGAGGCCTTGGCCTCGGTCTTCGGGCGTTGGTCCGAGGACCCCGTCCTCTGAGTCCCCCGAAAGTGCACCACCTAGACCCACAGCCCGGTGACAGCTTCCTCGTGCATCCGAGCGGTCCTCTCCACGGCACGATCTGCGCGGGAGGTGCCAAGAACTCCGCGCTCAAGCTCATGGCGGCGTGTCTGCTGGCCGAGGGAAGGCACGTGCTGTCGGGAGTGCCTCGCATCGTCGACGTCGAGATCATGGCCGACCTCCTCTCGGCGATCGGCGTGCGCGTCGAGCGTCTCGAAGGCCCCCGTGACGGTGGACCGGGTGACCTGGTGATCGACACCCCGGCGAAACTGGTGCCCGAGGCTCCCTACGAGCTCGTAGAGAAGCTGCGCGCGTCGATCGTCGTGCTCGGCCCGATGCTCGCCCGAAGCGGTTTCGCCCGGGTCTCGCTGCCTGGGGGTGACGACTTCGGCAACCGCCCGGTGGACATCCACTTGAACGCCCTGTCGGCCATGGGCGCGTTTTTCGAGACCGTGCACGGGTACATCGAGGGCACCGTGACCCGCAGCGCCGTGGCGCACGGCCGGCTCGTGGGCAGCCGCGTGGTCTTCGAGTACCCCAGCCACACCGCGACGGACAACATCCTCATGGCCGCGGTGCTGGCAGAGGGCACGACGATCATCGAGAACGCAGCACGAGAGCCCGAGGTCGTAGACCTGGCCGCGTTCCTGACCGAGATGGGTGCCCGCATCAAGGGCGCGGGCACCTCACACGTGGAGATCGAAGGGGTGGAGGGGCTCGTCCCCGCCACACATCGCGTCGTCGCCGACAGGGTGGTGGCAGCCACCTTGCTGGCGGCGGTCGGCCTTGCAGGAGGCGACGTGGTCGTGGCCGACGCGCGTGCGCAGCACATGGACATGCTCCTGCGCAAGTTGTCCACCATGGGGTTGCAGGTCGCCCAGACCCCCGAAGGGTTGCGCGCGCTCGCCGACCGGCGGCTGCACAGCGTCGACGTGGCCACGTTGCCCTATCCGGGGGTCGCCACCGACTACAAGCCCTTTCTGGTGACCATGCTGAGCGTGGCCGACGGCGTGGGCATCGTGACGGAGAACCTCTTTCAAGGACGGTTCCGCTACGTGGACGAGCTGAGACGCATGGGAGCGGACATCCGCACGGAGGGGCACCACGCGGTGGTGCGCGGTGTGGAGCGTCTGTCGGGTGCACCCGTGCGCGCCTCGGACCTGCGCGCCGGTGCCGCGCTGGTGCTGGCCGGATTGGTGGCCGATGGCGAGACCGTGGTGAGCGAGGCTCGTCACGTCGACCGGGGGTACGAGGACCTCGCTGGCAAGCTCCGCTCGCTGGGCGCGGACGTGGCGCGGATCTGATGGATCCCCGAGCTTTGTTTGCGGAGGCCGCGGCGGGCGGGAGGCGGGCTCTGGCCCAGCTGCTCTCGGCGGTGGAACAGGGAGGCGAGGACGGTCGCGCCGTCGCCGCCCTCGCCTACCTCAACAGTTGCGACGCCCACAGCGTCGGGATCACCGGCGCGCCGGGCGCGGGCAAGTCGACGCTGGTCGACCGGTTGATCGGCTCCGCGAGGGCCGGAGGGGTGCAACAGCTCGCCGTGCTGGCGGTCGACCCGTCCTCGCCCTTCACGGGCGGGGCCATCCTCGGGGACCGGGTGCGCATGCAGGGACATGCCCTGGACGAAGGGGTGTACATACGGTCGATGGCTTCGCGCGGGCACCTCGGCGGCCTGGCGTTGGCCGTTCCCGAGGCGATCCGGGTCGCCGCCGCAGCGGGAATCACGCTCGTGGTGGTGGAGACCGTCGGAGTCGGCCAGGTGGAGGTGGACGTCGCCTCTGCCACCGACACCACCGTCGTGGTGGTGAACCCCAGGTGGGGCGACGCTGTGCAGGCGAACAAGGCCGGGCTCCTCGAGGCGGCCGACATATTCGTGGTCAACAAGGCCGACATGCCCGGCGCGCGCGGGACTCGCCGTGACCTCGAGCAGATGCTCGACCTCTCCCGGCCCGGTGCCTGGCGCCCGCCGGTGCTCGAGGCGGTCGCGATCAAGGGCGAGGGAGTCGCCCTTCTCTGGGAGGAGCTCGAGCGGCACCACGACTACCTCGAGAGCTCGGGCGAGCTCGCCCGCCGGCATCGTGAGCGCCTCGAGCGCGAGTTCCGCGCGGTGCTCGTCGCGAGGATCGAGCGCGAGGTCGACGCATTTTGCTCCGACAGCAGGTTCCACACCCTTGCGGAGGCAGTGGCGCAGCACAGGATCGATCCCTACGAGGCGGCCGAGCAGCTCGTCCATAAGGTGGGCGCGAGCCGAACCGACTGATCAACCCGGCCCGCAGGCCTGCGAAGGGGCCTGGCCCGGAGAAAGGAGAGGAATGCGAATCGGGATCCTGACCGGCGGGGGCGACTGCCCCGGGCTCAACGCGGCGATTCGCGCCGTGGTGCTCACTGCCAGGCTCACCCACGGCGACGACGTCGTCGGTTTTCTCGACGGCTGGAAGGGTGTCCTCGAAGGCGACGTATGCCCCCTGGAGGTCGAGCAATGCCGGGACCTGCTTCCCGTGGGCGGCACCATCCTCGGCACTTCGCGTACGAACCCGTTCACCGAAGAGGGCGGCGCGGAAAAGGTCGTCGCCAGCCTCGCCGAGCACGAGGTCGACGCCCTGGTGACGATCGGCGGGGACGACACGCTCGGGGTGGCCGACCGGCTCGGCGCCTATGGCGTTCGCATCGTGGGCCTGCCGAAGACGATCGACAACGACCTGTCGAGCACCGAGTTCACCTTCGGCTTCGACACGGCGGTCCAGACCGCCACCGAGGCGATTGACCGCCTGCGTACGACGGCCGAATCGCACCACCGCGTCATCGTGTGCGAGGTGATGGGGCGCGAAGCGGGCTGGATAGCCACGTACGCGGGGATGGCCGGGGGGGTGGCGGAGATCCTCGTGCCCGAGGTGCCCTTCGACCTCGGCGCGGTGTGTGAGCGGCTGCGCCGACGCCACGAAGGCGGTCAGTTCTCTTCGATCGTCGTCGTGTCCGAAGGCGCGCTGCCCCACGAGGGCGAGGACCTCGAGTCCGCGCGGCGCGCGGCGACCGGCGGGGTCACCGATCAGTTCGGGCACGTGCGCCTCGGTGGGATCGGCACGTGGCTTGCCGACAAGATCGAGACGAACACCGGATTCGAGGCGCGGGTTACGACGCTCGGGCACATCCAGCGTGGCGGAACGCCCACGGCCTTCGACCGCGTGCTCGCGACTCGTTTCGGCATGGAGGCGGTGGGTGCCGTGCACGACGGGGACTTCGGCAAGATGGTCGCCCTGCGCGCAGAGCGCATCGTGAGGGTGCCCCTGTCAGAGGCGGTTGCCGAGAACAAGACCGTCGACCTCGACCTCTACGGCCGGGTGGCTGGGGTGTTCCTCGGCTGACACTGCCTCTTCGTGGTCTCGCGATGTTCGCGCCGGCACTGGCCTCGGGATCGAGCCATCGGGTCCCCGCGGGGGCGGGATACAGCCTTCTGCTTCTCGTCCACGTCGCCTCGGCGGTGGTGGGTTTCGGCGCCCTCTGCGTCACCGGCATACAGGCGGTCAGGGCCCGTCGGGGACCGACCGGCTCTCACGCCGACGCCGCGCGCCGGTACTTCCGTCCCGGCACCAACTGGGTCACCCGGGCTCTGTACCTGGTTCCTCTCTCCGGCTTCGGGCTTCTCGTGGCAAGCGGCGGGGCCTTCGACGTCTCCGACGCGTTCGTGCTGAGCGGCCTGGGGATGTGGCTTGCCGCGACTGCGACGGCCGAGGCGCTCGTGTGGCCGGCGGAGCGCACGATCCAGCGCGTCGTCGCCCGGGATTGGCGAGTTGGTGAGGCCTTCGCACGCGACTGCGCAAGGGTCATAGGCGCCACCTGGTTCTTGGCGTCCGTCTTCGTGGCCGCGGTCGTCGTCATGGTATCGAAGCCGTGATCGGGCGCGCCGGTAGCGTGGTTCGGGTGAGGGCGTACCTGGATCACGCGGCCACCACGCCGATGCGGCCGCAGGCCGTCGCGGCGATGCTCCCGTTTCTCACCGAAGCCGGGTGCTTCGGCAACCCCTCGGGGGGCCATTCGGTCGCGCGTGAAGCGAGGCGCGCGCTCGACGAGGCGCGCGACTCGGTGGCGCGTGATCTCGGTTGTGAGCCGGGGGAGGTCGTCTTCACGTCGGGAGGGACCGAGTCCGACAACCTCGCCGTCTTGGGCTCGCATGTCGCCACGGGTGGTGAGGTCGCGTGCTCCGCCGTCGAGCACCATGCGGTGCTTCGTGCCTGTGAGTCCGCCCGAGGGACAACCGTGGCGGTCGACGACTCGGGCAAGCTCCGGATCGACGCCTTGGCCGACGCGTTGCACCCCGGGGTGGGCGTGGTCTCGGTGATGCTTGCGAACAACGAGGTCGGCACCATCCAGCCGATAGCCGAAGTGGCGGCCGTGGTGCGTGACAGGGCCCCAGGTGCGATCCTCCACACCGACGCGGTGGCGGGCGTGGGATGGCTGGACGTGGCCTTCGCCGTCGGAGCGGCCGATCTCGTCTCGGTGAGCGCCCACAAGTTCGGGGGCCCCAAGGGCGTGGGCGCACTGGTCGTCCGCGACAACGTGCGGATCGAACCGCGGATGCTCGGCGGGGAACAAGAACGCGGCAGGCGCGCGGGAACCCACGACGTGGCCGGCATCGTCGGGATGGCAGCAGCGCTGTCTGCCGCGACGACCGGGCACGGCGAGCAGGTGACACGGACGAAGCTCCTTCGTGACCGGCTGGCCGAAGGAGTCCTCGCGTCGGTCGAAGGCGCCTTCGAGAGCGCGGTGCCCGCCGGTGCGTGCCCTGCGCATGACAGGGAGGGCAAGCTCGTCTCGAGCTTCCACGTTCGCTTCGACGGCATCGTCGCCGAGGAGCTGCTCTACCTGCTCGACGAGGCCGGGATATGCGCGTCCGCGGGCGCGGCTTGCGCAAGTGGTGCCCTCGAGCCCAGTCATGTGCTCCTCGCGATGGGCCTCACCCCCGCAGAGGCGCGTTCTGCGGTCCGGTTCTCTCTCGGTGTCGCGACCACAGAAGCGGAGATCGACCACGTCCTCGACGTGCTTCCCGAGCTCGTCGGGCGGCTGCGCTCTTAGGATGCCTCTGTGAGAGTCCTGGTCGCGATGTCGGGAGGGGTCGACTCCTCCGTGGCCGCCGCCCTCTTGAGAGAGCAGGGCCACGAAGTGGTGGGTGCCACCTTGAAGCTCTGGGGCGGGGACTCCGACAGCGGCTGCTGCTCGGTGGCCGACGTGGAGGACGCCCGGCGCGTGGCAGAGCAAGTGGGCATAGTCCATCACGTCTTCAACTTCACCGACGCGTTCGAAGAAGCAGTCGTAAGGCCCTATGTGGAGGACCACGTGGCGGGGCGCACCCCCAACCCCTGCATCGAGTGCAACCGGCGGGTCAAGTTCGGCGTGCTGCTCGGACGCGCCCGGCGACTGGGCTTCGATCTGTTGGCCACAGGCCACCACGCCCGCGTGGCGCGGTGGCCCACGGGCCCCCGGCTGTTGCGCGGCGCGGACCGCGCGAAGGACCAGTCCTACGTGCTCGCGATGCTGGGGAGCCGCGACCTCGAGCACCTGATCTTCCCCGTCGGCGCGTTGACCAAAGCCGAGGTGCGAGCGCGCGCGGCGCGCCTGGGGCTGCGCACGGCGGGCAAGCCCGACAGCCAGGACGTGTGCTTCATCGGATCGCAGGCCGGACGCGGGCGGTTCCTCGCAGCGCGCACGACTCTGCATCCCGGTGAGCTGGTGGACGCCCGGAGCTCGACGGTGGTGGGCACCGTGCCGGCGGTGGAGTTGGTCACCCTCGGCCAGCGACGGGGTCTGGGTGCCGCCCGTGACGGCAAGCGGCGCTACGCGCTTCGCGTCGACGTGCACGCCCGGCGCGTGGTGGTCGGCAGCCTCGACGCGGCGGTCGCCTGCGAGGTCCACGTGGAGGCGCCGACGTGGGTGGACCGCCCCCTTCGCCGCGGCGAACGAGCCCTCGCCCAGACGAGCGCCCACGGCCGGCCCGCCCGGTGCACGTGGGCGGGTGGGTCGCTTCGCTTCGAGGAGCCGCAGAGGCTCGTCGCCCCGGGCCAGACCGTCGCCTTCTACGACGTCCAGTGCCCGGACGCGGTCGTCGGAGCCGCCGTCGCCGCCTGACGTCGACGCATCACGGGTTGCAGCGCCCACCTCGCAGTCGGCCGGTACGCTCCGGCTGATGGCCAGGGGTGCGAGCCACACGAGTGCGAGCCAGAGGGTCGAGGAGCTTCGCGCCCGGATCGCGTACCATGACCAGAAGTACTACGTCGATGACTCCCCGGAGATCTCCGACGCAGACTACGACGCACTGGTCCGCGAGCTGCGTTCGATCGAGGAGGAGCATCCCGACCTTCTCACCCCCGACTCGCCGACCCAGCGCGTCGGGGGTGCCCCGTCGTTGCTCTTCGCGCCGGTGAGGCACCGGCTTCCGATGATGAGCCTCGACAACGCCTTCGACCTCGACGAGCTTCGGGCGTGGGTCGACCGGATCGCCAGGATCGACCCTGGCGTTCTCGCGGCGGAGTTCGTGTGCGAGCTGAAGATAGACGGCATCGCCATGTCGCTCACCTACGAGAGTGGTGTCTTCGTGCGCGCGGCTACGCGCGGCGACGGGTTCACCGGCGAGGACGTCACTTCGAACGTCGCCACCGTCTCGACGGTGCCCAAGCGACTCAGATGGCCCGCTCGCAACGGCCCCGTGCCCGCCGTGATGGAGGTGCGGGGCGAGGTCTACATGCCCGTCTCGTCGTTCGAGAAGCTGAACCGCCGCCAGCTCGAGTCCGGTGAGCGGGCTTTCGCCAATCCTCGTAACTCCGCCGCCGGCTCGCTGCGGCAGAAGGACGCTCGGATCACCGCCAGCCGAGACCTGTCGTTGTGGGCGTACCAGATCGGTGCGCGCGATGCGGGCCCTGAGCTGCACAGCCACAGCGAGGCGCTCGAGTTCCTGCGCGCCTGCGGGTTGCCTGTCAATCCCGAGGTTCGCACGGTGAAGGGGGTCGACGAGGTCTTCGCCTTCTGCTCCCACTGGCAGGAGCACCGCCACGACCTCGACTACGAGATCGACGGGGTGGTGGTCAAGGTCGACGACCTCACGTTGCAGCAGCGCCTGGGCGCCACCTCGCGTGCACCGCGATGGGCGGTCGCCTTCAAGTTCCCCCCGGAGGAGCGCAACACCAAGCTGACGAACATCATGGTCTCGATCGGGCGAACGGGACGGGCGACGCCCTTTGCCATGCTCGAGCCGGTGTTCGTGGGAGGGTCCACCGTGGCGGTGGCCACGTTGCACAACGAGGACCAGGTCCGGCTCAAAGACGTCCGTCCCGGTGACACGGTGGTGGTTCGCAAGGCGGGCGACGTCATACCCGAGGTGGTGGGCCCCGTGCTCTCGGCTCGCCCGCGCGGGCTTCGCGCCTGGAGGTTCCCCACGAGGTGCCCGAGCTGCGGCGGGGAGCTCGTGCGCCTGCCGGGTGAGAGCGACACGTTCTGTACGAACCTCGAATGTCCCGCGCAACGGGTGCAGCGGATCGTGCACTTCGCGTCTCGCGGCGCGATGGACATAGAGGGTCTCGGGGAGAAGAGGGTGGTGCAGCTGGTCGAGGCCGGGCTGCTGACGGATCCCGGTGACGTCTACGGGCTCGATCGCGCCCGGCTGGTCGGGCTCGAGCGCATGGGAGAGCTGTCGGCCGACAACCTGTTTCGCTCGGTCGAGCAGTCCAAGGACAGGCCCTTGAGCCGACTGCTCGTGGGTCTGGGCATCAGGCACCTGGGTCCCACAGGCTGCAGGGCGCTCGCGCGCGAACACGGATCCCTCGATCAGATCATGGGAGCCTCGGTGGAGGAGCTCGCCGCCGTCGAGGGAATAGGGCCCGTGATCGCCGACAGCATCGTCGAGTTCCTCTCGTCACCGGGGAACCGTGGTGTCATAGAGAAGCTGCGCGTCTTCGGGGTGAACATGACGGAGCCGGGTGCTCCCGGTGTGGCGCGAACGACCATCGCCGACGTGAAGCCCGCCCAGACGCTCGCCGGGCGCTCTGTCGTGGTGACGGGCACGCTCGACGGGTACTCGCGCGAGGAAGCCGCGGAGGCGATCATGCGGCGCGGGGGCAAGTCCCCGGGCGGCGTCTCGTCGAAGACATGGGCGGTGGTCGTTGGTTCCGAGCCGGGAACGGCGAAGTTGCGCAAGGCCGAGGAGTTGCAGGTCCCCGTCGTGGACGGTTCGCACTTCGAAGAGTTGCTCTCCTCCGGCGAGCTGCCCGGCGACTGACGCCGCCCGTCCTCCGACTGACGCCCGTGTGTCGGTAGCCTGGGTGTGAAGCCATGCCGACGATGACCGATTCAATAGGACGTGTCCTCGCGGGCCGTTACCGGATCGAGTCCGCGCTCGGCACCGGTGCGTCCGCACACGTCTTTCGCGCGTGGGACGTCACGCTTCGGCGCCGCGTCGCGATCAAGCTCCTGCACCCTGCGTTGGCCGTCGACGGTGCGTTCCTGCGTCGCTTTCGCGCCGAGGCGCAGTCGGCCGCGGCTCTCACGCACCCCCACGTCTTGTCCGTCTACGACTGGGGCGAGGACGGCAGTGAGCCGTTCCTGGTGCTCGAGTTCCTGAGCGGCGGCTCGCTGCGTGACCTTCTCGACGACCGACGTCACCTCAGCGTGTCGCAGGCCGTGACGGTGGGCACCCAGGCCGCAGAGGGTCTGGCCTACGCACACGGGCGAGGGTTCGTCCACCGCGACGTCAAGCCCGCCAACCTCCTCTTCGACGAGGAGGGTCGTCTTCGCATTGCGGACTTCGGCCTTGCGCGCGCGCTCGCCGAGGCGGCTCTCACCGAACCCTCGGGGGCGACCGTGGGGACCGCGCGCTACGCCGCTCCGGAACAGGCCGTGGGCGACCTCGTCGACGGCCGCGCGGACGTCTACTCGCTCGCGCTCGTGCTCTACGAGGCGGTGACCGGTGTGGTGCCGTTCGCTGCCGACACCACGATCAGCACGCTCATGGCAAGGGTCGGCGCGCCCCTACCGGCTCACGACGCCCTGGGGCCGCTCGGCCCGGTGCTCGAGGCGGCGGCGGCACCGCAGGCCGAGGGGAGGCTCGACGCCTCCGGACTCGCTCGGCGGCTCTCGGAGCTGGCAAAGCGGCTGCCGGCACCAGAGCGTCTGCCGCTCGCCGGCTTCTCCGAGCGCGGAGCGCGAAGCCGAGGACCTGCCGCAGGTGAGGGCACGGTCGACTCCGTCGACAGCACCGAGCACCCGATCTCGGAGTCCGAGAGCTCCCAGGTGATGGCGATGGCATCAGCGGTGGGAGTCGCCACCGAGTCCCACGAGCCCTCCCTACCGGCGGCCCCGGCGCCGGCGCCGGGGCCGGCAGGCGGGGCGAAGGGCGCCCGGCCAGGACGACGAAGCCTGCGGATCTTCGCGATCGTCACGCTCGTGGTGGCGCTCGTAGTCGGCGGGCTCGCCTTTGCCGCCGTCGAGACGAAGTTCTTCACGCCGAGTCACCGCCTGGCGAACGTCGTGGACCTGACCGTGGGGCAGGCCTCGGCGAAGCTGCGGCCCGACCACCTCCACCTCCGGGTCGCGAGGCGCCGTTCGTCTGTGACGGTGGGAGCAGGCGGGATCATCCGCGAGGTCCCCGCGGCGGGCACACCTCTGAAGGAGGGGAGCGACGTGTCCGTGGTGGTGTCGTCGGGTCCGCCGCCCGTCGCCGTGCCGTCGCTTGCCGGGCTGAGCGGTGGCTGCGCCGCGGTGACCGCAAAGCTCGATGCCTCGCACCTGCGTCCCAACTGCACGTACGAGCATTCGACCCAGATTGCCAACGGCGGTGTGATCGACTGGAACCCGAAGACGCGCGCTCCGGAGTTCTCGACGGTGACGGTGTTGATATCCGAGGGACCGCCGATCGTGACGTACCCGTCGCTCTCGGGCATCACCACCTGCGACGGCGTGACGAGCGCGTTCGCGGCGGTAGGGCTGACGGCGAGCTGCTCGGTGCAGTACAGCTCCACGGTCCCCTCGGGAGACGTTGTCTCCGAGGCCCCGCCGAGCCAGGCTCCGCAGGGTTCGACGGTGAGCGTGGTGCTGTCGAAGGGTCCGGCGCCGGTCGCCGTACCTCCCATCCCCACCAACCACAAGCTGACTTCGGAGATCGACGCGCTGCAGAACGCCGGCCTGGTGGCAGGCAACGTCTACGGTCCGGCGAACGGCCAGGTCTTCCAGACCAATCCCAGCCCGGGCCAGATGGTCACCCCGGGCACCTCGGTCAACATCTACACGATCTGATGACCGGTGGCCGCTCGACAGCGGTGGCTGATTGCGAGCTGTGCGAGGCGGCCCGTTTCACGACCTGGTACCACGAGGACGAGGTGTGCTGGGTCGCCGACTGCGAGATATGCGCGGTGCCCATGGTGGTCTGGCGCCACCACGGCTCGGCGCCGCCGCAGGCCGACGTGGACCACATGATCCGTGAGCTCACGAGGGCTGCCGATGCGGTGCTCGGGGTCGGGCGGTGGTCGGTCGACCCTGTGATGCGCCAGATCCCCGATCACTTCCATGCACACGCGCGTGACCCGAGTTGGTGGGAGCGGCGGCTCGGCCTCTTCGGCCGCAGCTGATCGGGTCGCGGCGCTCTCGAGGCCGCGGTGCTCTCGGCGCCGCGCTTACTCGGTGATCTCACGCAGACGCTTCGCCACCTGCTGGGCCGACTCGTCTGGTGGGATCACCTGGAACGCCATCAGCTTCGCCATGTCCCCTTCGACCCGGATCCTGCCGGTCATGAAGGCCTGCATCGCCACCTGGGGATCTCCGTCGACGAGGAGGGATTTGGCCGTGAGGTAGTCGAGGCTCACCTTCAAGTCCGCGGGCTCGACGTGCCCGAGCTCGAGCTCGAGTGATCCGTCCGTCGAGTCCACGTGGGCATCGATCGCACCCTCCCCGAACGGCACCTCGGTGATCACCAGGTTCATCTTCACCTGGTGGGCGATGACAGCCTCATGAGCATCGTGCTCCTCACGGATCTTGCGAGCCTCGCTCAACCATTCGTCGCTGAGGAAGGCATGCGTGGCCATCGTCGATGTGCTCCTTGCCGCTCGCGGGCTCTTTCTCGGCTGTCGCGACGGGTCACCGCCGGTCCGACAGAGCCGAGCGCCACGCTACCGCGAGCACGAATGCGCCGTGTCCGCACCAGGGGCTTTCGATGCGGAGGTGATTTCGCCGTAGCATGCCGAAGATGCCCGCATCGGTGATGCCCGGAGCCGAGCCGTTCTCGCGCGAGGGCGGACCGCGAGGGGTGCTCGTGCTCCACGGGTTCACCGGTAACCCCCACTCGATGCGACCACTCGCCGAAGCGCTGGCGGATGCGGGTTTCACGGTCGAGCTCCCGTTGCTCCCCGGCCACGGCACACAGGTCGAGGATATGGTACCCACCCGTTGGTCCGACTACGCCGAGGCCGCGGAGGCCGCATTCGGCGGCCTGGAAAGGCGCTGCGCGCAGGTCGCGCTCGTTGGGCTCTCGATGGGGGGAACCCTGTGTTGTTGGCTTGCCGAGAGCCATCCCGAGGTGATCGGCGTCGCCGTGGTGAACCCCTTCATCGACCCGCCGGCCGAGAGCTTTCGCGACTCGCTACGCGGATTACTCGACTCGGGGAGCGAGCTCGTACCCGGAGTCGGTTCCGACATCGCCAAGGAAGGTGTCGTCGAGCTCGCATACGAGCACATGCCGGTCGCCGCCGCGCTCTCGTTCTTCGAGGGTGTCGACGAGGTCGCCGGGCAGCTGGCGAAGATCTCCTGCCCGGTGCTGCTTCTGTCGAGCAGGCAGGACCACGTGGTGCCGTCGAGCTCGGGTGACCTGCTGGCTGCGAGCGTGTCGGGCCCGATCGAGCGGGTGTGGTTGGAGCGTAGCTACCACGTGGCGACCCTCGATCACGACGCGCCCGAGGTCGAGGCGCTCATCGTCGCCTTCGTTCGCAAGGTTTTCGAGCCGAACCCGTTCGAACCGAACTCGTTCGAACCGAACCCAGGGGACGGGGGGGAGAAGAGCTCGTGAGCGAGAACACTCCGGCGCGCCCCGAGCGTCTCACCCGCGAGGACGCCGCGTACGTGGCGCGCCTCGCCCGCGTCGACCTCACAGAGGAGGAGCTGGATCTCTACGCCGGGCAGCTGGCCGCGGTGCTCGACCATGCCGCGCAGGTCGCGGCAATCGCGACTTCCGGCGTGGAGCCGACAGCCCACACTCTGCCCTTGCGCAACGTGCTGCGCGACGACGTGGTCCGTCCCTCGCTCGATCGCGAGGAAGTGCTCGCCCAGGCGCCCCGAGCAGAAGACGGCCGCTTCATGGTTCCCAGGATCCTGGGAGAGGCTCCTTGAGCGCGTCAGAAATCGCCGAACGTGTGCGCAGGGGGGAGACGAGCGCTGTCGACGTGCTCGAGGAGCATCTGCGAGCGATCGAGGAGTGCGACGGCGCGCTGCAGGCCTTCTTGACGGTCCTCGGTGACACGGCGCGGGCCGAGGCTCGAGAGATCGATCGCCGTGTAGGCGCGGGCGAGGACCCCGGGCCACTTGCGGGGGTGCCCGTCGCGGTGAAGGACAACCTCTGTACGCGTGGGCTCCCCACGACCTGTGCCTCGCGGATCTTGGAAGGCTGGCTCCCCCCCTATGACGCCACGGTGGTGGAGCGCCTGCGCGGCGCCGGGGCCGTCGTGGTGGGAAAGACGAACCTCGACGAGTTCGCCATGGGCTCGTCCACCGAGAACTCCGCTTTCGGGCCGACTCACAACCCGCACGATCCGCGTCGTGTCCCCGGTGGGTCGAGCGGCGGTTCGGCTGCCTCGGTGGCCGCGGGCTTGGTACCGATCGCCCTCGGCTCGGACACGGGCGGCTCCATCCGCCAGCCGTCCGCCCTGTGCGGAGTGGTGGGCCTGAAACCGACCTACGGGACCGTATCGCGCTACGGGTTGGTGGCCTTTGCCAGCTCCTTGGACCAGGTGGGGCCGATCGCACGCACGGTCGCGGACGCGGCGACGCTCTTCGACGTCATAGGCGGGCACGACCCACGCGACTCCACATCCCTCGAGAGGCTCAACCCGCTCGCGCTGGCGCGCCTCGAAGAAGGGGTGGACGGCATGCGGGTCGGAGTCGTCGTCGAGCTGCTCGACGGAGCAGACGCCTCGGTCGTAAAGCGCGTGCACGAGGCGGCCGAGGCGCTCGCGGCAGCCGGTGCCAACGTGGAGGAGTGCTCGGTGCCCGAGCTCGGCTACGCCTTGCCCGCCTACTACCTGCTGGCCCCGGCGGAGGCCTCGTCGAACCTGGCCCGCTACGACGGGGTGCGTTACGGGCTCCGGGTGGACGCGCCCAGCGCCGAGGCGATGAACGGCGCGACGAGGGCCGCTGGATTCGGGCCCGAGGTCAAACGCCGGATCATGCTCGGCACCTACGCGCTCTCGGCCGGTTACTACGACGCGTACTACGGCCAGGCGCAGAAGGTCCGCACGCTGATCATCCGCGCCTTCGCACGTGCCTATGAGCACGTGGACGTGCTGATCGGCGCTACGACTCCCACCACGGCCTTCGAGCTGGGATCAAAGGTGGACGATCCGCTCGCGATGTACCTCTCCGACGTCTGCACGGTTCCCACCAATCTCGCGGGACACCCCGCCATCACCGTGCCCTTCGGTGCCGACGACCTCGGCTTGCCCATAGGAGTGCAGCTGTTGGCTCCGGCGCTGGGGGAGACGCCGATGTTCCAGGCGGCCGCTGTGATCGAGGGGGCGGCACCTGCCGCCGCGCTGCCGCAGATCTGCGCGTCCACGATCGGCGCGAACCAGACCTCGACCCGAGGGGAACGATGAGCGTCGAGGGATGGGAGCCGGTGGTGGGGCTCGAGGTGCACTGCGAGCTCAAGACGGCCACGAAGTTGTTCTGCGGGTGCCGCAACGCCTTCGGCGACGAGCCGAACACCAACATCTGCCCGGTCTGTCTGGGCCTCCCGGGATCCCTCCCGGTGCTGAACATGAAGGCCGTGGAGATGGCGATGTCGATCGGCAACGCTCTTCACTGCGAGGTCCGGCCCTCGCTGTTCCACCGGAAGAACTACTTCTATCCGGACATGCCGAAGGACTACCAGATAAGCCAGTACGACGAGCCCATCAACGTGAACGGGTGGCTCGAGCTGCCCGACGGCCAACGAGTCGGGATCGTGCGCGCCCACATCGAGGAGGACACGGGCAAGACCTCGCACATGGGCGGCGGCGGCCGTATCCACGACGCGGACCGTGCTCTCGTCGACTACAACCGCGCGGGCGTCCCCCTCGTCGAGATCGTCTCCGCGCCCGACATCCGCTCGGCTGCACAGGCCCGCCGTTATGTCGAGGAGCTGCGCGCGATCCTCATGGCGCTCGAGGCCTCCGACGGGCGCATGGAGGAGGGTTCGCTTCGAGTCGACGCCAACGTGTCGGTGCGCGAAGCGCGAACCGACGGGCTCGGGACCCGGTGCGAGATCAAGAACGTGAATTCCTTGCGGTCGCTGGCCAGGGCGATCGAGTACGAGACCGAACGCCAGGTGGGGTTGCTCGAAGCCGGCGAGCCCGTCCTCCAACAGACCCGTCACTGGGACGAACAGGCCCAGAAGACCGTGGCGCTGCGATCGAAGGAAGAGGCGTTCGACTACCGCTACTTCCCCGAACCCGACCTGGTACCCGTGGCGCCCGATCCCCGCTGGCAGCGTGAGGTGGCGACCTCCCTTCCCCCGATGCCCGCAGAGCGCCGCGCGAAGCTGACCGCCCTGCTCGGGGCCGGTGAGACGACGGCCGCACAGGCCGACCAGGTCGCCACCGTCGTGGCGCTCGGGCTCGACAAGCTCGTCGTGGAGGCGGCCTCCTCGGGGGTCGACGCGCCCCTCGCCCTCGCCCGTACGGCCAACGAGGCTGCCGCCGACGCGGGTCGGGCACTCGAGGTCGACCCCGCCGCCTACGGGGCCCTGCTGTTGATGGAGCAGGAGGGAAAGCTCACGCCCACCCAGGCCAAGGCCGTGCTCGCCGATCTCTTCGAGAGCGGGGGTCAACCACAGGACATCGCCAGGCGCAAGGGTTTCGAGGCGCTCGGAGCCGAAAACGTGGCGGCGACCGTCGCCGACGTGGTGTCCGCCCACCCCGAGGAGTGGCAGCGCTACTGCGGGGGCGAGGACAAGCTGGTCGGCTTCTTCACGGGCCTCGTGATGCAAGCGACCGACAAGAAGGCGAGCGGCAAGGAGGTCGCCGCCGAGCTGCGCCGCCTGCGCGGCTGACCGCGGTTCGGTTTGCACGTTCTAACCTCTCGGGGAAATGACTGAAGGACACACTGCCGCGGGGATCCAGGGCCCGCACGGGATGAAGATCCGCAGCTGGGAGGTGACCGACGGCGCCACCCGTGCGCCGGCGCGCGCGATGCTGCGCGCGGTCGGGATGACCGACGAGGACTGGGACAAGCCTCAGGTGGCGGTGGCCTCCTCGTGGAACGAGGTCACCCCTTGCAACATGTCCTTGGACCGCCTGGCCGAGCGCGCCAAGGAGGGGGTCTCCGAGTCGGGTGGATACCCGATCGAGTTCGTCACCATCGCCGTGTCCGACGGCATCTCGATGGGCCACGAGGGGATGCGCGCGTCCCTCGTGTCGCGCGAGGTGATATGCGACTCGATCGAGACGATGATGCACGCCGAGCGCTTCGACGCGATGGTCACCCTCGCCGGCTGTGACAAGTCGCTCCCGGGAATGCTCATGGCCGCCGCCCGGCTCGACCTGCCCTCGGTGTTCCTCTATGGGGGCACCATCCTCCCGGGGCAGCTGGGCGACGAGGCTCTCGACATCGTGAGCGTCTTCGAGGCGGTGGGTGCACATGCCACGGGCGCGTTGTCCGACGCGGAGCTCTCGCTGATCGAGCACAACGCGTGCCCTGGCGCAGGATCGTGCGCGGGGATGTTCACGGCGAACACGATGGCTTCGGTGGCCGAGGCGCTGGGCATGTCGCTCCCGGGATCGGCGTCGCCCTCTGCCGTCGACGGGCGCCGCGACGGGTTCGCGCAGGAGTCCGGTCGAGCGGTGGTGGAGCTGTTGGCTTCAGGGACCCGCCCGCGTCAGATCATGACACGCGAGGCCTTCGAGAACGCGATCGCGCTCGTCATGGCGCTCGGCGGTTCCACCAACGCGGTGCTGCACCTGCTCGCCATCGCGAACGAGGCGCGTGTCGAGCTGTCCCTGGACGACTTCAACCGCATCGCGGCGAGGGTGCCTCACATCGCCGACACGAAGCCCCACGGCCGCTACCACATGAGCGACATCGACCGGGTGGGGGGCATCCCGGTCGTCATGCGAGAGCTGCTCGACGCGGGGTTGCTCCACGGCGAGTGCCTGACGGTGAGCGGAAGAAGCGTCGCAGAGAACCTCGCGTCGATCGACCCCCCGGCTCCGGACGGTGAGGTCGTACACCGGTTGTCCGATCCGATCCACGCCGGGGGCGGCATAGTCGTCCTGAGGGGGTCGCTCGCCCCCAACGGCTCGGTGGTGAAGGTGGCGGGACTCGACGAAGAGCGCTTCGAAGGCTCCGCGCGCGTCTTCGACGAGGAGCAGGGGGCGCTGGACGCCATCCTGGCGGGCGGCATCGAGCCGGGCACCGTGGTCGTGATCCGGTACGAAGGCCCCAAGGGCGGGCCGGGCATGCGCGAGATGCTGGCGGTGACCGGCGCCATGAAGGGGGCCGGACGTGGAGCCGACTGCGCGCTCGTGACGGACGGTCGGTTCTCGGGGGGCACGCACGGTCTGTGCGTCGGCCACGTCGCCCCCGAGGCGGTCGACGCCGGGCCGATCGCGTTCGTAGAGGACGGGGACCGCATCGTCATCGACGTTCCCGCCAAGCGCATCGACGTACTCGCAGGCGAGGCGGAGTTGTCGCGACGTCGCCAGTCCTGGAAGGTTCCCGAGCCCCGCTACACGACCGGGGTTCTCGCCAAGTACGCGCGCCTGGTCACCGGCGCCGAACGCGGAGCCGTCACCGAACCCTGACCACGCGTGGGCAGGTGCACGGCCCGACACGACGTGTCGGGCCGTGCACGCAGGCTTCTATGCGGGAGGCGTCGTCTTTATGACGGCGAACACGGCGCCCGACGGGTCGTTGAGCACGGCGAAGCGGCCGGGCGGGATGTCGGTTGCGGGGACCAATGTGGTCGCCCCGAGGCCGGTGGCCTTCGAGACCGTGGCGTCACAGTCGTCCACGGCGAAGTACACGAGCCAGTGCGCGGGAACGTTGGCCGGCACCATCTCGGGCATCTGCATCATCCCCGCTACGGACCGGTCGCCGACCTTCCACTCGGTGTAGCTCATGCCCTCCATCTCCATGTCGTTCGGCCGCCAGCCGAACACGTCGGCGTAGAAGGACTTGGCCGCGGGGACGTCACGGGTGTCCAGCTCGTTCCAGCACAAGGTCCCCGGCTCGTTGGCGAGCTCGGCCCCTTTGTGGTCCTTCGGTTGCCAGACGGCGACAGCAGCACCCGTCGGGTCGGCGAACACCGCCATGCGCCCGAGGTCCATCACGTCCATGGGCTCCACGAACACAGCGGCTCCCGCCTTCTTGGCCAGGTCGACGGTGGCGTCCGCATCGTCCACCCCGACGTAGGTCGTCCACGCGGGAGGCTGACCGTCCATCATGATCGGGCCGCCGCCGGCGACCATCTTGCCCTTCTTGCGGAACACGACGTAGTGCCCGGTATCGGGCCCCTGGTCGTCTGCCTCCCAGCCGAAGAGCTCGCCGTAGAAGGCGTTCGAGGCGGCCGGATCGCGGCTGGCCACGTCGACCCACGACGGGGTGCCAGGGGGGTAAGAGCTGAACTCGGGCATCTGCGTTCCTCCTGCTCTTCCTCCGTGCGCTTTTGCACGGAGGTCCTCCGTTTGGGCTGCACTTCTCCCGCCGGGGTTGTTCGTCCGCCCGGTTCTCTGTGCTTCAGAGGGCGCGAGCGTAGCGAGATCCTCATCACCTCGCTCGGCGCGCGCTCGATCGTCGTGTCGACCCCGCCCTTGCCCGACGACCGCTGGCGTGGCAGACTGTCGGGCGATGCGAAGGCCCGCCACGATCTTCACTCTGGTAGTAGTGACGTAGCGCACGTAGCCGCGTCCACGGCTCCGTGCGCCTTGCGACCTCCCAGCCGGGAGGTCGTTTCAATTCCAGGCTCGGTTCCAAGTCCAAGTCCAAGATCCCAAATCCAAGATCCAATTCGAGAAAGGCGGGAGGCCAATGCGAATGACAGGGGCCCAGGCCCTGATCAAGAGCCTCGAGATGGAGGACGTGGAGGTCATCTTCGGCCTGCCCGGCGGGGCGATCCTCCCCGTCTACGACCCGATCCTCGACTCGTCGATCCGCCACATCCTCGTGCGCCACGAGCAGGGTGCGGGGCACATGGCAGAGGGCTACGCGCACGTGACCGGACGCCCGGGTGTTGCGATGGTCACCTCGGGACCCGGAGCTACGAACATCGTCACCCCTCTCTCGGACGCCGCCATGGACTCGATACCGATCGTCGTGATCACCGGCCAGGTGGCGACGGGATCGATCGGTACCGACGCCTTCCAGGAGTGCCCGATCACCGGTGTGACGATGGACGTCACGAAGCACAACTGGCTCGTCACAGACGCCCAGGACATCCCGAGGGTCGTCGCCGAGGCCTTCGAGGTGGCGACCACCGGTCGGCCCGGGCCCGTGTTGGTCGATGTGCCGAAGGACGTGTCCAACGCCCAGATGGACTGGTACTGGCCGTCGTCGGCGTCCGATCTCGACCTCCCCGGCTACCACCCCGCGAGCGAGGGTGATCCCCGTGCGGTGCGCGAGGCGGCGAAGCTGATCCTGTCCGCCAGCCGGCCCGTAATCTACGCGGGCGGCGGGATCCTCAAGGCGCACGCCGCCGACGAGTTGAAGGAGCTCGCCGAGCGCACCGGCATCCCGGTTGTCACGACGCTGATGGCGCGCGGAGCCTTCCCCGACTCGCACCCGCTCGCCCTCGGCATGCCCGGGATGCACGGCAACTACACGGCGGTCACCGCCATGCAGCGCGCCGACCTGCTCGTGGCCCTCGGAGCGCGCTTCGACGACCGGGTGACGGGGAAGGTCGCCGCGTTCGCCCCGGAGGCGAAGGTCGTCCACGTCGACGTGGACCCAGCGGAGCTGGGGAAGGTGCGCCAGCCGGAGGTCCAGATAGCCGGGGACGCCCGCAGGGTTATCGCAGAGCTCCTGCGGGCGCTCGAAGCGCTCGGAAGTGCCACCGCCGAGCTACCCGCCTCGTCCCGTCCCGACCTCGGGCCCTGGATGGCGCAGATCCGAGCGTGGCAGAAGCAGTTCCCACTCGCCTACCGCCAGGAGGAGGGCGGGGCGCTCAAGCCCCAGTACGTCATCGAGACGCTTCGGGACATGACTCCAGACGACACGATCGTGGTCGCCGGAGTGGGCCAGCACCAGATGTGGGCCTCGCAGTACTGGCGCTTCGACTACCCCTACACCTGGGTCAACTCCGGCGGGGCCGGGACGATGGGGTTCGCCGTGCCGGCTTCCATCGGGGCGAAGGTGGGCCGTCCGGGGAAGATGGTGTGGGCGATCGACGGCGACGGCTGCTTCCAGATGACCGCCCAGGAGATCGTCACCGCCTCGGCCGAGCGCATTCCCGTGAAGATCGCCATCTTGAACAACGCCTACCTCGGCATGGTCCGCCAGTGGCAGGAGTTGTTCTACGAGGAGCGTTACTCCGAGGTGTACCTCTCGCCCGACCTGCCGGACTACGTGAAATGGGCCGAGGCGATGGGGGCGGTAGGGATGCGCGTGGAGACCGCCGAGGAGGTCGAGCCCGCCATCGAGAAGGCAAACGGCATCGACGACAAACCCGTGGTCGTGGACTTCCGTACGGACGCCTTCGAGAAGGTGTACCCGATGGTCCCGGCGCTGGCGTCGAACGACGACATCATCGTGGGTCCGACATATGGGGAGGGCGGCAGATGAAGCCGCCGGTGCGACACCACATCGTCTCGGCACGGGTGGAGAACAAGGCCGGGGTGCTGGCGCGGGTGTCGGGGCTGTTCAGCCGGCGCGGGTTCAACATCTACTCGCTGGCGGTCGCCCCTACCCACGACGAGCGCTTCAGCCGCATCACGATCGTGGTGGACGTGGAGTCCGCGCCCTTGGAGCAGATCGTGCGCCAGCTCGACAAGTTGGTGAACGTGGTCGAGATAGCCGAGCTTGCCCCCGAGGAGGCGACCGAGCGGGAGCTGCTTCTAGCCACGGTGCGCGCCGCGCCGGCCGACAGGGGCCAGGTCATCGCGCTCGTCGGCGTGTTCGAGGGCACGATCGTGGACGTCGGGCTCGACGCGATGACTGTCCTGCTCGCCGGCTCCCCGAGCAAGATCGACGACTTCGAGGCGCTGATCCGGCCTTTCGGCATCGTCGAGCTCCAGCGGACGGGCCGCGTGGCGCTGCCTAAGCTGGCACGCCGGGCGGCTCGGCTTCGGGCGGTGCCGAGCGTGGGGGGTGACGGGGCGAGCTGAGCTGCCGGCGATGAGCCGGGGGCCGGCGACGAGCCGTGTCGTCACGAACGAGAGAGGAAGCGCTGAGATGGCCAAGCTGTACTACGAGTCCGATGCGGACGCGACCCTCGTACAGGGCCGCAAGGTGGCGATCATCGGCTACGGGTCCCAGGGGCACGCGCACGCGCTGAACCTCGCGGACTCCAAGGTGGACGTCCGTGTCGGTCTGCGTGCCGGGTCGGCGTCGACGAAGAAGGCACAGTCCGCGGGCCTACGGGTGCTGCCCGTCGCGGACGCGGCGACCGAAGCCGACCTCGTGATGCTGCTGTTGCCCGACACCGAGCAGAAGGCCGTCTACGACACCGAGATCGCCCCGGCACTGCACCAGGGTGACGCACTGTTCTTCGCCCACGGGTTCAACATCCGCTTCGGCCAGATCGTGGCTCCTGCGGGAGTCGACGTGGCAATGGTGGCTCCGAAGGGTCCCGGCCACCTGGTGCGCCGCACGTTCACCGAGGGCGCAGGTGTCCCCTCTCTCGTGGCGGTCTCCCAGGACGCCTCCGGCAAGGCGCACGACCTCGCGCTCTCGTACGCGCACGCGTTGGGCGCGACACGAGCGGGCGTGCTCGACACGACGTTCGAAGAGGAGACCGAGACCGACCTCTTCGGCGAGCAGGTTGTGCTGTGTGGCGGCATGACGTCGCTGGTGCAGGCCGGTTTCGAGACCCTCGTGGAAGCCGGCTACCAGCCCGAGTCGGCCTACTTCGAGTGCCTGCACGAGCTGAAGCTCATCGTCGACCTCATGTACGAGCAAGGCGTCGCCGGGATGCGGTACTCGATATCGGACACCGCCGAGTACGGGGACCTGACCCGGGGGCCGCGCGTCATCGACGAGCACGTGCGCGAGACGATGCGCCGCGTCCTCGACGACATCCGCTCGGGAGCCTTCGCCGAGGAGTGGATCGCCGAGAACCGGGCCGGCCGCAAGCGCTTCGACGAGCTTCGTGCCGCGGGCGCAGCCCACCCGATCGAGAAGGTGGGAGCCGAGCTTCGGGCGATGATGCCCTTCGTCTCCGCGGGGCGCGAGCGCGTCCAAGACGTCTCGGGTGGCTGAGTCCCCCAGCCTCATCGCTCTGCCCCTCGAGTCGCTGTGCGACGCGGCGCTCGGACGGGCACGTGAGCTCGGGGCGAGCGACGCCGAGGTGCGCGTTGAGCACATCCGCTCCCAGCTTGTGGCGCTTCGCGACGCGAAGGTGGAGACGACCGTCGACGACACCGAGCTCGCGGTGGGACTGAGGGTGCTTCGGCGGGGTTCGCAGGGCTTCGCTGCCACGGTCGAGCTCACGCCCGAGGCGGCGGCCAGCCTGGCGGACGAGGCCTGCGCGGTCGCAGAGACGACCGCCTCGGCGCTGGCCGTGCCCGTGGTGCTCGCAGAGGAACCCGTACACGGCGCCCAAGTGTGGAGCTCGGTGTACGACGTCGACCCGGTGGACGTCCCACTGGCGGACAAAGTGGCGCTGCTCGAGGACTGGAGCAAGCGTCTGCTCGCGGCCCCGGGTGTGGATCACGCCGAGGCCGCTGTGCTCGCGGTGACAGAGGACAAGCACTTCGCCAGCCTCGCGGGTACCGTCACCACCCAGCGTCGGGTGCGCCTGCGTCCCGTCTTCGAGGCGTTCGCGGTCGACTCGGAGACGGGCTCGTTCGATTCGATGCGAAGCTTGGCCCCGCCGGCCGGACGAGGCTGGGAGTACGCCACCGGAGACGGATGGGACTGGGACGACGAGCTGGATCGCGTCCCGGAGCTGCTGGCGGAGAAGGTGCGCTCGCCGTCGGTCGATGCCGGCACCTACGACCTCGTGATCGACCCGTCCAACCTGTGGCTCACGATCCACGAGTCGGTCGGCCACGCGACCGAGCTCGACCGAGCGCTCGGCTACGAGGCCGCTTACGCCGGCACCTCTTTCGCCACCTTCGACAAGCTGGGCAGCCTGCGCTACGGATCACCGGTCATGCACGTCACGGGCGATCGGACCGTCCCTCACGGGCTTGCGACCGTCGGTTACGACGACGAGGGGGTCGAGGCACAGTCCTTCGACATCGTGCGCGACGGGGTGCTCGTCGGTTACCAGCTCGACCGTCGCATGGCGGCGGAGAACGGGCTCGGGCGTTCCAACGGTTGCGCGTTCGCCGACTCGCCCATGCACGTGCCGATACAGCGCATGGCGAACGTGTCGCTCGAGCCGGCCGCGGGTGAGGGACCCAGCACCGAGGAGCTCGCCTCGGGGGTCGGCCGCGGGATCTACGTGGTCGGTGACAAGAGCTGGTCCATAGACATGCAGCGTTACAACTTCCAGTTCACCGGCCAGCGCTTCTACCTGATAGAGAAGGGTCGTCTGGCGGGGCAGCTTCGCGACGTCGCCTACCAGGCGCGCACCACGGACTTCTGGGGATCCATGGAGGCGGTCGGTGGCAGCTCCACGTTCGTCCTCGGTGGGGCGTTCAACTGCGGAAAGGGCCAGCCCGGCCAGGTGGCACCGGTGAGCCACGGGTGTCCGTCCGCGCTGTTTCGCGCCGTGCGCGTGTTGAACGCGCGGGCCGAGGCCCGGCTCTGAGCCATGAGGCGAGACGGGCGTCTCTCGCCGCCCCAGGAGGTCGTCGAGCGCGCGCTGGCGGCGTCGCGTGCGACGCAAGGCTGCGTGGTCATCGTGTCGGACTCGGGCGAGGTCGACGTCCGGTTCGCGAGGAACACGACGACCACGAACGGCACGCGCAGGTACCGGCACGTGAGCGTGGCGAGCTTCGTGGGGTCGGGCGACGGGGTCGCCGTCGGCGTCGCGAGCAGAAGCGGCGCGGGCGACGAATCGGAGATCGACGAGCTCGTGTCGGCGAGCGAGGCCGACGCGAAGCGCGCGCCCGCGGCACAGGACCGGTCGCCTCTCGTCGTGCCGAAGGACGTCGATCCGAGCTTCGCCGATCCGGCCGTCGAGACCGGCGCGCCGGTGCTCGCAGAGGTGGTCGGCGGGCTGGCCGGCGCGTTCGGACGTGCCCGGGCCGCGGGCCGGGTCCTGGCCGGGTTCGCCACCCACCAGGTCTCCACTGTCTACCTGGGCTCTTCGACCGGCCTGCGGCGTCGGCACGTGCAGCCGGGAGGCACCCTCGAGCTGGTGGCGCGAAGCGACGACGGGGCGCGCTCCGCCTGGGCGGGGGTGGGGACCGAGTGGTTCGACGACGTGGACCTGACAGCCCTCGAGGAGCGCCTGGCGTGCAGGCTCTCGTGGGCGCAGAGACACATCGAGCTCCCCGCCGGGCGCTACGAGACGATCCTCCCCCCGGACGCGGCGGCGGACCTGGTCGTGACGCTTTCGGAGGCGATGTCGGGGCGCGACGCCGAGGACGGCAGGAGCGTATTCTCAGCCCCGGGCGGCGCCACCAGGGTGGGTGAGCGCCTGTCGTCGCTGCCGTTCGAGCTTCGCGGCGACCCCGGCGAACCGGGTCTTCGGTGCGCGCCGTTCGTCGTCACCTCTGCTTCTTCTGCCGACGTCTCGGTCTTCGACAACGGCGCGGAGATCGGGCGCACGACCTGGATCGAGGAGGGCCGGCTCGCCCGGCTCCAGTACCACCGCGCCGCGGCGACCCGCTCGGGGACCGATCCTGCGTACGGCGTCGACAATCTGACTTTGGAGCTCACCGGTGCCACAGCTTCGCTCGAAGAGCTCGTCTCGCGAACGGATCGGGCTCTGCTCCTCACGTGCCTGTGGTACATCCGCGAGGTCGATCCCCAAACGCTTCTTCTCACGGGGCTCACCCGCGACGGCGTCTACATGGTCGAGCACGGCGAGGTCACGGGCGCGGTGAACAACTTCCGGTTCAACGAGAGCCCGGTCGACGTGCTCGCGCGGACGATCGAGGCGGGACGCAGCGAGCGCGCGCTCAGCCGCGAGTGGGGGGAGTGGATGTCGCGCACGTCGATGCCTTCTTTGCGCGTGGCGGACTTCAACATGAGCTCGGTGAGCCCCGCCACCTGAGGGGATTGGTCGGGCCGCGAGTCAGCCGGCGAGCGCGCCGACCACGTGGTTGATGCACGCGCACAGGGCGGCGACGTCGTCGGGCTCGATGGCTGGGAACATCGCGACGCGCAGCTGGTTGCGCCCGAGCTTGCGGTAGGGCTCGGTGTCGACGATCCCGTTCGCACGCAGCACCTTCGCCACCTGGGCCGCCTCCACTTCGTCGACGAAGTCGATCGTCCCTACTACGTGGCTTCGCTGCGAGGGGTTCTGCACGAAAGGCTTGGCGAAGTCGGACTGCTCGGCCCAGGTGTAGAGGACCTCGGCCGAGCGGTCGCAGCGGTTCGCCGCCCACTCGAGCCCGCCGTTTCGGAGTATCCACTCGACCTGCTCGGTGAACATGAGGAGGGTGGCCAGCGCCGGCGTGTTGTAGGTCTGGTCGAGGTGGGAGTTGTCCAGGGCGATCTTGAGGTCCAAGGAGGCCGGGACGAACCGCCGCGAGGACGCGATGCGCTCGACGCGAGCGACCGCAGCAGGGGACAAAAGCGCCGCCCACAGGCCGCCGTCGGACGCGAAGCACTTCTGTGGAGCGAAGTAGTACGCGTCGAACTGCCCCGGGTCGACGCGAAGTCCGGCTGCCGCCGAGGTGGCGTCCACCGCCACGATGGCCCCACCGTCGGCGGGCGCGGCGCCCGTGGGCCGGCGGACCTCCATCGCCACCCCGGTCGAGGTCTCGTTGTGGGTGAGCGCGTACAGGTCCACCTCTTCGCTGGTAACCGGCTCGGGATGGGTTCCCGCGGCGGAGGTGATCACCTCCGGCTCCTCCAGGTGCGGCGCAGCCTTGGCCGCGGCGGCGAACTTCGATGAGAACTCGCCGAAGCTCAGGTGCTGGCTGCGCTTCTCGATGAGGCAGAACGTGGCCACGTCCCAGAAACAGGTGGTTCCGCCGTTGCCCAGGACGACCTCGTAGGCCTCGGGGAGGCCGAACAGCTCGCGAAGCCCGCCGCGCAGCCTTGCGACCACGGATCGGACAGGCGCCTGGCGGTGGCTCGTGCCGAGGTAGGTGGGCGCGGCGGCGACCAGGGCAGCCACCTGCTCGGGGCGGACCTTGGAGGGTCCGCTCCCGAAGCGCCCGTCGGACGGCTTCAAGGAATCGGGGACCTTGACCGCCGGTGAGGTTGAGGGGTCCTTCGGAGAGCCGGGGCCGCGATGCCGGTTACTCGGAGAGATCGTCATTGTGACAGCATGACAGCCATGGCGACATCTCCAGAAACCACGGCTCAGACGCACGCAGGCAGGTCGGCCGAGGAGCCCCGACGGGTCTCGGTCCGCGTGGCGGCGGTCGCTCCGTCTGCCACACTCGCGGTCGACGCCAAGGCAAAGGCGCTACGGGCAGAGGGCGAGGACGTGATCTCCTTCGGCGCCGGCGAGCCCGACTTCGCGACCCCTTCTCACATCGTGGAGGCGGCCGTAGCCGCGTGCAAAGACCCCACGAACCACCACTACACGGCCACTCCCGGCCTGGCCGAGCTCCGCGAGGCGATCGCGGCGAAGACCGAGAGCGGCTCGGGGTTCGCGGCCTCGCCGGCGCAGGTGGTCGTGACGAACGGAGCGAAGCACGCGATCTACCAGGCGTTCTGCGCGCTGGTCGACCCCGGTGACGAGGTCCTCGTCCCCGCGCCCTACTGGACCACCTACCCCGAGGTAGTTGCCCTGGCCGGAGGGGTGCCCGTGGCGGTGCCCACCGACGAGAAGAGCGGCTTCCACCTGAGCACAGAGGCCCTCGACGCGGCGCTCATGCCGTCGACGAAGGTGCTCATGTTCGTCTCCCCCAACAACCCGACCGGTGCCGTCCTGTCCCCCGAGGAGGTCTCCGCCGTCGGGCGTTGGGCGGTCGACCGCGGCCTGTGGGTGGTCACCGACGAGATCTACGAGCACCTCGTCTACGGCGGCCGGAGCTTCTCGTCGCTGCCCGCGCTCGTGCCGGACGCAGCCGAGCGTTGCGTCGTCATCAACGGGGTCTCCAAGACCTTCGCGATGACCGGCTGGCGGGTGGGTTGGCTGATAGGTCCGCCCGACGTTGCCAAGGCGGTGAACGCCCTCCAGTCACAGGCCACCTCCAACGTGTGCAACGTCGCGCAGCAGGCGGCGCTGGCCGCGCTCTGCGGTGACATGGGCCACGTGCACGCCATGCGCGAGGTGTTCGACCGCCGCCGCCAGGTAATCCACCGCATGCTCAACGAGTGCAACGGTGTCTCTTGCGCGGAGCCCGAGGGCGCCTTCTACGCGTTCCCTTCGGTCCACGGTCTTCTCGGCCGGCGCCTCGCCGGGCGCGAGGTGACGAGCTCGGCCGAGCTCGCGGAGGTGTCGATCGACGAGGCCAAGGTCGCGGTCGTCCCCGGAGAGGCCTTCGGCGCGCCGGGGTACCTGAGGCTCTCCTATGCGCTCGGGGACGCGGCCATCGAAGAAGGTGTCGGGCGACTGGCCGAGCTCTTCGCGACCGCCGAGTAGACGACAGACGGGCGGGCTCGAACGGTGGCGAGGGTGCTGGTAACGGAGAAGCTCGCGAGCTCCGGTCTCGCTCTGCTGGCCGACGCGGGCCACGAGGTCGACGTGCAGCTCGGGCTCTCGCCCGAGGCGCTGCTCGAGGCCGTCCGCGGCGCCCAGGCGTTGATAGTGCGTTCGGCCACGAAGGTCGACGCCTCGGTTCTGGAGGCGGGATCGGACCTCGAGGTGGTCGGCCGCGCCGGCATCGGCCTCGACAACGTGGACGTGGAGACGGCGACCCGGCGTGGCGTGATGGTCGTGAACGCCCCGCAGTCGAACATCCTCTCCGCGGCAGAGCACTCCATGGCTCTGTTGCTGGCGCAGGCCAGGAACGTCCCGCAGGCGCACGCGGCCCTCGTGTCGGGGAAGTGGGAGCGCTCGAAATGGGAGGGAGTCGAGCTGCACGGAAAGACGCTCGGGGTCGTCGGCCTCGGGCAGATCGGGGCGCTCGTGGCACAGCGTGCGCTGTCGTTCGGGATGCGCCTGTGCGCGTACGACCCCTATGTCTCCTCCGACCGGGCGAGGCAGATGGGGGTGGAGCTCATGTCGCTCGAGGACCTGGTCGCCGTCGCCGACTTCCTCACCATCCACCTGCCGAAGACCCCCGAGACGGCCGGACTGATAGGGAGCAAGCTGCTCGAGCAAGCCAAGCCCGGGCTTCGCATCGTCAACGCGGCGCGCGGTGGGATCCTCGACGAGGATGCGCTCGCCTCGGCGATCCGAAGCGGCCGCGTGGCGGGAGCGGCCCTCGACGTCTTCTCGGTCGAGCCCTGCACCGAATCGGCCTTGTTCGAGTTCGACAACGTCGTGGTCACCCCGCACCTCGGCGCCTCTACGGTCGAGGCTCAGGACAAGGCCGGACTGACCATCGCCGAGCAGGTGGACCTCGCGTTGGCGGGTGACTTCGTGCCCTTTGCCGTCAACGTGGCAGCCACCGAGGTCCCCGAGTCGGTGCGGCCGTTCCTGGGGCTGGCCGAGCAGCTCGGACGCGCCTTCGCCTGCTTGAACGATGGTATGCCCGACGTCTTGGAGATCGAGTACGCGGGTGTCCTCGCCGCGGCGGGCGTCGGCACGCAGATCCTCACCCTCGCCATCTTGAAGGGCGTGTTCGCCGCCGGGACGGAGGAGCCCGTGTCCTATGTGAACGCCCCGCAACTCGCCGCCGAGCGCGGGCTCGAGGTTCGCGAGGTGACCACGTCGACGACCCGGGACTTCGTCAACCTGGTCACGCTGCGCTCGACCAGTCATTCCGTGGCCGGCACTCTGACGGGCCTGCGCTCCGTCGCACGCATCACCATGGTCGACGACCATGCCGTGGAGATCCCGCCGGCCCAGCACATGCTCGTCGTCCGCAACGACGACAGGGCAGGGATGATCGGGATCGTCGGGAGCACGCTCGGTGACGCGGGCGTGTCGATCTCGTCGATGGGGGTCGGGCCGTCCGAGAGCGGCCACACGGCGCTCATGGTCCTCTCGACCGACCGCCCCGTCTCCGACGCGGCCCTGGCCGCGCTCGCCACGGCGGACGGGATCCTCGACGTCCACCGCATCAGTTGCTTCTGACCGAAAGGTGGGATCACCTCGCTGGTAGGCGGCGTTAGCGTTGTGCGATCGACGGTAAGCCCGGCTACGGCGAACGAGACGACCAAGACGACACGGCTCTGGTCGGTGCAGCACGTTGCGGTGACACGGACGCGCTGGAGAGGCTCCTTCTAGCGCATTACGACCGGGTCCATGCGCTGTGCCGGCGAATGCTCGCAGACGCGGACGACGCTGCCGACGCGACCCAACAAACCCTTCTCTTGGCGGTGCGCTCACTGTCGCGCTTCGACGGCCGCAGCAGCTTCGGGACGTGGATCTACCGGATCGCCACCAACGCCTGCATCGACGAGCTTCGCCGTCGGCGCAGGCGGCCGTTCGTCGGCCTCGACCCCGATGCAGCGGGCGACGGGTTGGCCTCGGGCTCGGCCGGCACTTTCGGCACGCCCGCCGAGGACCCCTCGGAGACCGCCTCGAGGAGGGTCGACGTCGACGCCGCGCTCTCGGCACTCCCTTCGGAATTCCGGACGGCGGTCGTGCTTCGCGACGTGTGCGACCTGGCTTACGAGGAGATAGCACGCGTTCTCGAGGTTCCGCTGGGCACGGTGCGCTCGCGCATCGCCCGTGGCCGGGCGGCTCTCGCCGATCTCCTCGAGACGCCCGGGAACCCGCCCGAGCCCCAGAACGTCAAAACAGAGCTGGGAACATGACCGAGCTGCATCTGAGCGACGAGCGACTCTCCGCCTACCTCGACGAGGTGGACGACGTGGTCCCCCCGGGGGCGCCCGAGCTGCAACCTCATCTCGCGCGCTGCGCCAGGTGCAGCGATCGGCTCGTGGCACTTCGATCTGCGAGCCGCATGGTCGGCGCGCCGGTGCCGCCAGTGGCGCCGGAGCTGAAGGCACATGCCGTCGCCGCCGCCCTGCGCGCGGCGAGAGACGACGAAGGGGACCTCCGACGCGAGCGCGACACGAAGACGGTGCGCGAGATCCGTCGGTACCGGCGGCCGCGGGTCCTGGTGGGCGCGGCCGCGGCCGTGTTGGCCCTGGGCGTGGCGGTGCCCTTGGCCCTCTTGGGTCGGAGCCCTTCGACCCCGATCGCTGCTTCGCACAGCCCGACCTCTTCGCAGTCGCGCGCCTCGGCGGGCTCGGCTCTAGCGCCCGGGGTGTCCTCCGGCGCGTCGACTCCTGCCGTGGTGCCCGATCTCGGTCGGGTGAGCTCGGTGGCGCAGGTGCTGTCGCGGCTTCAGGGTGCCAAGATCTCGAACTCGTCTTCGGCACAGGCGCGCTTGTCGTACAACGACGAGACGATCTCGATGTACGCGAGGTGTGTGGCGAGCACCCGCAGGGCCGCGCGCGGAGGTGACTACGGTCCGGGGATCGTCGCGAGCGCGACGTACCGGGGACGTGTGTCGCTCGTGATGGAGTTCTGGCCGACGACCTCGAAGCCTGGTGCCGGAAAGAGCGTGGTGGCGGTGACGGCGACGAACGGATGCAGGTTGTTGGCGCGGACCACGACCTAGGTGGGGTCGGTGCTGCGGTCGGGGGCGGGAGGTACGGGGGGCCACGAGTCGTAGCTGGCGGTGCGGGGGCCGTTGCCCGCGTCGGGCTCCTCGTGAAGTCGGGCCATGATGGCTCGCGCTGCGCAAACGGCTATGCAGATGACGCAAGCGAGGGACACCAGCCGGATCACCTTCCGGATCAGCTTGGACATGGCGCCCAGCGTAGAGGACTTGATCGCGCCCCCTCTTCGTCTGAGAGTCGAGGTCAGGCCGGGGTCACACCCGGCCGTCTGCGGCGCAGCACCTTCGTGACGACCAGCCAACCGAGCCCACCGAGCACGAGCAGTGGAAGGGCCCAGCCTCCGGCGACGGCCAGGCCGTCCAAGACGACCAGGGTGTTGTGGCTGGCGTAGTGCCACGCCGCCCTCGCCGCGTTCGTGTGCGGGCGTGGTGCGGGGCCGAGCGGCACCGGAGCGCCCGGAGCAGCCAGGTCGACCGTCACGGTGGCGAGCGCCACGGAGCCTTGAAGCACCGCCTGCTGGGACTCGAGCTGTTGCAGCTGCTGCTGGACCGGCGCCAGCTGTCCTTCGATCTGCAAGAAGGTGTTGATGTCGGTGGTCTGAGACAGCTTGCCCTGAAGGAGGTTCACCTCCTGTTGGAGGACCGAAACGGTGGCAGCGTTCTCTGCGACCTGGCCGGTGACATCCTGACCGCTCACCTGTTGCGCGCTCACCTTCCCGAAGGTCGCAATCTTGGACAGGACGTCGTCGAAGTAGGTGGCGGGCACCCGGATGACGAGGCGCCCCAACACCGGCGCAGACCGTTCGGTGCCTCCCGACATCGACGAGCTGTCGACGTACCCGCCGTCCATGGTGGCGATCGTCGCGATCTTCGACATCTGTGCGGCGAGCACCCCTTTGCTCACGCGCAGGTCCACGGTGGCGGTGCGCACGACGTCCGGGCCGACCGGCTGGACCGGAGCCGTGGTGACGGAGTCACCCGCCGAGGCTGCGGGCCGGGCAGGTCGCGCGACGCTTTGGTCCGACTTGCCCTTGTTCGAAATGCCCGACACGGCCGGGGCGGCGTTCGACGGCGGCGAAGAGCCCCGGGTGTTCGCCGTACCCAACAGCGCGCGTCCCCCCGCCGCGGCGCCCGCCAGGACGACGACGCCGACCGCGGCTATTCGCAACCTTCTCCTTGCTCGTTCTCCCAACCTGTGTCTCATAGGTCCTCCCGGGCTCTTCGGTCGTCTTCGGCACCCAGGTTGGACGAGGCAGGCGGGCTTGAAGTTCCCTGTGGACCCGCAGGGCGGAGCTCGGGAGCTTGACCCCGACGCTCTCGTTTGACACGATTGAGCCGATGCGTGAACGCCTGTTCGTCGAGGGCCTGCTTCTTACCTGACGGCGAACGCGTCATCGCGCTCGCCGTCAGACCCCCTGAGCCGAGAGGCCAGGGGGTTTTTCATTGGTCTTCGGAGCGCGACAGACGACGAGGCGAGAATGACGAGTGCAAGGAACGAGAGGACGGGGAAGGAAATGAGCGGGCACCCGGGCAGCACACAGGACGTGACAGAAACCCGAGCGGGGACGGGAGCGGGCCTTTCCGGGCACCTCGTCGTGTTCGATACGACATTGCGTGACGGGGAGCAGTCGCCCGGCGTGTCCCTCGACGCCGCAGAGAAGCTGGAGATCGCCGAGCAGCTCGCACGTGCGGGTGTCGACTATGTCGAAGCCGGCTTCCCCGTCGCGAGCCAGGGGGACTTCGAGGCGGTACAGGCCATCGCACGGGCGGTCGGGAACACGCCCGACGCCCCGGCCATCTGTGGGTTGTCGCGCACCCAGCTCTCCGACGTCGACCGTTGCTGGGAAGCTGTGCGCGACGCGCACCGCGCGCGCATCCACGTGTTCATCTCCACCAGCCCACAGCACATGGAGCACATGTTGAAGATGACCCCGGCACAGGTGCTGGCCGAGACGCGTGCGGGAGTCGCCAGGGCGCGTGAGCACACCGCGGACGTCGAGTTCAGCCCGCAGGACGCCACGCGCACCTCCTTCGACTTCATGCTCGAAGTCCTAGCCGCCGCCGTGGAGGCCGGTGCGACCACCCTCAACATCCCCGACACCGTCGGTTACGGCATCCCCTGGGACTTCGGAGGATTGATCGAGCACGTCCGAAGCGAGGTACCGGGCGACTACGTCCTGTCCACCCACTGCCACAACGACCTCGGGATGGCCACGGCGAACACCCTCGCCGGGGTGCAGGCCGGGGCCCGCCAGGTGGAGGTGTGCGTGAACGGTCTCGGCGAGCGGGCCGGCAACGCGGCGCTGGAAGAGGTCGTGATGGCGATCCTCATCCGCCCCGACCAGTTCCCCGGCGTCACCACGACCGTGCGCACCGAGGAGCTGGCGCGCGCCTCGCGCCTCGTATCGAGGCTCACCGGCTACCCCGTGCAATTCAACAAGGCGGTCGTCGGTCGCAACGCCTTCGCCCACGAGTCGGGCATCCACCAGCACGGCGTGCTCGCCGACCGTTCTACGTACGAGATCATCGATGCCGCCAGCGTGGGCCAGGTGGGACGCCAGATAGTGCTCGGAAAGCACTCCGGGCGCCACGCCTTCTCCGACACCCTGGAGAAGATGGGCATAAAGATCCAGGGCGAAGCGCTGAACCGGGCGTTCAGCCGGTTCAAGGAGCTTGCGGACCGCAAGGTGGAGCTCTCCGAAGCCGACGTCGAGGCGATCGTGATCGAGGAGCTCGGCCAGGACCTCGTCGAGGACTTCCGACTGGAGGCGCTCGAGGTGTCGGGCGGGACCGTCGGGACACCCCACGCCACGGTGGTGGTGAGCCGGGCGGGCGACAAGTTCGAAGCCACTTCCGGGGGCGACGGCATGATCGACGCGGCCAGCGCCGCCATCCGCAAGGCGACGGCGGTCGAGTCCCAGCTCATCGGCTTCAACGTGTCCTCGGTCACCGGCGGCATCGACGCTCTGGGTGACGTGGTCGTGCAGCTCGAGGCCGACGGGCTCAAGGTGTCGGGCCGCGGCGTCTCCACGGACGTGGTGGAGGCCTCCGCGCGCGCCTATCTGGCCGCAGTGAACCGCCTGTTGCGGATCAAGGCGCGAAACCAGGAGCGCCGGATCGACACCGGCTTCTAAATCGCCGGTTGCACCACGGACGTGCAGTTGGCGCAACGGCGCGCCGCGGCGGGGATCTCGCTCAGGCACTCCGGGCAGTCGCGGGTGTCTGGCTCGGTCTCCTGTCCCCGGCGGCGCCTCGCCATGAGCGCGTTCACGGGGCGGACCACGAAGAAGAACACCGCCGCCGCGACGATCACGAACGAGACGAGGTCGTTCAGGAAGGTCCCGTAGGCGAACACGCTGTGGCGCACCGTCACATGCAGGGCGCTGAAGTTCACCTTGCCGGGGATCGTCACGAGCGGTGTGAGCAGGTTCTTCACGAACGACGACACCACCGCGGTGAAAGCGGCGCCGATCACGATGCCCACCGCCAGGTCGACGACGCTTCCCCTCAGTATGAACGTCTTGAAATCCTTCACCAGACAGCCTCCTTTGGCTCGACTTCCACGACTAGGCGTAACGGGCGAGTCAGGATCGTGCGGGAGCTGACGGCATCCAGCCGGGACGCGTTTGCTCGTAACGGGAGATCGCCTGCTCGTGGCGCAGCGTGAGCCCAATGTCGTCCCAGCCGTTCAGCAGTCGGTCGCGGGTGAACCCGTCGAGTGGGAACGTTCCCGAGAGCGCTGCTCCGGGCGCTTCGATCGTGCCCCGCCCCACGTCGATCGTGAGCTCCAAAGAGGGGTCGCGGATCACCGCGTCCATGAGCGCCCGCCCGAGAGAGGGTTCCACTTGGACGGGCACGAGACCCTGCTTCGTGCAGTTGATGCGGAAGATGTCCCCGAAGCGCGGCGAGACTACCGCCTCGAAGCCGTAGTCCATGAGGGCCCACACCGCGTGCTCGCGCGACGAGCCCGTGCCGAAGTTCGGGCCCGCCACGAGGACCGTCGCCCCGGCGTGCTCGGGTCGGTTCAGCACGAAGTCGCGCCCGTCGCGCCACTCGGAGAACAGGCCCGCACCGAACCCCGTGCGCTCGACGCGCTTCAGCCAGTCCGAGGGGATGATCTGGTCGGTGTCGACGTCGGAGAGATCCAACGGCACCGCCCTTCCGCTCACGACCCGAACCGGCTTCATGGGAGCTCGTCGGGGGCGGCGAATCTACCTGCGACGGCGGTTGCCGCCGCGACCGCCGGTGAGACGAGGTGCGTACGGCCTCCCCGGCCCTGACGACCCTCGAAGTTCCGGTTGGAGGTCGACGCGCAACGCTCGCCGACAGCGAGCTTGTCCGGGTTCATCGCAAGGCACATCGAACAACCAGGCTCGCGCCACTCGAAGCCCGCGGCCACGAACACCTTGTCCAGCCCCTCGGCCTCGGCCTGAGCCCTGACGCGGTGTGACCCGGGTACCACGAGCGCCCGCAACCCGTTGCGCACGTGACGTCCCTCCAGGACCTGGGCGGCCTCGCGCAGGTCCTCGATCCGAGAGTTGGTGCACGAGCCGATGAAGACGGTGTCAACCGCGACGTCGCGCAACGCGGTGCCGGGCACGAGGCCCATGTACTCGAGCGCACGCGTCGCCGCCTCGCGCGCGGCAGGCTCGACGAGCTCGTCGGGGTGGGGAACCGAGCCTCCTATGGGGACGACCTGCGCGGGGTTCGTTCCCCAGGTGACGTGCGGCGCGAGAGACGATGCGTCGATGCGCACGGTCGAGTCGAATGTGGCGCCCTCGTCGGTCACCAGGCCGCGCCAGTCGCTCAACGCCTCCTCCCAGCGCGCTCCGCTCGGCGCGTGCGGGCGCCCCTCGACGTAGGCGAAGGTCGTGTCGTCGGGTGCGATCATCCCTGTACGCGCTCCTGCCTCTATCGACATGTTGCACACGGTCATCCGGCCCTCCATCGAGAGCGAACGGATGGTGGACCCGCGGTACTCGATCACATGCCCCATGCCACCGCCGGTCCCGATCTTCCCGATGACCGCCAGGACGACGTCCTTCGCCGATACCCCCGCCGGCAGCGCACCGTCGACTTCGATCGCCATGGTGGCCGGCCGCGGCTGGGGGAGGGTCTGGGTCGCGAGCACGTGCTCCACCTCCGAGGTGCCGATCCCGAAGGCGAGCGCCCCGAAAGCGCCGTGGGTCGAGGTGTGGCTGTCACCGCACACGACGGTCATCCCCGGGAGGGTGAGCCCGAGCTCAGGGCCGATGATGTGGACGATCCCCTGGTTGGAGTGCCCCATCGGGTAACAGGTGATGCCGAAGGAGGTGCAGTTCGCTTCCAGCACCTCGAGCTGCCTGGCGGAGACGGGATCGGCCACGGGTCGGTCGAGACCCGTGGTGGGCACGTTGTGGTCGGCCGTCGCCACGGTGAGCTCGGGGTGGCGGACGGTGCGCCCCGCCGTTCGCAGCGCGTCGAAGGCCTGGGGGGAGGTGACCTCATGGACGAGATGGAGGTCCACGAAGAGCAGATCGGGCTCTGCATCGACGCGGCTCACGACATGGCGCTCCCACACCTTCTCGCTCAACGTGCGAGGCTCCGTCTGTCCGCCCGCCAGGATCACGAACGTCCGATCTGGACGATCTCGACGCGCAGCGTCCCTCCGGGGGCCTTGTACTCGATGACCTCACCGGGTGCCTTTCCAAGCAGGGCCTGGCCCAACGGCGAACGGGGCGAGACCACGTTCAGCTCATCGTGACGCTCCTCGATGGACCCGACGAGGAAGCGCTCGACCTCGTCGTCTCCTTCGTAGCGGATCGCCACGATCGATCCCGCCGACACCGTGCCCGAAGCCGAGGCGGCTCCCACGTCCTCGACGATCGCGGCCTTCGCCAGGGTCGCCTGGATCTGGCGGATCCGCGACTCCATCGCTCCCTGGGAGTCCTTGGCGGCGTGGTAGTCCGCGTTCTCGGACAGGTCCCCGAGCGCACGGGCGGCTTCGATGGCCCGTGCGGTCTCCACCCGGCCCCTGGTCGTCAGGTCCTCGAGCTCGGCCTGGAGCCGCTCGTAGGTCACCCGCGTGAGGTGCGTCGGCTCCTCGCTCACCTCGGCGAGGTTACCGGTTGGCGAGAAGGGCACCTGTTGGCCGGCGCCTTCGACGGGAGGCCGCGGGGGAGCCCAGGAGGTTGACGACCTGGTCAGAGTGGGGGAGACTGGTGCCCGAGTGAAGCGTACGACTGCGGCCGTAATCATCATCGAATAGGCGCGCACACACCCGTGCGCGCCTGCCCGACCGTCCACGAACGTGGGCGGTTTTTCAATTCGGGGAAACGGGTGGCGGAGGGAGCGGCCGGATCCCCACCTCCGGTGGGGCAGGACAGGTGAGCAGGTATGACGCTGGACAGGATGTGAGCAGGTGAGCCTGAGCACACGACATCGTGTCGCGGTCATAAGTGGCGACGGCATAGGCCCGGAGGTGGTCGCCGAGGCGCTGAAGGTTACCGCCGCCGCGGGTGTGGCCGTCGAGGAGGAGCGCTACGAGCTCGGCGCCGCCCAGTACCTGCGCACGGGCGAGGTTCTCCCCGACCACGTGCTCGAGGAGCTGCGCGGCTTCGACGCCATCCTGCTCGGTGCCGTGGGTCCCGCGGTGGGCACGACCGACGTGCCCCCGGGGCTCTTGGAGCGCGGCCTGTTGTTGCGCCTGCGCTTCGAGCTGGACCTGTACGTGAACCTGCGGCCGTTCGAGAGCCCGCCGGGGACGCGTGACGCAGCGGGCACCGGCACCGCGGGTGGTCGCCCCACGTCGGACTGCGACTTCGTGATCGTGCGCGAGAACACCGAAGGCGCCTACGCGGGCGAGGGTGGTTTCCTGCGCAAGGGGACCCCCGCCGAGGTTGCCACGCAGGGATCGGTGAACACGCGCATGGGGGTGGAGCGTTGCGTTCGCTACGCATTCGAGCTGGCGTCACGCAGGCCCAGGCACCATCTCACGCTCGTTCACAAGACGAACGTGCTCACCTTCGCCGGCGACCTGTGGCAGCGCACCGTCGACGAGGTCGCGGCCGACTACCTCGGGGTCGAGCGCGATTACAACCACGTCGACGCCGCCTGCATCTACATGGTCGAGCAGCCCGCTCGTTACGACGTGATCGTCACCGACAACCTCTTCGGTGACATCCTCTCCGACCTCGCCGGCGCCGTCTCGGGGGGCATCGGCTTCGCCGCCTCTGCCAACCTGAACCCGGCCCGCACAGGCCCGTCGCTCTTCGAGCCTGTCCACGGGGCGGCGCACGACATCGCGGGCACGGGAAGGGCGAACCCTCTCGCGGCGATCCGCTCTGCGGCGCTCATGCTCGAGCACTTGGGCGAGGCCGACGCCGCCGAGCGGGTATCGAAAGCCGTGTCCGCATACCTGGCCGAGCACTCCCGAGGTGCAGCAGGTACCCCGTTCCCGCCCACCGTCGCCGTGGGCGACGCGATCGCAGAGAGGCTCTGAGACGTGCCCATCAATCCAACCGACAAGATCTGGTTCGACGGCGAGCTCGTGGATTGGGACCAGGCCCGGGTCCACGTGCTCACGCACTCGCTCCACTACGGCTCGGGTGTCTTCGAGGGCATCCGCGCCTACCCGACGAGCTCCGGTGTGGCCGTGTTCAGGCTGACGGACCACATCCGCCGTCTGCTCGCCTCGGCAAAGGTGTTCATGATCGACGTACCCTACGACCTTACCGAGCTCGTCGCGGCCACGAAGCAGGTGGTGGCGGTGAACGGGCTTTCCGAGGGCTGTTACATAAGGCCTCTCGTCTTCCTCGGGTACGGGGAGATGGGCCTCAACCCGTTGCCGTGCCCGGTGCAGGTGGCGATCGCGGCCTACCCATGGGGCACGTACCTCGGCGAGGAAGGCCTCACCAGAGGGATCCGGCTGAAGGTCTCCTCCTGGCAGCGCCACGACCCGAACGCCGTGCCCACGGCGGCTAAGGGGACGGGGATGTACGTGAACTCCTCGCTGGCGAAGGTCGAGGCGTTGAAGGCCGGCTACGACGAGGCTGTGCTGCTCGCTCCGGACGGGCGGGTGTCGGAGTGCACCGGCGAGAACCTGTTCGTGGTGAAAGGCAGGCGCATACTCACCCCGCCGTTGTCGGAGTCAGGGGCCCTCCACGGCATCACCCTGGACTCGGTGATGACGATCGCGACCGACCTGGGGTACGAGGCGGACTTCGAGGGGCTCGTGCGCACCGACCTGTACCTGGCCGACGAGGCCTTCCTCTCCGGGACGGCGGCAGAGCTCGTGCCCATCCGCGAGGTGGACGACCGCCCGGTCGGTGACGGGCAACCCGGCCCGGTCACCAAGCAGATCCAGCAGATGTACTTCGCGGCAGTTCGCGGGGAGGTCGACCGCTACAAGAACTGGGTAGAGCATGTCGAATGACCTCCAGAGCCAGGTTCGCGTTCAGGGCCAAGGTCTTTCCCCCCCCACCCTCCCCGAGGCGGTCGACATCCTCGACACCACATTGCGCGACGGCTCGCAGCAGGAGGGGCTGTCTCTCACCGTCGACGACAAGCTGCGGGTGGCCGAGCAGCTCGACCACCTGGGGGTCGCGTACATAGAGGGAGGGTGGCCCGGTGCCAACCCCAAGGACGAGGAGTTCTTCGCCCGCGCCCCCGCCGAGCTCCACCTGTCGACAGCGACCCTCGTGGCATTCGGCTCCACGCGCCGGGTGGGGACGCGCGTGGAGGACGACGAGGTGCTTCGCCAGTTGGTGAAGGCGAACACCGAGGCGGTGTGCATCGTGGCCAAGGCCTCGGAGCTGCACGTCAAAGCCGCCCTTCGCACGACGCTCAAGGAAGCGTTGGCGATGGCCTCCGACTCGGTCCGCTTCCTGCGCGAGCACGGGCTTCGGGTCTTCTTCGACGCCGAGCACTTCTTCGACGGATACCGGGAGAACCCCGAGTTCACCGTCCGCGTCCTTCACGCGGCGCAAGAGGCCGGCGCCGAGACCCTGGTGCTGTGCGACACGAACGGCGGAAGCCTGCCCCACGAGGTGGAGCGGGTCGTGGCGTCGGTCGCCTCGCGGTTCGACTGCCAGGTCGGGGTGCACTTCCACAACGACTCGGGTTGTTCGGTCGCAAACTCGATCGCAGCGGTCCGAGCCGGGTCCACGCATGTGCAGGGTTGTGTGAACGGTTACGGCGAACGCACCGGGAACGCAGACCTGTCGGCGGTGATCGGCGATCTCAGCCTCAAGCTGGGGGTGCGCACGATCCCTCCCGAGCGCCTGGAGCGGCTCACCCCGGTGTCGCGCCACATCGCGGAGCTGGTGAACATCGCCCCGAACCCGCAGCAGCCGTATGTGGGCGCGGCGGCGTTCGCGCACAAAGCCGGCCTTCATGCGAGCGCGATCGCGCGTCGGCGTGACACCTACGAGCACGTCCCACCGGACTCGGTCGGCAACGGCACCCGCTTCGTGGTGTCGGAGATGGCGGGTCGTTCGACCCTCGCGCTCAAGGCGACGGAGCTCGGCCTCGAGCTGGACTCGAGGGCGATGGAAGAGGTGCTCGACACCCTGAAGACGCTCGAGCACCACGGGTACCACTTCGCGGTGGCAGACGGCTCGCTCGAGTTGCTGCTTCGCCGGGCGGCGGGTTGGAAGCCGGCGTTCTTCGAGCTCGAGTCGTTCCGGGTCATCTCCGACTGTGACGTCGTGACGAACGAGGATCCGCGGTCAAAGCGCAACGCCGTGTCAAAGCGCAACGCCGTGTCAAAGCGCAACGCCGCTTCTAACGGCGCCGCTTTGAACACCATCTCCCGTTTCGACGATCCGACGCGGCACACGACCGAGGCCACCGTGAGGGTCGTGGTGGGAGGCACGAGGGTCCTGTCCACCGCCCAGGGCAACGGGCCGGTGAACGCCTTGGACTCCGCCCTACGCAAAGCGATCGCCTCTCATTTCCCCGCGCTGGAGAGGATCCACCTCACCGACTACCGGGTACGGGTGCTCGACAGCACCCGGGCCACCGCGGCGGTCACCCGGGTGCTCATCGACACGACCGACGGAGAGCGGACGTGGACGACGATCGGGGTGTCGGAGAACATAATCGAGGCTTCCTGGCAGGCGTTGTTCGACTCGATCGTCTACGGCCTGCTGCTGCACCACCCTTCATGACCCAGCCCAGCTTCGCCCCGATCGCAGAGGCGGACAAGGTCCGCTCCGCCTACAGGCTGCGGACCCCGTCCGGATGGCGTCAGACACGCGTCGCGGAGCTGCGCTCACCTGAACGTCCGGTAGGCCCCGAGCTCGGCGTCCCGGGCCCCGACCAGGGGTACGCGCTGCTGGTCGCCGAAGAGCTGTTCTCCGAGCAGCTCCGGCTCTCGCCGGGGGTGACCGCCGAGGACGCCTTGCGCGGTTGCTCGGCGGTGGCGTGCGCGCGAGCCGCGCGTCTCGGACGCGCACCTGTGGGCAAGGACGTGGAGTTCGCGCTCGTGCTCTTCGGCTTCCTGGGTGACGCGCCTGCCGGCTTGATCGAATGGCGGGCGGCGCTCTTCCAAGCGGCCGCCCACGACTACGTCACCCAGCGGCGGATCGTCGACGTGGTGCCCACCGAGACGCTGCGGCTTCCTCCGGACCAGGTGCGAGCGCGCCTGGCCGACTGGCGCAGCCTCGTTCTCGCCGCTTCGCCACCCGCCCCGGTTGCGTGATCGTCGTAAACCACGGTCAGCGGTCGCGGCCGGCTGCCGGCGCAACCGACGTTCGTCCTGAGGGCTCCGCAGGGCCCGCCGTCGCGGAGGGCAGCCCGCTGTACCGATGGGGGCTTCTGGTCGCGCGCCGCCGGCGGGTGGTGCTCGCGGCCTGGGCATTGATGATCGTGGCCGGGTTCGCGTTCCTCCCCCGCTTCAGCTCCTCGTTGTCGATGGGGGGGTTGTGGGTGCCCGGCAGCGCGTCGAGCCGCGCGGCCAGCCTGCTCGCAAACGAGCTCCCGCGCCTCGGCGGCAACGGCGCGGTGCTCGTCTTCTCCTCTCGCACGCTCAAGGTCGACGATCCCGGCTTCCGCCGGGTGGTGACGAGCGCGACGCACAACGTCTCCGGCGTCGGTGACGTGAGCGGTGTCGAGGTCCCTTACGGTGTACCGGCGCGAGAGCTCGCCGCCCCCGGTGGGCACACCGCGATCGCCCTCGTCGGCCTGAGAGGCGACGAGGGACGGACCGAGCATCTCGCCGCGCGCCTCACCGCGGCGGCGTCGGCGGCGTCCACCTCCTCGGTGCAAGTCGGCGTTACCGGCGAACCGCAGGTCGCCCATGACTTCGTGGCGCTGATGCAGAGCGACATCTTGAAGGTGGACGCCATCGGGCTTCCGATCGCCCTGGCGGTCCTGGTGGTCGCCTTCGGCAGCCTGATCGCCGCCGGGCTGCCCCTTCTTCTCGCGCTCTCTGGCATCGTTCTCACCTTCGGCGTCTTCGGACTGTTCAGCTTCCTGGTCGGCGGCGGCATCAACACGGTCCTGGAGAGTGTGACCGCGATGCTCGGCCTGGGTATAGGCATCGACTACGCGCTGTTCATCGTCACGCGCTTTCGAGAGGAGCTGGTCCACGCGGGTGAGCCCGTGGCCGCGGCCGCCAGGACCACCGCGACGGCCGGCCGCACGGTGCTGGTCTCCGGCTCTACCGTCGTCGCGGCGCTGGCCCCGGTGCTGCTCATCAACGACCCGATGATCCGGGAGGTGATGCTCGGCCCGATGCTGGTGGTCGCGGTGCTCGTCGCGGCGGCAATCACCTTGTTGCCGGCGACTCTGGCCGCGCTCGGTCCCCGGGTCAATCGGCTCGCACCGTTGCGAGTCCGCCGACCTGGCGGGCGTCGGCGCGCGGAGAGCCGCAGCACCGCTCTGTTGATGCGCCGGCCGCTCGTCGTGCTGGTGTCGGTCGCGGTCGCGCTCGGCGGGCTCTCGGTGTTCACCCTGGGGTTGCACACGGGCTTCGACTTCGGGCTGAGCGCTGTCACGAACCAACCTTCCGGGCGCGCGGACGCCACCCTGGAGGCCGCCTTCGGTCCCGGCGAGATATCCCCGATCCAGGTCGTCTTCGTCACCGGCGGGCGTCCACTCTCGGTTCGCGACTTGCAGGCGCTCGCCCGGCTGGACGCTCGCCTGCGCCGCGACCGGCGTGTCCAGTCGGTCACCTCGCTACCCGACCTGCTCGGCGGTCCGGTCGTCACCGCGCAGCGCCTCGTCGCGGCCCGCACCGACCGGTCGCTCGCCGCCTCGCTCGACGCGATCGTGAACGCCGACCACGGCAGCACGCTCACGGTGACGACGGTGGTGCCGCGTAAGGGCTTCGACTCCGCCCAAGCCACCCAGGTCGTGAGCGCCCTGCGCAGGGAGCTCCCGTCCGCCCTCAGCGGGACGGACATGCGCGCCCTCGTCGGCGGCACGAGCGCGGGCATCGCCGATCTCAGCCACGAGATCAACACCAAGACCCCGTTGGTGCTCGCACTCATCCTCGTGATCGCCGTGATGGTGCTCGCGATCGCCTTCCGCAGCCCGATCGTCGCGCTCGTCGGCCTGGCCGGGACGCTCCTCAGCGTCGGTGCCGCCTACGGGCTGCTCGTGCTCGTCTTCCAGAACGGCGCCGGTCAGACCGTCTTCGCCTTCCACTCGCCGGGGTTCGTCCAGAACTGGTTGCCGCTCATACTGTTCGCCGTCCTGGTCGGGCTCTCCACCGACTACCACGTGTTCCTGGTCAGCCGTGTCAGAGAGGAATGGGAGCGGAGTGGTGATCCTGCGCGCGCGATCACAGTCGGCCTCGAACGAAGCGTACCGGTGATCCTCTCCGCAGCGACCATCATGATCGTCGTGTTCGCCAGTTTCATCTTCGCCGTCGAGTTCGCCCTCAAGGAGGTCGGCTTCGCCTTTGCGATCGTTGTCCTGATCGACGCCGCGCTCACCCGGCGTCTGCTCGTCCCCGCCGTTCTGCGCCTCTTAGGCGACCGCACTTGGAGGCGTCCCAGCCCGCACGGGTCGATTTAGCCGAATTACCGGAGCGCCCCGACGCGCCATTAGCTTGCCCGTTGTCATGAGTATTTCTCTTCGCAAACCCCGATGACCCCTGAAAGCGGATCCGAAGCCGAGGACCAGGTCGACAGCGGAGCCTCAGGGCCGGGTATCTCGGACTTCGGCATCTCGTCGGGCGTGCCTGCGCGCGCAGGTGGCGTCGCGCCGGAGCCGCACCCGTACGATCCGCGCTTCGATCTCGCAACTGTGATGCGCCGCATAACGGCCGCGATGGTGGGTGCCAACCTCACCGAGGCCGACGTCCACGCCGCGGCCGTCACGTTGGCAGGTGTGGCCGACGGGCTCGAGCGTCGAGCCGGGCCCGGGCGGCGTCGCCGGTCTCAGCCGGACCCTGCCGGGGACCCGCAGGAGTTCTTCCCGACGAGTCCCGTGGTCGGCTTCGCCAACCCGATCTCACCTCCGGTGGTGGTCGAGAGCGTCGAGGGGGGGCTCGCCGGCATGGCCTGGTTCGACTACCAGTACGAGGGACCGCCCGCCTGCGTCCATGGCGGGGTCATCGCGATGGTGTTCGACGAGATCCTGGGCGCGGCGATCATCGCGGCGGGGCACCCCGCTATGACGGGCACGCTCACGATCCGCTACCGCAAGCCGACCCCGCTTCGCACGCCGCTGCGGCTCGAAGCCCGTTGCACGGACCATCAAGGCCGCAAGGTCCATGCCCGCGGCGCCATATACCACGAGGACTCGCTCACCGCAGAGGCCGAGGGCGTGTTCATCCAGCTCGTGCCCGAGCGCTTCATGGAGATGGTCGCGCAGATATCCCCAGCTCCAGACATGCTCGAGCAGGTGCTCGACGACGCCAAGGGCATCGGACTCGTCCCTTCGCCGCACCCCCGGGGCTAGTCCGCTTCAGAACAACGGCGTGCCGACGCCCTGTCAACGCCGATCCTCCGGTACCGTGGTGTCAGGAGCCGGTGTGGCTGCCGGTACCGGTCGGATGAAGCGACGGTCCTAGGCAGGACGGCTGGGTTGGGGAACAAGAGACGTGACGGCCGAGCTACCGATTCGCCGTCTTCGACGGTGGGCGCTCGAGTGACGCCCCCCGACGCCGGAACGGTCCCGAGGACCAAAGAGAGCAAGCCTGCCCGAAGCGACCCGCAGCTCAAAGCCGTCAAAGCCGCGAGTGCCGCAAAGAGCGAGTTCCTGACGCGTCTGAGCCACGAGCTGCGTACCCCGCTCAACTCTGTGTTCGGCTTCGCACAACTGCTCCAGATGGACGAGCTGACGCCGGAGCAGGCCGACTGCGTGGAACACATCCTCACCGCCAGCCGTCACCTGCTCGACCTCACGGAGGAGGTCCTCGACATAGCACGCGTCGAGTCGGGTCACCTCGAGCTGTCCATGACGCGCGTTTCGGTGCTCGACGTCACCTCCGGGGCGGTCGAGCTCACGCGCCCTCTCGCGGAGCGCGCCGGGGTGTCGATCAAGATCGACATCGACCCCGCGCGCGCCCTCAGGGTGAGAGCCGACCACCAGCGCCTCCTGCAGGTATTGCTGAACCTCCTGTCGAACGCGGTCAAGTACAACAAGCCCGGCGGGAGCGTTGTGATCACCTGCGACTTCGCTGCGGCCGACCGAGCGCGCGTGGCGGTGGCCGACACCGGCGGAGGCATCCGCCCCGAGGACCTCTGGAGGGTCTTCGAGCCCTTCGACCGGCTCGGCGCCGATCTCCGCGGCGTCGAGGGCACGGGCGTGGGGCTCTCGTTGTCGCGCCAGCTGACAGAGAGGATGGGGGGTCGCCTCGACCTCGAGTCGGTGCCGGGGAAAGGGAGCACCTTCTTCGTCGAGCTGGACACGGCCTTCTCCGAGGGCGACGGGGGCGAGGAGAAGCACTAAGCGCTCCTCCACCTCGGACGGTCGGCTTTCAACCGCAGATGACGCCGTGGCAGCCTGGTGGTACCCATGTCCACCGAGGCCCGAAGGACTGCGACCCTGCAGCGACGCGAGAGGTCTCACATGGCCGCCGGGGTGGCGGGTGGGCTGGTCCTGCTCCTCGCCACGGTGGTCGGCTGCGGTGGGTCGAACAACACCACGAAGAGAAGCACCCACCCTGCCCACACGCGTGGCTCTTCCTCGAGCCATGGTGCTGCGCCTGCTCGGACGTTCCTCGGCCCGAACGGCGTCGAGTCGACGTCCGTCATCGCCGAGAACAGGCGTCCCGGCACGACCGCCTGGGAGATATCCGGGGGCGGTGGGAGCGGCCACATCGAAGGCTTCGCGGACAAGAACTACGCGACCGTCGGTGAGAACGTCGGCCTGTACGTGTCGACCACCGCTCCCAGCTTCCGTGTCACGGCGTATCGAATGGGGTGGTACCAGGGAGCGGGGGCGCGTCAGATCTGGAGCTCGTCCGTGGAGACGGGCCGCCTCCAGCCACCGTGCCCTCTCACTGCGGCCACGAACACGGTCAGTTGTGACAACTGGGCGCTCTCTCTCACGGTCCCGATCACCGCCGCCTTCATCTCGGGCGACTACCTCCTGAAGCTGATCGCAAGCAGCGGCGAGCAGGCCTACGTGCCCCTCACGATCTGGGACCCGTCGAGTCACGCGACCTACCTCGTCATGGCGCGTTCCTTCACGGAGCAGGGCTGGAACGCCTACGGGGGATACTCCTTCTATCAGGGTCAAGGGCCGTGCCCACCGGGGTCCAACACGTATCCGGTGTGCAACCGTGCCCGGGTGGTCTCCTTCGATCGGCCGTACTCGGAAGGAAACGGTGCCTCGGACTTCTTGTCGAACGAGTACCCGATCGTCCGGTTTGCCGAGGAGAATGGCCTCGACGTCACCTACTGCACCGACCTCACGGTGCAGGAGAACCCGACCACCCTCCTTCAACATAGGGTCCTTCTCTCGCTGGGCCACGACGAGGCCTGGTCCTACGCCGAGCGTGAGGCGGCGCAGACCGCGCTCGGCAAGGGCGTGAACATGGTCTTCTTCGGCGCGGCCTCCGTGCTGCGGCACGTGCGCCTCCAAGCGTCGCCGTTGGGCCCGGACCGTGAGGAGGTCGACTACCGGGACTCCGGCGAGGACCCGCTGAACGGGAAGGGTGATCCGATGGAGGTCACCGGCAACACCTGGAGCTCACCTCCGAGCAGTTGGCCCGAGAGCGGCTTCGTCGGCCAGATATACGCCGGCTACCTCGAGCCCGGAACCCCGACTGCTCCGTTCGTCGTCTGGGACGCCTCGGCTTGGATCTTCAAGGGGACGGGGCTGCAAGACGGCTCCTCGGTGCCGAACCTGATCGCCTCGGACATCGACCACATCGACCCCTCGCAGCAGATACCGCAGGATCTTCAGGTCCTCGGACATTCACCAGTCCCGTTGAGCGACACCTACACGAACCAGGGCAAGTGGGGTCAGTACACGTACTCGGACATGACCTATTACACCGACCCGACGAGCAAGGGCGGGGTGTTCGACAGCGGCAACAACAACTGGATCAACGCGCTCACACCTTGCCCGGGCGGCGGTGCGCAGTGCCCGGCGGGCCCGGTCGCACGAATGACGGGCAACCTCCTTTGGCTGTTCGGTCAGGGGCCCGCGGGTGTGATCATGCCGTCCGTCGCGAACTGGCAGGCGGTCACCCCCGCCGGTTCGTGAGCTCAGGTTCCGGCGCTCGGAGCTGGTACGGGCTCGATGAGCTGGGGCCCGTCGTTTCGAGGGCTGTTCACCGCCTTGTCGATGGGGTGTCTCAGGAGCGTTCCCCGCGGCGCGGGGTCCAACAGAGCCGAGAGGACCTCGGGTTCGTGCTGGTCGGGGTCGAGCCAGGCGTCGAGCTCGGAGCGCTCGAGGATCACCGGCATGCGGTCGTGCACCTCGACCATGTCGGGCCCCGCTTCGGTGGTGATGATCGTGCAGGTGCGTAGCAGGGTCTCGGGGTCGGGCTCCTCCGAGCGTGTCTTGTCCCACCAGATGTCGTAGAGGCCGGCGAAGGTGATCGGCCCGTCGGAACGGTGGAAGTAGAAGGGCACCTTGCTCTTCGGGCTCTCGGGGTCCGGGACCTGCCACTCGTAGAAGCCGTCCACCACGATCAGGCAGCGTCGCTGGCGGAATGGGGTGCGGTAGGCCGAGCTCTTGGTCAACGTCTCGGCCTTGGCGTTGATCATCTTGTAGCCGATCCGGGGGTCCTTGGCCCAGTGAGGGAGGAGCCCCCACCGGTAGACCTCCAGCCTGCGCCCTAGCTTCTCGCCGGACACGGGCCGCCTCTCCTCTGCTCCCTCCGTCCCCGGGGTCCCTTCCTCGGTCCCGGGTGACTTCTGCTCGGTGACAACGGGAAGGCCTCTGGTCGGGGGCACGTTCCAGCTCGGCCGACCCTCGGGGTCGACCCCCGCTGCAAGCGCCACCTCGAGCAGCCGAGCCAGCTGCGACGGCGGCGTGTGGATGTCGACGCGCCCGCACATCGCTCCCGAGCATACGGTCAGATGCCACCCATTGTTGGCTGCACCAATCGACTCGACGTTTACCGGGGCGAACGTTTTCGGCGGTCGGAATTCAATACGTGCCGCAAGATCGCCAGCAAGGTTTGGTGCAAGGCGGGGACCCAAGTCTTTGGTGTGCTCCTGTTGGCAGTGCGAGGCGCCCGGCATCGCGAGACTGCAATGTGGCCACGGGTTGCAACGCGGCGGCCCATGGCCATCATGTCAAGGGCACAGTGGTGCGCCGCAGCGCGCTCCCTCCCGACCTGCGCCGTTGATAGCGCGTTGATCGAATGGCGAACGGTGAGCCCGTGTACGGATACGGCTCGCGCAGCCAGTTTCGGTTTCGGCTGGCACGGTTGGCCTGTTGTTGATCGACCGTTCGCAGGCGGGATCATATGCTGCCGCCCCATGACGGGCCGCGGGCTGTGGCCAACAGTGAGTCGTTGCTTCTCGACTGTGGGAAGCGGCATGAGCGACAAACGCGTCAGCGTGGTGGAGCACCTTGAGAGCGGTGTCACTTTCGGCCCTGTTTCGGTGCACCCTGTGAAGAACGTCGCTCGGAAGCGGAGTTCGGCGATCGGTGGGTCCCTCATCGCGGCGGTTGCCGTTCTCGGCGCCTGCGGCGCAAGTAACTCGTCACGCGATGCGTCCACCAGTTCCGTCGATGTCGCTGTCATCGCTGCCTGGAAAGCCTCCCTGTACGCTTACGACTCTGCTGCTAGAACCTCCAATCCGAACAGTCCGGGTCTTGCAGCAACTCACGTGGAGCCTGAACTCACGTCCGCCGAGAAGAACCTTGCACTTGAGCGGTCCGACAAGGCAATCGCGACCGGAAACGATCATGTGCTTCGCGTAAGGGTCGTCAGCCTGTCGGGGAAGACTGCGTCGGTCGCGGCCTGTGTGAATGGAAGGGAGATCTTCGTGAACGAAGCGACTCGACAGCCCGTCCCCGGTGTGCTGGGACAGGCCGGCATCGAGGGCTCCAATGCGACCATGCTGCTCACCCCTGAAGGCTGGAAGCTCGAACGGCAGACGGTGACGGAGGGACGGTGCTCTTAGAACTCGTTTGGATATCCCGGCGGGAGGAGCGACCGGCATTTGTCAGGAGCCGTCGGTCGTTTGATGCCCAACGGCAGGTCGCCACACCTCATCGGCGGTGTTTGCCGAACCTGTCTGTTGTGAAGGCCGTTCTCTTTGGTGTCACGGTGCTAACCGTCCTGCTGGCGTCTTCGGCCGTCGCGTGGGCTGGGGCTTGGGGGGGTGACTCCGGCGACACGGTGAGTGTCGGGGTGTCGTCATCATCCACGTCATATTCGCAACCGGGCGGCTCGTCCTATCACGGTGCTTCCCGTCCGGCATCGGCATCTGCGAGCGTCAAGAGTCCCGCGATCATCTGCCAGCTTGTCGCTGTCTCGAGTTCGTCCTCACAGGCACTAGGCGCGGGTGGGCCGACTCCGGGTCAGTGGTATCTCTCGTCTTGTAGCGATAGCCCGATCCACGGACCGCGCGGCGGGCTTGTGTGGGTACCCAACAGCACCGCACCGGCAAGTGTGGGTGTGGACCCACTGTCGCTCGCGCAACAGGCCGCTGACTCGATCACGCTTCCGGGTCCCGCGATTCACGCGAATCCTTCGGCGTACAGCGTGGTCAACGTGCCGACATGGCTCTGGATCGACCCCTCGACTTGGCGGCCGTTCGTGGCGAGCGCCACGGCAGGTGGGGTCACGGCGACCGCTGTGGCAACGCCGTCCTATGTCACCTGGTCGATGGGCGACGGTGGAACCGTCGTGTGTGAAGGTTCCGGGGTCGCGTACGACACGACCCAACCCGCGAGCGAACAGCACACCGACTGCTCGTACACGTACCGGCAGTCCTCGATCGGTCAGCCAAGTCCCGACGGAAATCCGAACGACGGGGCCTACCCGGTGACGGCGACGATCACGTGGGCAGTGACTTGGACCGTTACCGGCGCTACCGGTGAGGGAGCTCTTCCAAATCTGCGTACCAGCTCAACCATTTTCGTGCGTGTCGAACAGATCGAATCAATAGTCACCGGATGAACGAAGCCCAGGAGGAGTGACCTTGACAGCCACGCTGACGCGCACCCGGCCTGCAAGGGTTCCCGATGCCAGCGATCTGCGTCTCGAACCACGAAGCAGGCGGAGGCGTCCTCTGCTTGCACTTTCGTCCGCGCTCTTAGTTGCAGTGTGCGTGGCGGTGTTCACGAACCTGTACCTGCGCGCCGGTCACCAGGTGTCGGTCCTCGCGATTGCCCGCCCGGTCGAACAGGGACAGGCCATCAGCAGCGACGACCTGGCGATCGTCAGGGTCTCACTCTCGCCAGGTGTCGCCGTGGTACCTGCGAACGAGGAGAACAGCGTCGTGGGCCACCGGGTTTCCGTTGCGATCGGGTCGGGATCGCTTCTGACTCCGAGCGACTTGGTGGGCGAACCCTCTCCCCCGCCGATCGACGCGATCGTCGGGGTAGCGTTGAAGCCGAGCCAGCTGCCTGCAGCTGGAGTCAGTTCTGGCGAAACGGTCGACATCGTGATGACCGGGGTGCCGGGGTCCCCGTACAGCGCCTCAGGGAATGGCGTCGCCGAACAACCAACGGCCTCAGCGGTGAGCGGGCCCGGTACGATCCTTGCTCCGGATGTCCACGTAAGCGAGGTCGCGCTACCCTCGGCAGCGTCGGGCTCCGACACGGTCGTGGTCTCGCTCGTCGTCCCGCGGGTGTTGGCCCCCATCGTTGCCAGCGCTTCTGCCGCGGGCCAGGCGGCACTTGTCGTAGTGGCGCCGAGCTCGTGACCGTTGTCGCCCTTTGCTCGGCGAAGGGGTCACCCGGGGTGACGACGCTGACCTGTGCACTCGGCGCGGTCTGGCCTATCGGACGACGGGTATTGGTCGCCGAATGTGACCCCTCCGGCGGCGATCTTGCTGTTCGCTTCACCCTCTATGCCCGGCGCGGGATGACCAGTCTGGTGCTCGCTCGGAGGCAGGGAGCTCCGAACGACACGGACCTCGCCTCTCATATTCAGTGCCTTCCTGGTGGACTGGAGGTGTTGGTCGGTCCGCCGGGGGCTGGCTCTGCCAGCACCTTGGACCATGAGATCGCCAAGATGCAGGGCCCCGTGTTCCCAGCTGAGGCCGACTTGATCGTCGATTGCGGTCGCATCGTCCCTGGAGCGTCAGGTCAACGGCGCCTGCTAGTGGAAGCCGACCGGCTTCTCGTCTTGGCGCGTCCCGACGCCTCGGGTCTCGCCAACGCTCGCTGGGCAATCGACCGGATGCGTGAGCTAGATCGGGCAGCGGTCACCTCGTTGATTCTCGTGGGCGAAGGGCCGTTCTCAGCTCGTGAGGCGTCGGTGGATTTGGGAACCGATGTTCTCGAAGTGGTTCCTTCCGACTCTCGGGGAGCCGGTGTCGCTTGCGGTGTTCCGGGCAAGACGCGGGTGTTCGCGAGATCGCCGCTCGTTACCTCCGCGAGGCGAATCGCGCAACGTATCGTTCTCCCACAATCTGAACGTGCTGGCGTGGACGAAGTGCCACGAAGAGTCGGGCCCGAGCACGGCGTATTCGAGTTCGTATCGACCGATCAGCCCGCGAGAAGCGCCGTGCTCGAAGCAACTCAGTTTCTGCAAGACACAGGCGTTGGCACTTTCACCGACGGTCGTGTTGATGACGAGGTCTCGCAGACCATTTCCCGACATACGGTGGCCGATCGCAACGGATCGGGACTCCCGTATGAATGCATGCACTACGACGCGCAGCAGAAGGACAGCGACGCCCCATGACAGATCAACTCCTCTCACCGTCGCGCCTGCGTGCTGAGGTAGCCGACGATCTGGCCGCATCGCGATCACGGGATCTGTCCGTGGAGGACAGGCGCGAACTAGCGCGCCAGCTTGTCATGGCGAGGCTCCAGAGCGCCGGTGCACAGCTCTTGGCCGCAGGGGAGACACCGCCCGATCCGCTCGAGGAACAGAGTCTTGCGCATGTGGTGCTCGACTCGCTCTTCGGGTTGGGACGTCTTCAGGCGCTCGTCGACAATCAAGGGATCGAGAACATCGACGTAAACGGATGCGATCGCGTCTGGGTTACATATGCGGACGGGACGAAGGCAATGGCCGACCCGGTCGCTGACTCCGACGAGGAGCTCGTGGAAATGCTTCGCTCAGTTGCGGCACGTTTTGGTCTCTCCGAACGTCGATTCGACACAGCACACCCCGAGCTCGACTTGCGTCTTCCCGACGGGAGCCGTCTTTCCGCCTTGATGGCAGTCGTGGGGCGGCCGTCGGTGTCGATCCGGCGGCACCGCTACGTCGACCTGTCGCTCTCCGACCTCGTTGCCCTCGGAGCGATGGATGAGCGCCTGGCCAGCTTCCTGTCCGCCGCCGTGAGGGCACGCAAGAACATCGTGATCGGCGGGGCCATGAACTCCGGCAAGACGACGCTTGTAAGAGCTCTCGCATCGGTCGTTCCGCCGCGTGAGCGCATTGTCACGATCGAGCAGGCGTTCGAGTTGGGGCTGGACTCGATGACCGAACGCCATCCGGACCTGGTGGCACTCGAGGCGCGAACTGCAAACGCCGAAGGTGAAGGTGAGATCTCGATGGCCCGACTCGTGCGGCGAGCCCTTCGTATGAACGCAGATCGAGTCATCGTGGGTGAAGTTCTCGGTGACGAAGTCTTGCCAATGCTCAACGCGATGAGTCAAGGTCGTTCTGGCTCGATGTGCACGATCCATGCTGATTCGTCAGCGGGGATCTTCAGTCGACTCGCTTCGTACGCGGTACAGGCTCCTGAACGTCTTCCGCTCGAGTCGACGAACATCTTGATTGCGGGCGCAGTTCATTTCGTCCTGTTCATCGAGGTATGTGATGCGAAGGTGGCCGATACGCGGGATACATCCAGCGTGGCTGATACGGCGTATCTCTCGTACCAGGAGCAGGGGGAGCTGCTGTACGAGTCGGATCTTCGGAGTGCGCGCTTTGAGACCGTTCGACGTCGTCGCTTCATATCGTCGGTGCGCGAGGTCATAGACGCCGAAGGACTTCAAGTGGTGTCGAACGAGGTGTTTGAACCCGGGAGCGACCTGCGTGCTCGTCCCGGGGCGCCGTTTCGTTCGGCGACGCTCGAAGAGCTCGTGGCTCACGGGTACGAGCCGTTCCTCCCGAGGGATGAGGCGAGGACATGGAGCTGACGCCTATCGTTGTCGCCAGCGCGTTGGGCACCGGTCTCGGCCTGATCGGGCTCCTGTGCTCACTTGCGGGGGCGCCCTCCTCTGATCGGTCCTCCAAAGGTGCCAAGGTCCGGGCGTTTTCAGGCGCGGCGATCGCGAACCAGCTCGCCCGGCACCTGCTACCTGCCCTTGCCATCGCCGTCGTGGTCTTGCTTCTCACTAGATGGCCTGTTGCGAGCGTGCTAGCGGGTTTTGCAGTCGCGTTCGCACCAGCCGTGATCGGACGCACTTCGGCGGCGCGCGCAACCGATCGAATCGAGGCAATCGCGGTGTGGACAGAGCTGTTGCGAGACACGTTGGCGGCATCCGCTGGTCTCGGTGAGGCGATCGTTACTACCGCGCCCATGACACCGCCTGCGATCCGGGGGCCGGTGATGAGGCTGGCGGATCGCCTTGAGAGTGCGGTCCCGATGCCGGAGGCTCTGCGAGCTTTCGCGGTCGAGGTCGACGACCCGAGCTGCGACATTGTGGCATGTGCATTGTTGCTAGCAGCGACGTCGCGCGCGCAGAAGTTGGTCGAACTGCTTGGCGCGCTGTCGGAATCGATACGCGACGAGGTGGCGATGCGGTTGCGAGTGGAGGCAAGTCGGGCCTCGGCGAGAAGCAGCGTCCGCACGGTGATCGTCTTCTCCGTGCTGTTTGTCGCCATGCTTGTGATGTTTGCGCACTCGTACCTAGCACCATTCGGAACGCTCTTGGGCCAGTTGATGCTGGCGGTGGTCGGTGGTTGTTACGCAGCAGGCATCGCACTGATGGTTCGTCTCGTTCGTCCTTCTATGCCAAGCAGGCTCCTCGGAGCCACAGCTAACGCGCGAGGGACACCGTGACTGTCGTCATGCTCGCCAGCCTTGGGACGGGAATGGGGCTTGTCGGAGTGGTCTTGGGCTTGCGCAGTCGCGCACTGAGCCTCGGCGAGCGGCTCGCAGCGCTGGACCGTGAGGCGGCTGAGTCAGGAGGATCGGCTGCCTCGTCCTGCAGGAACTCGGCCCGCGGAGGTCTCACACCCGGTATCTCGGCAGGCGGTTCGGTTGGTCGCACGGGCAGTTGGCGCCTCGACCGGTTCTTCGGTGCGCAGCTCGAAACGTTGCTCGAGGATCGCAGTTCGCTGGCACCGAATTTGTATCACCGGATCGACTCGGCATTGAGGGTGACCGGGTCTTCGCTGGAGACCCTGTGCTCACAGGCGGTCCTCGGAGGGGTCGTCGGTCTGGTCCTCCCTGTTGTCTGCTGGGGCGTCATTTCGTTAGGTGGCCTGCGCGTTTCCCCCGCGGTACCGGTGTGGGCGGGCGCGTTGCTCTCCGGTGCGGGGGCTCTGCTACCTGTAGCGGCTCTCTGGGCCGACGCAAAGCGGTGCCGTCGGGAAACGAGAAGGGTCGTCGGCACTTTCCTCGACCTCGTCGTGCTCTGCCTTGCGGGAGGCATGGGCATAGAAGGTGCCTTGCACGCCGCCGCCCAAGTCGGTGACGACGACGTGTCGGCGCGCCTCCTCGGAGTGTTGACCCTGGCGAGGGACTCGGGTGATTCGCCCTGGGACGCGTTGGCGAGGTTAGGTACCGAACTTGGCGTGGGCGAGCTTCCCGAACTGGCCGCTGCCGTGAGACTCGCTGGAACCCAGGGAGCGCGCATCCGGTCGACGCTTTCAGCGAAAGCGACATCGATCCGCCGCCACGAGCTGGCTGACGCGGAAGCGGAGGCCAACGCAGTCACCGAGCGCCTGTTCTTACCCGGCGTGCTCCTGCTCGTCGGGTTCCTCCTATTCATCGGGTACCCGGCGGTCGCACGAATAACAAGCGGGTTATGAGAAAGCCGTGGGTTCATGAATTCTGAAGCCCCGAACGCCGAGAACCGAAGGGTAGACGAGCCGTGATGGCCGTACTCGGACCCTTGGGTTCGGTGAACCCATCGGCTATGTCAGCCGGCTTTGCGACGGGTCGGCGTGTCGGCCATGAGCAGCTGGTGGACCCGCTGGTGGGAGATGCCCAAGATGGCGGCGGCGTCGCGCATGCTGATCCCTCGGCTGGTGAGCGCCGCGGCGGCTTTCCGGGTGCGCTCGACGGCGAGGCGGTCGGCGCTGCGGGCTTGCTCGCGTGCTTGGCGTGCCTGCTCGACGGTCCTATCGGCGGACTTGGGCAGCACCGGTCGGGGGAGGAGCTCGATCTGGTCTTCCTCGAGCTGGAACCACAAGGCGGCGGCTTCGCGCATGCGGGTGAGGGCTTGGTCGACGGTCTTGCCCCAGGTGTGAACTCGTGGTTCCTCCTCGAGCTCGACTGTCCAGCGCTCGTCCTTCTCCCGCTCCAGGCGGGCGGTGTAGGTCTTCACGTTCTCCTCCATGTTGGTCATTGGGTGAGCCACTTCGCGCCGAGGCAGGCTTCGAGGTCCCGCTCGATGGAGCGGAGCGTGCCGGCGGGGATGTCGCCGGTGTGGAGCGGGATCACGGTCTGGCAGTTGCCACATCGCCAGATCTGGTGTGATCCTCTTTGGCGCACCGGCTCGCAGCCGCGTTCACGGAGCCTGCGGATCAACGTCCGAGCCGTCACCACCTCAGTCTATCTGGATAGACGGAACAGCGTCCAATCAGCTAGACGCTCGAGGCTGATTGGTGGTGTGGGCGTAGCGTTCGGCCTCCCCGACGGTGAGGCCGTACGGAAGAGCACGGTATCCGATGCAGAAGGGAGTGGATATGTTTGATCAGTTCCGAGTCCTGTGGTGGTACCTGCTCATCTACGTTGAGCATTCGGCGTTCCTGAGCCGGTTCGAAACAGACGAGGAAGGGAGTGTCGTTGAAAAGGTGATCTTGACGGCAATCTTCGCGGCGCTCGCGATAACGATCGGGGCGATCATTGTCTCGAAGGTCACCGCGAAAGCCAACTCGATCAACTTGAACTGAGCATGTCCTTCGTCGTGGCACCATCCAAGACGCGGTGGCGCGCGCTTTCGCAACCCCGGGGACCGCATCCATTTCCCGACGAGAGAGGCTCAACGGTCGTCGAAGTCGCCGTGCTGATTCCTATAGCGATGTTCGTTGTGCTGTTTGTAATCCAGGCGTGCATCTGGGCGCATGCGGCAACGTTGGTTCAAAACGCAGCTGCTCAGGGAGATCAGGCAGCAACCGTGGCTGGCGGTTCGCCGTCTGAAGGCGTTGCGCAAGCCCGGGGTCTGCTCTTTGCAACGGCCCGGCAGATTGTCATTGGGCCCTCCGTGGAGGTGACCCTACTCCCGGGGGACATGGTTCGGTTGCGGGTCACTGGAAGTGCAGAGTCGATAATTCCGGGGATCCGGTTCCCGGTGTCGGCAGTGCGAGTCGGCGCTTTGCAGGAATTTCGCGAGTCAGGGTGAGCTCATGACCCGGGACTGTCGCGGCGATCCACCTAGGACCGAGAGTGGGAGTTTCACCGTCGAATTAGTGCTTCTGGTCCCAGTGTTGATGCTCTTCGTTCTGTTCGTGGTCACACTGGGGCGTTACGAACTGGCCCGTGAGCAAGTCATAGGAGCGGCTCGAGCTGCCGCCGAAGCCGCCTCGGTGGTTGCGTCGGCTACCCAGGCCCAGCCCGCCGCGAATTCAGCAGCAGCCCTCGGGATTCAGGGGTTGGGTCACATGTGTGCAAGGCTCGGTGTGGAGACGGACACAAGCGGGTTTGTTCCGGGGGGCGATGTCCGTGTCACAGTCAGCTGCCAGGTCGATTTCTCCGACCTTTCGATGCCCGGATTCCCGGGATCGACAACGGTGCGGTCCGTGCAAGTTGCCCCCGTCGATCCGTATAGGGCTGTTCAGTGAACCGTTCAGTGCGATGAAGGGCCTTTGTGCCGTGAAGAGACTGAGTGAGCCTGCTGACGCTGGGTCTTTATCAGTGTTCGTAGCTGTGTTGGCAGTTGCGTTGTTTGCTCTCGTAGGGCTCGTCATCGACGCGGGGCGGGCAGTGTCGGCACGGCGCGCCGCAACTGACGAAGCAGAACAAGCTGCACGGGCTGGTGCCGGGCAGTTGTCGATCGACGCGCTGCGATCTGGACAAATCTCTGTGGACGTGACGGCCGCCGTTCGTGCTGCAAACGCCTATCTCGTGGCCGTCGGCCAGACTGGCACTGTTGCGGTCGTCGGAAACACGGTGACGGTGAGGATCGAAGAGGTCGAGCCGACCGTCATGCTCGGGATCGTGGGAATTCACCGCATCGGAATATCGGCCTCCGCCAGTGCTACGAGCGTCCACGGTGTGACACGGCAGGACTGAGAGCCTGAAGAAGTCGTGGCATAGGGACGTAGAGCGAAGGTCCAACGGAGCGTTTGAAGTAAGCGTTCAAGGAGTGTGGGCAGAACCTAAAGGAGGACCTATGCGATACGGCCATCGGAAGACGCCGAATGAGTCGCATGCGGCGTGGTTAGCGCGCCCGCCGATCCTCGGTCAGCTCTTGTCGGCTGCCGGGCTCCTGGCATTGCTGGTCGGAGTCCCCATCCTGCTCGTCGCATCGCAAGCATCACCTCCGTTGCAGGAGCTGGTGCGAGCGGTCACGCATCCGCAGTCGTGGGGTCACGAACTCAACCGTCCGCTTGGTGATCACACGGTCGTGAAGATCGTCGCGTTCGTCGCGTGGGCAGTGTGGCTGTGGCTTGCCCTGTGCATCGGGGTCGAGCTGCTCGCCAATGTCAGGGGTGTACCCACAATGCGGTTACCCATAAGTAGATATGGCCAGTCGTTGGCAGCCTTCCTGGTAGGCGCATCCTTTGCATTCCCGAGTGTCCGCGTTGTTCCACAATTGAGATTCCAGGCGGTGGAAGCCGTGATGGCTCGCCCCATGGTGTCAGGTCGCGTCCCGTCCGTGGCGTACTCGCGCAACGATGCACCGGCGTGGCTAGATACTGAGTTCGACTCTCGGCATCCCCAGACGTTTGTTGAACCCCCATCCGATCCGCGATCGGAGAATGATGCGGCGCTCGGTACCTCATCCGTGCTTCGTGAACCTGCAGTCTCGGAGGCGCCGGAAGCGGCAGAACCAGCAGAGACAACGGCGACTGCTTCGGGGACATACGTTGTGGTGCCTGGCGACACGTTGTGGTCGATCGCAACGCGAGAGCTCGGGTCGCCGCTGCGGTGGCGTGAGCTGGCCGCCTTGAACATGGGACGGCTGCAACCCGATGGCAGGCGGCTCACCGATGCACATTGGATCTTCCCAGGCTGGGTTCTCGTGCTACCTACCTCTGCGTCCCTTGGTATCACGCCCGCATCCGCTACCGCCGCATCCGCATCGTTTGCAGCGGGCGGGCTCGATGCGGCGCCTGCTGTGCAAGATCCGCCGCTCTTGCCGTCGCGAGCAACCGCAACGAATCCACGGACCACCCAGTTCGGTGCGGGCGTGCTGTTGCCGCCCGTGGGCGTTCACGACCAACCGACTCCGCAGGAGCCGGCCAAGGCGGGCCCGTCGCACGGAGCGTTCCACGGCGCCAAGATTCGATCGCCGTCTCACCGAGGCGCACCGGTGCCGATAGTGCCGATCGGATATGGAGTCTTGGGCGCGGTAGTGATCGCCGTCATCGACCGCATGCGCCGCGCACAGCAGCGACACCGGCGTTCTGGCCTGCGGATCACCCTTCCCGACTCTGATCTGGCGGAGCTTGAACGCGGACTACGGCTCGGGGCTGATCCTGAGGCCGTGGAATGGGTGGATCTCGGACAGCGGTTGCTGTCATCGCGTACCCTCGGCAACTCGGGCAGTACACCCCCGCCGCGCATTGTCGCAGTGAGGCTCCGTACCGACGCGCTCGAGTTGCTGATAGATCCCTCGTGTTACAGTTCGCCGTCTCCTGAACCGTTTATCGCAGATTCGCGTGGTACGAGCTGGGTGCTCCCGAGAGAACCCGAGCTGCTCGATGGCCTCGCGCGTGATCCACAAGTGGTGGGCGCGGGAGCCCCGCTTCCTGGTCTCGTGACACTGGGTCGCGACGAGCGAGGGCTCTTGCTGCTCAACGTGGAGCGCGCAGGATCGTTAGCGATCTCAGGTGCCGAAGCAGGGTCACTCGCCCAGGCCATGGTGATCGAGATGGCGTGTTCGAGATGGTCCGACCAAGTCGACATCGTGCTCGTCGGGGAGGCGACCCAAGTCGACGTCCTCGAGCGGGTCTCTCACGCTCCCAGTGTTGCCGACGTGATCCAGAGATTGGAACGCAGAGTGCTCGAACGTAGAACGCTGCTCGAGATCGTTCATCGTTCGACCAACTTCGAGACACGATGGGTCGAGGGTGGAGACGCTTGGGATCTCTGTGTGGTGTTTTGCATGCCCGAGGCCTCTATGACCGAGCCCGAGGCAGTTGATGAGTTGATCCGTTTGGCTGGAGAGGGTTCCTATGGCCTGGCGGTGGTGTGTGTATCCGAAACATCCACAGCTCGCACTCGCGTTCGCGCGAACGGCGGGCCACTCTCGTTCGATATGGATTTTACAGAATTGGCCGGAATCGGTGGCACTGCGATGTGGCCGCAGTGCGTCGAACGAGGTTTCGCTGACGGAGTTGCGTCACTTGTCGATGTTGCCGGCCACATGGAAGGTGTGCCACCTGGTAGTCCGCCGTACGACGAGATTGTGACCGAAACGCCTATGGAACCCGGCCCGACTCGTGCATCTAGTGTTGTTACCTCGGAGCAAGGATCCAAAGACACCATAGACGGGGTCCGAGGGTCTGATTCTGATGCTTCAACGGACCATACCCAGGAGGTTGAAGTCCACGTACTGGGCCCAGTAGAGATTGTCGGAGCTGCGCGGCCCTTCACCAGAGCCTGGGCTATCGAGCTGGTGGTGTACCTAGCCATGCACCGCAACGGCGCGTCGACCGATCAGTGGGCAACAGCGCTTTGGCCCGATCGGGTCATGGCGCCTGCCAGCCTTCACTCCACCGCGTCTGCTGCTCGGCGTGCATTAGGCATTTCTCGATCCGGTGAGGACCACCTCCCACGTTCGCACGGCCGGCTGGCACTCGGTGCCGGTGTGAAGACCGACTGGGACGGCTTCGTTCGGCTTTCACGGTTGACGCAGCCGCAGGAATGGCGCAGTGCCCTGGAACTCGTCAGAGGCCGCCCGTTCGAAGGGGTCCGCGTGCCCGATTGGGCACTGCTCGAAGGGATCACGGCAACGATCGAGGCCGTTGTCGTGGACGTTTCGTGCAGGTACGCAGAGCTCTGCCTTTCGAACAGCAACCCGGCTGAAGCCGAGTGGGCGGCACGGCAGGGACTACGAGTTAGCGCCTACGACGAACGGCTCTACCGCGTCCTTATGCGAGCAGCTGATGTTGCTGGGAACCCGGCTGGTGTGGAGTCAGTGATGTCAGAGCTGACTCACCTTGTCGCCGATGACATCGAGCCGTTCGACGCGGTCCATCCAGAGACGCTCGAGCTCTACAGGTCGCTTTCGCGTCGATCATCGGTACCTCGGGGTCGTTGACTCGGATCCGTTGACCACATCCAGTCGATATCGGGCGCCCGATAGTCGGGACCGACCGACCACGTCGACCTTCCCGATTCCTGTATGAGGCCGTCGATCGTGATGTCGAGATCGAAGGGCTCGGCATAGCCACGGGGCATCGTCTCGCCGTCGATCTCGAGGCCTGCCTGAAGATGCTGTTCTGCGAGGTCTGCGCCTGACGCCCTCATGCGAGGTGCCACGGCGGGGACCTCGGTCCCGTCAGGTCTCCATACTCGAACCCGCCCCGACGCGCTCGCCTCGAGACGGTACTCACCCTCGTGGACGAGCCGATGATGGAAGCGGCATATCGAGACGAGGTTGCTCGGGGTCGTGCAGCCCCCGTTCGACCAGAAGACGACGTGGTGAACGTCGACGAAACGACGCCTGGTGCAGCCGGGCCATCGACATCCCTCGTCTCTGGCGAGCACGGCACGACGCATCTGCCTCGGGATCGACCTCGTCTTTCCCTCTGGCTCCACACGGCCGTCCGCTCGATAGAATAAATTAGGGGAGCGATCCCGGCGTCACAGGCCAGGCGCCTGGACGTGTGGGAGGACACAGCTCCTACGCCTTCGATGGACGAGCAGCCCTCTGCTCCAGGGTCTTCGAGGACTTTCTCGTCCACGTGCAACAGGACACTGACGTTCGGTTTGTCGCCGCCGCCTCGCAACCCGTTCGCCAGCACCGACCGGCACACCTCCACGAGGGCATCTGCCTTCGCCAGCTCCCATCCATCGCCTGGCCCCTCGCCCACCAGGGCGAGAGGTTCGCTCTCCTCAGGGCGAGGGATGGCCCTTGCCGTGTCGTCGACGTCGCGTTCCTCCGTAGGCGTTTCCGCGGAAACGCCTGATCCCTCGTGCCGTGCGTCTCCCGGATCCTCGGACGGCTCATCTTGGGGTTCCTCGGTGGACGTTTCCGCGGAAACGTCCCCTCCGACGAGAGCGCTCGGCGCGGGCGGGGGAGTCTTGGATTCCGTCTGCTGTTTCCGTTCCTGCTCTCGGTCAGCCCGGAGAGCTTCGCGGGTCGCCTCTATGGCTCCGAGAACGACAGCGCCGTCCTCGGGGGAGAGTCGCGCCTGAATCACGACCATGCCGTCTTGGTCGGTGTAGGTGCGCAGATACCGCCGCCTGTGGTTGGTGAGCGCCGTCTTGCCCTCCTCCTCGTCAACGCGGCGGTAGGAGCGCACTATCAGCTCCAGCTGCGAGGCCGTCGCCCAACGGGCCAAGTCGACGAGCATCTCCTCGATTCGTGGCGTGGCGACGCGTGTGATCGCCCGCGCTTTCGAGTACGAGATCTCACCGGAGGCGAAGGCGCGTCGGACCGCCGGAAGGCTTGCCAGCGCACGCCCGACCCGGACCTGCTCTCTCGCTGTGGCGAGGCTGGTGCCGCATCGCCAGTTCAGCCAGTGCGCGCAGGAAAGGCAGTGGCCGCCGTCGCCCCAAAGCTCACGCCGGTCGAGCTCGGCGACCAGGAGCACGTAGCGGCACTCCGCCACCGCGATGTGCGCTGCCTGGGTGCTCACCTGCTCTACCAGCTCCTCGTCGGAGAGCTGGTGGTCAAGTCCTGAGCGTCCTGTAAATCGTCGGCGTCCCGCGCCTCATGCCGCTGTGCGCTCGGTGGTTCTCCTTCTTCTTGGGGTTGCATGATCTTCGGCGGGCGGGGGGTCGAGGCCGAGCT
>Ga0187849_1000032_pt1 | contig 184519 bp, 176 predicted proteins | sample June2016WEW_4_10_2_FD_132412 | JGI IMG/M metagenome (GOLD analysis project Ga0187849, IMG submission 132412) | Peatland microbial communities from SPRUCE experiment site at the Marcell Experimental Forest, Minnesota, USA - June2016WEW_4_100 | ecosystem: Environmental > Terrestrial > Soil >... | reverse complement strand
TAGGTCTCACCTCTAGCCAGGGCATGGGAACCTCCTTCTTCAAGGCACTCATACCCCAAAAAAAGTGTTACCCATGTCTCTTTACGAAAGTGTCACCTATGTCTATAGACTGTACCGGGTGCCTTTTCTTTGTTACTTTCTTTTGGCACCAAAAGAAAGTAATGAAGCACATGGCGAGAGGCCAGGATAGAAGAAAAACCAGGCCGTCGCGGCTTAAAGCCGCTCCTACAGAATCAATCTCTTATATGCAAAAGCAGGGTATACTCGCAGGCATGGATTGCACTCTTTTTGGTAATGGTCGGAAGATCGGAACAGAGACTTGGGCAGGTCTAGGGGATCGGGTCCGGATGACTTTACTGGTCTGCCTGAAGAAGGCTCTGCACCTTGAACAGGATGATGTGCGCAGGTGACGGCTTTACAAGGTAGAGATTCGCCCCGGTATCATAGGCGAGCTTTTTATTCTCCGGTGTGCCATCGGTGGTGAGCATGATGATGGGGAGATCTATATAGAGAGGATCATTTCTCACTGTGCTGATGAATTCAATGCCATCCATGTTGGGCATGTTCAAATCGCAGATGATGAGCCTAATCTCCGGATTCTGAGCCAGTTTTTCCAGGGCGTCGAAGCCGTCCGAGGCCTCAATGCACCGGAAGTTCTTGGTCTTTAAAGTATGTGCGAGGAACTTCCTCACCGTGCTTGAGTCATCAACAATCAGGATTGTAGCCATAAATAAGACCCCCCCTATTCCTTCTTATACCCCAGGGCACCAGGGAAATGGACCAACTTGAATGCCCGTGAAATGTTGTGCAAAGATTCAGAGTGGCCGATGAAGAGATAACCACCGTGATTGAGGCTGTCGTAGAGCTGTGACACGAATCGCTTCCTGGCTTCATCATCGAAGTAGATGAGCACGTTTCTGCAGAAGATAACGTCAAAGCCCTTCATGATCTGGACCCGCTTGGCGTCATTGAGGTTGAGGTACTGGAGATCCACCAGGTTACGGATATCCTCGATGATGCGATAGGAGTTCCCGTCCGGTGTGAAGAATGACTGTTTGACCTCAGGCGCCACCGCCCTCAGCGAATAGTCGCTGTACATGGCGGCTTTGGCAGAACGGAGCGCCTTTTCACTGATGTCGCTTGCAACGATTTTGATGTCCCAGTTTGAGTGCTTGTCGTTTAAGACCTGCCTGATCACTATGCCCATGGTGTATGGTTCCTCGCCGGTGGAGCACCCGGCCGACCAGAAACGGATCATGCGGTCTTGCTGTTTATTTTTACGGGTGATGATCTCGGGCAGCACCTTCTCCTGGAACGCCTGGATCTGTGGCGGGCTCCTGAAAAAACTGGTCTCATTCGTGGTGACCGAGTCAAACAGTGCCCTCAGCTCCCTGGCTGCCTGGGGATCATACTTGAGCAGGTAGTAATATTTATCATAATCTAAGAGATTGTTGGCCTTCAATCTCATAGCAAGCCTATTTTCAAGCTGGCCCTTTTTATTGTCGGCAAAGTAGATGCCTGATTGTTCGTAGATGAAGTCCCTCAACAGGATGAAGGTCTCATCGGTCATCTTCGGACATGTGCCGCTTAGACTCTCATCCATTGGCTTTCTCCGCCCCTACAGGCTCCATGACCGTGTCGATGTAGTGCTTCACCTGATCACCGATAGTCTCCATCTCGAACGTTATCCGCTCTATATCAAGGGCTTCAACTGCATAACCCCTCTCTTTTAAGACCTGCCATGCCTCTTCATCCGAGAGGATGAATGACATCCTGTCGCCCCCGCAGGACATCTCCTTGGCCTTTGCCAGGAGATTCGCAATGGAGATGAGCGCAGCGATGTCCCGGTGTGCCGCCTGGGACGGCTGATGGTGCCACAGGATCACATCTCCAAGATAGTCGGGGAGGTTCCATTTCTTGGCCACATAATAACCGACCTCCATATGGTTCGTCCCACAGACCTCCATCTCGGTCTTGTACATGGACATGTCCTTGTCCAAGGACATGTTATAGGCTGCCATGAATTCTTCATGGAAGTACTGGTCGAGGATGATCTTGCCGATATCGTGCAGCAGACCGGCTACGAACTCGCGGCCCATGGACCTCATAGAGAGCTTCTTGTCGATGTACCTCGCAATCAGGCCGGTGGCCACGCTGTGGTCCCAGAAGTTTTCCCTGATGGAGACCTCTTGGGCCTTGCGCGATTTGAGGGCGGAAAATACCGACAGTGAGGTGGTGATGTTGATGATCTCTGCCAATCCCAGAAAGATGATGGCGTGGTGAAGGGTCTCTATCCTCCGGTCTCCCCTTCGATAGAAAGCCGAATTTGACATCCTCAACACCTTGGTGGCCAGGGGGGGGTCCCTGTGTATGCACTCGGCAATGCTCTGGATGGATACGTCGGTCTGATGTGCCAGGCTCAAGACCTCTAATGCCACAGACGGAAGCGTGGGGAGGTCTTCGATGTTTTTTATACGATCGAGAATGTGGGCTTGCATCTTTAGAAGCTCACCTCCTGAAGCCTGTCGATGGCATCCACGATGGCCCGCGCCACATCCGGGTTCGGGTCATCAAGATACGGTTCAAGCTCTGCGGCCAGAGCCTCCTCTTCCCACCCGGCAATAGTCTTCACTGCGGAGATCCTCAGGAAGTCTGATCCGCATGTTAATAGATTCAGGAGTTTTGCCTTGGCTTGCTCATCTTTGAACCGACCTAAGGCCTCAATGGCATGAGATGCCGCCCACATGTCCTGGCCGGTGATGGCATCCTCGAGACACGTCCTCAGCTCTTTCACCTTCTTCAACCCGGCAATATCCAGAGCGGTGTAACGTATCTGCTCATGCTCATCAGAAAGCAGTGCCTTGAGCGTGCCGGTATTAATGGGGAGATCTTTATTCCGAATGACATTGACGGCAGCTGCTCTTACCTCCCAGTTATCATCTCTGAGCAGTACATCTGCAGCTTCATGAAGACGGGGACTTATCATGCGCTCAAGACCGTTTAATCCCACGATGCGCTTACTGGGATCAACATCTTTGGTCATGAGCATGAATACATCTTCAGCATGTACCGTCCCGATCAGGACGATTGATTGGATGGTAACCTCGCGCACGTCCGGATATTTATGATTTAAGAACGGCTCCATCACGCTGATGTCATCCGTATCCCCGTTTCTCCCAAGCGCATAGAGGGATGATGATATGACATGTCCGTCCGGATCATTGAGGAGAGCATGGAAAGTCTCACGTAAAGATGCGCCTCCAATAGCGGCCAAGGCATCGGTCATGGCCCTCTTCACATGACCCTGGGAGGAGAAGATCCTCTCACATATCGCTCGCGCGCCTTGGGCCTTGCCGATCTTGGCAAGGACGTTTGCAGCAAGGATCTTGAGCTTGTCTTCAGAATCCAAGAGCTTGACCATGGCCTTAATGTCGCTGATACGGCGTAGGGCATCTGTTACAGATAAGATACGTTCAGGATGTACGTCGGGGTCTGTGTTGCGGACAAGCTCGATCATAGCCATCACGCTCGCATGATCTCCGATGCGGGAGAGTACCGCGAGCATATCAAAAAGCAGCTCGTCATCGACATCGAGTAGATGCATATCGATGATGGACTTGATGATGTGTGCATCCTGGGGAGGCAGTAAAGCGATCTCGTCGGGGGAGATGATCTTCAGCAAGGCCTTTACGATCTCTGTCTCGATATATGCATTTGTATACTCGAGCATGAGGATCAATGCGCTCACGCACTGCTTGGGCCTGATCTTACCCATGGTTTCCAACAGCGCCGATACCATGAGTTCATCATGAGACCAGCGATCGAGCTGCTCAAGGAGGAAACCCGGGGTATTCTCATGGGGTATCTGGGAGAGTGCCTCGATGGTGGAGAATCTGATCCACTCTTCGTCTTCGATCAATGGCTTGAGATACGCGAAGGCCTTTGGGTGCCCCAACAGACCTAAAGAGACTACTGCTGCATTACGTACGTTGGGGTTTGGGTCCTTGAGAGCTCCGATAAGCACATCCACGCTTTCGGGGTTGCCTATGGTACCTAAGATGTCGAGCACAAAGAGCCTGATATCGTCGTTCTTATCCACTGCAAGCGTATGAAGGACATCGATCCCGTCATCACCGATTTTCCTTAAGATGTCGATGGCGGCATTACGCAAGCCAGGGTCAATCTCGGCAACGAACGGTACGACCTTTTCGACGGTATAGCGTCCGCCCAGGAACATAAGTGCGCTTTGTGAGGCGTCCCTGACCCCGCCATTTGTATCTTTCAGCAATTCGACAAGACGCTCGATGGCCTCCGGATCATTGCCGACCTCGGCGAGCATGGAGGCCGCCATGCGGCGGTCAGAGGAGTCATCGGACTTCATCAGTGCGTCTATCTGTGAATAATTCATGCCGCCCTCTGTACCTTAAAAAAATTGCATGATACCCAATATCAGCTCACATCAAGAATTTATTTTGCACTGTACTGGACAAACGCCACTTCCTGTATCGGATAATCAATAAGATCATCCGAGAGCATCAAGGTGATCTCGGTCTGTGAGTAAACGCTCGCTGCTGCAACCAGTCTCTTGTAGATGATGCCCCTGATATCAAACAATTTGCTCTCAACCGTGGTAATCATGGAAGGGTCGATCTTGAGGCTGACCTGTGCTAAAAGAACACCGAACTTCTTCGGTGTATTCGTTTCATAGAGTACCATAAACGGGTCCAGTACCATTCCATCAGGGCCGAAGGGGGACTCCCGTTGCGGCTGAATCATATGCACAGTCTTTTGGGGCGCCTTATGGTGCCCATGGTAAAGAAAAAGCCCAACGGCCGCGATGAGCACCAGAAGTCCTGCTGCTCCTACGAGGGCCATGAGGGGCAGTCGTTTTTTCGGAGCGGAATGTTCCTCGGGTCCCTTATCGGGCGTAGTCCCTTCTTCTTTGGCAGGTCCAGGCGATTCCTCAATCTCCAGGGCTATTCCGTCCTTATCGAGCTCGGCCTTGCCGACATCCTGGAGGATGATGCCGTCCTTATCGAGGTCTGCCTTTCTTCCCGGTTGGTCCGCCATGCTTTTTTCCTATTTGCTGAATATCTGATTGATCTTCTGGCTGAGTGTCTCGGCGGTGAAGGGTTTGACGATATAGTTGCTCACACCGGATTTCACCGCCTCTATGATGTTCTCCTGTTGAGCCTCGGCCGTAACCATCAGAAAAGGTATGTGTTTGAGGGCGTCGTCGGTACGGACAGCCTTTAAGAGCTCCAGGCCGGTCATCTTCGGCATGTTCCAATCTGAGACTACCAAATCAACCTTGTCCCTCTGGAGTACCTCAAGGGCGGTTGACCCGTCATCGGCTTCGATAATGTTGATAAAATTAAGCTGCCGAAGGATGTTCTTCACGATCCTGCGCATGGTGGAAAAGTCATCAACTACGAGGATCTTCATATTCTTGTCGAGTGTCATGGATACCTCCAGTCCGAGTACCTTTACGTTCTCATCGTATCTTCCATGATAAATCTTTACATGCTGATCTCTTTAAGGATCTTTTGCATCTTTGAGCGCAGCCTAAGAATCGCCTTTGTATGAATCTGGGAGACCCGCGACTCGGTAAATTTCAAGACATGTCCGATCTCCTTCATGGTCAGCTCATCGTAGTAATACAGCGATATCACCATGCGCTCCTTTTCCGGCAACGACTGGATAGCCTTTGCCACCATGGTACCGACCTCGGCATAGCGAATCTTGTGTGAAGGCCAGTCTTTCTCATCCTGGATGATATATTCCAGAAGGTTGCGCTTGGATAGGTCGGTATCGTCTTCGCCAAGGTCGTCCAGACTGAGCAGGGAGACCGATGCAGTCTCGGACAGGAGCCGGTAGAACGATTCCATATCGATGTCCATCTCTCTTGCCACTTCTTCGTCACTGGCGGGTCTTCCTAGGACGTATTCCAGTCTTGCATATGCATCTTCAATCTTGCGGGCCTTCTGCCGTACAGACCTGGGGACCCAGTCCATGGATCTCAGTTCATCAAGGATAGCCCCTCTGATTCTGAATTCCGCATAGGTCTTGAACTTGATCTGCTTGCCTGCGTCAAATTTTTCGATAGCATCGATCAGACCTATGACGCCTGCATTGATGAGATCATTGAGATCGATATGGGGGGGCAGGCGTATTGCAATACGGCTTGCGATGTACTTAATGAGCGGTGCAAATTCGCCTATGATCTTGCCCCGTATCTTGGGGTTGAGCTTCTGCTCCTCAGTAAGTTCCGTGTAAACGATATCCTGCATGGCTTGTTCCTTTCACTTGATTCAAGAGCATCTTTCTAAAAAAGAACTGAAGGTTTCCGCTTGTACCGGTCCGCGTGGTATCCTCGAGCTTGCCTACAATCCGGGAAAGCCTCTTGGTTACCTCGCTTTGCGGGTGAACATCCACGAACGCCTTCTGTGCCTTGATGCATTCAGGAATGGTTTTGTCATGCGGGATGGAGCCAAGAATCTCCAGGGCCACATCCCCGAGGAACCTCTCACATACCAATGACAATTTTTCCGCCACTTGATCCCCCTCGGATTTTGATGTCACGTTGTTCACGATTAAATCGAATCTCTTGATACCGTATTGCCTGCACAATACCTTGATAAGTGCATAAGCGTCCGTGATGGACGTGGGTTCAGGGGTTGCCACCACGATGATGCGCTGTGAGGCTGCATTGAAGTACATGACGTTTTTGGATATCCCTGCGCCGGTATCCACGAACATGAAGTCGAGGTCGCCTTCAAAATGATCCAGTGCGTCCATAATGCTTATCTGTTGTTCGGGCTTTAGCTCCGAGAGTTCCTGGATACCGGACGATGCAGGGATGATCTTGATTCCGCCCGGACCCTCCAAAACTATGTCGGCAAGAGAGCACTGTCCGTCAAGGACATGCTTGATGGTGAGTTTCGGTGCAAGGCCCAGCATCACATCCACATTGGCGAGCCCAAGGTCGGCGTCCAGCACGAGTACCTTTTTACCCCGTGATGCCAAAAGGATTGCTATGTTCACCACAATGCTCGTCTTTCCCACCCCGCCTTTGCCCGATGTAACGGACAGGACCGTTGGTGAGATGGTTGTTCCTTCTTTGAAAATTTTCCGCAAGGTATGGGCTTGATCCTTCATTATGCATCTCCAAGGGTGCGTGCTATGATCTTGTCCGGGGTGGCCGGCTCAATGTCCTCTGGGACCCGCTGCCCGGTTGTAATGTGAGATATGGGTGTACGATGCATCAGGTTGTGTGTAACGACACTCCCTGCCACGTGGGCCTCGTCGAATTTTGTGAAGATCATGCGGTCCACGTTCAGAGGGGAGAATGTCTTGGTGATGGTGTCCATTTCCTGGTCCCGGGTGGCGACCGGCATGAGGAGGAACCTGCATGCCCTGATGCCATCAAAGTATCCGATTAACTGGCGTGCATATTCTGTACAGAAGGGCGAGCGGCCGACGGTGTCCACAAGGATGAGTTCGGTTGAGTCGAGCTGATTCAGGGCAGACTTGAGCTCTGATGGGGTTGTCACGGAAAAGAACGGAATGTTCAATATTTTGGCATAAATCCGGCTCTGGTCGATGGCGCCGATCCGGTAGCTGTCCAGTGTGATGAGGGCAACCCGTCTGGATTCAGACAATACGGACCTGGCTGCGATCTTGGCAATCGTAGTGGTCTTGCCCACACCAGTTGTGCCCAGGAAAATCCAGACCCGTTCATCAGTGGGGCCTTCCACCCGGATCAGTTTGGAAAGCAGCTCTTTGACCGCGTCCTCGTTTGTATCGTCCCCAAGCTTCGTGATAATGAGGTCTGCGAGGTTCTCTCGGATGCCTTTTGTGATGAGCTTTTCACGCAGGTGGCTCATGGGTGCGATACTGTTCTGAGACATGAGCTGTTTAAGCATCTTTTTCAGCTCCACGATCTCGTCGCCGATCTGCTTTGGTGCCTGCAGGGTCGCAGATGCAGGGTCCCGGGTATACGATGTATTGCTCAGGGCCTTGTTCGCCTGTCTATTTTTCATGATACCGTCACCGTCATAATCTACTGCAGCCACAACCTCGATTAATGGTTTGCTCATGAGGCCGTAGCCGCTCTCCCTGATCTCCCGCGTGGAGATGATGACCGCATTCGAGCCGAGCTCCGACTTGATCTGCGAGAGCGCATCCTTCATGGAGGCAGCCATATAGGTTTTAATTTGCATCGATCCTCACCAATCCTAAATTCTTGATGGTAACCTCAGGAGGTATCTCATTGTGGGAGAGCACAACCAGGTCAGGCATGTACCGTTCAGAAAGCCGCTTCACATAAGCCCTGCTGATCGGCGAGGTGAGCAGGATCGGTACCATGCCCTGTTTTCCCACATTGTTTACCTCCTTATTCAACGTCATAAGTATTTTCTGCGATTTCTCCGGATCTAATGCAAGATATGAACCATGTTCCGTATGCTGGATGGAACCGGAGATCATCCCGTCTATATTGGGGTCAAGAGCCAGTACGCTGATGGTTTTGCCCATGATATAGGGGGTGCTGATAGTTCGCATGAGGGCTTGTCTGACATACTCCGTCAAAATATCGGGATCTTTGGTCATGTGCCCGAAGTCCGCCAATGTCTCCAAGATGGTCAGGATGTTCTTAACCGCGACTTTCTCTTTAAGAAGGTTCCTGAGCACCCTAAGCACGACACCGGCAGGCAATGTGCCCGGGATAAGGTCCTCAATCACCTTCGGGTGTGTCCTCGATACCGTGTCCAGGATGGACTGGAGCTCCTGCCTTCCCAGCAGGTCATGGGCATTGCTCTTGATGGCTTCCGTCAAGTGTGTGGCCACCACCGTAGCTGCATCCACTACGGTGAGGCCTGCCAATTGTGCACGCTCGCTGTCTGCCTTCTTGATCCAGAGGCCGGGCAGGCCGAAGGCAGGCTCTTTAACAGGGATGCCCGGAATGTCGATTTCGACCTTCTCCGGATTCAAAACCATAAGCCTGTCGGCGATCGCCTCGGCCCGTGCGATCTCGATGCCCTTAAGCATGAGGCGGTACTCATTGGGCTTGAGCTCGAGGTTGTCCCTCACATGAATAGGTGGTACCACGACACCCAACTCGCCTGCCACGGTCCTGCGCATACCCTTAATCCGTGCAAGCAGCTCGCCGCCCTGGGAGGTATCCACCAGGGGTATCAGGCCATAACCCACCTCGAACTCGATGATATCCATGGGCAGCAGGGCCTCTGTCGAAACCTCCTCAGCCTGCGGTGGTGGAAGTTCCTCTTTTCTCTCTTCAGCATTGAATCTCAGGCTCACCCACCCCACCCCGCCCATGATAGAGGCCATGGTGAGGAAGGCGAAGTGGGGCATGCCGGGAACCAGTCCGAAGATAAAGATGATTCCTGCAGATGTCAGCAATGCCATGGGCTGGAAGGAGAGCTGCTCTGAGAGCTGCTTGCCCACGGATTTATCGGCGGCAGACTGGGTCACTACGATGCCTGCGGCCGATGAGATGATAAGGGCGGGAATCTGGGCAACCAGGCCATCACCGATGGTGAGAATGGTATAGGTCCTGAGAGCCTCGGAGAAGGGCATGCCGTTCTGCAGCACGCCTATGATGATGCCGCCGAGGATATTTATGATGGTTATGACAATGCCTGCAATTGCGTCTCCACGGACAAACTTGGTGGCACCGTCCATGGCCCCGTAGAATTCCGCTTCACGGGCGATGCGCTCCCTTCTGCGCCGCGCCTCATCCTCAGTAATCATACCTGCGTTCAGATCGGCATCTATGGCCATCTGCTTTCCGGGCATGGCATCTAAAGTGAACCGTGCGGTGACTTCACCGATGCGGGTGGCGCCCTTGGTTATGACTACAAAGTTAATGAGGACAAAGATGGAAAAGACTACAAACCCGACAACGTAACTGCCGCCCACCACGAACTGACCAAAGGTATGGATGACGCGTCCTGCAGCCAGATCACCCTCGAAGCCGTGCAGGAGGATGATACGTGTGGATGCTATGTTGAGCGCGAGCCTGTAGAGGGTAACGATCAGCAACAGAGAGGGGAATACGGAAAAGTTCAAGGGACTTGTCGTATACATGCTGACCATGAGGATGATTATGCCGATGGCGATGCTGAAGGTAAGAAAAATGTCCAGCAGGAAAGTGGGCAGCGGTACTAAAACGATGAACAAAACTGCCAACACCCCCAGCGCCATAAAGATGTCGCTTGAGATCTTTTCCGGGAGTTTTAAGGGAAGACTCTGGGTTGCCATTTATCTGACTCCTGCCTTCAGGCGGTACACATAGGCCAGGATCTCGGCCACCGCCTTATAGAGTTTTTCCGGGATGCTTTCCCCGATATCCACCGATTTATAGAGCGCCTGCGCAAGAGGCTTGTTCTCTACAATGGGTACGGATGCCTTTCTCGCCACTTCCTTAATCTTTTCCGCCACCGTTCCCGCTCCTTTGGCTATGACCGTCGGTGCAATCATCATGCCCCGTTCATATTGCAAAGCTATTGCCAGGTGAGTAGGGTTGGTGATGACCACATCCGCCTTGGGCACCTGGCGCATCATCCGTTTTCTGGCCATATGGAGCTGGATGGAGCGGATTCTGCTCTTTATGATTGGGTTTCCCTCTGATTGCTTGAATTCATCTTTCATCTCTTGCTTGGTCATCATAACGTCTTGAGAGTACTGCCATTTCTGGAACCCATAATCAGCAATAGCAATGATAATAAAGATCCACAGGACATCCCACAGGAGATGTACAGCAGAGTGGAAAAACGTCAAAGCAATGACGGATACATCGGCACTCATGAGGGGGGGGTATACCGGAATCTCTCGCTTGATGGCACGGTAGGATACCCAGATAATGATGGCCATGATTACCAGGGTCTTAAGGAGATGTTCAAGGCTCCTCATGGACATGAATCTATTCTTGAATCCGGTCAGCGGATTTATCTTGGAGAGCTTCGGTACAATGGCTTCGGGGCTGATGACGAAACCTACCTGAAGGATATTTGACACTAAACCGATGGTGAGAAAGAGGAGAAGAAGCGGCATAACCAACATGCCGAGTTCAAAAACGCTATGTCTGAAGATGGATATGATGCCGACCCTTGAACCATCCCACATGGAGAGGTTTGTCAGATATGATCTCACAATCATCATGAGTTTGGATGCAAGTGAAGGAATATAAAGATAAAAAGCAATGACTGTTGCCAGGAAGAGCATGGATGTGGATACCTCCATGCTCTTGCATACCTGGCCCTTCTCCCGGGAATCCTTCAGCCTTTTACTGGTAGGTTGTTCGGTTCGCTCTTGACCGTTCTCGTCTTCTCTGGCCATGGCATGCTGGAATGCGAAAAACATACCAGGTCTGGATTTGTGTCGGATATTGATTCTGTTCATTGAGGAGATGAGGATTGTGATTAGTGAATAGCGATGAGAAAAGCGGACTTTGACTGAAGGAAGGGATCCCCAGAACCTAATTGCTAACGTCTCGTTGCATGAGGCACAATGATGCCTATGGCATTCTTTCTCTCTTCTTGGTGAGGTGGTACTTCTCCACCTTCAGGTAAAAGGTTTTATAGTTCAAGCCCGACTCCCGGGCCGCCTCGGCAATAACGCCGCCGTGTTTTTCCAGGAGGTGGGCAAGGTACTTCCGCTCAAACTGCTCCAGCAGCGTCTGCTTGATTGAGTGATAGTCATTCCCCTCACCTGCATCCACCCATATGGTGGGCTCTTCCGTTACCGAGACAGCGGGTGCTGCCTGCGTGCCCATGGCAACATTATGCAGTTCAGGAAATTCGGTAATGAGCTCGGCCCTTGTAGAGACCATTGCATGCTGGATAATGTTCTCCAACTCCCTGACATTACCCGGCCAGCTATACACGGTAAGCTGCTCCATGGCCTTGACCGAGATCCCCTTCACGGAGGAGTTAAGTTTCTTTGCATTTTTTGTAATGAAATGGCCTGCAAGAAGCAAGATGTCTTCCTTACGTTCTCGAAGAGGCGGCACGATGATGGGCAAGACGCTGATGCGATAGTAAAGATCCTCCCTGAAAAGCTCCTTTCTGATCATATCCTGGATGGGACGGTTCGTTGCGCAGATCACACGGAAGTCCAGGTCGATCTCCCGGTTGCTGCCGATCCGCGTAATCTTGTGATCTTCGATGACGCGCAGGATCTTGGCCTGGAGGTCCAATGGGATATCACCAATCTCGTCGAGGAACAATGTGCCGGTGTGCGCTTTCTCGAACTTGCCTATCCTCTGGCTGATGGCACCGCTGAAGGCACCCTTTTCATGGCCGAAGAACTCCGACTCAAGGAGGTTTTCCGGTATGGCTGCACAGTTGATAACCACAAAGGGCTTTGCCCTCCGATCGCTCCTAGAGTGGATAGACCGGGCGATGAGCTCCTTACCCGTGCCGGTCTCCCCCAGGATGAGGACGGTAAGATCGGTCTCCGATGCAGTGAGGATCTGTTCATAAAGCCTCTGCATCTTTGGGTGCGATCCCACGAGCTGGTCGAGTCCTTCCGTGTGCTGTTGGATCTGTCCCTTGAGCTCGATGTTCTCTTTTAATATATCATGCTGCCTGAGTATCTTGGCGAGCGAGATCTCGAGCGTGTCCATGTTGAAAGGCTTCTCCAGGAAGTCGTATGCCCCGTACTTCATGGCCTCGACAGCTCCTGATATACTGCCGAAGGCGGTAATGATCACTACATATGTGGAAGGATAGCGGTGCTGGATCTCCTTGAGCAGACTATACCCATCCATTTTGGGCATCTTGACATCGGTGATCACGATATCGTGGCGGTCCGCCTCAATCTTTTTCAAGGCCTCAATACCGTCAGAGGCGGTATCTATCTGAAGGTTGAGGCTCGATTGCTCCAGGGCGTCTTTGAGCTGCTCGAGAAAGACCTCCTCATCATCGACAAGCAGGATCTTTTTTTTCTCTTCCACGTGTCTCCTCGTTTTTCTGTTAACTATGAACCGAGGGATTTTCGCTACTTGATATCCTTAAGGACTCCCCCTGCTCATGGGGAAGTCTGATCACAAATTCAGAACCCTGCTCAAGGTCGCTCAAGGCCTCGACCTCACCATGGTGCATGTCAATGACCTTCCTCACCAGGGCAAGCCCAAGCCCGGTTCCTTTGGCCTTCTTGGTGAAAAAAGGCTGGAATATCCGTTCCAAATCTTCTTTGGTAATCCCATTGCCGCTGTCTTTGATGCGGATCTCTGTTGCATCACAGGTAAAGATCTTATTCCCTCTTTTGAAGGTATACTGGGGAACAACGGCTGTTGAAATCATCAAGGATCCACCATGGGGCATGGCGTCAAGGGCGTTTTCAATGATGTTCTCAAAGACCTGCCGGAGCTGGATACCGTCCACGACAACCATGTCGGCGTCATTGTCATATGAGTTCTGAACCTTTACCTCCTTTTGTCTGAAGGTATTCTCAAGGTTGAACAACAATCCATCGATGATGTTGCTGATGCGGTGGGACTTAAGCCTGAGCTCTCCCGAGCGCGTCCATTCAAGAATCTGGGTAACGAACTTCTCGAGGTTGTCAACTCCGTGCTTCACCCCATCAAGCTGCCTGCTCAGCCGCTCATCCAGTGACAGCGAGTTGGACAACAGCTCTACACCGGTCTTAATCTTCTGAAGGGGATTCCTCACCTCGTGTGCAACATGAGCGGACATCTCACCTAAGATAGCCATCTTCCTGGTCTGCTCCAGTTCCTTCTGCATCTGCCTGATTTCAGTAATATCCATAATAGATACGATACTCTGCCTGGTGCCGGGAATCATGCCGATGGTGAGAAAGGAGTCTCTGATATTACCGGCCTTGTCTTTAAACCGGAACTCATACTGGGACGGAACATCCTTATCCCCTTGCCTCCTTGCCTTGTTGTAGCCTTTCATGCGCTCCACATCATCAGGGTGTACCACATCGGTCCAGTGCATCTTGCCCTCGATCTCCTCCTTGCTAAACCCGCTGAGCCTTTCCAGCTGGTTGTTCGCAAAGGTTATCGTATAGTCTTCATTCAGGATCATCATGGCCGTTCCGGTATGCTCCACGGTGGCGCGATATTTGGCTTCACTGGCACGAAGGGCCTTTTGAGCCTCTCTCTTCTGGGTTATGTCGCGTATCACATTCTGGGTGCCCGGCCTTCCTTCATACTCGATGACGGAAGGGGTGATCTCAAAGGCACGCCATTGGCCTTCCTTGCTGCGTAGCGCAATCTCATACTGTTCCGGAACCTTTTCTCCCCGGATACGCTTATCATAACGGGCCTCTATCATCCTAGCCAGCTCGGGTCTCACAATATCCTTCAGGCCCATCTGAGGGGTCTCGGATTCGGCATAACCCAATAGCTCCCTAAAAGCCGGATTAGTGTATTTGAACTGATGGTCCTGATAGACAAAAATTCCATCCTGGGTCTTCTCCACCAGCATCCGATATTTCTGTTCCGACTCTTTAAGTTTATCTTCAACCTTTTTCAAAGGCCTAAGGTCACGCAAGACGCTGATGGCGGCAACTGGTTTCCCCTCGGAATACAGATAGGACACGGAAATCGAAATGGGGATGAGTAATCCATCCTTGTGATAGATCAAGGTCTCTTCACTCACGACCCACCTGGGGTTCTCCTCGGTACCCTGGTCCAGGATGGCCATGATGCGATCACGCTCACCTTCAACCATGAACTGTGCAATGTTGTTTCTGTGGCTGAGCATATCTTCAGCGCTGTAACCCGTGATCTCTTCGGCGGCCTTGTTGAATATGAGTGCCCTGCCCTTCAGATCGGAGGCAACTATGGCATCGGACGAGCTTGCAATAAGACCGGCCAGAAATTTGTTCGTAGATTCAAGGCTCTGCTCCATGCCCTTGCGCCTTGTGATATCGCGGGCGATGTTCAAAGTGGCGGAGATGCCTCCCACCAGGGTGATGGCCGAGGTGGACAGCGAGATGATGCGCTCTTGGCCCCTCTTGGTCCTGAAGATCACGTCCAGGCGGCGGGGGCGCACCTCCTCGCCCCTGATCAGGGCATCAAATCGCTTTTCCATAAGCTCAGACGAGCTTTCATGCAGCACATCCTTAAAGCCCATATCCTCAAGCTCTTCTGCCGAGTAACCGAGCATGCGTTCAAAAGCGGGGTTTACGTAGAAAAAACGATGGCCCTGATAGACAAAGATACCCTCATACGCCACTTCGACAATGGTCTCGAAGATGGCCTTGCTGATCTTCTTCGCCTTTTGATGTGCAGAGTCATGTACCTGCATATATTCATGAGAAATACACGATGCTGCCGGGTCTATCAATATAAAAGAGGTTAAGCCTTGAACTTGCCGAAGTCCTCGGGGTTCATCTTCTCAAGGATCTCTTTGAGCTTCTCGGTATCCTGCTCGAAGCCCACCATGACCTTACCCATACTTGTCTTGGAGTCAAGGCGTATGGCATCCTTGATGACATGATTTGCTACAAATATTGGGGACTTGGTTCTCAGCGCTATAGCTATGGCATCCGAAGGACGGGCATCAATGGTAAGACGGCTGTTGCCATGGGTTATGGTAACGAGGGCATAGAAGACATTGTCCCTGATATCGACCACCTCGATCCTCTCAATGACGGCGCCTAACGTTTCGATGAATGACTTGAATAGATCGTGTGTCATGGGCCTTGAATACTGCACCCCTTCAAGGGCTGCAGCAATCGCGCTCGCTTCCATGATACCGATCCATATGGGGAGGATATACTTACCTTCAAGATCACGCAGGACCACAATGGGTGCGTTATTGGTGGGGTCAAGTGCAATGCCTGCCACCTTCATTTCCACGAAGCTCGCCACGGGTCTATCCTTCATAAGGATAGATTAAGACCATGGTTTGTATTAGTCAATACTCAATAGGATAAAATAAGGCTAAGATTGGCTTTGGCCCTTGGTGTTGAAGATCTCATTTTTCAGATAGCCGATCAGATCCTCCATCTCAAAAAAAGTATGATCAAAAGAAATCCCGGCCTGTTTGAGCCAATACTGGACCAGGAGCACCAGTGGGGTATTGATCCCGGATTGCTCCATCGCATCAACCTTCCCGAGCAGTTCCTCCTTTCTCACGTCCATGACTATCCTACCTGCTGAGATGCCGATAAGACGGTCCATGAGGCCCAGGAAATCCTCCTGGTTGTGGGTGACGATGATAACCGTGGTATCGGCAAGTGAGTATATCATTCGGGTAAGCTCGCGCCTGCCCGAGGCATCGAGGCCTGCCGTCGGTTCATCAAGCATCAATATCTCAGGGCTTATCATGAGGGCCGAGGCCAAGGCTAGTTTACGCTTCTCTCCTGAGCTTAAGCTGAAAGGCGAGGTGTCCTTGAGCCGCGCCAAGTCCAGGCCGAAGCCCCGGGTTATCGAATAGGCCTTCTGTTCGATTTCCTCTTCTCGGGGGCTAAAGAAGTTCCTTAAGGCAAAGGCAAGCTCATCATAGGCCGTCTCCTGAAAGAACTGGTCTTCAGGAAACTGAAAGAGTACTCCCATGCGCCTGCGCACAGAAGGAAGCCCCTTTTTTCTGGCGAGTGTGCGCACGCTGATGCCGTCGTAGAGTATGTCGCCTTTGCCGGGGATAATGAGCGCATCCAGCAGCTGCAGCAAGGTGGTCTTGCCCGAGCCTGTCGGCCCTGCGATGACGACCTTCTCCCCCTGACCGATCTTCAAATCGATGTCGATCAACGCCCATTCATCCCCTGGGATCTCGTAGCGATACGATAGGTTAACGCACTCTATGACCACCTGGCCTTAAACACCTCTCTCGCTTCTTCGGCACATAAACAATTTATGCAGGCCTGTCTTGAAAGCAGACCTTTCCTGGCAATTGATATCCCATAGAGCATATCGTCAAGCCCGGAGACGATATGGGCATCAGGTGCAACAACGATACGTCCGCCTTTTGCGATAAAGTCCGGCATAAGGCGCCAATCCAGGTCGAGCCTCAAGGGGTTGGCATTGAGTTCCACAATGACCCCCTGTCTGGCCGCCTCCGTTAAGACTGACTCCATGTCCACCTCATAGGGCCTGCGTGCAAGGAGCAGCCTGCCCGTTGGGTGGCCGAGGATGGTGGTGATGGGATTCCTTAAGGCCTTGATGATCCGCTCGGTCATGGCAGCCTTATCCATGTCCATGTGGGAGTGTATGCTGGCAATGACGAAATCAAGCTGCTTGAGTACGGCTTGAGGGTAATCAAGCGAGCCGTCTTCAAGGATATCGGATTCGATGCCTTTGAAGATTGTGAGGTCTTTAAATGCATTCTTTAGTTCATCGATCTCTTCGAACTGCTTCTTCAGTGTCTTTATACTCATGCCGCCGGCATAATAGGCGCTCTTGCTGTGGTCCGAGATCCCGATCCAGGAATAGCTCCGCTCATACGCACCCTGCACCATGTCCTTGAGTGTTGCCCTGCCGTCACTATAGGTGGTGTGGACATGAATGACTCCCTTAAGATCGTCAGCCATGATGAGTTCGGGTACGCTACCGCTTATTGCCAGGTCCATTTCCATCTGCCTGCCCTCCCTAACCTCGGGCGGGAGGTACTGCATGCCGAGCAGGCCATAAAACTCTTCCTCGTCCCGGATAGGGAAGAGTTTTTCGTCCTTGAACACCCCGTCACGGGAGATCCGGATAGAACGGTTGTTACCAAGCGTGTTCACCTGATCCACATGGGCGGGAGAGCCGGTGGTGATAAACAAGGCAGGCACAATAAGCATTGGTGGTACGGTATGGATCCTTACGGTGGGCCTGCCCGGACACGTTACTACAAGGACAGGCCCATCGTATGTGAGCTTAATGTCAGGGATTAAGCCGGTGCATTGCGCAATTTTGTTGTGTATGCCAGATCTTTCTTCGCAGAGCAGATCGATGGAGGAAACTATCTCCATAGACCTGCGGCAGACACCGGTAGTCTGTGCATCTACTCCGCACTCTTTCAGGAGTGAGACAATCGTTGTCGCCCAGCCCCATGCCGTATCAAGCAGATACCACCCTCGGTAATCAAGGATAGCCTTCACAGAGCCTCTGAGCTTGGCAATGCTTTTATCGGAGAAGCCTTTGACAGAGGCGATCTTGCCTGCCTCGATGGCCTCGAGAAGCCCATCGAGGGTAGAGATGCCGAGATCATTATGGAGGATCCTCAGTCTCTTTATACCGAGCCCCGGAACCTTCAACAGTTCAACATAACCTTGTGGCAGTCTGGACTGCAGGTCCTTTAACGCAGAGAAATCATTATCCTTCACCCATGCATTCAGGGTCGCAGCAATGGCCTGGCCGATACCCTTAATATGGCTGATCTCACCACTGTCCAATATATCTTCTACCGGAGCTGCAAGCTCGGAGATAGACCTGGCGGCACGTTCGTAGGCCTTTGCCTTAAAGGGATTTTCATCCAGGAACTCTAGGACTTGAGCCATCTCAAGTAATGCATCGACAATTGCACTGTTATCCAATGAGTTCTCCCAGCAGGGTCATACCGTCCATACCTTTAAGCCGTACCCTCACGATGCTTCCTTCTGATGCAGAGCCCGGCGACTGAACCATGAGATAGTTGGAGGTGACGCCGGTGAATTGCCCTTTGCAGATCTCTGTGACAAGTACGTCTTCAGTGCCGCCCTGTCGTGAACGGGCAAAGGAGAGCCTTTTTTCCCTCGATAACCTCCTTAAGTAAGCAGCCCTGTGTTTTACTACTGCAGAGTCCGGCCGTCCGGGCAAAAGCGCAGCAGACGTCCCTTCTCTCGATGAGAAGGGGAAGACGTGGAGGTACGCAACATTGAGGTCCTCTATGAGACTATAAGATTCTTCAAAGGACTTGTCATCCTCCCCAGGGAATCCCACAATAACATCTAAACCGATTGCAACCTCGGGTGAGATATTTCTGATGCGATCCATAAGCGTCGTGAAGTAACCGGACGTATAGGGTCTGCCCATAGCATGAAGAATGGTGTCGCTTCCATGCTGCATGGGCAGGTGCAGGTGTTTGCAGAGCCTGGGCTCCCCCGCGATCATGGATATAAGGCAATCCTCCACGGTCCAGGGTTCGATGGAGCTGATCCGGAGCCTCGGAACCGCAGTGTGAGAGAGCACCCTTTCCACAAGCCGCGATAGCCCACCTTCAAACAGACCGATATTGATCCCGGTAAGCACCACTTCCTGATAGCCCTTTTCATGCAGGGCCTTCACCTCTGTGACCACCTCCTGCCAAGGTCTGCTTGATGGCCTGCCCTTGGCGAAAGGGACGATGCAATAGGTACAATACTTGTCACAGCCTTGTTGTATCTTCACAAAGGCCCGGTGGTGGTCGCCGAATCCTGAGATTATGGATGGAAGGTCCACCTGGAGTATCTCGGGGAGATGGTCGGGTCTGGCTATCTCGATAACCTCTGAGATATCCCTGATACCCTCGGGATCGACAACCACCTGGCAGCCTGTCGCAACCACCCTGCCACCGTGCCTCAGCGCCCTGCGTATTATTCTCCTGCCTTCTGCATCGGACTTATGGGTTATGGTACAGGTATTGATGATGTAACAGTCCGCCCCCGGCTCGATAAAGGCCTGCTCAATATGTCCTGCTGCGAGAAGCCCTTGCCGGATCCGCTGGCTTTCATATTGGTTGACCTTGCATCCCAGGGTAAAAATGGCGAATCTCATACTATTAAAGGAATACTATGGCACCTTATGAGTGTCAATCATGAGGATCTTTGCGCTTTTTCACAGGCTTTTTGAGGATCTTTTTTACTTCCTCCATGAAGTCATCAGAAGGATTAAGAAGCCTGACGCCCGTTTCCATACGGCCCGTATCATCAGGGATGGACCACATGGCCTTGCCTCTCGCTTTCTTCCCTGAAAGGTTTATCCTCACCTCATGATCGATGGATACCTTTTCAGTGGTTTCCAGCAGAACACCGGCATCATCCGCATTTAACAGATCCCCATCCTCGGGCCCTGTCCCGAGATCGTAGACCAATGGAGCATGGACACGGTGTTGCCGGAGCTTTGTCTGTTGCTTGAGCGCATCCCGGTTGCCCATGCTCCTAAGCTGGGAGTCCATATTATAGATGGCATTGAAATAGCGGGTCTTCTGCTCGAGCTTGGCTGCCTTGGTCAAATCCTTGAGCAGTGTCTTCCTCTGTCTGTTCAAGGTATCAATGAGATGGGTGAATGCCGCTTCAAACTCGCGGTTACCTCGGTTAATAAGGTAGCTGTTGATCATGGAGGGAAGCTTTTTCTTGATCAGCGACTCGAACTCCTTGAGTGAGATTTCATATTCCTCCCTGGTCATGAATCAAACATAGCCCAATCACAGCCTAAAATCAAACCTCACCTTGGAATGATTTTTTCTATCTCATTGTCTTTACGCCCGATCCAAACTTAGTGTAATATACATCTATGGCTGCAATGAAGGTGTTATTATGCTCATCAGAGGTCACCCCCTACGCCAAGACCGGAGGTCTTGCCGATGTGAGCGCAGCCCTGCCTTCAGAGCTCAGCCGGCAGGGTATTGATTGTTCCGTGGTGATGCCCCTGTACCGGGAGGTCATGAATATGGGGCTCCCTTTAAAGCCGTTCGGCGAGGTTTCGGTTCTTACCGGCATCGGGATTACGGAAGCAAAGATCTTCTCCCACGGCACCATCTATTTCATTTCACATCCCTTGTTCTCCGACCGGACAGGCCTGTATTCCTATGCAGGCAACGACTACCCCGACAATCTCGAGCGTTTTGCCTGCTTTTCGCGAGCCTGCGTGGAGATGATCAGGCTCATGGGTGATGTGGACATCGTCCATTGCAATGACTGGCAGACTGCACTGGTCCTGGCCTATATGAAAGATGCAGGCATCGAGAGGACAGGCAGCCTGTTCACCATACACAACCTCGCCTACCAGGGGCTTTTCGATGCCATCCTCTGGTCCATGCTCTTTTTACCCTATGAGTTATTCAACCACGACTGTATGGAGTATTACGGCAGGATAAACATCATGAAAGCCGGCATCGTCTTTGCAGATGCAGTGAACACGGTGAGCCCCACCTATGCCCAAGAGATCCAGACGAGCGAGTTCGGCTCGGGGCTGGAAGGTTTGCTACGGGCCATATCATATAAGCTCTCCGGCATTGCCAACGGCATTGATACTGACATCTGGGACCCTGCCAAGGACCGCCTCATTGCGCAGCAGTATTCCATGAGCGACCTCGCAGGCAAGGCAAAGTGTAAGAATGCGCTCCTCTCTATGTTCTCACTTCCCGATGATGAACGCCCGGTCTTCGGCCTTATCAGCCGCCTTGTGGAGCAAAAGGGCATAGACTGTGTATTGGAGGCCATCCCGAAGATGGCTTCCATTGGGGCCAAGGTAGTCATCCTGGGCAACGGAAACCCGGCCTTTGAGAAAAGGCTCAAAGACCTCCGTGGAGATCTTCCCTCTCACCTGGGCGTCCATATCGGCTTTGATGAGGCAAAGGCCCATGCAATAGAGGCGGGCTCGGACTTCTTCCTCATGCCTTCCCGGTTTGAGCCGTGCGGGCTTAACCAGATGATCAGCATGCGCTATGGCACCATCCCCATCGTAACCGGTGTGGGGGGGTTAAGAGATACCGTCACTGCCCTTGGTGAAGGGGTTAAGCCCAATGGCCTGCGAGTAGCCAATCCCAGCACAAGCGCCCTATTCGATACCGTCTCACAGGCATGCAGAATCTTTGCTGAAGATACAGGCCTTCTTAATGCTATGATAAGAAATGCAATGGAAAAAGATGTGGGCTGGGCAAACCCCGCTCAGCAGTATTCTCTCATCTATCATAATCTCAAAAATTTCAAAGAAAGATCAAGATAAACAAAGCTCCTCAGTTTTCTACAAAATGTAGATAACACTTCAAGAACCAGGTAGGACCGAAGTCCTGAACAGGTCCCATCAGATGCCCTGAAGGTCGAGTTTCATTATTTATCTTATTGATATTACTATGGTTAATTGAGTTAACATAAAATTAACACAAGACACCTATAACCGGGGTGTTTCACCTTTGACCTTTTTTCCCACTCGAATCATTATGCAGTCGTTGAATCTGAGGTTTCTTCATCTGAGGAGGGGGGTTTGTGAATCACTTTGCAATGATTAAAGAATCTATACTCTCAATATCACAGGCTGCATCGGACAAGGCGCTCATTGATCAACTTGAGATGTGCGAGGAGGATAGTACCGTCTTTGTCCGCTGTCCTAATGTTTTTGCCCAGAGATACATCACCAGGGCGTATAAAGATCTTATCATCTCAGCCATCAGGTCATACCTGGGCAGACCGGTAGATGTAGAATTCTGCGTGAATCCTGCCTCTGAGTTACAGGATAGAATACCGGCACCCGAACAAGACCGCCCTATCCAGATGAGTCTGCCATCACATATTCCCTCAGGGGTATCCTGCGGGCTCAATACCCATTTCACCTTTGATGAGTTCGTGGTAGGCAGGTGCAATGCCTTTGCCTATGAGGCGGCCCTTGCAGTCTCCGAAGGGGATATCAGCCGATATAATCCCCTTTACTTCTACTCCGATGTGGGACTCGGTAAGAGCCACATTTCCCATGCCATCGGCAATAAAGTGGTTTCCCTACACAACGGCTCCAATGTGATGTACACCACGGCCAGGGACTTCACGCAGGATTATGTACATTCAGTGAGAAACAATTGTTTGAGCTCCTTCAAAAACTCATATCGAAGCCACAACGTAGACATCTTTTTTATCGACGATGTCCATCTCTTTAAAAACAAAGAGAAGACACAAGTTGAGTTATGTCATGTGCTGGATGACCTTATCAGTGCGGGCAAGCAAGTTATCCTCTCAGGCTTCCGCCCGCCGACATCCATGCCCCAGATCGATAAGGGCCTGCGCTCCCGGTTCTCTTCAGGGCTTGTTATTGATATCAAACGTCCCGATAAGGCAACACGTGCCAAGATTGTACGCCACAAGGCAAAAAAGAACGGGATCACCATGCCCGATGAGGTAGTGGAATTCATCAGTGAAACCATCCACACCAGCATCAGGGACCTGGAGAGCGCAGTCATGACCGTTGCCGCAATGAGTTCGCTCATGAAGCGCAAGATCACCATAGAGCTTGCTCAGGAACTCTTGGAGGGGACGCTGGAGAAACAGCAGAGGATAACAATCCCCTATATTCTTGACTTCATCTCCAATAATTTCTCCATCGCCAAGGAGAAAATCGTCTCCCCTTCACGGAGAAAGGATATCGTGTATCCGCGCCAGGTGGCTATCTTCTTGTGCAGGCGTTACACTGAGGAATCGCTGCAGATTATCGGTGAGGCCTTCTCCCGGAAGCACTCCTCCATTATCCATTCCTTAGAAACCATCGAGACCCAGTACACCCAGAACCTGAAGGTGAAGCGGGAGATAGACTTCTTAATTGAGAAACTCGACAGTGAATCCGTTTAGACCCGTATCTTGCAAATGCCCACTCTTGAACACAGTTTCTGGATGAAAGCCCCATGTGGCGTGCACATGATGCCGGATGGCATCTGCTTATAGACCCGCTCCTTCCCTGCTTGCATCGCGGAAGTTGTCCACACCCGTGAAGAACTCTCGCATCATGATGACCCAGTAATAGCGTCCGCGTGAGGTAAGCCTTAGTTGTGAAGGGGCAATACTGATAGCACCGGTCAGCATAAAAAAGAATATCTCGGGTCCGAGCAGGTACCAGATGGAATGGCCGAACCGCTGTTTGAATAAGGCGAGGTCAAGCTTAAGCCCGAATAGATTCATGAGTAGGCTGTACCTGGCCATCTCATGAAGCGAGAAGACCTTGCGGTGTCTTATGGGAAGCCTCCCGGATTCCAGTGATTGCACATACTCCCCAAGCGAGAAGGTGTTCGCGTATATGGCTCCGCCCACCAGACCAAAGGCACCGCTGCCTGCACCCACATATTCCTCTCCACCCACCACGTATTCATCGATCATGGGGGAGCCTCCACGGGAAAAGCACCATGCAGAGTTCGGCTGATAGAGGGGCTCGAGGGTTGAGGTAATCATATGATAAAAGACCTTCTCTTTGCCCGGACTGACTCCCCCCATGATACTTTCCATCTGCTTGTGCGTTGCTTGAGAGATCATGAGAGGATAGAAGGTAACCTGGTCAGGCAGGATCTTAAGCAGGGTTGCCAGATCGTGTTCGAGCATGGAGGAGTCCTGGATGGGGAAGTTGTAAATCATATCCACATTCAAGGTCTCCACCGAACCTAAGGCATCGAATACTTTCCGGGCAAGCTCGGCCCCGCTGCCATACTTCTCATAACGCCCGATGGCCTTTAAGATCTCATCGGAAAAGCTCTGTATGCCCACCGATACCCTTCTCACCCCTGCATTGGCAAGGGAAGTTATCTGGTCTCTCTCTAGGCGGTCAGGGTTCGTCTCCACCGATATCTCTCCAGGCTTAAAGAGTGTCTCGATAAGTCCTATCGTCTCAAAGAGCTCATCCATCAGTACCGTTGGAGTACCCCCACCGACATATACGGATGAAAAACGAAAACCCATGTCTGCATAAATCATAAGCTCCTTCCTTAAGGCCTTAAAATATGCCCTCACCGCATCCTCCTCAAAGGGATACCGGTGGAACGAGCAGTAAGGACAGAGCTGAACACAGAACGGGATGTGCATATACAGGTGAATCGGTCTACAAGGCGCAACAAGAGGAAACACTGGTGAACTATCATCAAAGGTAAAGCAAGCCTTTGAGCTCATGCGGACAAACCATGCAATGAAGTTGTCTATGGACACGCTTCTTACCTGAAATACCTGATAAGGTATAATACCAGGCTTATTGCGATGCTTATGAGTATGGATGTCGTGACAGGAAAATAGAAATTAAATCCCGGTCTGGTGATCCGGATATCGCCGGGCAGCCTTCCCAGCCATGACAAGCTGCCTCCCATGCTGAAAAAGATGCCGAGCAGGACCAGGATAATGCCTGCAAAGATTAACGGGTTAGCGAATTGTCTCATGACAAGAACCTATATACCACAAAGCAGGTACTCGGCAAGATAGGGCGATGCGATCACCTTGCTCCAAGGTCCTTTTCATGGTAATGCTTCATCAGGTAAATGTCAGTTGAATTCGAGGTGGATGATCATGGTGATTTACAGCGCTTATCAATCTCATGCGCTTGTGCCCATTACCGAATTCTTAATCACCTGCATTCACATAGGGCTCACCCGCCTCGGCAGTACTGATCGAGGGACAAAAGGGATATGATCCCGGTAAGGGATACCACTGTCCCGAGAGGTTTTGCACCTGCTACCGCCTGCCTTATAATCTTGAATCTTGCTATGTTCATCGAGGAGCTCAGGTTTGGCGGGCAAATATTCCATATGTTTAGTGCAAGCCCTGCCGACATCACAGGATTCCTCATACAAGGTTCTCCGGGTTTCTTGAAGATCCACCTCTCCATCCTGGCATCGGGGTTCATTCACACGGGCTATATCCACCTTATCGGGAATCTCATATTCCTTTCCGTCTTCGGTCCACCCGTGGAAAAGAACATCGGAATAGTACAGTTCATGATCTTCTACCACGCAGCGCTCATTGCTGCTTTCTATGCACATACCATAGTCCATCCCCAATCATCTGTCCCCGTTGTAGGCGCATCAGGGGCCATTGCCGCCGTCATGGGGGCCTATCTCATTCTGAACCCGAAAGGCCGAATCCTTACCATAATCCCATTAATCCTTCTGCTTGAGATCATCGAGGTCCCTTCCATCTTCTTCATCCTCATCTGGTTCATCCTCCAAGGCGCACATGGATACTTAAGCCTGCACTCTCAAAGCACCGTGGCCTGGTTCTCCCATATCGGCGGATTTCTCATGGGTCTTACGACGGGGATTCATTATCGGATTTCAAGATGATCTGCAGGATGGGAATCCTCATTACGACATGGTAACCGGTTAAGCCCTTTTTCATGTCTTTCTCAAGTGCTGTTACCAATTTGATATTTCCCTAAAGATTCACTTTCGTTGACCCGATAGATAGGCTATGCATAGGGAAGAATTGATTTTTAATGCGATTCCATTACTAATAGGATATAATACTGACAATGACAGTTACGCGCTCCTTAACGTATGGCCTGATTTTGGTTATCGCGCTACTGCTCGTGTTCACTCTACCTGGGGAAAAAGGGATCATCCGAGGCTATCAACTCCATCGCGAGCTTATCACTCTGAAAAGCCGCAATGCCCAACTCGAGCTGGAAAATGCTGCACTCACACAGGAAGCAACCATGCTGAAAGACAATATGGCATACATAGAGAATGTAATTGTGAAAGAGCTGAACCTGGTAAGACCCGGAGATACCATCGTGGTATTCAAAAAGAAAAAGTCTTGATCGCGGGGTGGTACAATGTTTTTTGAGAAAAATCTGCTTGGCTTGGATATCGGTTCACAATCAATTAAAATGGTGGATATAGCCAAGACACGGAGCGGCTACCAACTGAAGTCATTAGGTCTTGGCCTGATCCCCGCCGAATGCATCGTGGACAAGGATATCATGGACTCTGAGACGGTAGTGGATACAATCAAGAATCTTAGGGAGAACTTGAAGGTTCGAGTCCGCGGTTCCGCTACTGCGATATCCGGCCATTCCGTGATCGTGAAGAAGGCCGAGCTCCCTCTCATGAGTGAAGGCGAGCTCAGACAGACGTTACTTCTCGAGGCTGAACAGTACATACCCTTTGACATCAATGATGTGTATCTGGATTCTTTCATCCTCGGTGAGAGCCTGGAGCGCACAGATATGATGGATGTGCTCTTTGTTGCAGCGAAGAAAGAGCTCGTTGACGATTACACTTCAGCAGTCAGAAATGCAGGTCTAAAGCCCATGCTCATGGATATCGATGTATTCTCGCTTGAAACGATGTATGAAATAAACTATCCGGATGCAGCCGAAAGCATCGTGGCACTCGTGGACGCCGGGGCATCGATGATCAACATCAATGTACTCAAAGACGGTATGTCAATCTTTGCCCGCGATATCTCAATGGGTGGCAGGCAGCTCACAGAAAGGATCCAACGCGAATTCAGCGTGAGCTACGAACGGGCCGAGAACATTAAGACCGGCGCAAATATCGAAGGCATAGACCTGGAGAAGATCAACTACATCTTCAAAATGGCGGCGGAAACCTATGTGCAGGAGATCAGGCGGACACTGGACTTTTTCCTGTCTACCATGGTTAACGAGAATATAGAAAAGATATACATGAGCGGCGGATCCAGCAGGATACCCGGGATCATCAAGCTTCTTGAGAAACAGATGGAGATCCCCGTAGAACTGGTCAACCCGTTCAATAATATCAAATGGGACGATAGAGTGTTTGACCCGGAATATATGGCCTATATTGCACCACAGATGGCTGTGGCCGTGGGCCTTGCATTAAGGAGGGCCGACTATAAATGGTAAAGATAAATCTATTACCCATCCGGCTTGAACTAAGGAAGAAGGCCTTGGTGGAGCATGTGGTGCTTCTCGCGCTCTGCATCTTTCTCCTGCTCATCTTTGAATGGTTCGTCCAGGCCACAATAACCGCACAAAGGGAGTCCCTGGTAAGAGAGGTTGCAGCTACAAAATTGGAGATCAAGAAGCTCACTGCCGAGGCCGGCGAGATCGAGAACTTCAAACAACAGAAACAGGAATTGGAGAAAAAACTTGATGTGATCCAGGACCTCAACGCCAAGAAGACCGGCCCTGTGGAGATCTTGGACGAACTGAGCATGATCATCCCTGATAAGGCATGGATTACCTCTCTGAGCAACAAAGGTGACAGTATGGTGCTCGAAGGCCAGGCCCTGGACAATACTACCATTGCCACGTTCATGAAACAGCTACAGAGCTCGAAGCATTTCGATAACGTAACCTTAGTGCTCTCCCAGCAAGAGGGGGGCAGGCAGAAATTTTCCATCACGTGCAAGATCAAGTTGTCGGCCTGAGGTGGAGTATGAACGCAATTGATATACTATTACGGCAGAAGCCGCTCATTAAGGTGCTTATCCTCGTGGTTATCCTTGGCGCCATCATCGGCATCTACTGGCAGGTATTCTACAAGCCTGTACTCACCGATATCAGGACCATTGAGCCGGAGTTGAACCAACTCAAGTCCCAGCTTGCCGCCAAAAAGGTAATCGTAAAGGAAAAAGCCAGGTACCTTGCAGAACTTGAGCAAACCAGGGCTAAGCTATACATAGCCTTGAAACAACTCCCCGACAAGAGTGAGATCCCGACACTCCTTGAAAACGTCTCCTCCCTGGGCACTGCTGCAGGGCTTCAATTTAAGCTCTTCAAGCCCATGCCCGAGGTCGCCAAGAACTTTTATGCAGAGATCCCTGTAGATATCCAGGTGGAGGGGAAGTATCGGGACATCGTCACATTCTTCGACAATGTCTCCAAGATGCCCCGGATCGTCAACATCCTGGACATCACCATGGGCTCACCCAAGAAGAACTCCACAGGCGACGGTACAATGGTTTCCACATCTTGCAGTGCAGTCACCTATAAATTTATAGAAGGGGCGAAGACAACACCCTCAGAATCCGGCTCAACAGAGGGAGGGAAGAAATGAAAAAGATCACCTATTCTCTCCTCATCGTAGGTTTATCAGGTTTATTGTTTGCCTGTACCGGCGGCCAGCAGTCCCCCACCGTGGCAACGAGCCAGACACCGCATGCGACGATCAAGAAAAAGGCGGAAATGGTTAAGCCGGTGCTTGTCCAGGAAGAAGAGAAGAAGCCGGAATATCAAGTAACAGGTGTGCGAGATCCCTTCCAACCCTTCCAGGGCATCAACCCGGGTGAAGCGGGGCCAGGCGGCAGCATGGGCCCGGATACACTCCAGAGGCTTTCCATTTCGCAACTTTACCTCGTCGGTGTCATCCTCACCAAACAAAACCGGGCCCTTATTCAAGATTCGTCAGGCATGGGGTATATCATCACCGAAGGTACTCTTATCGGCGAGAATAGTGGTATAGTCACAAAAATCGCGAAAGACGGGATTACCATCAAACAACACTTCAAAGACTACATGGGTCGTGTGACCACCCGAGAAGTTGTATTGGCTCTCAAGAAGGAAGAGGGGGTAAAGTAGCATGAAGAAACATACCATCCTAGTATGCATAATTGGCTTGCTTGCATGGCCGTTTTCCGCATCCGGATTGACCATCATGAGTGTGGATTTCATGAATGTGGAAAATAAGTCACGCCTCCAGATCGGCCTTGATGGACAGGCAACTTATGACGTGAACCGGGAAGGCAACAGCGTGGTACTAAGGATCAACAAGGCTAAAATTCCGAACCACCTTGCACGGCCATATATTACTTCCGAGTTTGCAACTGCCATTCAGGAAATCCTTCCACGGCAGGACAAAGGGGATGTGGTCTTTGATATTGCCATGAAGCAGATGACCCCCTACTTTGTGTCCCAAGACAACAAGCTTCTCATTATGGACTTCGATATCCCCGATGAGGTCAAAAACAAGGTCCAACCGGTAAAGGCCGTCGCTCTCGATACGGTTACGGCGGCTGTTCAAACTTCAGGATACTCTGAACCCTCCAAACAGCCCTATGTGAAAGGTCTTTCCCCGGAACCCGCCTTCCAGAGCAACATCATCAACACGGATACCTCCCCCAAATACAAAGGAGAAAAGATCACCCTGGATTTCCAGAACGCCGACATTCACAATATCTTAAGGATCATCGCTGACGTGAGCGGGCTCAATATTGTGACCTCGGACGAAGTCAAGGGAACCATCACCATCAGGCTTAAGGACATCCCGTGGGACCAGGCCCTGGATGTGGTATTAGAAAGTAAGGACCTTGATAAAATGGCCATGGGCAATGTAGTGCGCATTGCACCGGCGGATAAGATCAAGCAAGCCCAGGAGCGCCAACTCGCCTCAAAAAAGACCCTGGAGCAGTTGGAGCCCCTGGTCACCTCGGTTATCCCCGTCAACTTCGCTAAGGCATCAGAGATCACTTCTACTCTCAAAGGAAAGGAAGTTGGGCTGCTTTCGGATCGCGGCAACATCACTGCGGATAACAGGACCAATGTGCTCATTGTCAAAGACATCCCTAAAAGCGTGGATGATATCAGCGCCATGGTGAAGAGGCTGGACAAACCCACCCCGCAGGTCCTCATCTCAGCCAGGATAGTGCAGGCAGACAACAATTTCTCCAAGGGTCTTGGTATCCAGTGGGGAGGTTCTTTCAGGAATCAGTCCAACTCACATCTCTATGGCCTCTCAGGGGTGAATACTGCGGCTGCGACAACTGCAGCAAGTCCTTTCAGTACAACCGTAACCGCAGGGGGTCCAGCGCAATGGAGCACGACGTCTATACCATCCCCATCTTTGGCAGTGAATTTCCCAACCAACCAGGCTGCGGGGTTCGGCATTACCTTGGGCAGGCTCGGCAGTACAGCCGCTGAGCTTGACCTGAGTCTTGACATCGGAGAGACCACCGGTAGCATCAATGTGCTCTCCAGGCCAAAGGTTGTCACCACGGACAACAAGAAGGCGACTATCAAACAGGGTCAAAAATATCCGTACATCGTCCGTAACCAGGAAGGCCAGCTCTCTACTGATCTGAAGGACATCGACCTCCAGCTCGATGTAACTCCGAGGATCGCCTTTGACGGGAGCGTGAACATGGAGATCAGTGTAAAGCGCGATGCACTCGGATCCGTCAAGAACAGCCTGGGAGACCCCTCTATAGATAACCGCGAGGCAACGACTGAAGTGCTGGTGAAGAACGGTGAAACGACCGTCATCGGCGGTATTATTGAGGAATCGGAAACGGATAACATTCAAAAGGTCCCAGGGCTGGGTGATCTGCCTGTAATAAGGTATCTCTTCAGTAGCACAGAGATAACAAAGAGCAAGACAGAACTCCTGATCTTCATAACACCTCAGATCATCGAGCCTGTTACCTTGCAGTGATCGCCTGAAAGACAATATCCTTAAAGATTAGACCGCAAGCTTATGTCCCTGCATACATTGTGCAGGGACATTTTCTATTCATATGGGAATAATACGTAATTGACATACACCTCTGAGAGTTACTATATGATTCCTAACTACTAGGAGGTTGAATATACATGGCACGAATGACACGTAAGGATCTGCTCAATACGCCGGATGAATTCGTAACCACGACAAATAGCGTACTTGTATGGATAAAGGAGCATCCGCAGCAATTCATCATTAGTGCAGTTGTCCTCGTGGGAATCCTGGCTGGAGGATACGGGTTCTACTACTGGAAGACAACGAGGGAGCTTGATGGAATGAATGCATACTTGAAGGCTGCCGACAACTCCCAGATGACACTCCAGGTTGCCCAGGACTACTCCGATACAAAGGCGGGCAAGCTCGCGAAATTGCGACTTGCGCGCATGTCATTTAATCAGGGAAATCAAAAGATGGCTCAGTCTTATGCAGATGAGTTCATCAACAAATGGGGGAGTAAGGATACGTTCTATTGGCAGGCTGTCCTCATCTTGGCCGACACATATATACAGCAGAAGGAGCAGGCCAAGGCCTTACCGCTGCTGGATACGTGCATAGAGAATGCATCTAAAGACCTGAAAGATCAGGCCCTGATTCTCAAGGCCGGCGCCCTTATCACTCTGGGGAAAGAAGATGAGGCGAGAAAGAGCTTGGGCTCCGTCTCTGATAATTATCGGGATATAGCAAATATTTTACTAGCCTCCTTAGGCCCCTCGCCGGCAGCGAAGCTAAACGCAAAACAGTGAGCTCTGCATGAACTCAAACACCAGCCTGATTAAAACAGTAGCCCTATGGGTGGTCATCGCACTCATCGGGGTGATGCTCTTCCACCTCTTTAATCAACCAGCTAAACAGACTTCGACATTAGCCTACAGCGACTTTCTTAAGGTTTTGGATAAAGGCGAGATAAAGGAAGTCACCATTCAAGGCAGCGAGATCAAAGGCGTGCTGGCAAACGGAAAGATCTTTGACACCTACACGCCGGATGATCCAAAGCTCGTTGAGAGGCTTACAGCAAAGAACATCTCTATTACCGCAAAACCAAAGGATGAATCCCCCTGGTACCTCTCCGCCTTAATCTCATGGATCCCCATGCTGTTGCTCATTGGTGTATGGGTCCTCTTCATGAGGCAGATGCAAACCGGCGGAACCAAGGCCATGAGCTTCGGTAGGAGCAAGGCCAGGCTCATGACCCAGGACAAAATGAAGGTCACCTTTGCCGATGTGGCCGGTGTGGATGAGGCAAAGGAGGAGCTGGAGGAGATCATCGAATTCCTCAAGGAGCCCAAACGGTTCACATCACTTGGCGGGCGGATACCCAAAGGCGTACTGCTCCTGGGCCCCCCGGGTACAGGCAAAACCCTGCTGGCAAAGGCAGTGGCGGGTGAAGCGGGGGTTCCTTTCTTCAGCATGTCGGGCTCCGACTTTGTGGAGATGTTCGTGGGTGTAGGCGCGTCGCGTGTGCGTGACCTTTTTGCTCAGGGCAAGCAGCATGCCCCATGCATCATCTTCATCGATGAGATCGATGCCGTCGGCAGGCACAGAGGGGCCGGCCTCGGCGGCGGCCATGATGAACGAGAGCAGACCTTGAACCAGCTCCTCGTGGAGATGGACGGGTTTGAATCCAATGAAGGAGTTATCCTCATGGCGGCCACCAATCGTCCGGACGTTCTTGATCCTGCCCTGCTCCGCCCTGGAAGATTCGATCGCCAGGTGGTTGTTGCAAGCCCCGACGTCAAAGGCAGAGAGGGTATCCTCAAGGTACACACTCGCAATATCCCTATGGCTGATGATGTCAATCTGGCAATACTTGCCAAGGCCACACCCGGTTTTTCAGGGGCTGATCTATCTAATCTCGTAAATGAGTCTGCCCTCCTTGCTGCCCGCAAAAATCGGACAAAGGTGATGATGGAAGACATGGAGATGGCCAAGGACAAGGTCCTCATGGGCGTGGAGCGTAAGAGCATGGTGATCTCCGAAGAGGAGAAGAAGACCACCGCATACCACGAAGCAGGCCATGCCCTTGTAGCAAAGAAACTACCGAATGCAGACCCGGTATACAAGGTAAGCATCATCCCCAGAGGACGCGCCATGGGCATAACCCAGCAGCTCCCGATCGATGACAGGCATACCTACAGCAAGGACTTCCTGCTGGCAACCATTTCCGTTCTCATGGGTGGGAGGGTTGCTGAAGAGCTGGTCTTAGGCTGCTTGACTACCGGTGCTGGAAACGATATCGAACGGGCCACCGATATGGCCAGGCACATGGTCACCGAATGGGGCATGAGCACCTTGGGTCCTTTGAGCTTCGGTAAAGTTGAGCAGGAGATTTTCCTTGGCAGGGAGATCTCCAAGAGGGTCGACTATAGCGAGCTGACAGCCCAGAAGATCGACGAAGAGGTGAAGGCCATCATCATGGACTGCTACACCAAGACCCGCTCGATTGTTGAAGGTAATCTGGACTTCCTTCACAAGATCGCACAGACCCTGCTGGAAAAAGAGGTCATCGATGGCGCAGAGATCGACAAGATCGTCCAGGAAGGGGCTGCTGCAAGCTAGGCTGCTCTCTAACGCGGACAAAGACAACCTGCTCGCCTGTGGAGTCGATCCGGCTTCGTTGCCCTACCTGGTTCCCAAACTCCATCACGTAAACCTCCTGCTCAGGGGAGTTAGACTCTACGCAGCCAACATACTTAAGCAGAGTATGCTCTCCATCGGCGGGGATGTAGCGGTCCACAGGCATGTGATCTCAGGAAAGGTGGAGACCTCGGACTGTGTTATCATGGGTGACCTGCGGCATTTCAGGCTCCTTATGGACAAGCTCAAACTTCAGCCGGGCCTGGAGCCACTGGCTGAAAGCATCCGCGAACAGGTGTTGACTGAAAATGGCCCCCTCACGCTCAATCTCTGCGGCAAAAACCTGGAGTGGAAAGAATTGCCGGTAATCATGGGGATCCTGAACGTGACACCTGATTCCTTTTCCGACGGCGGGAAGTTCCTAGAACCTGGACCAGCCTTAGAACATGCTTTGGTGATGGTTAAGCAGGGCGCTGAGATCATCGATGTGGGGGGTGAATCGTCACGGCCCGGATCTCAGAACGTAGATGCGCACGAGGAAGCCTCAAGGATAGTACCCATAATCAAACAACTGGCCTCTGTTCTAGAGATCCCTATCAGTATCGATACAACCAAGGCAACTGTTGCCAAAGCCGCACTTCATGCCGGGGCATCCATTATCAATGATATAACGGCCCTCAGGGACGATCCGGATATGGTGACACTCGCACGCCACAGCGGCTGCGGGGTCATCCTCATGCACATGCGGGGCACGCCCAAGACCATGCAGGACAATACCCATTATGAAGATATAATAAGCGAAATTTATATGTTCTTAGACGAGAGGATTGAGGCCTGCCTGAATGCAGGCATATCCCCTGAGTCTATCATCGTCGACCCTGGGTTGGGTTTCGGCAAGGACCTTCAGGGAAACCTCTCCATCATGCGCCATATTGCCGAGTTTAAGTCGCTTCACATGCCCTTGTTGACAGGGCACTCAAGAAAAACATTCATCGGCAAGATACTCGATTGCGGCATTGATCAGCGTGAAGAAGGCACGGATGCTTTGACCTCCTGGGCCGCCTTGAATGGAGTGGACCTGGTGCGCGTCCATGATTGCCTCCATGCCCACAGGGTTCGTTCGGTTATACGGTCAATAATGGGGACTTAAGTGATCATCGGAATCGGCATTGACATCGTTGATATAGCCCGTATCAATACCCTCCTTCAAAGGCATGGCATACGCTTTTTAAAGAGGATCTTCTCTCCCGAAGAGATTGATTATTGTATGAAAAGGCATGACTCGGCATCATGTATTGCCGGCAGGTTTGCCGTAAAAGAGGCAGCCTTCAAGGCGCTCTCTGCAAGGAGATCTTCGGGGATCTCTTTTCAAGATATCTCTGTGGACATTGCACATGGAGCACCCCGGCTTCGTCTCACCGGCAAGGCACATGAGCTCTCGCGCCTCAAAGGCGCTGGACAATACCATGTGAGCATATCTCATGATAAAGGTTGTGCTGTTGCAGTTGTGATCTTGGAGAATGCATGAGGCGTGAATTCAGTTCCCATTCTCCGGAAGAGACGACTAAACTCGGGGCTCAGATAGGATCTCTGCTTTCAGGCGGTGAGATCATCCTGCTTAATGGTGAGTTAGGTGCAGGCAAGACCCTTTTCACCAAGGGTATTGTCGAAGGTATGGAGCCTGATACTTCGGCAATCGTGGTCAGCCCCAGCTTCACCCTGGTAAACCTGTACAACGCGAGGCTTGACATAATCCATGTAGATCTCTATAGGCTAGACTCTGAAGAAATAGGAAATCTTGGGCTTGAAGATTTCATGGACACGGATCATGTCATTATTGTCGAATGGGCGCAGCGCGCATGCGGCTTTTTCAGGGGGACAACCGTGGAAATCACCATCGATCATGCAGGTGAGCAAAAAAGGAGGATCGACATCTCCACAGAACTCCCCTGGATTAAAGACCTTGATGGATAATCCGACCTATTTCATCATATACAACTGCCCGTATCTCAATAACAATCATATATTATTTGTCTCTATTGGTAAGAGGTGAATCCGAATGGGAATAATTATTCAGAAGTATGGCGGGACCTCCGTCGGCACTCTGGAAAAGATAAAATTCGTGGCAGACAAGGTTGCAAAGAGGTATCGCGAAGGCAACGACATAGCAGTGGTGGTTTCCGCCATGTCTGGAGAGACGGACAAGCTCATCAGGCTCGCCAAGGAGCTCTCACCCTCCCCTGATCCGCGGGAAATGGATGTCATCGTCTCCACGGGCGAGCAGGTGAGCATTGGCCTCCTTGCGATGGCACTCAAGGATTTAGGTGTGCCTGCACGATCGCTTCTCGGATTCCAGCTCGGTATCAAGACCGACAACGACTTTATGAAGGCGCGTATCCTCGACATAGATGTGCAGGCCCTGAAAAAGGCCTTCGAGGCAAAAGAGGTGGCGGTAGTGGCAGGGTTCCAGGGAGTTACGGACAATCTGGACATCACCACGCTTGGAAGGGGCGGGTCTGATACATCTGCTGTGGCACTTGCCGCAGTGCTTGGAGCCGAGCTTTGCGAGATCTACACCGATGTGGACGGGGTTTACACCTGCGACCCCAACATATGTGACAAGGCGAGACGGCTTGAGAAGATCTCCTATGACGAGATGCTCGAGATGGCGTCGTTGGGCGCCAAGGTCCTTCAGACACGTTCCGTGGAGTTTGCAAAGAAATATAATGTTCCCATACTGGTGAAAAGCTCCTTCACGGATGAAGGAGGAACGCTTACCACCCTGGAGGATGACGAGATGGAAAAAGAGGTCGTATCAGGCATTACCTATGATAAGAACGAGGCCAAGATCACCATACTCGGCGTGCAGGATAAACCCGGCGTTGCAGCAAAGATCTTCTCCCCCCTGGCGGGAAAGAACATTAACGTGGACATGATCATCCAGAATGTCTCTGCAGACGGAAAGCTGGCAGATATGAGCTTTACCGTCACCAAAACAGACTATGACAAGGCTATTGCGATCGTCAAACAATTGGTCAGCGACATCGGGGCCCGTGATGTAGTGGGTGATCCTTCCATCGCCAAACTATCCATCGTAGGTGTGGGCATGAGGTCCCATGCCGGGGTCGCATCAAAGATGTTCCAGGCCCTGTCCGATGTGGGGATCAACATTCAGATGATCTCCACTTCCGAGATCAAAATCTCGTGCGTTATTGACGAGAAATTTATCGAGCTTGGGGTACGCGTACTGCACGAGGCCTTCGAGCTCGACAAGCCGAGGGGTGCTGTTTGAACAAGATTGAGATCTATGATACCACTTTGCGTGACGGGGCCCAGTCCGAAGACATAAGCCTTTCGCTGGATGACAAGTCCTCGATCATCCTGAAACTTGACCAGCTTGGCATAGACTACATTGAAGCCGGATGGCCGGGTGCCAACCCGAAAGATGATCGCCTGTTCGGCAAGATCAAATCGCTCGCAATCACCCATGCTAAAATCATGGCCTTTGGCAGTACCTGCAAACCAGACAAACACCCTGAAAACGACAGGATGATAAAACACCTTATCAATGCCAAACCCCATGGATTGACCATCTTCGGCAAATCGTGGGATACTCACGTCAAGGGTGAAGGGGGGCTCGGGTGCTCTCTTGATGAAAATTTGCGGATGATCCGCGAAACCGTGGCCTATCTCAAAGGCTTCTTCAATATGGTTTTCTTCGATGCAGAGCACTTCTTCGATGGCCTGAAGGCGAACAGGGACTATGCATTATCAACATTAACGGCTGCTGTTTCAGGCGGAGTGGACAGGATTATCCTGTGTGACACCAACGGCGGCACCCTGCCGTCGGAGGTGTTGGGTATCATCGGGTTTCTTAAGGGTGAGATTAATACCCCGCTTGGTATCCATTGCCATAATGATAGTGATCTTGCAGTTGCCAATACCGTCTGCGCCGTACAGGCCGGCATTAATCACATCCATGGTACCATCAACGGTATCGGCGAGAGGTGTGGAAATGCAAACCTGTGCTCCATCATCCCCAATCTCTCCATCAAGCTCGGCTATGAGACCATACCTCTGGACAAAATGAGCATGCTCAGCGACCTATCCCGGTTTTTTGACGACATCGCCAACCTATCCCACAACAAGCATCAGCCCTTTGTGGGAGAATCGGCTTTTGCCCATAAAGGCGGTATCCACGTGAGTTCCGTGATTAATGACCCTGCCACCTATGAGCATATTTCTCCGGAACTTGTGGGAAATCATCGCAAGGTTTTGGTGTCAGATCAGTCAGGAAAGAGCAACATCCTCTACAAGGCTCGCGAGTTTAATATCGATCTTTCCAAGGATGATACGGCTGCCAACGAAATCGTAAAGATCATCAAGGATCTTGAGAATTGCGGCTTTCAGTTCGAAGGTGCCGATGCCTCATTGGAACTCCTTATGAAAAAGTCCATGGGTGAGCACATGCGCTCCTTCAAGCTCAAGGGCTTTCGGGTGAACACGGAGCGCAGGAGCGACGACACCGACCCCATGTCAGAGGCCACCATCATGATTGAGGTGGACGGCAGTATTGAGCATACGGCGGCCCTGGGAAACGGCCCGGTCAATGCGCTGGATAGAGCGCTCAGGAAGGCCCTCCAAAAGTTTTACCCCGGCATTCAGGAAGTCGAACTTTTGGATTATAAAGTACGGGTGATCTCATCCAGACAGGGGACCGAGTCGGTAGTCAGAGTCCTCATCGAGTCAGGCGATAAAAAAGACCACTGGTATACCATGGGCGTATCCAGCAACATCCTTGAAGCCTCTTGGATGGCCCTTGTAGACAGTATGGACTATAAGCTCTACAAGGACTCAAAAAAAGGGGGTGTACCCAAGCAAAAGCGTTAAGCGTTCTCTCTTAATATCCGATAAGTATCATTAGAAAGGAAGCAGCTATGAAGAGAGAGGCCGCCATGTATAGGGATAATCGGAAATTCGAATTCCAGGGTATCAAAAAGTGGTTGAAGCAGGGTGAGTATATTATCTCAACCATCTCTGAGGATGGAACTATCTGGACCTATACAAGCAAGGCCTTGCCCATTTTCGACTTTGGCAACACCAAGATCTTCCAGGCGCAGGAATCGGGTGTGGCGGAAGTCAGCGGGGTTGAAAAGGGGGACGAGTTTTATTTCTCCATCCAGGGGATCAGGGTGTCAAAGATTTATGACTACTGCTATGCCGAAGATATGTAACCCCTGATCTTCCATCTGATCCGATAGATTACCTCTCATCTCAAAATCATGCCTCCAAGGAGTGACACAAGGGTGAGGCACATGATCGTAAGTGTTATCCTCGATCGGGAGCTGTCTTTTCTCACCATAAGCCACTCCACAATAGAGAACCCAAGGATGACTGCAAAGACAATGGCCCAAGAGATGGGTTCAAGATGCGAGGTAAACGCATAAGCCATGTAAACGGCGATCGGAATATAGAGTATCACCCAGATCATATCGTATAAATCTATATCACAACTTCTGTCATACAGAAAACACCATTCAGCGGTGTGGAAGGGTTGGCTGTATAGGCTCATGATGCCTAACAATACAACGGCTTCTATGCAATTGATAAGGCTTTTTTACCCTTGATATTTTCCTGCAACCATGACATAGGGGGTTTCGAACTGAGCCAGTAGCTCAGTTGGTAGAGCATCGGACTTTTAATCCGGTGGTCGAGGGTTCGAGTCCCTCCTGGCTCATATGTATGTCCCCATCGTCTAGCCTGGCCCAGGACACCGGCCTTTCACGCCGGCGACAGGGGTTCAAATCCCCTTGGGGACGCCAAGGTTTACGGGGGGTTAGCACCCTCAATGTTGACCCCCTTGTTGACCCTTTTTCTACACTGCAATTCATCTACAGTTCCAACCATACCCCCAAGCAGCATGAAGAAGGTTTATTGTAATAGATAGTATCTTACCCACAGATCGGCACCAAACCTAGATCTACACTCAAGGGCATGAGCCATGATGGGTTTATTCCATTTTTCCTGAATTAAATACAATTAAAATGCCCCTAATCCGGCAACCATATGATGGCATGAAGACTTGTTCTATGTATGTTTTGTGATGGGTTTGGCATTTTTTTCTATATAGGAAACACTGCAAGAGATGGGGGATATCTGCACACTGAATGTAAATATGTTGAGGTAAGATCTATGCTGAGCAGCGGCTTGTTATAAATCTAGTCAGCGAACACATTTTTATGGTACGCTATGAAATCTGTTAGTTCAGATGATTGCCCTTGGGGGAATACTTTCAAAATCAAAACGAAGCACCGCGCAAGATAGAAGTTGGCTACTCGTAACCATACCCACACAATACCTCTGTGCCTCGTATTGTCTGCGTAAAGTTCATTGATTCCTCCCATCCAGAGTGCTGGGGGTATGGAATGAACATATGTCGATAAATCTGCTATCACCCCCATCACAACATCTGCCTGCGCCCCGCTCGCTTTTCGTACGCGTTGATCCCGAGTCGTGTAGAAAATTGATTCTCCGCTTTTTATTCGATCCATGGACTTCTTGTACAAATTCGAACTCTTGATTCTGCGCCAATAATGAGATGCAGCGCGCCCATGGAATTCCTGGGCGTCTTCAGGCTTGATTTTAGATTGCACCTTCTTGATTTGAGACGACAAATATAGTTTCAGTATATCTTGGTGGAGATTAAATTCCTCCGGGGACGTCACGTTTATTAGCATATCCAACGCATCATGCGTGTCGATGATATTCCGAATGATTGATGCGATTGACCGTTGATCGAGCGGTTCTTGGCCTGGTTTGTTAAAGGGAAGTAGCTTGGACAGCGAAATCGCGGAAGTTTGAAGGGTCGTCCCTAGAACTATCGTCGGCCAATCGGAGAACTCTTTATTTTTATATGACTTGTGCAATCCCATTATAATTGGCTCAAACGCAACGATGCCGTTAATCAAAATTTGCCGCTGTGATAAATAATGATCGGACAACTACCTATCTCCACATAAGGGTTATACAATCACTATACCGACTCAGGGCGGTATATCAGAATTTATCGGCCTATGGTGCTTGCCCCCTCCTTGACAAAACTCACAAACACATCCAAAGCCTCGGAAAGTGCCTCCATGAGCGCACTGGAGTTGGTCGGCCAATCGGACAACTTGAATCTGAAGCACTGTGAAATATTCGAATGAAATGTGCTTGTTACATGTGTCCATTTCATGAGTTTTACCTGACCTCGTCCCAGACCCCAATTTTGGTCGTGTATGTTTACTGTTCCTCCTGACTGTCCAATATGATCTTTACGGGTGAGGTACCCTTTAAACGCCGATGAATTTGGAGGCCGGGTTCCTGCTGTTTGTAGATAATATGGGATAAGCGCTAACTGTAAATCTCTGACGGGAAGAGGCGTTGCTGGAGGAATGCTGCCAATTTGGACAGTGAAATTAATCTTCAACTCCTTACATAAAATCAAATGAAGCAGGTGCTTCACACCAGAAGAATTGCTTCTGTCCTCGATTGACAATTCCAAGCCGCCCACAGCGATATATCCTGAATTGGGGGCAGTGGGGACTCTGAAGTCTTGTATATTAGTGATTGTCAAATCGCTGACCTCCGACTTTATAATACCAACGCCGATGTAAGAAGCCGTTTTTGTAAGTTCACTCCTCAACCAATTGAGAATGCTCTTCACGACGAGCTGTAACTTATGTTCCTCTGTAGCGCGCGCCGCTGCATTCTCTTCTTTGATGTGATGAGTGTCCAGTGCCCGCTTCTGCATTTGTTCGATGCTCACAAGAGTCACTGGATTGAGTGGTAGCAAGCGAGCGTTCTGCTCCCATTTATCGATTTTCTCTAATTCTTGAATCACTTCCTCCATGCTCTGCAAGCGTAATTGTAGTGAACAGATCATCCTCACTAGTAATAGTTGGATTAAATGGTGCCGCTCACCTTTCTCAAACACTTGACTGAATGGTCTTTCGAGTATCTGCTCGCGAGGGATAATCGTACCACCAGTCAGTGCATAATAGATGACTTTGCCCAGTGAATAGATATCGGCGGCTGGTGTCGCTTCCAATACACTACCATCCTCAAGCTCAGGAGCGATGAAAGCCCTAGGGCCTACTATCTCTCCCTCTTCAGTAATTCTCTCATAATTCCGCAGCAGGCAGATGCCAAAATCGGTAAGCCATACTTCGTGTCCGTTTCCACTGAATAAGATATTCCCAGGTTTGACATCGCGGTGAATAATTTCCTTTGAATGCGCAGTTGCCAATGCCGATGCAATTTGTTTGGCGATCTGAAGTGTGCTATCAATGGAATCTTTGTACAAAGCAACACGCCCCTTAGAAGCAAGATCACCACCTTCCGCAAGAGGCATCACGAGATACTGCTTATCTGCGTTTCCTTCCGCCGCATCTAACGCCGAGTGATCAATAATACTGATGATATTGGAGTGCTTAAGAAGTTTGATAGCTTCAATCTCACGCACAAACCTTTGTTGTCGATTTGGGTTGAGAATCCGCTTGAGTGCATATTCACCTTGGTATTCTTCCTTGGTGTCAATGACGCGAAATACTACGCTCTGACCACCTCTCCCGAGATTATCTACGATCTTCCATCTATTGCCATATATCTTTGCCATACTTATTCAATAATATAGCACATAACCTCAATAAATTCACTTCATAGATCCTTCGGTGTGCCGGATTCTTCTCCGCTTCCTCTTTGCATGATGGATACAAAGCAATCCACCAGCTTTGGATCAAGGACATTGCCCTTCATGGAAAGAAGCATCTCTAATGCCCTCTCTCGCATATACGCCATCCGGTATGGTCTTTCCGTAGTAAGTGCATCATAGATATCGGCCACACTGACGATTCGTGCATCGAGCGGGATTTCTTCACCCCTGAGACCTGATGGATAGCCTTTCCCATCATAACGCTCATGGTGGGAAAGGATGATATCCACAATTGTCCCGGTCAGGTGTCCCTTCCGGGCCACATCTGCGCCCCATAGGGGATGGTTTCTGATAACGTGGATCTCGGTCTCATCTAACGGCCCCTCATAATTGAGAATATTCTCAGAAACCCCGATCTTGCCACAGTCATGCAGCCAACTTCCATAACGTATGGAGCTCAACGCCTCTTCGGACAAACCTAGATGTGCGGCGATCATGAGTGCATAGCCTGCAACACGTTCGGAATGTCCCCTGGTGTAGGGGTCTTTGAGTTCAAGGGCATGGACCAGGGATCGCATAGTATTCTCATCGCCCTGCAGGATGGACTTGATGAGCCGATAACGCTCTAGCGCATCTTCCACAAGACCGACGAGTTGGGTGTTTTCCCATGGCTTGACAATGAACCGGAAGACCTCTACCCGGTTGATGGCATCCAGCGCAGTCTCAAGATCTGCAAACCCCGTCATCAGAATCTTCACTGTATCAGGGGAGATGGCCTTGACCTTGGAGAGGAGATCGATACCCTTCATGCCGGGCATATGGTTATCAGAGACGAGTACGGCAATCTCATGTTTTTTTACTAAATCAAGGGCCTCATCGGCACTTTGGGCAGTGAGGATGGTAATATCGCGTTCAGCGAAGATCTGCTGGGCTATATCAAGGATATATTCTTCGTCATCGACGAACAGGATCTCTTCAGCCATCTCTTATCCATCATCGTCCTTCCGGCATAAAAAGATTAATAACTAAAATAAATATGGATAGGTATCTTTTATACCTTTGGTAAAACATCCTGTATTACATCATAAAGATCATGGACGATATGGAGGTACTCTTTCACAAAATCAAGGTTTTATCAAGCTGGAGCATGGTCCACTTTTCTAAAAACCAACCCTGCACCGCCGCTAGTCAATAACGGCATGTTACCATCTTATTTACGAAAACACCCTTGGATCTGTTCGACTCTTTGTGATAGGAATATCCCATGAGTTCTATCGGCGATGTGGTTATAATACATATTGATAATAAACCTTCGGTATATGCAAGGATTGAAGTGATTGAGCCTGATATCAAACCCAAGTGGTATCAGGTGAGGTTCCTCTTCTTAAGTTTTCCACCGCAGGATATGACATGGATTCTCAAGAGGGAATACCTTGAGGGTTCATCGTTTACCATGAAAGATATCCCCATACAGATCGTAGCGCTTGAAAAACCGGGACAACAAAAACAACAACCCCCCCAAAAAACCATCATACATAATGCTGAAGTGATATCCATCAATCAGGTCCGGGCGAAAAAAGACAAGAGGGGCTCTTGAAGATACGTCATGGGACTCATTTTAGGAATTTAATCATCTGATCCGACCCTTCTTAAGGGATAAAATACTGGCCGCAACAAGATCAAAGCGTATATATCTTACAACAGGGCTTTCCAACAGAACTTAATACCGGGGTCCTTCGGAATTGCTGACCAGAATCTTATATGAAATGTATACACAAGAAATGCTGGCGAACCATACGGTTACACCATTGGGTGCTGGTTTTGTTTGGTTAAAGTCAGACTCCCCAAGTGCCGATAGTCAATAGGAAGGAGAGATATGGCAAATGAGCGTATAGGCGAGCAATTAGTGAAAAATGCTCTTATTACACCCGAACAACTCCTCGAGGCTCAGAAGGCACAGAAAGTCTCTGGTGTCCGCCTAGGCTCTCAGCTTGTCAAACTTGGACACCTCAGCGAGGAACAACTCGTAGACTTCCTGGGCAAACAATACCGGCTGCCCGCAGTCATACTCAAAAACCTGAATCCTGACCCTGAGATAGTAAAGCTCATCCCTATCAATGTCGTCCAGAAATACCACGCCATCCCTTTTGATCGAAACGGGGCCACCCTGAAGGTGGCAATGACCGACCCTACGAATATATTTGCTGTTGATGATCTCAAGTTTTTAACCGGGTACTCCATTGAGGTGTTTGTTACTTCGGAGGATTCGCTGAAATGGGCCATAGACCATTTCTATGACCAGAGCGCATCCCTGGATGATGCCTTAAGCACCATGGAAGAATTCGGGGGCTCGGTAGAGGTTACAGCCGATATTGACGACCTCGCTGTTGGAGATTTGGAAAAGGAAGCGGACCAGGCGCCCGTCATTAAGCTTGTTAACCTGACCCTTGTTGATGCCATCAAAAAGGGCGCAAGCGACATCCATGTAGAGCCCTATGAGAAATTCATGAGGATCAGATTCAGACTTGACGGCATGCTCTATGAAGCCATGAAACCACCGATCCGCATGAAGAATGCCCTGGTCTCGAGACTGAAGATCATGGCAAAGCTTGACATCGCAGAGAGGAGGCTGCCTCAGGACGGCAGAATCAAACTCAAGATCCAGGGCGGCAAGGAGGTTGAATTCCGCGTATCGGTACTACCCACCCTGTTCGGCGAAAAGGTGGTCTTGAGAATCCTTGATAAATCGAACCTCCAGCTCGACATGACCAAGCTCGGCTTTGAAGAACAAGCCCTCACACGCTTCAAAGAAGCTATCTATAAGCCATGGGGCATGGTTCTCGTCACCGGGCCCACGGGTTCCGGAAAAACGACGACTCTGTATTCCGCACTGTCCGAGCTTAATAAGATGGATAGCAACATATCCACCGCTGAAGACCCTGTAGAATTTAATCTTCCGGGCGTAAATCAGGTCCAGATGCATGAAGAGATCGGCCTTACTTTTGCAACAGCCCTGAGGTCCTTCCTTAGACAGGACCCTGACATTATACTCGTGGGAGAGATCCGGGATTTCGAGACCGCAGAGATCGGGATCAAGGCTGCATTGACAGGACACCTCGTGCTCTCTACGCTCCACACCAATGATGCACCCTCAACCATAAACAGGCTCCTCAATATGGGTATTGAGCCTTTTTTGGTGGCGTCTTCGGTGAATCTTATCGTGGCCCAGAGGCTCGCACGGAAGGTATGCCCCCAGTGCAAAAAAAGAGATGAAGAGGTATCACAAGAAACACTAATCCAGATGGGCATGAACCCTGAAACTGCGGACAATGTAGAGTGCGTGACAGGGAAGGGCTGCCCTTCATGCGGGAATATGGGGTTCAAGGGAAGGATAGCCCTTTATGAAGTTATGCCGATTAGCGAGGCAATACGGGAGCTTATCCTCATGGGTGCTTCAGCATCCGAGATCAAAAACCAGTCCATCAGCCAGGGCATGAAGACCCTGAGACAGAGCGGCCTCAGTAAGGTCCTTGAAGGTACCACTTCGGTGGCAGAGATCTTAAGAACAACAATGGCCGATTAATTTTGGAGGTATTCATTGGAACATTCTATCTATGACTTGCTCAAGATCATGGTTGAGAAGGGTGCTTCAGACTTGCATATCACTACAGCATCACCTCCCCAGATCCGTGTGAGAGGACAGCTCTATCCCCTGGATGTACCAACGATGGATCCTAAAACTACGCGGGAATTGCTCTACTCTATCCTCACTGAGGCCCAGAAGCATAAATTCGAGGAGGAACAGGAGCTCGACCTCTCCTTCGGCATCAAGGGTGTTGCCCGATTCAGGGCCAATATCTTTATTCAGAGGGGTGCTCTTGCAGGTGTATTCAGGATGATCCCCTATGAGATCCTGTCGCTCGAAACCCTTGGCCTCCCATCGGTTGTCATGAGGGTCACCTCGCTTCCTCGTGGTCTTATCCTGGTGACAGGACCGACGGGATGCGGTAAATCCACCACCTTGGCCGCATTTCTGGACAAAATCAACACAGAACGCCACGACCACATCGTCACCATAGAAGACCCGATAGAATTCGTGCACAAGCATAAAGGCTGTCTGGTTAATCAGAGGGAGATCGGTGCGGACACAAAGAGCTTTGTGACCGCCCTCAAATACATCCTTCGGCAGGACCCGGACGTTGTGTTCATCGGTGAGATGAGAGACCTGGAGACCATACAGGCGGCACTCACTATTTCCGAGACAGGCCACCTTGTGTTTGCTACCTTACATACCAACTCGGCAGTCCAGACCGTCAACCGCGTCGTGGATGCATTCCCGGCGCATCAGCAGTCTCAGGTTCGGGCTCAGATGGCATTTGTACTGGAGGCGGTCATCGCCCAGCAGCTCATTCCCAGGCTGGACGGCAAAGGGAGGGTGCTTGCAGCCGAGGTGATGATAACGACCCCGGCAATACGGAACCTCATCAGGGAAGACAAGATCCACCAGATCTACTCCCAGATGCAGGTAGGACAGACCAAGCACGGCATGCAGACCATGAACCAGTCGCTGCTGAATCTCTACATGCGTAAATTAATAACCTTGGATGATTCGCTCGGAAGGTCCATGGATCCGGAAGAGCTCAGACAGATGATGGCGTCCCCTGCTCAGCACAGGAACGTATCAGGAACAGAGAGGAGATAACCCATGTCAGTATTCGTTTGGGAAGGCAAGCTCGCCAACGGGAGCATTAAAAAGGGTGAGATCGAGGCTTCTGACAAGGCTGCGGCAGCTATGATCCTCAAGCGGCAGAGAATCATCCCAACAAAACTTAAAACCAAGGCAAAAAAAATCTCCCTCTTCGAGAAAGGGATCAAAACCAAGGAGATCGTGATCTTCACCCGGCAGTTCTCCACCATGATCAATGCAGGCTTACCGCTCGTCCAGTGCCTTGACATCTTATCTTCCCAGCAGCCCAACCCCAGCTTCAAAAAGGTCCTTACCCAGATAAAGCAGGACGTTGAGGGGGGAAGCACCTTTGCAGATTCCTTGAGCAAGCACCCGAAGGTCTTTGACAGCCTCTACGTAAACCTTGTTGCAGCAGGTGAGATCGGTGGCGTGCTCGATACGGTCTTGAACCGTCTCGCCGTGTATATGGAAAAGAATGAACAACTCAAAAACAAGATCAAGAGCGCCATGACATACCCCATCATCGTGCTGTGCGTAGCCTTTGGCGTTGTGGCAATCCTCATGATCTTCGTTATCCCCACCTTCAGTGATATGTTCAAACAATTCGGCTCTGCTTTGCCGGCCCCTACACAAATGGTGGTAAACCTGAGCTACTTTTTCAGAAAGTTCTGGTGGGCGATGGCAGGTTTCATCGTATTGCTTATCTTCGGCTTCAAATGGATCAGGACCCAGGAAAAGGGGCGTTTCTACACAGATAAACTAGCATTAAGGCTCCCTATCTTCGGTGATCTCATCAGGAAGGTAGCTGTTGCAAAGTTTACCCGCACCCTGGGCACCATGATCTCCTCGGGAGTCCCTATCATGGACGGGTTGGACATTACTTCCAAGACTGCCGGTAATGTTATTGTTGAAAATGCCATCCGTGCGGTCAGAACGGCTATCAGCGAGGGGAGATCCATGTCGGAACCCCTGGAGCAGACAGGCATCTTCCCCGGCATGGTGGTACAGATGATCGCTGTGGGTGAAGCAACAGGCGCCATGGACCAGATGCTTAGTAAGATCGCCGACTTTTACGATGAAGAGGTGGATACGGCGGTGGAGGCTTTGACCTCGGCCTTGGAGCCCATGCTTATGGTATTTCTGGGCGGGGTCATCGGCTTTGTAGTCGTGGCGATGTACCTGCCAATCTTCAAGATGGCACAAAACGTATAAAACTTGACCATACACACCTAAGGCTTATCTAAGGCCGGAGGGGACAGAAGCCCTCCGGCCTTTTCTCATGAAATGTCAGTGACCTATGACATATTCTGTTGTATAACGAAGAAACATGCAGTGATTACCTATAGTATAGCAGAGTAATCCATGATACCCAGCTGGATGGAATATCAAACAAGCAAGTAAGAGGTGAGCTTAACCATGAGTATCTTCGAAGTGATAATGCTTATCTGTTTCGGCTCTGCCTGGCCCACATCCATCTATAAATCCTACACATCAAGGACCGCCCGGGGCAAAAGCATTGCATTCCTTATTATCGTTTTTATCGGCTATATCGCAGGGATCCTTCACAAGCTGTTTTACAACCTTGACTGGGTGGTAACCCTGTATGCCTTAAACGGCCTCATGGTACTCGTGGATATCAGTCTGAGCTTACGGAACAAGGAACTGGATAACAAGGGGCTCTCATAAATCAGGTGTATCTGCCCGTAAAACATCTTGGAAACTGACCAGTTCAATGCCATTACGCTCCAAGTTGACGGGCGTGCCTTTCATTTGAATGATCTTAAGTTCTTCCGACCTCCAGGGCTCTCCTCCCATGGAAGGATGGACCACAAGCTCCGTGACCCCTTGATCCACATCGACGATCCTGCTGGCACCCTCTAAAAAATGCGTACTGAAATATATCCCGTTACGCTTGAGTCTCTCTTCCATATGGGCATAGAGCTTATCAGTATATGAGATATCTTCCCGGGTGGGGAGCCGATAACCATGCCTGCTGAACCTGAGAGCGGGAATACCGTATTCTATCAAGTGATCTACAAGAAAATCAAATATGGAAGAGAACCCATGTACATGATGGTGAGTGTCTAAGTGTGTGGGTATAAGGCCGAAAGACAAGAAGATCTCGATCTGTTCCCGAGCCTCGCTGGCGCATTCTCTCATAAATTCCTGGTCATCCAACATCTCCATGAGGGCTGGCCTGGCCTTGAGTTCAATGCCTCCCGGCTTCCAACCGAGCATATCATCCAGGTTGATATGGATACCCGTATGCTTAATGCCTAAAGCCTTAAGCCCTCGTATTGCAGGCTCGGCATATGGGGCCTTGACCATCACTGAGGTGTCGCTGATAAAGCCCTGCCCCATGCCCCACAATATCCCGGAATTTATATCTGGACTTAAGCCTAAGTCATCGGCATTGATGACAAGAAGCCTTTTCATTCATCGCGGTGCCAGTAGAGTCGTACAAACTTCTGCTCATCAGAATATTTGAGCTGCAGATCCCCCCTATAAGCACGGAAAATAGCATCACCGATGTGCCGTGCAAGATGGTCATCGGTCAATCTCACACACAAGCCCTGGTCTTGTTTTTTCATATCCATCATCCTCTTGAGCGGTGATCTCTCTCTGGCCTCTTTGGCAATCTTATGGATCAGGTTTTCAATCTCTTTTTTGTGCTTTATCAGATAATTGCCCGACAGATAGAGCTCGCCTGCTGGAAAGTCATCCCTGATCCTCCTGCATGAGGAACAAAGGAGAGGTTCGCCCAAAGAAACAGGCCCCTCCGGCCATACCCACCTGCCTCCCTGATAGACGGCGTGGCATTCCGGGCAGTATGCACCTTCGGCATGTTTGCGACCTTCGCTGTACGGATCATGCCCTCTCTCTTTGATATTTCTGTCTATGCGCATATTCCCTCCCGGATACTATGTTAGCTTCAACCATTGAAAAGACAAGGGTCGGCCTATAGTAGCACCTGGAAGTCATAATGCTTACCGGGATAGAAAAAAGAAATCAATCCTATAAGGTTTATCTAAAAATCCAGGGTCTTAAACATCCTTGTCCCATCCAAGGGACACCGGTTCATGTACGAGGATATTTCTCTTACCATCCACATCGATAACGAGGTGACCATCTATCGTGATGTCGATTATGGTGCATCTATGACCTTTATCATTATAAACATCATATCCCTCAAGCATTCCATGGCATAAAAACTCATCCCTAATCGGACCAAATCCCCGGCTGCGAAACACCTCTATCCATCGGCAGAGATTTTCCGCTATCACTTCAGTCACCTCATCAATGCTGAAATTCCGCTGCGACACCTGTTTTAGAGAAATGGCCCTATGCTCGAGCTCTCCAGGCCATGCCTGTTGGTTCACATTGACACCAATACCGATAGCTGTTATGGCCCCTCTGGCCTCGCAGAGGATCCCGCATACCTTCTTTCCCGAGATAACTATATCATTGGGCCATTTGATGGCTACTGACTGATTGGGAAGTAAGCTTTCAATAGCGGCCCGGACGGCAATGCCGGCGATTATGGGATAGCGTTCTTCCGGCGGCGTCAAGGTAACGGTCATGTATACATTTTCGCCTTTTGATGAGTACCATGTCCTGCCCCTTCTGCCCCTGCCTGCAGTCTGGACACGGGAGCGAACAAGCAGGCCGGGTCTGCCTGCACTCAGGGCATATTGGTTGGTGGAGTCCACCTCTGCGAGATCTATGACCTCTGTAATCAGTCCCTTTGATTTCAGCAGGTTCATTACCCTTGAAGCAACGTATAGGACTTTTGGAGACTCTTAAGCTCGAACTCCAGGCCTTCCTTTATCTTAATCTGCTCTTCCACAACTTCCCTCTTGGCTTTTTCAATAAAGTTCGGGTTATTAAGCTTCTTGAGTTTCTCCTCAAGCTCCTTCTTTACCTTACCCATCTGCTTAGTAAGGCGGTCAACTTCTTTTTCTATATCAATCACCCCTTCCAAGGGTACATAGACCTCGAGTCCTTTCCTCACAGCAAGGGCACACTTCTTCGGGCGCTTCGTCTCATCGGCGATGAATCCAACCCGGGATACCCGTGCCAAGTCCTTGATATGCACGCTATTGGCGTCGAGAAGACCCTTAAGCCTCGGATCAATTACCCGGATGACTACATCAAGCAACAGAGCAGGCGATATGCCTGTCTCACCCCGGATACTGCGTACACCGGAAATAATCTCAATAATATAGCTCATGAGCTCGGCATCGCCGGTGAAGTTGAATTCACCCCGCTCCTTCGGATATGATGCGATTACGATGGATTCTCCTTCTCTTCCGGGCAGACACTGCCAGATCTCCTCGGTTACAAAGGGAACGATGGGATGCAACAGCTCGAGGATAGCCTTCAATACGTAGTGAAGCACCCACCTCGTATACAGCACACCCTCGGTATTCAGCATGGACTTGGAGAGCTCGATGTACCAGTCACAGAAGGTGTGCCAGGTGAACTGGTAGAGGGTATCCGCAGCATCGTTATAGCGGTATTCATCAAGAGCGGCTCTAGCATCCCGGATGGTCTTGTTCAGCTCGGTCAGGATCCACTTTTCAGCAAGCCCGAGTTTTGCCGTGTCAAGGGCTACACCTTTCGGTTCAAAGCCTTGTATATTGCTCAAAACAAATTTACCTGCGTTCCAGATCTTGTTGATGAAGAAGCGATACCCCTGTATACGCTTATCACTAATGCGCACGTCTCTCCCCATGGCGGCAAAGGCGGTCAGCGCAAACCTGAAGGCATCAGCCCCGTACTTGTCCATCTCCACAAGGGGGTCCACGATGTTTCCCTTAGATTTGCTCATCTTCTGCCCCTGTTCGTCGCGCACCAGGGCATGGAGGTAAACATCTCTAAAAGGGACATCGTTCATGAACTTAAGACCGAGCATCATCATCCTTGCCACCCAGAAGAAGAGGATGTCAAACCCGGTGATGAGAACATCCGTGGGGTAAAATCGCTTCAAGGTGTCTGTCTGATCCGGCCAACCCAAGGTGGAGAAAGGCCACAATCCGGAGGAGAACCAGGTGTCGAGTACATCGGTTTCCTGCCTGAGATTGCCTGATTTACAATTGGTGCACTGCTTGGGCTCGGTCTCACTTACAATGACCTCCTCACAGTCATCACAGTACCAGGCCGGTATCCTGTGCCCCCACCAGATCTGGCGTGAGATGCACCAGTCGCGGATATTGTTCATCCATTCATAGTAAACCTTTTCCCATTGTTTGGGGATGATCCTCGTCCTTCCGTCTTGTACGGCCCTGATTGCCTCTTCGGCCAATGGCCTGGTTTTGACGAACCATTGCTTTGAGAGATAGGGCTCAATAGTGGTCTTGCACCGGTAGCACTTACCCACCGGTACCCGGTAATGGGTCTTGTCCACGAGGAATCCTTGTTCCTCCAGATCCCTCTCCAGCTGCTTTCTGCACTCAAACCGGTCGAGTCCCATATATTGCCCGGCATTGACGTTCATATTCCCGGATTCATCGATGATCACTATGACCTCGAGCCCATGGCGTAGGCTCATCTCATAGTCGTTGAGGTCGTGGGCGGGCGTGACCTTGACGGCGCCCGTGCCGAATTCTTTATCCACCAGTTGATCGGCAATAATGGGGATTCGACGGTTCATGACAGGAAGGATAAGGTCCTTTCCAATCATTGCTTTATATCGCTCGTCATCAGGGTTGACTGCCACGGCCGTATCACCGAGCATGGTCTCAGGCCTGGTGGTAGCCACCACAACATCACCACTACCATCGGCAAGGGGATACCTGATATGCCAAAGATGTCCATCCTCTTCCTCGTGCTCCACCTCCAGGTCGGATATGGCGCTGTGGCACCGCGGGCACCAGTTTACGATATAATCGCTCCGGTATATCAGGCCATCTTCATACAGGGTGACAAAGACCTTTCTGACCGCGTTCGAGAGACCTTCGTCCATTGTGAAGCGTGTCCGGTCCCAGTCACAGGAGGCACCCAGCCTCTTGAGCTGACTGATGATGAGGCCTCCGTGCTTTTCCCTCCACTTCCAGACCTCCGATATGAAGGCATCCCTTCCCAGATCATGCCTTGAGATCCCTCTCTCCGACAAGGACTTTTCCACCACGTTCTGTGTAGCAATACCCGCGTGGTCAGTACCGGGCATCCACAAAGAATTATATCCATCCATACGCTTGTAGCGGATCATGATATCCTGTAGGGTATTATTCAGCGCATGTCCCATGTGGAGAACACCCGTAACATTGGGGGGCGGGATTACGATTGTATAAGCAGGCCTTGTTCCATCATCTTCATTGGCGTGGAAATACTTCTTCTCAAGCCAGATCTCATACCATTTCTGCTCAAAATCTTTGGGGTCATAGTCTTTGTCGAGCATCTCGCACTCCTGCTTGGTTGTGGCACATCTCATAGCATGAAAAGACCGTAAAAGGCAAAAGCCTCTGGGGTGTTCTCTGCAGGTGCTCTATGATTGAACGAATAGTTAGTGAAAAACCTTAAAGTGATCGTCTGCCGGATCTTGTTTTAAACAGAAAACTCCAACACCTTTATCTGAGTACTGGAGTTATCTGATAAGCGTCAGAGGACCTTGCCCAAACAGATACCAGCCGCCCCTTAAAGCATCCTAGAGCTTCTTGAGCTTTTCGATTTCCTCTTGGATCACTTTCTCAACAATCCCGGGAATCACTTCACGGGTCGAGGAGATGATTTCCTGAAGCAGTTCCTTCACCACGGGCCTGACAATACCTTCCAGGAGTGCGGGCATTTCTTTTCTGAATTCACTGATCACAGCATCCAGAATAGCCTCGGTAGGCATATCCACAGGGATGTCGGCCTTCGGTATTCCCTGCAGGACACTTAAGGGTTCCTCTGCTGGTGAGGGCTCAATCTCAGGTAGAGAAACCCTCTCAACCCTTGCCGGTTCTTCCATCGGCGCCAGAACCTCTTCTTTCGGGGATGCCGGCTTCCCTTCTATGATAGTGGGAACTTCCTCTGCCGGTCCTTCATTCAGAAGCGCTTCCTCTTCTTTAGATGTCAGACCTACATCCTCGAACTTGTCCTTTATTGCCAGATCGATCTCGGCCTCAATATCCAACAGGGGCTTCTTCAAGAGATCGTCCACATCGCTCTTGACCTTGGTCTGTTCAGGTGGCTTTTTATCAAGATCCAGGGGAGGCCCATCCATAAGCAAGGTGCTATCATGCTCGATCTCTTCAACGGATACGTCATAATCCATAGAGATCTCCTTACCAAGGTCAAAGGAATCGGGTTCATTCACCATCTTCCTCTTGGCTTCAGCCTGTTGGGGCTTCTTGGGTGGGCTGCCTTCCTCCAGAAGGTCAGTAAGATCAACGATATCATCTTCTAATAAAATTTTGTCATCCATAGCCAGCTCCTTTTCGATCAAAGCCCAGGCCCCTTGAAGGACTATCCTCTAATTCCTCATGATGGGCTGCCCTGTTGATTCCCTAACGCTCATCCACAAAGGCCCGTTTGTATCGATCGTCTTCCTTCCCTTCATACAGATTGCATTGGGTATATGTACATATACATTATTCCACAACCCAATCAACATATCGGTTTTTCCGCTCATTCCGGCATGGACCGCCATCTGGGCAAGGAACCCGCAAAAGATGGAGTCGGCTGCATTCGCAACCACACTCCGGATCATATAGCTTGGTTCGAGGTACTTGAGATTCATGGGCATATCGTGGGTTCGAAAGTAGCGTTCGATCTGCTCCTTGAGATATTGACCAATATCATGTTTTTTTACATTACCGGAGGCGTCTTTCTCTTCAGGGAGATCCTTAAAGAACTTCTGGCCGGCACCTTCGGCCACTACGACCACGGCATGGCCTCTTGAATTGAGTCTTATCTCGAGCGTCTCCAGGAAGCCATTATCTCCATCAAGATCAAAGTCCTCCTCAGGTACGAGCACGAAGTTGGCATCCCGGGATGCAAGGGCGGCATTGGCTGCAATGAACCCTGAATCCCTGCCCATTACCTTGACAAGCCCAATGCCGTTTGGTGCCCCCCTCGCCTCTACATGTGCGCTCTGGATCACCCTCCTGGCCTCCTCCACGGCGGTATCGAACCCGAATGTCTTGGAGACGAAATAGATGTCATTATCTATGGTCTTGGGCACTGTGATGATCGAGCACTTGAATCCCCGGTCTAAGGCCTCCTTTGCAACTGCGGAGGATGCCTTCAATGTACCGTCGCCACCGATGAAGAACACGATATTCATATTCAACCGCTCAATGGCATCCACGATCTCTGAGATATCCTCAGACCCGCGAGAGGACCCGAGCACGGTGCCTCCCATTCCATGGATGTGCTCAACATATGCAGGAGTGAGTTCGACAAGCGGATGCTTGTATTTCGGGATGAACCCCTGGAGTCCATACGTGATACCATAAATATTCTCCACGCTGTAGGCATGGTAGAGCTCAAGCACAATGCTCCTGATCACATCATTGATGCCTGGACAGAGCCCACCGCATGTCACAATGCCGCACTTGGTCTTGGAAGGATCAAAGAATATCTTTCTGCGGGGTCCTGCCAGCTCAAAAGACATCGGCGCAGAATCGCCGCTTGAACACCTATTAAAAAATGCCAGCGAGGTATCGATGATAACCCGCTCATTATCTTCAACAAAGATCGTGGTTCCCCTCACTGGGGACTCTATTGTCGGTTTACCCAATGACTGGATCGTGGTGTCGATGTGATCTGAGAATATATCAAGATTCATTTAACCCTCCGCATATACTTACTTATCGGATTTCGGAAGGAGATTCTTTATCCCCAAGGACATCATGATCTTATCATATAATCGCTCAGGAAAATATACTAGCTGTATGTTTCCTCTTGCTTCTGCTCAGGAGATCGTCCGAGGTCTTTCGCGGCAGGGATCTTGTGTGTTATAGGCCAAGATGTGGCAAAGGACAGCGTTGACAAGACGCAAGAAGAGATCCTTGAGGAGATGGCCAAGGCCCTGGGACACTCGGGTTATCAACTCGAGTCCGTTCTGAATCAGCTCAAGGAACTTGAGGTATTTATGAATCAGGCTCGAAGCATTGAAGAATACAACTCCCTTGTGGATAAGTTCAATGAGCTCCACAAGCTCGCCCTCATTCGCAGGGAGATGCTGGTAATACACAGGGAGGCGTTAAAGGTCTTCAAGCATTCTTTCATCGATGTATTCTACCCCATTCCTGGAAAGAAGAGAAAAAAGAGCGGATCATGAACACACAAAAACGTTATGATCTATTCGTCATCGGCGGTGGTCCGGGCGGATACACCGCTGCACTGCTCGGGGCAAAAAAAGGTCTTCGTGTCGGGATCGCTGAAGGCTCACATTTCGGAGGCACCTGCACAAACCTGGGGTGCATTCCTGCCAAGAGCTATATAGAAAGCATCAATCTTTATATTCATATGAAAAACGCCCAGAGGTTCGGGATCGATGCAGGGACTGCCACAATAGCACTTGAAAACCTGCATAAACGCAAAGTAAGGATCGTGACGCGGCTTGTCAAGGGGATAGAGTTTCTGCTCAGCCAAGCCGGGGTTGACATCTTCAAGGGATACGCCGATTTCGAATCTGAGAATTCCATTCATGTTGGAGAGGAACACATCATTTCCTCCTCAATCATCATTGCCACCGGTTCACGGCCGAAGAAGCCAGCCCTGTTTGAACTCGAAGGTATCCTGACAAGTGATGATATCTTCGATCTCAAACAGCTTCCTTCCTCTCTCATAATTATAGGAGGCGGAGTGATCGGCCTCGAGATGACCCATGTGTTTTCAAACCTGGGCGCTGAAGTGACTGTCATCGAGGCACTGGATAGGATCCTGGCCACAGAGGATGAAGAGATATCAAAACAGCTGGTCTCACAGTATAAGAAGGTGCGCTTCATCACCTCAGGCCGGATAACAACCATTAAAAAGCCCTCCGGCTTCAATCTTACTATAGAGAAATCAGGCGGTATGGAAACCGTTACAGGAGATGGCATCCTGCTCTGCATCGGAAGAGAGCCGGTCATCCCCAATGGTATCCAGCCTTTACACCTTGCCCTCACCGCATCAAATGGTATCAAAGTTGACCGCTCCATGCGCACAAACATACCTGGAATATATGCAGTTGGTGATGTGACCGGTTCTCAGATGTATGCCTATGTAGCGGCAAAGGAGGCTGCCGTTGCCGTAGATACCATCACCGGCGGCACGAAAATCATGAACTACTCCGCAATCCCATCGGTGATCTTTACAAATCCCGAGATCGCCTCAGTGGGCAAGCAGATGGATCAAATGGATACCGCTCATGGGAAAAGAGGGACATTCCCGGTATCCGCCCTGGGCAGGGCGCGGACCATGGAGGCATCGGATGGATTTGCAACGGTTTATTGCAGCGGTGAAGGAAAAATAGAACGGATTACCATTATGGCCCCCCATGCTACTGAGCTCATCTCCTTGGCAGCACTCGCCATTGAACAGGGATTGTATATCGAGGAATTCCTCATGCCGCACTATCCTCACCCCACTATGGCAGAGCTGCTCAAGGAAGCGGCAGAAGATGTATCCGGCTTGAGTATCCACAAGCCATAATGGATCTAAGCCTCGTGATGCAGGGACATGCACTCTTGACACATTTTACGAAAACCTGTTAAGGCTCAGCTCTTAAGGAGGCATTTCATGGAGATACCGGTCGATTTCGCTAAGTCAGGCGGGCTTGTCCCTGCTATAGCACAAGATGCCGCCACCGGCGAGGTCCTTATGCTTGCCTACATGAACCAGGAGTCCTTCGAAGAGACACTCCGCACCGGCAGGGCATGCTACTTCAGCCGATCACGAAACAAGCTCTGGAGAAAGGGAGAAGAATCCGGCAACGTACAGGATATCGTTGAGGTCCGGATTGACTGCGACCGGGACACTATATTGCTCAAGGTGAATCAGATCGGGGGAGCAGCCTGCCACACCGGTAATCGATCATGCTTCTTCCGGAAGATAGAGAACGGGACCCTGATAGAAGACGGTGTCAGGGTCTTTGACCCCAAAGAGGTATATAAGAGATGAGCTTGATACGTCTTGCCATCCCCAAGGGAAGCTTGCAGACTTCCACTATCGAGCTGTTTAAGGATGCGGGTTGGATCATCGGCACCTCATCACGCAGCTATTTCCCATCCATTGATGATTCCGACATTGAATGTGCCCTTGTGAGGGCCCAAGAGGTCTCGCGTTATGTGGAATCAGGCCTGTTTGATCTTGCACTCACCGGCAAGGACTGGATCCTCGAAAACGAATCCGATGTCGTGGAGGTAGCTGACCTCATCTATTCAAAGGCCACCTACAAGCCTGCCAAGTGGGTACTGGCCGTTGATGAGAAATCACGCATCCAGAAGCTTGAAGACCTCGAAGGCAAGAAGATCGCCACAGAATTAGTGAATTTCACCAAGAAGTTCTTCAGAGAAAAGAACATAAATGTCGAGGTGGAATTCTCCTGGGGTGCCACCGAGGCAAAGGTTGTGGAAGGCCTGGCGGATGCCATCGTGGAAGTAACCGAGACTGGATCAACAATCAAGGCACACAATCTGAGGATTGTAGATATCCTCCTCATAACAAATACCAAGCTCATTGCCAACAAAGAGACCTGGAAGGACCCCAAGAAACGTACCAAAATCGAACAGATCTCGCTCATGCTAAAGGCAGCTCTGCAGGCCACAGGCATGGTAGGGTTGAAGATGAATGCACCGAAAGATAAACTGGAGGCCGTCATCAAGATGCTGCCTGCCATTACTTCGCCCACGGTCTCGCCGCTTCATGACCCGAACTGGTATTCGCTGGAGATCATCATCAACGAATCACAATCACGCTCATTGATGCCGGAGCTCCTGAAGGCGGGTGCCCGTGGTATCATCGAATATCCATTGAAAAAGGTCCTGGATGGATGATCATCCTCAAGACCCCCCAGGAAATCGCTGTTATGCGGGAGGGGAACAGGATTCTGGCACTCCTGTTCGAACACTTGGGGCCTATGATCAAACCCGGCATCACCACTGCCGAGCTCGACAATGAAGCAGAGATCTTTATTCTCTCACATAATGCTGTTCCAGCATTCAAAGGTTACCGGGGATACCCTGCTACGTTATGCACCTCCATCAATGAGGAGGTTATCCACGGCATTCCAGGCCCCCGCAAACTAATGACCGGTGATATCATCAGCATTGATGTTGGGACATTACGTGATGGTTTCTACTCTGACTCCTCCAAAACCTATCCGGTCGGTGATGTATCGAGGAAGGCATTGCGTTTGATGGAGGTTACCGAAAAGGCCCTCTACGAAGGCATAAAACAGGCGGTTGTCGGGAATCGTTTGCACGATATCTCTGTAGCGATCCAGAAGGTAGTTGAATCTGCAGGATTTTATGTGGTGAGAGAATTCGTCGGCCACGGTATCGGGAGAAGCCTCCACGAAGACCCCCAGATCCCCAATTTCGGTAAAAGGGGTACCGGCCCGGTCCTGCAGGAAGGGATGACGTTCGCCATAGAGCCCATGGTGAACGAAGGAACCTGGAAAGTGAACATCCTGAAAGACGGTTGGACCGCCGTAACCGCCGATGGGTCGCTATCCGCACATTTCGAGCACAGCATTGCAATTACCGCAAACGGGCCATTGATCCTGAGTAGTTTATAAGGCAAAAGGGATCTTGATGTCCGGTCAGGCAAGTGCGGCTAAAACCGCTCCTCCACTCGTCACTGCCTACTGAGATCCCCTTCCCTTAATCGCTACCTTGATAGTCTGGAATATGATTACAAGATCAAGCCACAGAGAACGGTGCTTCATATAATAGAGCTCAAACTTGAGCTTTTCCTTGGCGTCTTCGAAGGTATCGCCATACGGGTAATTAATCTGGGCCCAGCCTGTAATCCCCGGTTTGGCATGCATTCGTAAGGCATAGAAGGGGATGGCCTTTTCGAGCTGGTCGACAAAATAACGCCTCTCGGGACGTGGTCCGACAAAGCTCATGTCGTTTTTTATTACATTGATAAACTGGGGCAACTCATCAATCCTCAGCTTCCTAATGACCCTGCCCACATGGGTAATCCGCGGGTCGTTCTCACTGGCCCATTTGGGGCCATCCTTCTCTGCATCCTGACGCATGGATCTGAACTTAATCACCTTGAAATCCTTCCCATCCATGCCAACCCTGCGCTGGAGATAGAAGATGGGGCCAGGAGATTCGATCCGGATGGCCATCGCAGTAAATAGTATGACAGGGATTGTTACGATAAGCCCAACCAAGGCAAACACCAGGTCGAACATTCGCTTGAGGAGGTCCTCGAATCGTGAGCTCTGAAACCCCCTTGTAAAAATAATAGAACTGGGCCGTATTTCTTCAACAAGGATCCTGCCGGTGACTTGTTCATAGAAGGTCGGGCTATCAATAACATCGCACAGGGTAAACTTTACCCGGAGTAGATCCTCGATGGGCAATGTTCCCCGCCATCCATCAGGTGCTACTACAAGGACATCCGGATCTATTTTATTTAGAATATCTGCAAGCTCAGAGGCATCCCCCAGGCACCGCAGGGGCAAATCCCAATTATTCCGACCGATGTATCCTTCAAAGATGACAGGGTGGCCACCGGAACGTATCTCTCGAAACAGGAACTTGGCATTCTCTCCATCTCCTAAGACAACAACCCTCATACCCGTATAATGGGTTAATCTTAGTTTAAGATAGAGCATACGAAACATGAATGAAGAGACGGATATAATGGCAATAGCCATAAGGAGCACATCTCTTTCAAGACCAATGGTGGGGAGAATATAGTAGCTGAATGCAAGGATGATCAGCGTTAAACCTTCACCGAGGAGGATTGAAGAAATAAGTTCTGATGGCTTCTTCCAGTATTTCCAGTCATAAAGGTCTTGAAAATAAAAACAGATTATTGTGATAATGGAATAAACACATGCCTTTAACCATAAAAGTTCATCCGGAAGGCTTACTCCAGGAAGAAACATTTGGATATACTTAGCAAGGAATACAGATCCGCCTGCAACAGCAATATCAAATATAAAAAGAATGCCTGTCGAAAAGAACCTTCTCATTATACCCTACATCGGTAAAAACATATTATTATTTAAATAGCCCCTCTTGCTCGATTCCATATGTTAAAGAATGTTCGTGTGGCTGTGTATATTGCACATGAGAAGGATCATTCATCACTGCCACCCAAGAGGCCTGAACGAAGGAGAAAGTATAAAAGTTGGACAATAGAAGTAGCGGCTGCTGCCACATAGGTGAGCGCAGCTGCTGTTAAAACCTTCCTGGCTCCGCTGACCTCCATATCGGTGAGGATGCCTGTTGCAGGCAGTGCATCCAAGGCCCTGGAGGAGGCATTGAACTCCACAGGCAGGGTTATGAGCTGGAAGAGCACCGCCAAGCTGAAGAACAAGATCCCTGCTATAATGAGGGATTTTGCCATGAAGATGAACCCGATGAGAAGCAACGGCCATGCAAGGTTGGAACCCAGGGAGGAAAGAGGCACCAGGGCGCTTCTGAGCTGGAGCGGCATATAGCCCCGTGCATGTTGAATGGCATGGCCGGCCTCGTGAGCTGCAACACCAACGCTTGCCAGAGAATCTCCTGCATAAACGGATTCAGAAAGCCGTAAAACCCTGCTGCGGGGATCGTAATGATCAGAGAGAAACCCACTGCCAAGCTCAATAGATACATCCCGTATACCCTGGGCATCGAGGATGAGGCGGGCAGCCTGTGCACCTGTTACTCCACGGGATGTTGGTATTTGTGAATATCGTTTATATGATGATTTAACCTTGATCTGTGCAAAAAGGCTTAACAAAAACGTAGGGACAATCATCATGATATAGAGCGGATCTAAGAACATTCTTTTACTCCCTTGAGAGATTTCAGTCTTTTCATAGTATCCGGAGGAGGGGAAGTCAATATATCCATGTTTGTTATTGCTTTTCCTGTGCTATTGACTATGTTATCGAGCGTATATCAACCATGGGAGGGCTTATGAAGAGGGTATCCCTACTCTCGATTTTTTTTATCATATCAATAGTTATTCTCACAGGGTGCAGCAAAAGCCCTGAAGAAAAACGGAAAGACTACATCTCAAGCGCTCAGAAATATCTTGACCGGGGGAAATATGCTGAGGCGGCAATCCAGTACCAGAATGCTCTCAAGATTACTCCTGATGATGTCAAGACACTTATCAGCCTCGGTGAAGCCCAGCTCAAGCTGAACCATCCGCAGGAGGCATATACAGCCTTCTCAAGGGCATCTCAAGCCGACCCTAAGAATGTGAAGTCCAGAGAATACCTCGCTTCCATGCTGTTGCTCGCAAAAAAATATGATCCGGCTGAAAAACAGGCTTCTACTATCCTTCAAACCGATCCCCCAAATACCCTTGCAAAAGAAGTCCTGGCTCAATCCCTTTTTATGAACGGTAAGAGGGAACAGGGGATCAAGGTCATGGAAGAACTCCTGAGCATAAAAAGCCCTACCGAAGACATGTATATAAATACCATTCAGATGTACATGCCTGTGGGTAGAATTGATGATGCCCTTGCCTTGGTAAACAAGGGATCTGCACTGTTCCCCAAATCAACCAGATTGCGTTTTATTGCCAGCGACATTTATGCATTCAAAAATGATCTCATGAGTGCCAGGAAGTGGGCTGAAGATGCATATCATGCATCGGGTAACAACATCTCTGCCGGGGTTGCTCTGGCATTGTTCTACTCCCGCCATAACATGGCTGATCTTTATCAGAACCAACTTGAAGCAATGAAGAAAAACTCCCCAAAAAATCCTGAACCATATCTCCTTGAGTCCTCTATCCTCCACCAAAAGCGTGACCTGGACGGAGCCTTGAAGACTGCCCAGATGGCTCGTAATCTTAAGGACACAACTCAGATCCGTATCCTCATTGCGCAGATCCTCCTGGACAAGAAAGATAGTTCAGGGGCGAAAAAACTGCTTACTGAGACAGTTGAGAAAGACACCAAAGATATCCAGTCAAGAATTATTCTTGCGCAGATATACATTGCGGAAAAGGACAGCAAAAAGGCTATTGAAGTACTCAGTGAGCCATTGAAGGTCGCCCCTGCAAGCCCTGGTGTGGCTTCAACGGCAGCTCAGGCCTACCTTATGAAAGGCGAAGTGAAAAAAGCGCAGGAGCTCGTTGATTATTCTCTTCGGGAGAATGCTCAGAATATACAGCTCCATACTATGATGGCAAGGATCCGCTTCCTCCAGGGTGAATTCAAAGAGGCCCTTGAAGAAACAGATCTTCTCGTCAAACACAAGATTATCGTCCCTGATATACTCTATATCGGTGCACTCTCTGCCCTAAGATCATCGGGGCCACAGGCGGCCCTGCCGTATATCCGATCCCTTAAAGACACAGCTCCCAATGACTGGATCACACTCCATGCCCAACTCCTTTACTATCTTGATCAAAATGATAAGAAGAGTGCTTACCCCATAGCTGAGCGTGCAGCTACCCTTTACCCACACAATGACGAGGCCTTGGCACTCTTTGCATACACCTCACCTGGGGTTATTGGATGGCAAGAGGCTATTAAAAAGATAAAAGGCATCTGTGCCAATTCAGATACGGCAAGTTGCCACATGGTTCTCTCTGCCCTGCTTGAAGATTCAGGGAAGAAAGACGAAGCCCTGTCAGAGATAAAGAAGGCAATAGAGCTCGATCCGAAAAAAGACGCCTTCTACCATGCCCTGGCCCAATACTATGCCCGGAACAACATGATAAAGAATGCATTGGATGAATATGAAAAAATCCTGAACAAAAACCCGAATGACATGACTGCCGCCATGATGATCGCCTTACTCCAGCAGGGCTCAGGAAACTTGGAAGCAGCTCAAAAAGTATACAAGTACATCCTCGACAAGAATCCCAAGAATGCCCTTGCAGCAAACAATCTGGCATGGGTCCTTGTAGAGAAAGGAAAGAAAAGCGACCTGGATGAAGCCCTCAAGCTGGCACAAACAGCCAAGGATTTATACCCTGAAGATCCAAGAATAGCAGACACCCTTGGTTATGTTTATCTCAAAAAAGGGCTAGCCGATAATGCCCTGGCTCAGTTCCAAATGGCTTCCGAGAAACAGGGAGACGACCCTACCATACTTTATCATATGGCATCAGCGCTGATCGACCTCAAAAGAGGTGCTGAGGCGATACCATACCTAAAGAAATCGCTCGCCACTACGAAACAATTCCCGGAGAAACAACAGGCTCAAAAACAACTTGAACGTCTCCAGTCAGGACAAATCAAGTAGCCTTCTCCAGCAGTTATCTAGGCATCATCCCTTAATCCAGGGAGGTGGTGCCTTGACTATATAGGCAGGATAACGAAGACACACAAGAACAGGCCAGATCACTTGGTAACATGCTCCTTCACATACCAAGTATGCCTACTGCTGTTATTGCTGCTGTGGTAGCCCTTAAGTTCGTATTCCCCAGGCTCACAGCTATGTAGTCGGAGTTTGTTATCATCCGAAATTCTTCCGATGAAAAACCTCCTTCAGGACCTATGAGGATACCGACATTGTTTCCCAGGTATTTTGATATAGAATGCTCTGCACCTTTGTGGGCTACAAGCCGAGTATCCCAACGATCTGATATCTCGTGGATAAATACATCAAGAGACACCGGCCGTTGGATGGATGGGATTGTCATTCGGTCACACTGTTTGACAGCCTCAAGGATAATGGTCTGCCATCTGGCATATCGGGCTTCCGTTATAGACCTTATGTTTGATCTGGAGGATATAACAGGGTAGATATAGGAAACCCCAAGTTCTGTTGCAGACCGGATAGCATCTTCAAAATCCTTCATGTCAAAAAGACACATAGCCAGGTGCACTGTGGCGTTGCTTCGATCTTGAAGGCCCTCCTCATCCATAATATAAACAAGGATCTCTTCTGATCCGATGGAGGTAATTCTTGCCCTGAAGCCTTTGGTCCCCACACGGATGGCAATCTCCTCACCCCTCCTCTTTCTCAAGGATCCTGTAATATGATGAACAATATCTCTTCCCTTGATTACAGCAACGGGGAATTGGGTGATCTCGGCAAAGAACCTAGGCATATCTCATTTTCCTGTCCTCTATCATGAAACTACAAGCGGATGGAAGAATATAGCTGCATCCTTAAGGTGGTATGTAGTTGAAATAGAGCTCTGAAATAATCACCCATCGTTCAACAACAGGGGCTTTCTTCAACTCCGACATGCTTAAAAGACCCTCAACGTGACGTCAGGAACACTAACCAGGCATTGGAGCATAAAATAGACACTCCACCCCTGGAATGTCTTCTCAAAGCCATCCTCACTTTGGGATACACATTCAATAGGAACGATGCAAACAACCCAGTGAGATCCCGACTCTATCCGAACGGTAAGCCCTCGAGAACTATCCTTGATTTCAACATGGTGCGCCCTGTAAACACCACGGTCATTCTCCATGGGTTGATCATCTATAAATGGCCTCTCACCGGAGAGTGTGAAGATATTCCACTCAAGGACGATCCACGTATTATCGCTTAAGGGGGAAATAGCGTGAGATAGAGTAATAGATCCTTCAGGATAATACCTATATGCCTTGCTTATATTCAAAGGGCCTTGTGTACCGGTAAATGTTAGAGTAATGCAATCTTCTCCATCTGACTTCGACACAAACCGGAATGGGAGATGTGCCGTGAGAGAGGTATCGATCCTGTTTTCCTTCAGGATCTTCTCAACCGATGCAGGGGCATCTAGATAATGAGTTATAAAGGAATTCTTGCGGTAGGTATCATATACAAGAAGCCCTTTGAACTCCTCGGGGGTTACATGGGGGATATCATGGATAGAAAGCGGCTCCTCAGATGATTTTTTCTTTTTGCGTGACTGGGGATTCAACACATCCTTGTGATAGATTTCCGGGTTCCGCATCAGAATGTTTGAGAGACTATACTGCTTAGGTTTGTATTCAAGTCCGAAGACAGAGGCATTATCCTGAGGAGAGATATAGCAATTGAGTCTCCTCCCTGAAATGAGGACTTCTTCATAACCGTCCACATCGTGGTCTACCTGCTCAACTATCCAGGAGCTGTCCTTCATGCGCTTTTCATCAATGATCTCCTCGGCCTTCAGAAGGTTCTCATAGATTGCATGCCTAAGCGCCCCGATATAGATTCCGCCGAATAATCCATGCCAGTAAGCGCAGTTGCATTGACCCATAAGGAGATGCTTCATGGCATCATCTGAATCCTGTCTAAATGTCTGCACGAGTGAGCTCACCTGTAACATCTTCTTGTGCATCAAATTTGATTCACGATACTTTGAGAGAAAATTGTCCCACATGCCCCCTCTAAAAAATGCGCGTTTACGGTCCCAGTCATGTTCTGTTTTTGCCTTCTTGACAAGATCTTCATATAATCTGCCCTGGGGGGCAAGAAGACTCCACTCCATCATCTCCTGGTAGGTTGCCGTCGGCAGGTAGACGAGTCCCTTCGGCGGATAACTGTCAAGTGCTTCAGACAAGGGTACAATCTCTATTTCATCTGAGACCTTCAACATTGCATCAAAAAACCGCCTAAGCCATCCCTGTTCAATTACCCATTTGTAGGTTCCCGGCCACATACCGAATTTCTCTCCATCGTCACCATAGGTGATCACCTTCACACCCCGTGCTTTCAGATGGAGAAGGTATTCGATGATTTCATCGGGCTCCTTGAAAGGGATAAGATAACGAAGATGCATGTCTATGGGGAATACCCTCAGGGCATACCCCTCTCTCTCGGTAATATAATAACCGTGAACATCTTCCGGGCAGAGACCTGCAGCTAGGAAATGACTGTCATCAAGGAGCGTGTACTCCACTTTCCCACCGGAATTAATCTTTTTCGGGAGACTTGGGTCCCAAATCCGCTCCGTACACCACATACCTCTCGGGATTACTCCGAACCTGTTTTTCATATAGGCCTTTGTATACTCGATCTGTCGTATGACATCTCTCTCTGGGATAACGGATATAATGGGCTCATAGAATCCCCCACCCATGAGCTCCACCTGGGATCTTTCTACTAGATTTGTAAGCAGATCGAAAAATTCCGGTGAATTCTGCTCAAACCATTCCAGCAAGGGCCCTGTATAGTGGAGTGTCACCCGAATATCAGGATACTCCTGCAAGATTCTCAGGAAAGGCAGATAGCATTCCCTGGCCCCCTGTTCGAAGACACTCAGGTAATTACCTACTGGCTGGTGGGAGTGAATACAGAAAGCAAGCATGATTTTTTTAGACATGCCACATCACCCTTTCATAGTTTTTATCAGGAATTGTGACGGATAATAAACCAGAACTCGGATGTCTCTCAACTTAAAACCTCCACAACTATAGTAATATAAATAATCAGGTGTATGAGGGGAAGTAAAACTTGAGTATTTCTTTCTTATATAATTGTTTTTAGGTTCCGGCATGGTCAGCATTGCAACGTTGAGGAAGTTTTTTACTTTTAGTAAAAAATGAGAAGCAGGATCTAATACTTTCCTGCTTCTCAAATATTTTATGTTTTCTTTTTTTTAATTTGGTAGCGGAGGAGGGATTTGAACCCCCGACACTGCGGATATGAGCCGCATGCTCTGACCACCTGAGCTACTCCGCCACGGACATCTCTTCTACCCAAGTGATAAGGCTTTGTCAACGATTTTGGACTTACCTCAAACCCGCACCCATTCTGTATCCACACATGAAAGAGAAGGGCTTCACGAGGTATATATATGACCTTTCAAATTCTTCTAGAGGTCTTAACAGTAAAGTATAATTACTGACACTGCCCGGTCTTATTGGCCGATGATATCTCTTGAAGCAGGAATCCCGCCCATTCCTCTGGCATACCGTATTGCATTCAGCAAGGCTTCACTCGCTGCATGTGCTGCTATAACACCTAAATGAAGAGGATGTGCTTTTTTTCCACCAACGGAAAAACAGAAGACCATATCTCCATCTAATGGCGTGTTGAACGGAGATATGTGCCGGGAAAGACCTTGGCCTGCCATTCGCGCAACTTGCATCGCCATGATTTTATCCATATAGGCATCCGTCACGAGAACACACAATGTTGTATTATCGGGGGCCCCGAAACGCTCCCTGACCTCTCCTTTGGCTATTTCGTCAGCCATTTTGATAAAGCCGTGATCATCCCGTAACCCGGCAATAATCCTCCCCTGTTCATCGCGAATGTCTCCAAAAGGATTTGCAACGACGAGAGCCCCCATAAGCACACCGCCTGCACCTGGAGTCAGGCTTGAGCCGAGACCGGACTTTGTCGCATGAACGACACCCCTGAGCTTGCCGCAGGTTGCACCTGTACCTGCACCGATACAGCCCTGCTCAACAGGCAAGGATGATGCTGTCGTGCATGCATCGTATGCCATCCCAGGTGTCGGCCTTGCATCAGCATCCATAAAAGATAAATCAAAGATAACAGCAGTTGGTACGACAGGGACCTTGGCAACTATAAGGTCGAGCCCTATGCCCTTCTCTGCAAGATACCTTATGGCTCCTGATGCAGCATCTAAGCCGAAGGCAGAACCACCCGCAAGGCATAAGCCATGAACAGCAATTCCGGGGTGAATCATTTCAAGAGAGTCGATCTGCCTGGTGGAAGTTGCAAGTCCCGTGATATCTACGGAACCACGGGCTGGTTTATCAAAAAGGATTACCGTTACCCCCGTACCTCCGTGAAAATCAGAGCTATGCCCTACCCGCACCCCATCAACAGCGGTAATTGTGCTATTCTTTCGGCTTGACATTCTTCACGACACCGTTGAACTCTGTGATTATCTCTTTTACGAGAGGTGATCTCAATGCCTGGGATCTGATCTCAGAGGGTTTTGGTTTTTTATTTTCGATCGTGTCGGCTTCTTTTATTTCAACATTCAGAACAATATCCTTCTGAAGGAATGCCTTCGCCCTCTTGGATAGTTCAGGTAGGGTTTTTTTGAGCTGGTCAGCCAGAAACTGATTCGGACAGCTCAACACAACTGTATTGCCGTTATCCTGCTCAACTGCGGCACTCGATACTATTGCGTAGAGCGGCTGATCATGATCCTTGAGGTATAAGAGGAACCCGTCCCAGGAAAGCGGCAGCGAAGAAGGAGGTCGCTTGTATATATCTACTGTTGAAATCTGTTGTACATGACCTGATGGCAATGAGCCGGTCCTTGTGGAAATCGTATGGATGAGATTCTGCAGGTCTACTAAACGAGGAGCCGAGATGATGCGGAGCAGGATTGTTTCAAGGGTGATTCTGGTTATGCTCGAATACTTCATGTCTTCCTCAGACCGAATAAGCACACTCAAGTACCTGTGGATCTCTTCCAGAGATATATCCGTCATGAGATCTTTCAGAAAAGTCATCTCCTCTTCCGGAAGAGTAACATTCATATACCCTGCCTTAAGCACCATCATGTTCCTAAACTGTTCGAGGAGCGATCGGTAAAGCTGATTCAAGTCCTGTCCATATCGATATACCCTATCCACCACATCAAGGGTGCTCGGGGCATCCTTCTTAATAATTGCCGATACCAAATCACGCATGGTTGATCTGCCGACCAGCCCAAGTGCCTCCTCAACAGCATCAACACCAATAGAACCCTTTCCTGTGGCCGAGATATGCTCAAGCATACCCTGCGCATCCCTCATGCTGCCATCAGCCTGAAGTGCAATGGTGACCAGGGCATCATCGGTAATGGGGATTTGTTCCTGCTTTGCAACCGATATGAGGCGCTTAACGATGTCATCCACCGGTATTCGCCTGAAGTCGTACCGCTGGCAGCGAGAGAGTACGGTAACAGGAACTTTTGCCAGCTCAGTTGTAGCAAGGATGAATATTACATGAGGAGGCGGTTCCTCCAATGTCTTCAACAGGGCATTAAACGCACTCCGGGAGAGCATGTGTACTTCATCAATAATAAAGGTCTTATATCGTGCAATAGCAGGAGTGTAGCGAGAATTATCAATGAGGTCCCGTATCTTCTCAACTTGGGTGTGGGTGGCTGCATCAATCTCAAATACATCGACTGCCCGCGATGCAGTAATATCTTCACATATAGGGCATATATTGCATGGGTTGCGGGATAACCCTTTCTCGCAATTGATCGCTTTAGCCAGTATTCGTGCAACAGATGTCTTGCCCACACCTCGAGGGCCCGAAAAGATGAATGCGTGGGGAAGCCTGTCAAGCTCTATGGCATTACAAAGGACCCTGGTCACATGCTCCTGACCAACAACATCTTCGAATCTCTGTGGTCTGAACTTGCGGGCTATAACCTGATACATAAAACCATCCTAATATTGATAACAAGATTATTCAAGACATCTGTTCTGAACTTAAAAATACTAAGGCCTCACAAGAGGCCGGGCCTTACCATACACATACAGCATCTTGCTTACCGCTGCTCCCTTCCGGGCCTGACGGAGTTCACAGTGCTGTACTGTATGAGACCCGGCCTCTTGCAAGGCCTTGTTCATGTGGCGGAGAGAGAGGGATTCGAACCCTCGGTACCGTTATTAGCGGTACACGCGATTTCCAATCGCGCCCCTTCGGCCTCTCGGGCATCTCTCCTGACGCATCAGTATTCATGGTGGCGGAGAGGGAGGGATTCGAACCCCCGGTCCTTGAAAAAGGACAGCCGATTTCGAGTCGGCCCCGTTATGACCACTTCGGTACCTCTCCTTACCTTCTTGCTTGGAAAAAGGTCTTCATCAAAGAGCTTGCCTGATCTTCCATCAAACCGGCATTGATATTGGGTTTGTGGTTAACATCAAGCCGGAATCCCTCAATCATGGATTCCACAGCGCCATATCGCTTATCTCTCGCACCATAGGCGAGGTACTCAATGCGTGCCTGTATGATCGCTCCCACACACATTATGCACGGCTCAATAGTAACATACAGTCTTGATCCTGGGAGTCTGTAATTATTAACCAGCCGTGCTGCTTCACGGATAACCACTATTTCAGCATGTGCAGTCGGGTCGTTATCCAAGATGACCCTGTTGTGGCCCTTAACCAGGTACTCATTAACCACAAGCACTGCCCCTATGGGCACTTCGCCGATACCGGCAGCCTTTTGTGCCTCTTCCAATGCCAAATTCATCAAAGAGCAATCATCAAGACCAAGCATGTATCACCCCGAACCTGTTGCCGTCAAGAGTTGGGAGGCTGCCCGATAATATTCTATGGCGATAGAGTAAATCATTTCGTCACGAATAAGTAATCTGATGAAGGGTATGATTCTAATTCCGGATCAGTATTCTTTGGGTTGGGCCTTGGTAGGATCACCAGGAGAATAAGGATTCGTTATATTTGTTCGTAAAACAGAAGTGACTTCTCTCTTGAAATCGGGAACAAGTCTTTCAAGGATTTTAAGAGCGGCATCAAAGCCCTCGGAGTTCTTCAAGAGGAGACTGAAATGCTCGATACCCTCAAAGAGTTCTTTTTCATCTATCCTGCTATATGTATTGCAGACTTTAATCTTTTCATAGGGTGTATCAATGATGTCCTCACCGTCTATGAGCAATTCCTCATAGAGCTTTTCTCCGGGCCTGAGGCCGATATATTCAACCTTAATATCTTTATCCGGCACAAGCCCTGAAAGACGTATCATGTTCCTTGCCAGACCATCAATCTTCACTGGCTTGCCCATATCCAACAAGAACAACTCCCCGCCTTTTCCTATGGCACCTGCCTGGAGGACCAGCATGACAGCCTCGGGTATGGTCATAAAGTAGCGGGTGACTTCAGGATGCGTAACCGTTACCGGCCCTCCTGAAGCAATCTGTTTCTGGAAAAGGGGTACCACACTACCATTGCTACCCAGTACGTTGCCGAATCTTACGACTACAAATCTTGTTCCGTTTCCGGTAATGGCCTGTACGACCAGTTCTGCAACCCTTTTAGTGGCACCCATGACCGATGTAGGCCGAACAGCCTTGTCTGTGGAGATCAGGACAAATTTCTTTACATGATACTTGCACGAAAGAGTGGCCAGTTTAAATGTGCCTATAATGTTGTTGTTAATGGCATCTACCGGGGACAACTCCATCATAGGCACATGTTTATATGCGGCTGCGTGATAAACATACCGGGGTTTATACTTGCGGAATATTCGCTCCAGACTCCTCCGGCTCCGCACGTCTCCTATGCAAGGTACAATCTCCGTTACACAATCAGTAGCTCTTAAGGTATTCAGTTCCATGTCGATCTGGTAAAGCGGTGTTTCGGAATTATCGATCAAGATCAGTTTTGCAGGATTGTATCTGAAGATCTGCCTTGAGAGCTCGGAACCAATGGATCCACCGGCACCGGTAATGAGTACCGTCTGCCCCTCTATCTCTGATTTTACTATCTCCATATCCAGCTGGACAGGCTCCCGGTCCATGAGATCTTCAAGTTTTATATCCCTGAGGTTGTCTGATTCACCTTGAAGCATTCTCTCAAATGGGGACGGGACTATCTTGAACCGGATACCGCAATCCCCACACATCTCTATGACCCTACTAATATCATGTGCCTTGAGATTCGAATCAGCGATAAGGATGTCCTCAATATTATAATACATGACCAACCTGGGAAGATCCATTACCGAGCCCAGAATAGGAACCCCATGAATCTTCATTCCCTTATGAACATTCCACATATCAATGAATCCAATTACCTTGTAATTGATCTTATTGTTCTCATGGATCTCTCTCATAAGCCTTTCTGCCTGTGGACTTGTGCCCAGGATGAGGATATTCTTTCTGTTCCGGATCGATCTTCGCCAGAACACTAACTCATCCACAAACGCGCTATCTTTCTGGTAGTAGAGGCGTATTATAAGGCGGGAACCGCCGATACCTATGATGGTCATGAGCATATTTATCAAGATGACCCCTCTTGAAAAGCCTATGAAGTGATAGAGTAACACTAGGTAAATAATAAATATAAAGGTCCCACATACAGTGCCCTTAACAATATTTATCAGATCGCGTATACCAGCATATCTCCACATACCGCGATATACATCAAAGATAAAAAATGAGGATTGCTGAGCTATCAATAATGGTAGGAGCGTGTATAAAAACTGAACCTGGAGTTGTACATCTAAGTTACCTTCAAAGCGAAGCCAATATGCCCCATAATAACATGTTATCAAAATGATTATGTCAAAAAGAAAAATGATCCAAAAATTTCCCTTGCGGAGAATTTTCATTTTAAATTTTTACCTCGTTATGAAACATTTGAGCGCACAATATCTCAAAATCACCACTTCAATGATGCTTTATCTTGGAGCTTACGTAGGGGTCTTGTTAGGCAAACATATACCCCTTTATTCAAAATATTGTAATAATAAAAAAGATATAACACATATATTGAACATCATGATTATTTATAGACACATGTTATCAATTAATAATACCTTGAACAGCCTTTATTATGTCATCTTCTTTAGGAAAATATTGACCCTCTAGCGATCTACTCGCAGGGGCTGGTGTATCGGGTAGGGCAACTCGAACAACCGGACTTTTTAATTCTTTGAAGGCCCCCTCACAAACAATAGCAGCTATCTCAGCGCTAATTCCGAATGATTTCCATCCTACATCAGCAATTACTAATCTGCCTGTTTTTCGAACTGATTGTAATAGGGTATTCTTATCCAATGGCTTTATACTCCGCAGATCGATCAATTCACAATCAATACCAAGATCTAGGAGTTTCTCAGATGCTTTCAGAGCAGTATGCGCCATATAAGAGACCGCAGCGATTGTTACATCCTTACCTTTTTTTCTAACTATAGCTTGACCAATGGGGACTTCATACATTTCTTCCGGAACAACATCCTCCAGATTATACAGCCACCTATCATCAATATAAACAACTGGGTTCATATCCCTTACAGCTGATATGAGTAATCCCTTTGCATCATAAGGGGTTGACGGCATTACGACCTTGAGACCTGGACAATGAGCAAACAACGCATGAATAGCCTGTGAATGTTGGGCTGCCTGTTCTCCACCTCTGTTTATGATACCCCAAAAAACGACCGGTACACAAGCCCTGCCGCCGTTCATATAAAACCAGTTAGCTGCCTCGTTTATGATTGGGTCCATGGCGTACATCATGAAATCCACCCTGGGATGAACCACCACTGGTTTCATACCTGCGATGGCTGCCCCTACGGCTGCCCCTGTAATGGCATTCTCGGACACTGGTGTGTCAATGACCCGTCCTTTCCCGAACCTCTCCAGAAGCCCCTGTGCAGTATTGCCCACATACCAGGGGCTTTCCACCCCCTGCCCGATGAGAAAAACGGAGCTGTCCATCTCCATCATCTGGTGGAGCGCCTCGTTAATGGCCAGGCCGTACTGGAGTGTCCTATGCGAAGACATATTTCGTCAGATCCTCTCCCGACGGGCGTGGGCTATTTATTGCGAAATCCTTTGCATCCCGTATCTCATCAGCAACCTCGTTCCTGATATCCTGCAGCTCATTCTCATCCATCATTCCTTGATCTGTCAGGTATCGTTCGAATTTCTTGATGGGATCCTTTTCCATCCATATGGCGACTTCTTCCCTGGGCCTTATATCTGTATGATTACCCTGTATGTTGTCATCCGGGCCTACATGACCTCGGTATCGATAGGTCATGAACTCCATAAATACGGGTCCATTACCAATGCGGCAGGTTTCCACTGCATGTTGACCTTCATCACGGACCTGCAACACATCGTTACCATCCACCGTATGAATCTCTATGCCGAAGGGCTCTGCGATCCTGCTGATCGGCAGGTTTACCCGGCATTCCCGGATAGGCATATGCGTAGCATAAAGATTATTTTCACAGGCAAATATCAAAGGGAGTTTTTTCAAGGCGGCAAAGTTCAGGGATTCGTAAAGGACGCCTTCGCCTGTGGCCCCGTCTCCGAAAAAACACACTGTCACACGACCGTCTTTTCGAATGGAAGAGGCCAGCGCCGCCCCAAGTGCCAGGGAGATAGTCCCGGCCACTATCGGTGCCGATCCCAGCATACCCACATCCGGATCGATCAGGTGCATAGAGCCCCCACGGCCCCTGGAGCAACCTGCCTCACGGCAATAAATCTCAGCCGCCATAGCCTTCAGGGAGCCCCCCTTGGCCAGGAAATGGCCATGTGAGCGATGATTACCAAAGATGTAATCATCCTTGGAGAGGGCCGTACAGAGACCGACCGCAACGGCCTCCTGACCGCTGTAAAGATGGCAGGGTGTACGGATCTCGCTGTTTAGGATGGGTTCCACCAGGCTCTCTTCGAAAGAGCGGATACGAAACATTGTTTTATACAAATCACACAAAATATCAATTGAGTAAGTCATATCATCTTCAAAGTTCAGCCACTATGGAATCGATAGCTGCAAGCTCTTCTTTTGTTAAGCTCCACCCATCTGCTCCCAAATTATCCATTACCTGAATATCTGTTTTTGCACCAAACAGCGAACATGTAAAAGGCTCAAAATCCAGCACCCACCGAAGTGCAAGTTGACCAACTTTCCGTCCCCTATCGGCAGCCAACTGCTTAAGTAATTTTAGACATTTGTCGTACTTTAAAAAATTATTCCCTGTAAACTCAGGCATTCTGTTACGGTGGTCATCTTCAGAGAACTTTGTATTGGTTGAAAATTTACCGGTTAACAATCCATCCGCAAGTGCGCCCCAAGCAACAAGAGTTATGCCATGCTCTCTGCAAATGCCCAATAACTCTTTACTCGTATCTCTATCAAAAATATTTAAACGTACCTGAACCGCTGCTACCAGAGCAACCTGCAATGCCTGCAGCAATTGATCGGCAGAGAAATTTGCGACGCCTATGGCGCCTATCTTACCTTCTTCACACATGCGCTCAAGGGCAGCAACACTCTCCTGTATAGGCGTTACCTCATCAGGTTTATGGATATAGTAAAGGGGAATACAATCAAGCTTCAATCGTCTTAAACTATTTTCTACAGCCAGTCTCAGGTAGGCAGGTGAACTATCGGACCATATATTTCCACTTTCATTCCATCGAACGCCCCCTTTACTTGCGATGACAACTTGAGTAATGGACGAACCTAATACCTTAGCAAGTAATGTCTCAGACTTTCCAAGCCCATAGGCATCTGCTGTATCAAAGAATGTGACTCCATTCTCTAATGCGCCCTGGACGGCTCGGATAGAATCCTCATCCCTCACCTGGCCCCAACCATGACCCCCAATAGCCCAACAGCCCATTCCGAGGCGACTGATATAAAGCCCGGTTCGACCGAGATGCATTCTCTCCAAGATACTCATTGCGCAGCAATTCTCTTCATCACCCTGAGAAAAGTAGCCCAAAGAATGCCAAAATCAGAACCCAATGACCATTCTTTCACATATTTGACTCTCAATGCATTCTTACGAGGTAGGATATGTTCACGGAAGTATTTGTCAGGGTCTGTGCTTCCCACCAGATCATCAAGATCGGCAAATTCAATTGATGCATAATCAGTTATCCCGGGACGCATGCTGAGAATATATTTCTCCTCACCTTTGTATTGTGAGGTATATTCCAACACTTCCGGCCGAGGCCCCACGAGGCTCATATCACCAGCCAAGACATTCAGGAGCTGTGGGAACTCATCAAGCTTGGTTCGACGAAGCAAGGCTCCAATACGCGTTACTCTTTGATCGTTAGTACTTGTAGTGGGCCCGCCCAAAGACTCGGCATTCTCTAACATTGTTCTGAATTTGAAGATACGAAATGGCTTTCCGTTCAATCCGGCGCGCACACCACGGTAAAAAACCGGTCCTTGTGATGTTAATTTTAAGACGACAGCAATCAAGATAAGCAAAGGCGCCAAGACTAATATCCCCGCCATGGCACCGACTACATCCATTACTCGCTTCAACAATACATAGATCCACCTTTCGGGAAAAGCGATCGGTGTTTCAGGCGATGTTTTCATTACTTCGCCTCATGCTTCTCGAACCAGGCGCCTCCACGCCCATCAGGCCGAAGCGACGAGGTGATACTGCGCTCAGCCCGAAACTCGTCCACCGCCTTACGAGAACCAAAACAGGTTGCGTAATCATCAATGATTACAAACCCGCCAATACTAATTTGATCAAAAAGATTTTCCAGCGGTATCTTGGTAGACTCATACCAGTCACCATCCAAACGCAGCATGGCAATTGGCCCGATCCTCTCACGATAAACAGGCACCGTGTCTTGGAACCAGCCCTTCACCAAATGAACCTCATTCTTGGGCAAGTGCAATTTATTGAACATCAAATCACTAACTTGCTCAATGGTCCCCAGACAGGCCCCTTTTGTAAGAGGACGAATAAAGTGGCCCTGTTTCCCACCTTCATAGTCTTCAGCAGTCGGTTCAGGTAGGCCTTCGTAGGAGTCGAAAAACCACTTAGGCCGCATAATTGTGCCAAGCTTTCGATTTGTTAAGGCCATCATCGCAGCAGTACCACCCTTTGCAACGCCGCACTCAACCAAAGCACCTTCAATCTTTTTTTGTTCGACAAGGGCAGTCACTTTGAATGCGTTCTCGAGCGCCTTCCATCCCCCCATAGTGTAGGGCAGTAACTGATGAGTGAGTGATGTCTTTAACTGCTGCTCCTGATCGCTAAAGAGTCTTGCTGCGATAACCCTAACTACATAGCTCGATCTGAGAATCTGCTTGTAACTCTCATAGAGTCCATCATAGATCACACGGTATGCTTTTGGTGGGAGTACTGCTTGCAACAGGGGTATGAAAATCCGTGCTAAGCACCCGGCCAGAGATGGCCGATACTCAATTTTCTGCTGTACTTTATCGTCAATCATAATGTCATCCAGTCTGTTCATAGATATCTATCCCGAAAATATGTCATGCCCAATCCTGACCACCTGTTCTAACAGATTGATTTTGATTTTCCGCTATCATCACCAAATGCTCCATCATCTCTGTATAAATCTTTTCTGCAATAAAACGTTCTTGGAACAGCTGCATGGCGTTCTGCGACATTTTCCTTAGCATACCCTGGTCATCATAAAACCGTGTAAGCGTCGAAGCCAGAGCCCCAGCATCACCAGAAGGATAACTTATCCCGCACTCATGCATCTTGAGAAGCTCACATAGAACACCCCGATCCGGACTTGAAATGATAGGGAGACCCGCGCTCATATACTCAATGGCTTTGTTATTAATGGTGGCAAGAAAATCGTATCGATCAGGAAGTTGATTTAAACCAACATGACATCGTCGCATTAGACTATGAATCATTGTTCTATCTACCCAACCCCCGTATTTTACATTTGGATATTTACTAATATGATTTAATATTAGATCAACACAATCACCATCGCCACATACAATAAACTTCCATTTTGAGTTTTGCTCATAAAGAATTCTGCTTGCAGATATGATATCACCCAAGTTCGCATTGCGACTGAGCGACCCAATATAAAGGGCATATAGGTTATCGTCATCAAAATGGATCCCTCGATGATTGAGTTCAATAATTGCATTCTCTTCAGATTCTCTTGTTATGGCCTGAATCGAATATCCAAAGGGGAATGATTTGTCGAATTCTTGCTTACATCGTTGTCCCCGTTTTAAACCCCATGCAACAAATTCATCTGTTATCCCAATAATAGCTGTAGCTTTTTCGCATGCATATCCAGCTCTTCGAAACTGATAACTTAAGAGGCGTCGTGTTAATGGTCTTAAGAAATCAGGAGCGAGATCTACAAAAATATCTGGCCACATGTCTCGCATATCAAGAACTACGGGTATTCCCTGCTGATTCCCGAACACAACTGACTCATAACAGAGATCTATCGTAGGTAATGCAGCTAAAATTATATCCGGAAGCATAGTCTGCTTCTTTATGGCCGAAGAAAACTTCCTAGAGATTTTCCAGTGATCCCAGACCCGTCTTAGCGACACATGACTTTTGTATCCAGAGCCACACAAAAGCCTGATAGTAAGATGTTGATTAATAACCAAATCAGTATCCGTAGTACAAAGCTGTGTTTTTCTAAAGTGATCAAATGCAGAAGTCCACCAGATTACATCATTGCCATATTGTGACAGTAAATTAGCAAAATATCCTGTCCGAAGCAGTCGAGAATTACTGTCAGCGCTTGTTGGTATTGGTTCACCTATAGAAACTAACCAAATTCTCATAATTCAATCTCTATGAGTTTCATTATTCGCCGCTTGCTGCGGAATAGTTCATTAGATTTATTGTAGATTTACCAAGATTAAACAATGCATCCATTATGCTGAGTCCTGGCATGAACAAATCAGTTTTCTGGTCATACGGTATTGGCTTATAGGTCTTTACTTCCAGGTTGATACCAGCCATCTTAAATTTGAAATGATCTTGATAGTTATCGCCACCTTTGCCTGAAATATAAGTGACTGCTCCCAATTCATGGCAAATATTGTTACATCATAACCATTCCGACCGAGTTCATACGCAATGTGGTAGTGACGGGTTCCCCCAGGAAGATCAGGAGTAATCGCATAATGGTTGAAAATCCAGATATGGTGTTGTTTTTTGTTTGCCGAGGTTCTCATCTTATTTCACATAGCTATATTAGGAGTCATCACCATCAATATACCACACACGTAGTAGGCCGTGCTCATCTATTCCTGCAGATTCAGGAAGCTGCCATGATGGATTCCATGCAATACGGTCAGCAAATTGGTAGTTACTTTGCAACAAAACCCTATTATCTCTCCGATCACGTATAACACCTTCATAGAAGGTTATCTTTCCGATATCTGTCATAGCTGCAAGCATGGGCTTAACTCTGCCTGATATTTTTCCAGAACAAACAAGATCTTTTATCAGTATAAGAGCCTTCGCAATGGTAGTTCTTAAATGATGAATTCCAACCATAGGCACGCAATGGAATAAATAATGAGCTTCGATATTATTAACCCGCATCCTATTATACAACTCAACCAACGCATCAATTTGGTCATTTACTCCTTTAAGAAGGACATTCTGCGCATATATCTTTACTCCTAAATCTGAGATTTTGAGAAAAGCCTCTTCAACCTCAGGGAAAAACTCTACCGGGTGATTGATCTGAGTCGCCAATTCAAACCTTAAAGTTGGTTTATTAATAAAAAGACTAATTACATTTTCATCTATACGTGCTGGATCCTGACCAGGAAGACGTGTCCCTATCCTGATAGTTTTAATATTTGGTGCATAGTCTATCAGAGCATTTAAAAGAACTTCCAAACGTTGAGGTATGATAAGGGGATCCCCGCCGGTGATAAGAACTTCGTTCAAAATATCTCTATTGCTAGAATTGCCGCAATACTTCGCTACATCGATCAATTGCCTCTCTGTTAATGTATGTTTTGTGTAGTTGCTCCGAAGGCAGTAGCGACAATGGGCAAGACATACCAAGGTTGGTTCAATAACGAGTACATTCCTATATAGTCTTTCTATTCCAGGTAAGTCTCCTTCAGCTTCATTAAGATACAAACCTGCATCATAATGCTTGAGATTTTGCTCGATAGTTTCCTTTGCTTCTAAAGGGCTCAAAATATATTGAAGAGAAAGCCCTCTGTATTCATTGGAATCTGACCCAAAAGATGATTCCAAGAGGGCAAGTTTTTCACGAAGAAATGGAGTAATCTTTTCAGGAAACTGTATCTTTTTCATCATCAGTCTGCCTTTTCTTCTTTCTGATTAATCGGGCTGGATTGCCTACATATCTATTGCCAGAAGTAAGATTGTTAATGACAACTGCACCCATGCCAATAACTACGTCATCATCAATATTCAACTCTTCCCGAATTACTGCATTGGGTGCAATATAAACATTTTCCCCTATTGTAACATGAGAAGCTACTACAACACCTGCAGTGAGTTTACTTTTTTGTCCTAAGTGTGATCCTGCCCCGACATGAACAAGGTCGTCGATTTTTACATCAGCATGAATCACTGTTTCTTCAATCATGCCACGTTCAATTGTTGAGTTCGAACCTATCCAAACCCTGTCTTCAATACTGATAAGACCTAATTGAGGAGGATGAAAGGGAATACCATCTTCATCGTCAATGAAACCCCATCCCTCACTACCAATAACTGCGCCATCTTTGATAACACAGAATTTGCCAATATGGACAAGGCCATTTATTACAACATTATGAAAAATTTTTGTGTTATCTCCAATTGTAACATCAGGACCAATAATAGTATGAGCACCTACCATTACATTTCTCCCTATACGGGCTTCTTCTGAAATCATCGCAGATGAATGGATTTGGTTAATTGGAGCTGTAGAGAAAAATTCGCGTAATATATATGCCAAGTCAAGATCAGGGTTCTGTGAAATTATATAGCCTGTACATAAATCTACTGGCACAGGATGATCAGAAATGATCAATATCTGGCTTCGACTTCTATTGACTTCCATCGATGAGTGTTCAGAAGATTTGTATGTTCTAATGGAATGAGGACTTGTAATGATGAAATCATTTCCTACAAGCTGTTCATTGAGATAATCGGCTATCTCTGATGCCCTAATCTCGAACTTTTTTATACGATACATTATTAACCTCCACTCTTAAAACAGACTCTTTAATTTCACGTTCTATTGGAGAGGTTTTGCCGGAACTCCTGCTACTACAACTCCATCCTCTACATCTCTTAGCACCACTGATCCTAGCCCAACTGTAACATTGTCCCCAATGTTTACCTTTTCTTTTATGACACTGTTCGGTGCTATCCAGCACCTCTCACCTATACTGCAACCACCACAAAGAACTGTGTTTGCCATTATTAGCGTGTTTCGACCGACAGTGACATTATGTCCCACTTGAACCAGATCATCAATTTTTGAACCACGAAAAATCCTAGTAGCTCCAAGTGTTCCAATTTCTACTGTAGAACAGGACCCAATCCAGACATCATCTTCAGTAATAATACTTCCAAGATGCGGGAAATGAATTAGATTTCCGTATTCATCATATTCAAAACCAAATCCCTGTCCACCAAGGGCAGCATTAGACTTTATAACGCACCTATTTCCTAGGCAAACTTTGCCTTCTATGACTACACCAGTTCCTATGTTGCATCCGTCACCTATTAATACATCATGACCTATATAGGCATATGCACCTATGGTAACATCTTTGCCAACTGTTGCGCTCTTCTCAATGATTGCAGTGGGGTGTATACAAGCTTCTCTCTTCTCAAGATAAAAATGGTTTAGCACACGAATGAAATCAAGCCGTGGATTTTCTGATAGAATAGTAGGAACTGTTGTTTTTTCTGATGTTTTCATATCACAGATAGCTAATCCTGGTTGTCTTTTTTCAAGCAAAATAAGTCGTTCCTGTGTATAGCTTTTCACCCAGACAATATCATTCGGTCCACAATCGCTTAGGTTTGCAGGTTTAAAAATCGGGTTTGGTTCTCCTTGTAAAGTTTTCCCGAGGAACTGTGCAATGTGCATACTAGTTATTACTTTCAAATTAATATCCCCCTAATGACTTTTGATCAATACACATTAATTGAGGTAAAATAGTGTGAAGGATAATTCGTAATCTTTTCAGATGAAGATATCCTACTAAATCTCTTAATAGATGAGTTCGCTTGTTCATCAGTATCCCTAAATTATAGGTGGCAAGATATCTTATTCAGTATATCTTCCTAAGTCTTTTGGTCTTACCTTCAGTCCGGGGAAAATGACCATGTGCCATGAACTCTATACGGGGTCTGAAATTAAGATTTTCATGACACTTTTTAATCAAATAATAACTAAGCGATTCATTATTAATTGACTCAATACTTGCAGATAATTCAACCCGCAAGAGTGGCATTTCAATTGGGGGAGGTGTATCCACAATAAGTTCATATTCTCCACTGAACCATTCTGGATGCTTCACTAGGATATTTGCAATTGCATTTGGGTAGACATTAATACCACGAACTGTGATCATGTCATCTGTGCGCCCCATTACAAGGAATCGGAATGATTTTCGTCCACATGTGCATTGGCTGGTTGACACAATTTGAATGAGATCTCTGGTACGATATCTCACAAGAGGCTGAGCTTCTCTTCTTAGATTCGTTAAAACCATTTCAGCAACTACTCCATCTACAACTGGTAAATTCTTATTAGATGAAGGATCAATGAGTTCGAGATATAAGATACCCTGCCCATGAAAATGCAACCCTGTTCGAGCCTCACATTCCGCTCCAAATATACTCAAGACATCGGCCATTCCATAGTTGGCATCAATTGCTTTCATTTTCCATGTTTCTTCAATACGTGATCGCACCAACGGGTTCTGTAGACCTCCCTCACCCCCCAAGAACGCCTTTTCAAGACCAAGGGCAGCAGGGGATAACTGAAACTCCTCACGCAAAATATACTCCAGCCTTGTCAGATAAGATGGTGTGCAAGAAATGGCTGTTGGTCTCAGATTAATAATTGTCCGAAGAAGTTGTTTGGTGTTCCCAACGCCATAGGGGATAACCGTAGCACCTGTAGCCTCAAGACTGAGGTGATCAGTCAGCCCTCCAGCCCATAAGCAGTAGTTCAGACAGTGAATAACCGTATCTTCATCATTAAGCCCAGCACAGAGAAATGCCCGACGTCCTGCTTCAACAGTTGCAAACAAATCATTCTCAGTTAATACAACATACAGAGGTCTGCCTGTTGAACCTGAAGTCATGTGTACACGACGAAGATGGTGTTGATTATCCTTTGTTGCCAAGCGACCAAATGGTGGATATTTTTCCTGCTCTCTCAATAGTTCTTCTTTATAAGTAAAGGGCACTAATTCAAAGTTATTCACGTCGATGATATCATTTTTTTCTAAACGATGTTCTTCGTATTTCTCCAGATAAAAAAGACTGTTTTCTGCGACATACTTCAGCTGCTGTATGAGAAGAGCCCTATCTATTCCATTATAGCTCTGCTCATAAGTGAGTGTTTCCAATTCATCAATGTCGTGCTTCATGTGGATATTCCTACGAGGATAGTAGGATTAATTTTTCTTGTTATTTTATAAGCCATCTAAGCACATCAAAGGTTTCAGCATAGTGTGTGTTTACTTGAGTTCCCCTTGTGATTGCCAAAGATCGAACCAATTCCTCTGTCGCATAAAATCTTTCAGCTTGAGACTTGTAACATCGAAGCGCCTCGACCTTTTTTTGAAGATTTTGTTCTGTCAGGCCTATGAAACAAGTAGTATTAAATGTCAAATTATTCCAAGGCATTTCATAGCCGAGAATTGTAGCTGACAGCTTGAAGGCGCGGAGACCTTCCATAGCTATCGTCTCATGATCCTGGTGTAAATCATTTGGTGAGGGCAAGAACACTAGATCAGGGTTAATATCTTTCCCGATGATAATAATCTCCTCAAGTATCTCTTGTCGATCTCTTTCATAGCACCGTAGTTCAAATTCTTTTACGATAACATTCGAAGGAGGGACACCTAGTATCTTGGTTGCGCTCATTAGTTCTTTCACTAGGGTATCAGGCGCCATATCCGGAGGAAGGGATTTTTTACAATCCGAAAAAGCAACATAATACACTTCCTTCCCCAAATCGATAAACTTTGATATCGCTCCACCACAACCAAATTCACCATCATCCGTGTGTGGTGCTAAAATGAGAATCCTTTCAAACAAATCTTTTCTCCTCATGCTTTTATCAGCGCAATCAAGTAGTAACATTTCAGATACAATTATTTATGTTACCTAGGATCTTGCTGTAAAAATCTAATAACTTAATTTCTTCATTCTGCCAATTATATCGATGTCTAACTGCCTCTTGTCCTCTTTTCCCCATGATTTCGGCTTCTTCAGGATGTTCGAGCAACCATAGTATTGAATCTGCAATGGCTTTTGGATCAAGGGGATTAACCAGAAGACCACAACCTGCGCCTTCAATAATTTCTCTCCAAAGCGGAAAATCAGATGCTATAACAGGGATTCCCACTGACATATATTCAAACAATTTTATTGGATAGCTTAGTAGATAATTTTTTTTCGGATGAAGGAGAACTAAACCTATTCTTGCGTTATTGAGCAGATGTGAAATCTGCTCACGGGATAGCCAACCCATGTATTTTACATGAGCCCAACCTGTTAGATTTTTTACTTCTTCTTCTAGATTGGATGGGTAAAATGTGCCACCTATATGTATACACGCCCCGCAATGTGGCTTTAGTATGCTCATTGCACGGATCATCTCCTTAATACCACGAATTTCTGATATCCCTCCTACGTATGCAATGATTGGGGATCTTTTACAATATGGCGTAGGATGAGATGTTGTTAATTCGTGCTGAATAGGAAAATTTTGAACAATGATTGTTTTTGTTTCAGGAAAATTACTAGCAATATCTGGTGTAGCTGCAATTATCCCATCAAAGAACAACGCGCTTAGATGTTCAACAAAACCTGTAACCTTAGACACTACAGATCTGAGAATAGAAGGAATCCAATTTTTATTCAGAATCTGTTTGGGTACATCTTCATGTACATCATAGATGACCTTTTTACCTTTAATCTTCAATAACAAACCAATGGGTATTAGTTCAGGATCATGGAAATGATAACATTCTACATCTTCGATTTTTGCTGCCTTATACACATTCCAAATTGTATAAATGAAGCGATCCAATCTGTTTTTAGGCTTTGGGACAGAATGAATACACACTCCATTAAGAAAATGATCCTGTTCATGTGGTACAATGTAGGTGACCTGGTATCCAGCTCCTGCAAGAGTTTTGCATTCTTTATAAAAAATTCGGGTGTCAGATATGTCGTGGGCTGATGTTAGGATTGCAGTTGCTATCATTTTAAATGTATCTGCCAAATTAGTCTTGATGTACCACACTGCCTATTACAGTTAGATCTTCTTCTTTTTCTTTTATCTGGATCCATACCTGTCAAGAACTACTCTATGCCAACCTAAAAATCCTAAGCCTAAAGCCGACCATGTCCAGAAATCCTTATCCTCATAAATATATCCTTGTTTTAAGGATATTAAAAAAAGAAAAACGTATATAATTAGATGTTCTCTAATAATTTTGTTTTTTCTAAATCGTAAATAACCATAAAAAACTCCCATGATTAATAAGCAGTAATAAAGAAGTCCAATAAAACCAAACTCTGCAGCAAATTCTAAGGGTATATTATGTGGATATCTAATTATTTCTCCTTGAAATTCTACTGAGTATTGTCCTATTCCAGCCGGGATGAAGGGGTTTTGTCTGAATAATGTCAGAGCATTTTCAAATAATATAAATCGTAAATCTAATCCTTCTTCAAAATAATTCTCACCAAATCTATATAGAAAATTCTCATCCAAGCTTAACTTGGTATTGTAAACAATTAGTATAAGTATTGATAATATAATTAGACAGAATATCACTATAACTTTCTTCTTTATTTTCTCTCGGATAAAGCAAAAATAATATGTCAACATGGAACATAATATTAAGGAATAGATAAGTTGCTGGCCACGTGCATAGCTTACTATAACACCTATAGAACAGATACAACATGATAAAAAGTAAAACCATCTCTTCTTGATCTCAACTAAAAATCTATGAATTGAAACAAGCCCGCCCAATGATGTCATAGTGCCGCAGGACAAATACTGTACATTTCCCCATGACTTATATATTGAATTAGATAAAATATATGCACTGGTAAAAAGCCCCAATGCAATGATTCCATTACCTAAGTACTTAAGATCAGCTTCATTCTTTATGACCCAGAAGCTGACTAGAACAGTAGGGATTAATATTACTATAAAACCTTTCATTTTTATTAAACCATTAGATGTTAGTTCGCCGAATAGAACAGAAATCAATATCATGAACGATATTGGCAGGAAGATGAAAAAGACCGGATTGAATTTGCGAAAGTGAATCTTATTAGAATTTATCTTAGATAATTGAACTAATATAATAAAAATTAATAACCAAAAAGTAAGATCTGAATACCACCTAGCAAAATCAAATGTTGATGACTTAAAATAACCTGCATAAATAAAAAGAGGTATAATAAAAGCAATTCTATGTCTGATATCTATATTACTCATTGATTAAAATTATTATAGGCGTTTTCAAAAAATACTTTGAACCATAAATCTAGACATAATGTTTTCCATATGATAGGGTTTTTTCGACTTATAGTTTTTATATCTTTTAATAACCATTTTTTATTGAAATATGTGCTAATCAAGCTATTTTCATTAATATCATTAAAATAATTTTCTAAGATATGTTTTATAAATAAATCTTGTGGAACTTCAAACCCAATCTTATCTTTCCTTCTCCTAATTTCATCTGGTATTATCCTTTTCAGACCTTCTCTTACTATATTTTTAGTCCATCCATCATGGATTAATAATCCCATGGGAATTGATAATGCAAATTCAACTAATCTATAATCAAGAAATGGTAGCCGTGTTTCAATAGAAAAAGCCATAGAATTTCTATCAGCATATTTAAGAAGATGTGAAAGTTGAACTCCTTGAATTTCGTTTCTTTGAAGCTCAGACAAATCATTAGCTTCTTTAAAGCCATTTTTAAGACGAACTAATATGTCATAATTCATGAAAAAATTTGGATTTAATATTCTATATGATTTAATATGATGACGTAGGGCACGAACATGTACACAATTAAAATAAATATAATATAAGATCATTCCGGATAATTTTAGTTTAGAATTTTCTACACCTTTTATAAACTCATTAATGAATTCCCTAAGCATAAACTGCTTCAATAGAGCTGATAGATAATATGCATAATATCTTTCATATCCGCAAAAAACTTCATCTCCTCCTTGACCGTCTAAAAGAACTTTTATACCCTTCTTTTGTGCTGCTTTCATGACGGACCACTGAGCAAAAATTGAAAGGCTTCCAAAGGGTTCTTCCTGATGCCAAAGAAGACTGGCCAAGTCCTCTGTCAGATCTTCAGAGGAAGGATAAATAAAGTTGCCGCTGAAGCCTGAGGATTCAACAATTGCTTCTGAATATTTTCTCTCATCTATCTTTTTATCGTCCCAGCACGCAGTAAATGTATTAAATAAAACCCTCTCTTTCTCTTTCCATAGTGTTGCGATAATTGAAACTACGGCTGATGAATCCAGCCCGCCAGAAAGACAGCTCCCAACTGGAACATCACTTCTCAATCTTAGTTTGACAGAGTCAGTAAATAGTTCCCTGAAACGAAGATAATAGTCCGACTCTTTGCAAACTAATTTATTAATACCGTTTAAATCATAATATCTTTTCTTTTCGAATGTCCTCTTATTTAAATCAAGAATTGCATATTCACCACCTTTAAGTTGATAGATGTTCTTAAAAAAAGTCTCTCTCGTATGATCCTCAAAACCCATTACCAAATAATCATAAATTAACGGTTCGTTCGGGTTCCTCTCGTATTCTTTACATTCCAATATTTGCTTTATCTCGGAGGCAAAAACGAAAGTGTGCTCATCCAAATAATAGTAAAATGGCTTCACCCCAAACCTGTCCCTTGCACAAAACAACCTCTTTTCCCGCCGATTCCAGATTGCAAATGCCCACATCCCGTTAAACCTGGTAAGGCAGTCAACCCCCCATTCCTGATATGCGTATAGAATAACTTCAGTGTCAGTTTTCGATTTGAATTCATAACCTTTTGAAACCAGTTCCGCCTTTATCTCTAGGTAGTTGTATATCTCGCCATTGTACACAATCCCCAAAGACTCGTCTCTGTTGCACATAGGCTGATGGCCTCGCTCAGATAGGTCAATAATACTCAACCGGGCGTGGGCGAGTCCGACATTATAATTAGAATGGTTATCTTCCGTGCCCTCAAGTTTCAATATCTGGTCTTTATATTCTATGATCCCGTTTTGGCCTTCGCTGAACTTCGGATCAAAGAGCATAATCCCATTGCCGTCAGGCCCCCGGTGTTTAATGATTGCAGTCATATTGGCCAGTATTTTTAAGTCAACCGGTTTGCCATTAAGATTTAAAATTCCCGCAATACCGCACATACAGAAATACCTTTTTATAAGTAGTGTATTAGATAATAGGTAAACATGAAAATATTTGTAGAATTACCAGGCTATAAATAATAGATGACATGTTGATATTAATCCCTTTTCTTGAGCACATACAGGCAAAAACAAAAATGGAGCACATAAGAAAAAGCCATTGCTGTGGAGCACATTATAACTGCAAAGGCAGCAGACAAGTTAAAATAATATGCAATTCCCAGGCTTCCAATAACAGACACTACCCATATGACAACCCATAAAAGCTGAATATCTTGGCGCTCAAGAAAATTTAATGTTTGGGAAAGTGGCGCAATGACGACCTGCGTTAGGATCATTGGAGCCATTATCTGTGTATAACGTCCGGATTCCAGCCAACCCGACCCAAAAATTATCTTAAATAACCATGGTGCTAACAAACCAAAGGGAATTATAAAAACCAGTCCCGTTAATAGTAGTTTTTTTGCGGTATCTAAGTACAGCCCACGTAGGCCTTTCTGATTAGTACCCATCAGACGACTTGCTTGTCCCAAATAAACCTGATCTACTGATCTTCCAAGCAAGGTTAATGGCACACCAACAACTCTTTGAGAAAGGGCAAACCACCCTGCAACCACTGGTCCATAAAAAACGGCAAGTAAAAAAGCAGGGGCTTGCGCTCCTAAACTGTCCAGCAAGGATGAATAACTTGAAACCAAGGGAAAACGGCGATATCTGGCAGCCGCTTTAAGTATACCGGAAATCGAAACATTATTAAAGCTATGTTTACTATTCCGCCAAGCAGAAGATGCCAATGTTCCTATTCCCGTAGTATGACCAACTACCAGACCCAATAATAGGCCAAATGGTTTGATATGAACAATTCCGAGACTAATTTGGGTTAATGTGAGCATAATGCCTTGCACAAATTTTGTATGACCAATTTTAGCATAATCATTTTTCCGAATGGCCCAATAGTTAAAAGCCATGTATGAGCTTGCACCCAATATTCCAACCGGCAAAAGCCAAAGATATGGCCGTAAGGTAGGGGTCTTGGTCCAGCTTACAATTCGGTCGCCTAGAGCCCATACTGCCAACCCCGACAAACACGACACCCCCATGGTGAAAAGCAACGCTAAGACAAGGACATTGGCAGCAGTTTGATCATCGCTTGGCAATGGAATTGCCAGTTCATAGCGCATAGATCCAATAACTGTAATCACACCTAGTAGTGAAGCATATACCGCAAAGACACCAAAATCACCTGGTGAATAAAGACGGGTAAGGACAGGCGAAAACAATACAACAACAGCTTGCCCCAATGCAGTACCTGAAGTAATTTTTATTACGTCCTTAATGAACCTGCTCTCGGACGTAGATCTGTTTACCTGGGCAGCGCACACTGATATAAAATTCTTAAAGTGTTTGTTAATATTCAACTATCCCATAAACCTCTATCTTTCGCGGCATAATCTGTCCTGCATATTTAGGCCTGTCAATTTGTGATCATTTATTTATACTAAACCGGCATATTTTTACCGATAAGCAATACCACAATCCGACGGTGTGACCACAGACAATGGTGCAGTTGGCCCCCAGGGTGTCGGCTTTCTTGACGGGGGTCGGGCGGACCTGGTCCATCTTGGAAATTTCCGCCCTTGGGTTATAGATGTTGGTGAAGACCATGGCGGCTCCCTACCTTCGATAGTGGCCTTGATATCAAGAAAAACGAGCTCATCAACTTAATTGATATGCAAAAAACTACAGAAAAGGGTAGTGAATATTTGGTATATTAAGAATAAGAAAAATGGGGTTGGTTTAATTTACCCTTGTCGCACCTCATCTTTAATCCTTTTGATATGTCCTCTGCCCAGCCCTTTTACCTCACAGCCAAGCTCGAAGAATCTTCTGATATTTTTATCATCGAGGATTCCGAAACAGTCGATGATTGCTGCTGGGAAGCCGATCATTTTTACTATAGTATCAGGATCGAGGTTCAGGTAGTCCTTATGTCTGACAGCCAAGACGATTGCATCAGCGCCTTTGAGGGTTGTTTTCAAGCCCTTATTAACCCTAAGGTCTTTCAAGCCCTCCTGATTCCTGAAGAAGCGGGACCAGCTTGCACCAACTGCAGGGTAGGTGTCTTGGGCTTCAAACTCCCACCAGTGCTCCACATAGGGATCATGCACCCTGATATTGCCGCCCATCTCTGTAATCTTCCTCACGATAAGCTCAGACCCGCTGTAACGGGTATCACCGACATCTTCCCGATAGGATGCACCAAGCACGGTGATGGTCGAGGCAGCTACTATCTTGCCCATATTTCTCAGTGCATCACGCACGAGATGGACTGCACGAAGGGCCCTTGTGTCATTTATGTTTATGGCCTCAGGGGTAATCTTGAAATTCTCATCTTCAAAACCCATAAGGTGCCTATAAGCCCAGACCCCTAAACCGCCGTCCTTAGGCAAGCAATAGCCGCCAATCCCCGGCCCTGGAAAGATCATGTTGCTATGAGTTGGTCGTACCTTGATGGCATTGATGACCTTAATGAGATCCACCCCATTTTTCTCACAGAAGTTGCTCCATTCATCCAGGAAGGCGAGAATAGTTGCCCTGTAGCTGTTCTCAACGATCTTGGCAGTCTCACTCTCAATGGGCCTGTCGAGTACGGTCAAAGGGAACTTGTCCACATTGAGCACATCGGATAAGAAGCCTACAACCATCTTCCTGCTCTCATCATTGATACCACTACATACTCGCCAGAAATCGCGGATAGACTTCACATAGTCTTTCCCCGGCATTACCCGCTCATAGCTATGGGCTATGAGCGGCTCTTGGTCTATGCCACGCTCTGTGAACGCTTTCTTCATCGCTGGATATGCTATGTATTCTGTGGTTCCAGGGGGTACTGTCGTCTCAATAAGAACAAGACATCTTGGCTGGATCTTCTCTGCAATGATCTTTATTGACTCTTCAAGGGCTGCTATCTCGGCCCTGCCGGAAGTGCAATTACCCAGTTCCTGTTTCATGAAGTCGCACTGAACATCCACAACCACAGTATCAGCCAGGCTCAATGCGTCGTATGTATAGGTGGCGATGAGATTCTTTCTTTCCAGGACACAACGGCTGATAAGGGCATCCACCTCCGGGTCTTCGGCCTTAACCGGAGACACACCACTGTTCAGGAGGGGGATCTTCCAGAAGCTCCTGGGGCTTGGCCGCTGCATGCCGATGACAAATTTTTTGGGCTTGCCTGTTTTCTTATCCGTGCTGTCTGCTACAACCGCTGCCATGACAGCACCGACAAAGCCGAGGCCCATGACAACCACAATCTCCCTGCCCATCGAGCGTTGCTCATCAACAAGTCTCTTGAGGCGCTCAAACTCGATGTTGTAATCTTGTGCAACGGGTAGTTGATATTTCTTCCCTTCAGGACTTATAGAATATTCCACGTCAAACGCCTCCTCACGAATCAATCATGAATACTTACATTTTTCAACATTCCTGGATACCCGATTACAGGGTGATGAGCAATAGATGGATGGCTCATTATTTCTTTTTATTTTACCCTATATCAGGTGTTGTGACCCATTTGTTTTTCAGCTGATAGATATTCTGACAGGAATGCAACAAATATCCCCAGCATTAAACCCACTATGAGGGCCACACCCACATTACGGACAGGTCTTGGTTTTACAGGATGATGGGATACTGTAGGTTCACTAATAGTCTTGATATTTTGAATCTGGCTGATCTTGTTTTGTAAATCCTCAATCTCAATTTCAAAAGCGTCGATCTTGGATTTCAATTCCTCAGTCTGCTGTAACTTCAGACGATCGACCTCAAGCTCAGTTTCATTGATTTCCTTCTCCAACTCCTTTATGTTCGATTTATTGTTCTCTTTGTTTATTCTGGTTTGATTGATCTGATTTTTCAGCTCATTGAAAAACGACACATTCTGCTGAATGGTTGTCGAATACAATAGGTCGGCAATCCCACTTTCATTACTGGCAGGTCCCTGCTTTAAAACCTGATCTCTCTGGTTTGTAATCCTCTGGGTATTGCCCTTTACCTCTTTCAAATCATTCATGAGGTCTGACTCTCTTTGTTCACCGATAGAAAGCCTCGAGTCCAACAATTTTATCTGTTCCTTCCTCTCTTTGATCAAGCCTTGTTTAATACCGATTTGCTGCTCCAGGTCTTTCCGCTGCACCTCGATCTCATTGATCTGATTCTTTTTCATCGATATCTGTTTTCGGTATTCGTCCTTTTTCCTCCCAACTTCTCTGGCATAATCATATTGCATCTCTACAAGGAGCTGTCGCAATATTTGAAGTCCAAAGTCGGTTTTATTTTTCTGGAATTCTGATGATACAACAAGGACATTAGCACTCTTTGGAATTCCTACCGTAAAATCAAAATCCATATCTTCAGGAGCCAGGTGCAAGGCCTTGAGAATGCGCGGAAGATAGGCATTGCTTTCTATCTTGCCCTTGATATTTTCAGGGGTGTCCAGGTAATTATATTTCCCATCTGCTGTGACATCGATTATTCCTGGCTCGATCACCATAAATATTTTATATATTTTTGGTTGATAGAGAGAATACAGAGCGGCAAAAAGTACACATATAAAAATTATTCCAGCAATAAGCCATTTCCTTTTCCAGATAGTTGTTAACATCTCTCTGAGATCAATCTCATCCCCATAGATTACATCGTTTTGTTTATCCTGCATGGAATATTCCTTTTTATTGCAAAATTAGATCTTATTGAACCATAAAGCAGAAGCCGGGGCCCGGCAATATCTCTCAAGATCGCAATCTCAACCCCTGATCCTTTTCTTCATATGACTTTCCACAGTGGGAGCATCTCAGGTTGTCATCAAGCCGGTTGCCGCACTCACACATCCAGCCGATCTGTTTTGCCGGGTTGCCCACCATGAGCGCATGGTCAGGGGCTCCCCGGGTTACTGTGGCACCTGCACCGATGAATGCATACTCACCGATGGTATAGCCACAGACAATAGTGGCGTTTGCGCCTACGGTGGCCCCCTTTTTCACAAGGGTGGGCCTCAGCTCATCCATCCTGGGGATATGGGCCCTGGGGTTGAACACATTGGTAAAGACCATGGAAGGGCCGCAGAAAACATTATCTTCGAGGGTAACACCTTTGTAGATGGAGACATTGTTCTGGATCTTGCAGCCGTTCCCGATGCTTACATCCGGGCCGATGACTACATTTTGGCCGATGCTGCATACCTTACCGATATGCGAACCCTTCAGGATATGGCTGAAGTGCCATATCTTTGTACCTGTTCCGATGATGACATCTTCATCTACGTAGCTTGATTCGTGCACGCTGTAATCATGGCGCTGCTTGAAGGCATCTTTGAGAAAGATCTTTTTACCATTGCTGTTTAATGAATCCTGGCCGGCCTTGAGGATCTTAAGGACCTCAATGCCCTCTCTGGCGTCGGTCACCGGTGTCTTCCTGTCCCTGATGCATTCAATGAAATGGAGGCATTCGGCCTTGAGTGGCTCGCTCTCTTCAACAGCAATTTTGATCTCGTCTTTCTTGTCAGGAACAGGGATTCCATCGTGCCATTGGATGTTATGAGGATATAAAAGGAGCTTCTCACCCCATGGGACAGTGTCCCTGAAAACGGCCATGTTCTTCTCACCAACCACCACGAGCATCTGCTCCTTGAAGGGATGGAGCCATGAAACGAACACATGGGCCTTAAGCCCGCTGGGAAACTCCAGATGGGTGGTGGTTACATCAGCAATCTTCTTGTGCAGGTAATTGCCACCGGTGGCCATTACGCTCTCCGGTTCTTCCTGGGCAAGGGTAAGTATCATAGAGATATCGTGCGGGGCAAAGCTCCATAGGATATCCTCCTCCCTGCGGATTTTGCCGAAGCTGAGCCGGTTGGAATAGATATAGTAGATCCTTCCCAGTTGGCCGTCCCTTATGAGCTCCTTCAACTTGATGAATGCGCTGTGGTATTGGAGCAGATGGCCGACCATAAGGATGAGAGATTTTTTCTCTGCAATCTTTTTTAGCTCTTCTGCCTCATCGACATTGAGGGACAAGGGCTTCTCTACAAAGACATCCTTGCCGGATAGCAGAGCCTCCCGCGCGAGGGTGAAGTGTGTCTCTGCCGGGGTGGCTATAACAATACCCCTCAATGCATCATCGTTGAGCAGGTCCAAGTAGTTTGTGGTATATTTCATCTGCGGATACTTCTGCTTAAACCCATTGAGCGACTGCTCGTTGCTGTCGCAGACTCCATAGAGCATACCTAACTCTGCATAGTTTCTTACCAGGTTCTTGCCCCAGTATCCGGAACCGACGACTGCTGTTTTTACATCAGTGCTCTTCAATGGAATCTCCTTGTTCATTATATAGTTTTAAGTTTTAGGTTTTAAGTTTGAAGTCTTAGATCTCCCGATGGTGGTGCTCTTTAAGGATCTTATGAGCGATTGCAACATGGAAGATATTTCTATGATCTCTTTTTTCAGTTCATCTCTCCAAATCTTCAAAAGAATGATACGCCATGGTTAAAAAAATTTAAAATTATGTACCAATTGCAATAATCTGAGATTGTCATTCCCGCGGAAGCGGGAATCCAGTTTTTTCAAGAACTTCTGGACCCCCGCTTTCGCGGGGGCGACACCTTGGTGAGTTTTGCAATTGCATCTTAAATATATAAACTTTAACCTTAAAACCTAAAACTTCTACTCTACAGCCTTGATAATGACTTCAGCGATGTGTTGCTGGTCCTGCTCGCTCAGGTACGGATGCATGGGCAGAGAGAATATTGTCTCCGCCGCCTTCTCTGAGGCGGAGAATGAGCCAGGTCCATACCCGAGATAGGAATAGGCAGTCTGCACATGAAGGGGCTTCGGGTAATAGATGGCGCTTGGTATCTTCTCTTTCTTCAGGGCATCAAGGATTATCTCTCTCTGTTCGGAGACAACGGAATACTGGGCCCACACGCTTTTATACCCCGGCCTGACCTTTGGGTATGTGAGCTTATCTGAAGCACTGAACATGCTGTTATACCTGAGTGCTACATCCTGCCGCAATTCGATCTCTTCGGGGAAGATTTCTAACTTTGCAAGCAGGATCGCTGCCTGGAGGGTGTCACACCTCCCATTGATCCCGATCCTGATATTGTCATACTTATCCGATCCCTTGCCGTGGACCCGAATGGAATCAAGCCTTGCAGCAAGATCATCGTTATTGGTAAAGATCATCCCTCCGTCTCCATAACAACCAAGAGGTTTGGCAGGGAAGAATGAGGTGGCAGCGACATCGGCCAAAGAGCATGCCTTGGACCCATGATATTCAGCCCCGAATGACTGGGCCGCATCTTCAATGACAAACATCCCCTTGTTGTGCGCGATGGCATTGATGCGCTTGTAATCTGCGCTCTGGCCGAAAAGGTCAACTGCTATAATCCCTTTGGGTGTGAGCTTCTCGAATCCTTTTGGTAAGGGATGCCGCTTCGGATCACGTGATTCAAGGGCTGATATTGCATCATCAAGCTTATCAGGATCGATGTTGTAGGTATCCGGTTCTATGTCCACAAATACGGGCGTTGCACCAAGCAATGAGATGACCTCTGCAGTGGCTACAAAGGTGAACGGCGTAGTGAATATGGCATCACCAGGGCCGACACCATAAGCCATCAGTGCCATGAGAAGGGCATCGGTACCGGATGCGCATGCAACGGCATGCTTCGTCCCCGTAAAACCTCCGAGCTTCTTTTCAAGCTCCTTTATCTCTGGCCCCATGATATACTGGCCATGTTTCAGCACACTTGATATGTTCTCCATGATCTTCCCATGGATCCGTTTCTGCTGCTCATTTAGGTCGATGAACTGCATAAGAAAATAACCTCCGGTTAATTTAGCAAAGCTCCGCCATTAGTGGTGAATAAGCCGTTATGATTTTATCGAAGAATGGCCACCACATCGCAGATCTTTCATCATTATCTCATAGTCCCATACAAATCAAGACCACCTTGGTTCAGAGAAGACATGATGGAAGGCTATGAGCCTGACAGAATACAGAAGAGTGGCCGGATCACTCAGGCCGCTCAATACTGAAACATCTGTGTTTTGATTATTACAGAGAGATCATAGAAGGATATCCAGGTCAGACAGAGGATACGCCATGCACGGGTGGATATAACCGAAGGTCCTATCGGATTTTCTCAGCTTGACACCCTCAGGCTGAAATACCTTTCCGACAAGCATCTTGGTTCGGCACAGGCTGCATTCGCCAGATCTGCAGAGCGCAGGTATCGTAACCCCATTTCTTTCCAATGAGATCATAAGCGGCTCTGATGCCTTTGCCTGAATTGTCTTGCCCCCCTTCAGCCTGATCGTGAAGAGTGTATCCGGCTTGATTCCTTCCGGCCAGCCGGGCTGCATAGTCACATCCTTGGGTGGTCCGTAGACCTCGGTGCGGATACTCCTTTTCTTGATGCCGAGCTTGGCCAGCTCCTTCAGACAAAAGTCATACATAACCTCAGGCCCGCAGATATAGAATGTCTTTGATGAGATATCCCCAATCACATCCTTTATGAGCCCAGCGGTGATGAAACCCGGGCGCCCGACATATCCTTTCGGTGGGTTCGAGATAACCAAGTTGAGAGTGATGTTCTTGTGTCTTCCTGTTATCTCCTTGAGCTTATCATGAAAGATCACATCTTCAGGGTCCCGGCTTCCATAAATCAGGTTGATACGCCGTGAAAGTCCTCGCTCTGCCACCTCCCTGATCATGCTCATGAAGGGGGTGATGCCGCTACCCCCGGCCAGGAACACGAGGTCTTCCCCGTGGAAGAGAGGATTGTAGCAGAAATATCCTGATGGCGATGTGCTCTCGAATTCATCGCCCACCCTAGTTTCATCAAGGAAATAGCTCGAGACGAAACCGTCTTCAACACTGCGTATGGTGATATCATAATATCCGAGCTGGGTCGGCGAGGAAGAGATGCTGTAGGCTCTGCTTGTACGAATATCTCCTGCATCCACGAAGATGTTGATGTACTGGCCGGCCTGGAAGGGAGGAAGAAAGCCGTCTTTTGCAACAAAACGCAACGTCTTGGTGGATTTCGTTTCCTGCCATACCTCCGAGACTCTTATCCGTATCTTTTTGGGATGAAGACCCTCGATAACCTGTTCCACTATACCTTTCTGAGAAGTATAATCCGTCCCATATTTCTTGAGGATCTCTATCTCGTGTTGGATCTCCTGGTATCCCTCGATGTCTTTCAATACATCCTTCAATGCCATGACAGCCTCCCCTTTAGTGCTTTCTCATGTCTTTGAGAATAGACCGTGCCGCAGACCTGCCTGATGTCAAGGTCGGCTGGAACCCCCCGCTCCCCACCCAAGCGCCTGCGAGATAGAGCCCTTTGATGGGGGATTTGCTCGTTATAAAGAGGGTGGAATCCTTGGCGAACTGATCGAAACCGTAGATAGCCCCCCCGGGGTGGCCGAGGTAGCGCATATGGGTCAAGGGCGTAGCGGCCTCGGCCTCCTCGATGTGGCTGCCAAACCCCGGGAATACCCTCTCTGCCAACTTGAGGAGGCCTTCGGCATAGCGGTACTTGGCATCTGCGTACTGGTGAGGCTGAACCCGGTACCAGGGTTCAGCATACTGGAGTGCAACAATGGCTGCCTGGCAGGTGCCCGGGGGTGAGAAGTCGGGATCAGACACGTCATAGCAGGTGAGCAGAGCCCACCCTTGTTGTTCCATGGTATTCCATGTGGCGAAGGCCCTGTCCATATCCAAGGTAGTGGTGATGAAGTTCGTCGTCTCGTGAATACCGAGCTCACCAGGCTCGCAATCGAGGCCAGCATAGACCGTGAATGCAGAGGGTCCGATGGTGTAGCTCTTCATCATCTCCATCTGGCTGTTTGGGACTTCTTCCCGGTCTATGAGCTCGGCAAAGGTGCTTATCGTGCTCGCATTGGAGACCACATAATTCGCATTTACCATGTCCCCATCCTCTGTCATGACTCCCGTGACCATGCCGTTCTTGACCAGGATCTTTTTTGCCCCGCAGTTAAAGCGCACCTCTCCCCCTGCCTGCAGGAACCCATCGAGCAGGGCATTGGAGAGAGCCTGGGAGCCGCCCTTCAAATGGTAGGGCTTGAACTCGATATAGGCGAACAGCATGATGGCGAATTCACCAAAGGGCAATTTGCTGGGAGGGACCCCGACATACCCCCAATAAACGCTTAAGACGGCCTTCAACATGGGGTTCTCAAGGTATTCATCCAGGACGTCCTGGGTGTTCTTGAGTGCATACTTGAAATAGAGAGGGTATTTCTCTTTCGAGATATTCGGGTCGTGGAAAAAGAGCCCTTGTATGAGCTGCATGCTGAATTCGTAGAGAAAATCAAAGAACCTCTTGATGGCATCGCTCTCCTTGGGAAACCTCTTGGCGAGCTCTTTGATGATTTCTTCACGATTGGTCTTCAGGGTGATGTCAAAGGTGCCCGGAAAGACAACCCTATAGAGGTTTTCCATCTCCACGAATTCGAGCTTTTCCAGGACACCCATCTCCCCAAGGATCGATCTCAAGGGCCCGGGCTTTTCAGCAGAGCCCATGCCGCTGAGCTGGTGGAGGGCTACCTCGAACTCGAACCGACCCCTAACAAAGCTCGTGGCGCATCCGCCTGGAACATTGTGCCTTTCAAGGAGAAGAACCTTACGACCAGCCCTGGCAAGGGTGAGTGCCGCTGTCAAACCGCCGTTGCCTGCCCCGATGACAACCGCATCATAATCGGGCATATGTGTCCCCCTTAGGAAGGTATATATTAAAGTTTCACTTTAACCTTTAATACATGAGCGGGGGTCGCCCTGTCAAGGCACTCATAGGGTGGTCCAGCATTCTCCCTTGCAAACACAAAGGCTTTGCACTATGCCTGACCGAATGGAACCCGACATAGACGGACCCATTGGGCTTGTTGCGGACAGCCACGGCAGGAACGACCTCCTCAATGATACGATCCTTATGCTCAAGGATCTTGGGGCTGAGAGCATCATCCATCTTGGCGATATCTGCGATTCGCTGGCCCCACTTGCCCTGGAAGATGCCGTGGCGATCCTGAAAGAGCATAAGGTAAGGTCAGTCAAAGGCAATAATGAATATGCCATCCTGACCAATCACATAGGCCCACATGCAAACAGCATCTCTCCCGAGATCCTCTCATTCCTTTCAGACATGCCTTACACCATCACCCTGGGTGAGATATGCTTTGCCCATTCCGCACCTTTTAACTGGCCCGCCGCGACAAGCTGGCCCATCACGGATAACCACCCCCTCATAGACATAAAAGCGATCCTGCCCTATAAGATCCTCTTTCGCGGTCATTCACATACCCCCTCGATCATCGAGATCAACGGCACGAATAGAGAAAAATTCCCTGCTGAGACAGGGATGAAAAAGAAACTTTCCAGGAACTCTCGTTATGTCATTACGGTTGGAGCCGTAGAGGAGGCGTCATGCGCCCTTTTCCTGCCCAGGGAATACGAAGTATGGTTCCTCCGTGTGAGCCGTTCTTAATACCCGATCCGTACGGAATAATTTCTCATAAACGAAGTTGAATAGAAATAGTGTCCCCTCGCCCCGGCCCACATTTCTGCAGGACAGCAGAAATGGAAGTACTTCACGTACGCCCGAAGGGCGAGGGACATGGATGTCCCGAGTCACTCCCCCTAGAAGGTGGAGAGGGGAGCCTGAATCGCATAGTTTGTGACAAGTTTTATCTACGGATAACAGCGCATATAGCCTGTTATTCCAATTCTCAATCAGAGCGCTATCTTTGTCGGCTTCGTCATCGTCTCCTCGACGTACGATTAAAGTACGCCTGCGTCGCCTCTTCCTTGCCTCCTCGATATCATCTTTGATTTAGAAATGGAATTATGCTGCACTCGGATTATTACGAAACAGCCTCGGAAGGTGGAAAGGGGCATCTTTCTGGTTGTTTCCTGGTGCTTTCATCCCCTCTCCCCATTTATTATGGGGAGAGGGTTGGGGTGAGGGGTCCCTTTTTTAAGAGAAAATCCTCAATCCATATAAATAGTATCTACTGAAGCAGCGGCCCCAGAACGGCGAACATCTCCGGGAGCTGATCGAAATATTTCGGGTTCTCAAGGCTCTTGATCTTGCTCCAGGCCTCCATGATTTCTTCGGGCTCCGGCACCCTATGGCCGTCGGAGAGGAAAGTCCCGGGGCCGGTCACCACTGCAGAGCGGCTGTAGTAGCCCAGTGTCGCATTGATGATCATGCCTGAGTCCTGGCACTGTTCTGAACACATATAGAGCACCGCCGGTGTAATGAAATCGGGCTTCATCTTTTCAAAGAGCTGCGGAGGCAGAACATCCTCGGTAAGGCGGGAAGCGGCCACAGGGACGATCACATTGGTCTTGATATTGTACTTGGCACCTTCAAGCTTGAGCACGTTGGTGAGCCCGACAAGTCCCATCTTGGCGGAAGCGTAGTTACTCTGCCCGAAGTTGCCGAACAGGCCTGCGCCCGATGTGGTCATGATGATCCTGCCATAACCGTTCTCCCTCATATTCACGAAGGCCGGCTTGGACACGCAGTATGCACCCCTTAAATGTACGGCCATGACCGTATCCCAATTCTCCTCTTCCATCTTGTTGAAGGTCTTGTCCCTCAAGATCCCTGCATTGTTGATGAGAATGTCCACCTTGCCGAAGGCCTCCACGGCGGTCTTGGTGATGTTCTCACCACCCTGGGCAGTGGCTACGTTGTCATAGTTCGGAACAGCCTGGCCGCCAAAAGCCTTGATCTCATCCACAACCTTGTTCGCCGCAGCATCGCTATGACCCACACCGTCACGGCTGCCCCCGAGGTCGTTCACCACGATCTTGGCACCCCGTTTCGCAAGCTCAAGGGCATACTGCCTCCCCAGGCCTGCACCGGCACCGGTTACTATTGCGACCCTTCCTGAAAAATCGATCTTCGCCATATCTTTATCCTCCTGAAGTATGCTTGAAATCAGCCCTTTGTCGGAAGGGCCGCGTCAAAACTCCCCGTTACTTTCACATCTCCTGTTTCATCTACAGCAGTAACCTCGCAGGTGATAAGGTTAACACCACCTTGGCTCTTTTTGTCTATAACCTTTCCAATAACGGTGATGGTGTTACCCGGCTTGGTCATGCCGGCAAATCTCACCCCGAACCGTTTGAGGTTTTTCTTGGGTATCCAGTTCGTGACAGCCTGCCCGACAAATCCCATGACAAGCATGCCATGGGTGATCATCCCATCCTTCATCCCCACTGCCTTTGCAAAATCATCGTCGGTGTGCAGCGGATTGAAGTCACCCGAGGCCCCGGCATAGATGACATGATTGAGCTTCTGCAGGGGGCTCTTGACGAGCTTGGGCATCTCTGTACCGATTGCGACATCTTCAAAGTAAATCTCTTTCGCCATAGTGTCCTCCTACTTTCTCTCTACGAGGAGCGACTTGGCCTTTGCAACCTTCTCGCCCCGCTGATTTACATAGAGAAGCTCGATAGTCACCATGTCCATCTTCTTTCCCGACTTGCTGGTCTTCTCTTCGATGGCCGCCACCTTGGGCGATGCAGTGATGACATCGCCGGGATAGATCTCCTGGTAGTATTCATATTCTTCCTCTCCATGCAGCAACATCGCAAAGTTGATGGCCAGGTCCGTGATCACCACTGGCATGGATGATGACCACATCATGGGCACGGTGAGGAATGTGGCCGATGCCGGAGAATCCTTGTACCCCTCCTTTATAGCGGCTTCCTTGCTGACGTAGATGGGATCAGGGTCACCTATGGCCCTCGCAAGCTCCCGGATCTTGCCACGCTCCACTTCCCACTGGACCGCAGCATATTCTTTCCCGACCTTGGAATGATCTGCCATGGCTTAACCTCCTAATTTCCATATCTGCCAACAATGGCAATGCTGCAGATATTCATCATGGGGAACCCCCCAAGATTATGGGTAAGGCCATATCTCGGGTTCTTGAGCTGCCTCTGTTCCGCACGGCCCAAAAGCTGGAGATACATCTCGTAGAGCATCCTTAAGCCCGATGCACCGATTGGGTGGCCGAAGCACTTGAGGCCGCCGTCGATCTGGCATGGGATCTTGCCGTCACGGTCGAAGAAGCCGTCCATGATATCCTTGGGTGCCTTGCCCCGTTCGGAGATGTGGAGGTCTTCCATGGTAACGAGTTCGGTGATGGAGAAGCAGTCGTGCACCTCCATCATGTTGATCTCCTCCCTGGGGTTCTTGATACCTGCCTCATTGTAAGCAGCCGTGCTTGCCTTGGTTGTGGTAATGAAGTGGGCACCATCCCAGTCGTTGAAACACAACTCGGTTCCATTGCTGAGCGCCAATTGGAGCGCTTTGACCGAGATGATGTCCTTTTTGCCGAGGGATTTGGCGATCTCGGGTGTGGTCACAATGGCACAGGCTGCTCCGTCACTCACGCCGCAGCAGTCAAAGAGCCCCAAAGGAAACGCGATCATGGGTGAGAGCAAGACCTGCTCTTCGGTGACCGGTCTTCGCAGATGGGCCTTGGGATTCAATGCGCCATTGGCGTGGCTCTTGACTGAGACATGGGCCATTGCCTTCTTTACCTCTTGAATATCAATGCCATATTTTGCCGCATACCCAGTGGCCAGCAGAGCAAACCCGCCCGGTGCCGTCAGGTTCGGGAACCAGAGCGAGTTGGCGATGCCGAGTGCCGAGCTGAACTCCGGCAGACCGCCATAACCGATATCCTTGAGCTTCTCCACCCCAAGGGCCAGGGCGATATCGCAGGCTCCGGAGGCAACTGCATAGACCGCTCCTCTGAAGGATTCCGTGCCGCTTGCACAGAAGTTCTCGACACGGGTTACCGCTATGTTGGGCAAACGCAGGGCGAGCGATGCAGATAGTGCGCTCTTTCCTACATTTATCTCATCGAAACACACCCCCATCCACGCAGCCTGGATCTCCTTCTTTTCAATACCGGCATCGGCGATGCATTCCTGGAATGCCTCTACCATCAGGTCTTCAGGGCTGTCGTTCCACCGCTCACCGAACCTCGAGCACCCCATACCCAAGATGGCTACTTTATCTCTTATTCCACTTGCCATGGCTCACCTCCTTAACCCGCCACCTGGGGCACGGCCTTCCAGAAATATCCGGTAAAGCCCCTCATCTGGTCCTTTGATCTACGCCTGAAGGACATCTTTATAGGCATGCCCACCTTGACCTGGTTCATGTCACAATCGGTGAAATCCACAAAGGCCCTACCGCCACCCTCGAAAGAGACCATGCCATAGACGGCAGGCGGATCAACCGAAGGAGAGAGCAGGTCACCCGTGAACATCTCCACCTTTCCCGGTTTGTTTGCAAATTCATAGTCAACGAACTGTCCCGCGGTATGGCAGGCCGGGTTCACGCACATAGGCATGGGCGGGAACTGGGGTGTGCCGCACTTGGTGCACTTGAGTCCCGTAAATCCCAAAATCATCTTCTTCTTCCGCCACAGCGCTGTCAGGGAGGTGTTGGGGTTTGCCTCACCCCTGATGCCGAGGTCTGCGGTTATGAGATCTCTGAACTTGGTGAATTTCAGGTAATTGGTAAAGTCGACCTTGGCGGCAAGGTGTCCTTTGATGCCTTTGGCGGGCTTGTAATTTTTGATTTTGTCGGTTGCCTCGAAACAGAGCACATCACAGCCCTGACCGAAGCTTGCGAGCAGAAGTTTGTCGCCGGGCTTGGCATCTTCCAGGGCAGCAGCGAACATGATAAGCGAATGTGCCGTGCCCGTATCTCCGCATATCCCATGGAGGTTATCCTGGAGCTTCGAGGGATCTATGCCGAGACCCTTGGCTATGGATTTATGCGTTCCCGTGAAGTAGCATGGGTATATAACCTTGGCGATATCCGCCATGGACATACCCGTTTTCTTGAAGAACCCCTTGATGGCCTCAGGGATGATTTTGCCGTAACCCTCATCCCTGACCCAGCGTTCTTCCCAGCCATAATCAAATTCCTTGCCATAGCCTTTATAGTGGTCGGTAAAGTCGCAGCTTACGGAGTAACTGCCCTTGAACTCCGCGATCACGTCCTTGTTGCCGAAGAGCAGTGCAGCCGCACCGTCGCCATAGAACATCTCCAGCATGGTTGCCATCTTGGTCCTACGCTGGTCGGTGGCTACCACGAGTATATTGTTCTTGTCACCTGCCTGAACCGCATTGACGGCCGCCATGGCTGCAATAGTTCCTGCCTTGAGGCATGAGCTGAAGTCTGCATTCGCTACCCCGTTTTCCTGTGCATTCAGCGCTGCAGCAACAATGCCTGCGTTGAGCCTGTCGGCAAACGGCAGGGTCGTTGATGCAAGGTAGATGCCGTCCAGCTTTTTCCGGTCCTTACCCGCCATACAATCATAGGCTGCAGCCACGGCCATGCTGAGGGCATCCTCATCCCAGTTGGCAATCGCCTTTTCCCCTCCCGCTACGGCCATGATCACCGGGAAATACCACGCCATGTTCTGAATGATAAGCATCCGGCTTAAGCGATAGCGAGGTATGTATCCTCCATACGCTGTGATACCAACCATACCTTACTCCCCCCTTTCACGGTATTCTACGCACCGTTAATGATTCCCTTTGATTTTAAATCCGCTATTTCAGCCTCGGACAGACCGAGTGCATTCAAGACATCTCGTGTATCCTGCCCCAGGGCAGGTCCTGCGCGCAGGTACTCGGGTTTGTAGTTTGAAAACCTTATGGGGTAGGCGATCTGCCTGATGGGGACTCCATCGGGTCCGGGCACCTCGACAACAAGCTCGCGTGCCTTGGCATGCTCGCTCGATGCGGCCTCCAGGACCGTGAGCACCGGTTCAACACAGGCATCCACGTCCTTGAACACACTTTCCCAGTGTGAGAGATCTTGTGAACGGATGACATCAGATACCCGCCGCCTCAGCTCTTCGGTCAAGTCAGGCTCCATGAGCCTGGGTATATACTCGGGGAGCCCCAAGGCATTCAGGAATGCACTGAGGAACTGCGGTTCGAGACCACCGAAGGAAAGATACTTTCCGTCTGACGTTTCGTAAAAACCATAGAGCGATCCACCATTGAGGATCTCGGTCTCATAACCCGGTTCAGGTGCACCCACAAGGCTTCCCAAACCGCTTACCACATGATACGGGAACACGCCGTCGGTCATGGATACATCTATGTACTGGCCCTTGCCCGTCTTCATCCGGTGGACAATGGCAGCCAATAGGCCTATCGCCGCATTATTTGATCCCGAGCCCACATCCGCCACCTGGATCCCCATGAGGCTGGGCCCGCCATCCTTTGTCCCGGAATAGCTCATAACGCCCGACAGGGCGAGGTAGTTGATGTCGTGTCCGGCCCTGTCGCGCATCGGTCCGGTCTGACCGTACCCGGTAATGGAGCAGTAAATCAAACCGGGATTGATTCCGGACAATATCTCATAAGAGAGTCCGAGACGCCCCATGGCACCCGGCCGGAACTGCTCGATTACGATATCATAGCCCTTTTCTGCGATGAGACGCTTGATGAGTGCAATGCTCTCCTTAAACTTGAGATCAAGCGCGATGGACCTCTTGTTCCGGTTGAGATAGGCGTGCATACACGAGATCGTACCGTCCTTATCCACATAAGGCGGGGCGAGACGGGCCATGTCCATCCTTGTGTGCGACTCCACACGGAGCACTTCTGCCCCAAGGTCGGAAAGGATCATGGTGGCAAAAGGCCCTGGGAGGAGATAGGTGAAATCGAGGATCTTGATGCCTGACAATAAAGGTTCCATACCAATCTTTAGACCTGCCTTTACCGTAGTGAACCTGCCCTTATAAAAACCAATTCCGAATCAGCGCCTTGATCTCGTGATGGAGAATCACTGTCAAAAGAAGCACAAGGCCGATAAATCCTTAGGAAACCAATCCCATGCATGCCGCTGTATTACCTATGAAAACAACACAACATATCTTGTGGTATTATCTCACCCCATGCAAGCTATTGTCAACATGTTTAGTATGTTTGTCATACAGCATTACCAAGAGAGAGGAATAGAAAATATTCCCAACATACCGCTTAAGCTTGCTGCGAGGAGCTTCATGAATAATCCCCTTTTCCCATGAAACTTGCCATCCCCTGAATTCTGATTTGCAATGACACATTGCTTGAAGCTGCCCCCTTGTGCATACACCCCAAATTGGTATAGGACATCTCCAATGAAAGTGCTTCTGGTAACAACATCCTATCCCGATTTCCCGGGTTCACAGAGGGGGAATTTCATCAGAAAACTCTGCCTTGAACTTATAAAAAATGAACTGGAAGTTGTGGTTCTCACCCCGAAAATTCTTAAGGAGAGTGACTATTTCGAGGAGGACGGAGGTATTAAGGTCTATCGTTTCTGGTTTCCAAGCAGCAACAAACAACTGAACCAGATGGATTCAATCCCCGTGATCCCCATGGCCATCTATATGGTGTCCGGGCTGATTAAGGCACTCCGTCTCATTTCAACACATAAACCCGATGTGATCCACGGCAATTGGATAGTCCCCACAGGCCTGATCGCTGCCATAGCAGGCCGACTGACACATATACCAGTCATTAATACGGTACATGGCTTGGATCTTCGCATAAGCGAGAAACAACCTGTGCGGGCACTCTTTGATCTCGCAGTTAAGCTCTCCGGCAAGACAATAGTAGTTTCCTCAAGCATGAGGAGCAGGAAGATACTCACGGACTCAGAGATCATCCCCATGGGTGTTGATGAACTGTTTTTTAACATTATGCCCGATCGAAGCTCAAAGACCGTTGTCTATACCCGAAGTCTTGAACCCGTTTATGATGTCGAGACATTAATTCGAGGTGTTCCCCTCGTTATGAAGGAAATACCTGATGCCCGATTTGTCATTGCTGGCACGGGATCGCAGGAGACATACCTCAAAACGCTGGCACATGATATCGGTGTTTCTGAGCACATTGCGTTCCTCGGTCATGTTCCTTCGGATCAGATACCTGCCTTGATGGAGAAGGCATCCGTTTATGTATCCACAGCGATTGCCGATGGAACCTCGCCTGCCCTCCTTGAGGCAATCGCTGCCGGGCTTGCTCCTGTAGTAACAGATATCGAGGCAAACAGATCCCTTGTGAGTAATGAAAAAGACGGGTTCTTATTTACACCAAAAGATCCTAAAGATCTTGCTGAAAAGATAATCCGGGCTCTATCCGGCTCAATCCCAAAGGGGTCGCTAGACTTAAAGAGCAGGAAAATGAAAGATTCCATCTCATGGGGTTCCATAGGAAGAAAATTCATAACCAGTTACAATCAGCTGGTTATGGAAAATAACACATGAAGATGATATGTATCTCATCCAACAGAAGCATTACACACTGCATAATGTTTTCACATTGCCTTCATAATTATTCGGTGCCCCGGGTATCACCCGGGTTTGCGGAGCAGTGGAACAAGGTTTCTTCTGTGAATAACACCAGGCATAATCCACTGAACGCTGTCTGCTATGGCCAATAAAGAGATTTGTAAAGACATTATGTCCAACGTATGATGCACTCAGATACCGACATTAAATCCAACAAAGATTGGGACTTGGTCATCCGCCCGAAAACCAGGTGGTTCGACCTGCACCTGGGCGATTTTTGGCGCTATAGAGACTTGACCATGCTCTTTGTCTGGCGGGATTTTGTATCCACCTATAAACAAACTATATTGGGACCTCTGTGGCATCTTATAACCCCGCTCTTAACCACCTTAATATTTACTGTTATTTTCAACAGGATTGCGGATATTCCAACCGATGGGCTACCGCCATTCCTCTTTTACATGTGCGGGCTGACTGCATGGAATTATTTTGCAGATTGCTTCAACCGCACATCGGGCACCTTCGTTACCAATGCCGCTATCTTTGGTAAGGTATATTTCCCAAGGCTCACTGTTCCAGTGTCCGTGGTCATTTCCAATCTAGTGAAGTTCGCAATCCAGTTCCTGCTCTTTGTTTCCTTCATGATCTATTTCGGGGCGAGGGGATCACAGATTCATCCAAATCTTCTCATACTCCTCACCCCCTATCTCCTCATTGTCATGGCGGCTATAGGACTGGGCGCCGGCATCATAGTATCTTCTCTGACAACCAGATATCGTGATCTTCAAGTCCTTGTCGGATTCGGTGTCCAGCTCCTCATGTATGCAACACCGATTGTTTATCCTTTATCAACAGTACCTGGCAAATACCGCTGGCTGCTAATCATCAACCCCATGACACCGGTGATTGAAACCTTTCGCTATGCATTCCTTGGCAACGGCACATTCAGTGTCATGTATCTTCTTTACAGCACCGGAGCTACCCTTGTGTTTCTTTTCCTCGGCATTCTCCTCTTCAATCATGTTGAAAAGACTTTTATGGATACTGTCTGACCTATGAGCGATATAGTCATCCAAGTCGACAACGTATCGAAATTCTACCACCTGGGCGTCATCGGTACGGGTACCCTTTCCCATGATCTGAATCGCTGGTGGGCCATGCTCAGGGGCAGGCCCGACCCCACACTTCGCGTGGATCAGGCGCAGAAAATGGCCAATGACAACTACATTTGGGCGCTCAAGGATGTTTCCTTTGAAGTTAAACAGGGTGAAGTGCTGGGCATCATCGGTCGTAACGGCGCAGGCAAGAGTACGCTGCTTAAAATTCTGTCACGAGTCACCGCCCCTACAACAGGCGAATGCCGGGTCAAAGGGAGAATCGCCAGCCTACTTGAAATAGGCACCGGCTTCCACCCTGAGCTCACGGGCCGAGAAAACATATTCCTTAATGGTGCTATTCTCGGAATGACCAAAGAGGAGATCAGAAAAAAGTTCGATGAAATAGTCGCCTTCTCAGAAGTTGAGAAATACATAGATACACCAGTGAAACGCTACTCCAGTGGTATGTATGTTCGCCTGGCCTTTGCTGTTGCTGCTCATCTGGAGCCGGAAATCATCATCATAGATGAAGTGCTTGCTGTAGGTGATGCTGCTTTTCAACAAAAATGCTTAGGAAAAATGAGAGACGTCGCAGAGGGGGGAAGAACAGTATTATTCGTCAGTCATAATATGGCTGCTATCAGCAGACTATGTTCAAAAGTATTATTACTTCATAAAGGAACTACTTATGGGTACGGTAATACAGAGAAGATAGTTGATGAATACATGATAATTGATAAAAGAACAGGACTTTCATGGAATAGAACTCCACCATACCCCGATAAACCACATATCCGGAACATCAGAATATGTAATAAAGATGGTTCACCATGTCTTGCTCCCACTTCTTCTAGCCAGTTTGGTGTTGAAATTGAATTCTATACTCCTGGCATAAGCCCCAAGCTATCACTTGGCCTTGTGGTTCATAATCGAGAACTTTCTGCCATATTTTCAACAAGTCCTATTGACTGTGGAATAAATCTACCACAACAAAAAGGTGTTTATCAAACCCGCGTTATATTTCCGGAAGCCATATTCATGCCAAAGGAATTCAGCCTGACTGTTGCACTCTACACGCCTGGCGGGGAATCGTATGAATCCCTTATCAATGTAATTGCATTTGTTATTGAGGAAAATGTGTCGTTGGCAAATGTGTTACAAAGTGGTCGTTGGGGTGATCTTCAAATTTTATGTGATTGGAAACCAATAAACAAGATTGGTCAGTGAATTATCAGATTCATTTCATCATGGTGGATTAAAAGGCTAGAAGTTCAATAAGCGTATACTTAATGATTGCTAATGCCCCTTCATAAGTTTAACCACTTGAACAAGTGAGGTCGTCTTGAGTAAAAAAGCAGAATGGCATCCTATTGAATGGACTCCGGAAAAAATCACCCGCTTCTGGGATTTTGCAACAGACTGGGAACCATGGCATGAAGATTACTTCAGTAAACATATGGGTGAAGGCATTATAAATTTTCTCAAATATCTCGTTCCACTCAAGGGTATAATAGTTGATTATGGCTGTGGTACCGGTTACCTACTTGAACGACTGCTCAAGGAAGGTGCTAGATGTATAGGTATAGATTCTTCGCCTGAATCCGTTGACAGATTAAACAATATATTCAAAGGGCACGCACTCTGGGAAGGTGCATACATCAATAGCGGTGATCATTTTCCACTTAAGGATAAAACCGCTGATTTAGTTCTTTGTATTGAGACCCTGGAGCATCTGCTTCCTTTTCAGATGGATAACCTATTCTCAGAGCTACATAGTCTCATCAAGCCTGGGGTGAGTAGGCTATTTATTACTGTTCCCAACTCAGAGAACTTATCCCGCAATCAAGTATATTGTGCAGATTGCGGATGTGTTTTACATCGTTATCAACATATTTCATCGTTCACGCCAGAGAGTTTACAAGCCTTGCTTTCTAAACATGGGTTCCGAACAATTATGTGCATCACTACAGATTTTAGTCGTTTCCAAAAACGCAAACCTCTGGAACCAGTGAATTGGAGTTTTCGTTATCTATTAGATAACTTGCAAATTCTTAGGGATACTATATCAGACAAATTGCATTTTCCTGGGGCACCATTGGGAGGCCGCCATTTTCAACGCCTCCTAGGTACCAGCGGCCAACACCTCATCTGGCTGGGAGATAAACCATAAGCAAGGAATATACAAAAATCTCTAATAGAACTAATCGTTCAAGACGCATATTATTGGCTGTATCATCGCTATCTGCAGGAGGCGCGGAGCGGGTAATCTCCGAGATGGCCAACTGGTGGGCGGTTCATGATAGAGAAGTTGCAGTTCTGACCCTCGAGAGTATTATATTTGATCATTATCGGTTGCATCCTGGTGTGGAAAGGATCACAATTGACTGGGGATTGCCACGTACCCGTCTACACATCCCGGCGCAGTATGTCAAACGCCAGACCATGCTCCGCAAAGCAGTGCTCAAATATAAGCCCGATGTAATGATCAGTTTCATCGATATAACAAATATACGTATGCTGTTTGCCCTAGTCGGCACAGGGATTCCATGCATCGTTTCGGAACGTGTTGACCCGAGATATCATCATATCGGGATCTCCTGGTCGTTGGCCAGAAGGCTGCTCTATCCCTTTTCCGACGCCCTGGTGGTACAAACCAATTCAGTAACTGCCTGGGCCAACCGGGTTGTGCCACGTAACAAGGTCAGAGTGATTCCGAATTTCGTACGCACAATGCCTGAATCTGAAGAAATGATTAGAGAAGAAGGTCGCCTTAATCCGTTTATCCTAACTATCGGCCGGCTTGAGAAACAAAAAGGTCACGATTTATTAATCCGGGCATTCGCTTGTGTAGACGCTAAACAAAAAGGCTGGCGCCTAGTTATTCTCGGCGAAGGTCCTGAAAGATCAAATCTTGAGAAGCTCGCTTCCAATATGGGCATATATGATGTTGTTGATATGCCTGGAATTGTTAGAGAGCCTGCTGAGTGGCTGCATAAAGCAAGATTCTTCATTCTACCTTCACGCTTCGAGGGTTTTCCCAATGCCCTTCTTGAGGCTATGGCCTGCGGCTGTGCTGTCATTGCTGCAGACTGCCCCAGCGGGCCGGCCGAGATTATAAGACACAATGAGAACGGCCTGCTAGTTCCCAAAGAAGATGTTGAGGCACTGAGCACTGCGATGAGCAGATTGATGGAAGATGAAGAATTAAGAAAGAACCTAGGGCAACGAGCCCTTGAAGTCCATTCTCGTTTTTCCCAGGCGACAATCATTTCGCAATGGGATAATTTGATTGAGGGCGTTTGTATTTCTCAGGAATGAATACTCCGAGTTCACAGCACTCTCCCCGGATCTTATTGGTCATACTGTCACTTTCAGCAGGTGGCGCAGAACGTGCTGTATCTGAGATGGCAAACTGGTGGGCTGCCAAAGGTCATGAGGTTGCCCTGCTAACGTTTTGGGGAAAAGAAAACGATCATTACAAATTGGATCCGAAGGTTCAAAGGGTCGCACTGGATTTCTGGCGTCAATCCAGGACTCCGTGGCAGTATATTTTAAACCGCATTCGACTCCTGTTCAGGATACGCCAAACCGTACAAACATTCAAACCTGATGCAGTGATAAGTTTTATTGATCTGATCAACATCATCATGGTGATAGCCCTTGCAGGCACAAAGATACCGCTGCTAGTCTGCGAACGTACTGATCCCCGGCAGCATCCAATAAGCCGCTCCAGGTCTTTTGCCAGGGTTCTGTCCTATCCATTCTCATCAGGCCTGGTGGTCCAAACCGAATCGGTTGCCGAGTGGGCCAAAACAATTATGCCGGCCAGAAAAATCAAGGTGATCCCCAACTTTGTGCGGATGCTTCCTGAGGTTCAACTTTCGAGCGAACAAAAAGAGTATGGACAACCCTATATCCTCGCGATGGGCAGGCTTGATAAGCATAAGGGATATGATCTGCTGATTCAGGCCTTTGCCGCTGCTAAAACAAGTCAGGCTGAATGGAGACTGGTAATTCTGGGTGACGGCCCTGAAAGATCTAACCTCGAGGAACTTGCTACCTGTCTTGGCATTAGAGATGACGTCATAATGCCGGGTGTGGTGAGCGAACCCTCCGATTGGCTGCGCAAGGCCAGCTTTTTCGTTCATCCCTCGCGTTACGAGGGTTTTCCCAATGCAATTCTTGAAGCCATGGCCTCCAGCCTCGCAGTCATTGCCACGGACTGCCCCAGCGGACCGGCAGAGATTATCCGAAACAATGAAAACGGCCTCCTCGTGCACAAAGATGATGTAAACTCACTGAGCGCCGCCATGCTCAGCTTGATGAAAGACAAAGACCTTCGTAAACGTTTAGGGACTCAGGCTATCCAGGTAAAAACAACCTTCTCTCAAAGTTCTATTATGGCACAGTGGGATGCCCTGATCAGAAAGGTAATCGATTAATAACAAGATCCATGTGTAAAACTCGCCATATACTCCTGGTTGTTTCTTCTCTTTCAGCAGGCGGTGCCGAAAGAATCATTTCAGAGATGGCAAACTGGTGGGTTATTCATAACCAAAGGGTCACTGTACTCACCCTCTCGGGAACCGATCAAGACCATTACCAGTTAAACCCAAAAGTGGAAAGGAGCACTCTGGATTTATGGGGAAGAGCCCGCACCCCATGGCAGATAATCGACAAACGAATCCGTCGCATTATCAAACTTCGCAAAGCCATCCTCAAATCAAGGCCCGATCTCGTAATCAGTTTTATGGATCTTACTAATGTTCGAACTCTGGTTGCCCTTATCGGTACAAAAATACCTGTAATCATCTCAGAAAGGACAGATCCACGCTATAACCCGATCAGCCGGTTCTGGTCCTTGGCACGCCGCTTATTCTATCCTTTTTCAGCAGCCCTGGTGGTACAAACCCAATCGGTTGCTGGGTGGGCCCAACGCGTGGTCCCTGCCTGCAAGACCTCAGTGATCCCCAACTTCGTCCGCACTATGCCAAGCTGCAAGATATCCGACCGGGAAAAATCCATGATCCTCTCTGTGGGCCGACTCGGCATAGAAAAAGGTCACGATCTATTGATCCGCGCCTTTGCCGCTGCGGAAGGAGCTCAAAAAGGCTGGGATATGACGATCCTGGGAGAAGGTAACGAAAGACTAAATCTTGAAAGGCTCATATCCGGCTTGGGCCTTACCGCTTCGGTTCATCTGCCAGGAATTGTCAAGGAACCTGCCGAATGGATGCAGAAAACCAGTTTGTTTGTCCTGACTTCACGATATGAAGGGTTCCCCAATGCCCTCTTGGAAGCCATGGCATGCGGCTGTGCGGTTATTGCCACCGACTGTCCCAGTGCCCCTGCAGAAATCATTAATAATGACATAAACGGTTTGCTCGTGCCGGCAGAGGATGTCACAGCACTGAGCAATGCCATGCAAAAAATAATAGATGACGAAAGCCTTCGTCAGCGCCTGGGTGTTCAGGCCTTGAAAGTTAAGACAACCTTTTCCCAAGAAACTATCATGGCCAAATGGGATGCCCTGATCGAGAACATTTCAAAAAAAGGAGAAACAACGGATGAACGATGCAAGTAAGGAAATCAAGCAAGGTGAGCGTTTTGCCTTTGGCGAGAACTGGTCGCGATTTTTAAGTGTTCTAAATGAAGAGCGAATCAAGCAGGCCGAGGATTCGCTTAAAGATATGCTGGAATTGAATGACTTAAGCGGCAAAACATTTCTTGATATAGGCAACGGCAGCGGGCTCTTCTCCCTGGCTGCACGCCGTTTGGGCGCAACAGTACACTCATTTGACTTTGACACCCATTCGGTTTCCTGCGCGCTTGAGCTTAAGAGGCGTTTCTTCCCGGGAGACCCGGACTGGGTGATAGAACAAGGTTCTGTCCTGGACTCCGCTTACCTAGCCAAGCTGGGTAAATGGGATATCGTCTATTCTTGGGGCGTATTGCACCACACAGGAGATCTCTGGAAGGCTATGGAAAACGTAGTTGCTATGGTCAATGACAAGGGCCTACTTTTTATCGCAATCTACAATGACGAAGGCTATAAATCATCCCGTTGGGCCAGGATTAAATATCATTATAACAAAAGACCCTGGATCAGACCTATTCTGCTCACCTATGGTTTTCTGCACTTCTGGGGAAGAACCTGCCTGAATGAATTCTTAGCCATGCGACCCATGGCTTCCTGGCGGGCCTATATAAAGTCAAGAGGCATGTCCCCCTGGCATGACTTGGTGGACTGGATGGGAGGATGGCCGTATGAGGTGGCAACTCCTGATGTCGTTTTCAATTTCTGTCGTGGACACGGCTTCACCTTACAACGACTCATTACACGACAGGGCATAGGAAACAACGAGTTCGTTTTCCGAAAAGTTTAATGTCCCGGAGTTGTATCCAGTTAAAACGTTTACTCAGTATACAATGCAGATCATTTGTATAAAACCATTCTGACATGGACAACTTCATGGGGATCATATGTGTGGCATAACCGGCTTCCTAACACATCCAGGCTCATCTAACTTAAGTGAGAGTGTTCGCATCATGGCTGACACACTAATCCACCGGGGCCCGGATGACAGCGGTGTTTGGGCTGATGAAGCAGCAGGGATAGCGCTGGCACATCGGCGACTTTCAATCCTTGATTTAAGCGCTGCTTGACATCAACCTATGATATCCGCTTCCGGCAGATATGTGATCGTCTTCAATGGCGAGATCTATAATCATCTTGAGTTACGCACACAACTTGATGCAATCGCCTGGTGCGGACATTCAGACAGAGACCTTTGCATATTTCGAATTTAGCACCGGACCATCAGTTTTGAGATAATTTTTCATAAAAAAACTATAATTTGTTACTTTTCAGATCTCTAATTTTCCTCTTTTATCCTCTCACTTGAGGCATTTCCCATGATTTGGACAAACCTCTCATTCCATACCTAAAACTCATTGATTTGCTTTGACACGAATCAGAAATCAGATTTATTTTGGATAGCAGTGATGAAAATTCTAATTTTTTTTATTAATATGATGGTAGTCAATAAAGACCCACTTGCTCGCTTTGAAATACTACGCAAGATTGGGAAAATACTTGTGCCAGATTACAGATTTAAGTGGCCTCAAATTGAATGGTGGAGTGATCCTGTCTTTAACGAATATCTTGTTAGATTCTGCGAAATAAACAATATGAACACGGATCGCCGCTGGATGTTATATCAGTTGATGCGGTTAGTTAGAAAGGTCCCAGGAGATACTGCAGAGTGTGGCGTATATACGGGCGCAGGATCGTACATAATATGCAAAATGAATCAAGAAAATGAATTATTTAATCGAACTCACTATCTTTTTGATTCTTTTGAAGGTTTATCAAAGCCTTCGGAGTGCGATGGAAAACATTGGACAGAGGGAGCATTATCTTGCCCTATAGAAACAGTAAGAGAAAACTTGTCGATGTTTAGTAATATCAGTTTTCACAAAGGTTGGATACCTCAACGATTTCCGGATATTGAGCATAACAAGTTTTGTTTTGTCCATATTGATGTAGATTTATATCATCCAACCTTGGACAGTCTCGATTTCTTCTATCCCCGAATGAATGAAGGCGGGGTCATCGTCTGTGATGACTATGGGTTTACTAGTTGTCCAGGGGCAACAAAGGCGGTTAACCAGCTTTTACAAAACAAACCAGAAAAAATGATTTCACTGTCTGGAGGAGGAGGCTTTCTTATAAAAGGTATTGAAACATCAGAGCCACTAATTCACGCGTTGAGTAAAGCCAACAATTCACTCTAGCTTATGCGCGAAATTGCACGGCTGGAGCTTCCACATTGGCCACGACGCGAGGTCGTATAATCGAATGAGCTACAAATATGGACATAAAGGGGTGAAGGAAGGATTTGATTTGACGGTTTTACCCCTAGGTGAATTACCTTGGCCAACCAAATTGCAGTAAAATGTAACAACTCTGGCATTACTCTTGAGAGATGCATGAGAACATCACTATAATCATAGACTCCCTGTATGAATAACCTTTTGATCATACTATGTGTGGCATAGCCGGCTTCCTAACACATCCAGGCTCATCTGACTTGAGCGAGAGTGTTCGCATCATGGCTGACACACTAGTCCACCGGGGTCCGGATGACAGCGGAGTTTGGACGGATGACTCGGCAGGGATTGCCCTGGCACATCGGCGACTTTCAATCCTTGATTTAAGCGCTGCAGGACATCAACCCATGGCATCAGCTTCCGGCAGATATGTGATCGTCTTTAACGGCGAGATCTATAATCACCTTGAGTTACGCAAGAAACTTGCTTCTTTTCCCTGGCGCGGACATTCCGACACTGAAACTCTCCTGGAGGCGATCGACGTGTGGGGCATCAAGCGTACGCTGGAGGAAAGCGTGGGCATGTTCGCTTTCGCTATCTGGGATCAGAAAGAGCGGAAACTTACCTTGTCCCGCGACAGGATAGGCGAAAAGCCGTTGTATTACGGCAAAATAGGCAAGACACTGGTATTCGCCTCCGAACTGAAAGCACTGCGCGCATTCCCAGGCTTCAATGCCTCGATAAACCGGGATGCATTGGCACTGTTAATGCGGCACAACTACATTCCTGCTCCGTGGAGTATTTACGAGGGCATATTCAAAATAATACCGGGTAGTTTTTTAACGCTGGCATCTCCCGATGATCAAGCCCGCCCGGCAACCTACTGGTCGGCACGGCACACGGCTCTGACAGGACTTGCAAACCCCTTTTGCGGAGATGAACATGAGGCGGTTGACGAGCTTGAAAACCTCCTGAAGGCAGCGGTCAGGGCACAGATGATCTCCGATGTCCCGCTCGGTGCATTCCTCTCAGGCGGTTTCGACTCGTCCTTGATCGTGGCGCTCATGCAGGCACAATCCACTCAAAGAGTAAAGACATTCACCATCGGTTTTCATGAGGAGCAATATAACGAGGCCGTACATGCAGAAGCCGTTGCCCGTCATCTGGGCACCGAACACACCGAGCTTTATGTCACACCCAAAGAATGCCAGGCCGTAATACCAAAACTACCGGCAATTTACGACGAACCCTTTGCCGATTCTTCCCAGATTCCAACCTTTCTCGTATCGGAACTCACACGACGACATGTGACTGTAAGCCTATCAGGTGATGGCGGAGATGAACTCTTCGGTGGCTACCCACGGTATTTCAGGGCCATGGAACTCTATCGGCATATCAACCGGTTCTCGGATGCCCTTCATCGGAAACTGATCAAGGCAGTAACCTTTCTACCGCCGGCTGCCTGGGACAGGTTATTTGTGCTTCTGCGCCCCGTGCTGCCATCAAGACTGCGCAATGCCACAAGGCCTGGTACCAAATTACACGAGCTGGCAGGGACCATAGGCTCTGATACACTCGAAACACTCTATTTAAGTTTACTGTCTCACTGGCATGACCCTACTTCAATAGTTCTCAACAGCAAGGAGCCGGAGACGGTGGTCAATGAACCTAAGCTGTGGCTTGACTGTAAAACCCAAGAATACCGCATGATGTATCTGGATCTCATAACGTACCTGCCTGACGATATCCTGGTTAAGGTGGATCGGGCTGCAATGGCTGTTTCCCTGGAGACGCGTGTACCATTTCTGGATCACCGGGTCGTAGAATTCTCCTGGCGCCTGCCCCTAGCAATGAAAATACGCGCAGACCAGGGCAAATGGGCTTTACGCCAAATTCTATACCGCTATGTTCCGAAGAAAACTGTTGAACGACCCAAAATGGGCTTTGGAGTACCCATCGATCAATGGTTACGGGGTCCGCTTCGTGAGTGGGCAGAGAGTATGTTGGATGAAAACCGCCTTAAGCAGGAAGGTTTCTTCAATCCAGGTCCTATCCGGGCAAAGTGGACGGCGCACCTTACCGGTCAGAGCAATTGGCAGTATCTGCTTTGGGACGTGCTCATGTTCCAAGCCTGGCATGAAGTGCAATGAGCACATGCAGCCAACTACAGGCAGCCTTGGTGAAAAGTCGATATGAAACCTTACACAACAAATGTGCCGAATAGCCGGAATCTGGACTGAAGATAACCTGGAAGTGCTGTCCCGCAGGTGTATAGCCATGCGCGACACCATGACCCATGGAGGCCCGGATGATGCCGGGCTGTATGTGGATCAGGCTGCCGGGCTTGCCCTGGGCCACCGTAGGCTCTCCATCATCGATCTCACCGAGACCGGTCACCAGCCCATGACAAGCCCTGACGGCAGGTTCACCGTCTGCTACAACGGCGAGGTGTATAATTATCGGGAACTGAGACCCCAACTTGAGGCCCGAGGGTTATGCTTCACGGGCGTATCGGACACCGAGGTGATTCTCAATGCATTCATTGCCTGGGGTCCTTCTTCCGTGGAACGGTTCATCGGCATGTTCGCCTATGCCATATGGGACGCCCGGGAAAAATGCATGTATCTTTTCCGCGACCGCATGGGGGTCAAGCCGCTTTATTATTATCTCCATGCCGGCACCTTTGCCTTTGCCTCTGAGCTCAAGGCCCTGCATGCAGGGCCTGCCATACAGCTAGAGATTGATCGGGAGGCCCTTGGGGAATTCTTCCATTACGGGTACATAGCCGCCCCCCGGTCTATTTATAAGCATGCCCATAAGCTTGAACCGGGCCACTGGATCAAGGTCCATCAGGACCTTACAATTGAAAGGCATCAATACTGGTCCCTCGAAAAGGCATATCAGCAACCTGAGCTGGCCGGGGCCGAGCACACTCTGCTCGACCAAGCAGAAGAACTCATGGTGGATGCCTTCACCAAGCGACTCATAGCGGATGTGCCCGTGGGGGTCTTTTTGTCAGGCGGCATCGATTCATCATTAGTAACCGCCATACTCGCCCGGCACACCTCAACAGCCATCAAGACCTTCACCATCGGTTTTAAAGAAAAGGGCTACGACGAGTCTGGCTGGGCAAGGGACATAGCAGAGCACCTGGGCACCGAGCACACCGAGGAGATCGTTACTCCCGAACATGCCAGGGCAATCCTCCCCCGGTGGCCCGAGATCTATGACGAGCCCTTCGGCGACATCTCCGGCATTCCCACTACCGTTGTCTCACAGATTACCAGAAGGCATGTGAAGGTATCCCTCTCGGCCGATGGCGGAGACGAGCTTTTCTGCGGATATCATAACTACCTGGTCATGAGTAGGCTTGAGAAATATCTCTCTCCTATGCCGAAAATCATCCCAAGGTCTGTGGGAAAAATCATGAAAGCCATGGGGACCGACGCGATGGCGGATCTGGCAAGCATATACCCGAAACTCAGGCGGCCGGCCATAAGGGACCGCATGCGTAAGCTCCAGGCAGTGCTTGTCGACTGGCAAGGCAATGCCAAGGGTGTATACCCCTATGTCATCGCCTACTGGCTGCCCCGCGAGACCAGGGAGCTCCTCGGATTCTATAATGACCCGCGGCCATCCCTGAAAGACATAGGGGCTTCTTTGATGCCCTCCATGATGCTCTGGGACATGAAATACTACTTACCCGAGGACATCCTTACAAAGGTTGATAGGGCAACCATGTCCGTCGGCCTTGAAGGAAGGGATCCCTTGCTTGACCATCGGATTGTGGAATTCGCCCTGCGCCTCCCTATGGAATTTAAATATCGACAGGGCCGAATGAAATACCTCTTGAGAAAACTCCTTGCAAGGTACCTGCCGGAAAACCTCTTTATACGTCCGAAGCAGGGCTTCGCCGTACCCGTCTATACCTGGCTTCATGATGATCTCATGGACCTTGTAGAAGAATATCTGAACCCCGATGCCCTTGCAGAACAGACCGAGATCGACTCGAATGTGGTCTTTAAAACCGTGGCTGCCTTCAAAGATAAAAAGGGGTCCGTTGCGGTTGATCGCATTTGGCTGCTGCTTGTTTTCATGATGTGGAGGAAAAGGTACATTGTCTAATCAAATAAACAGGCCCATCAAGATCCTCCACCTCATATCCACCCTCGATGTGGGAGGTGCGGAGCAGAACCTCTTCAGGCTCATCTCCACCATGGATAAAAGCACCTTTGAAAATCATGTCGTCTGCATGACAAAGCCCGGCATTATCGGCCACAGGCTGGAACAGGCCGGCATTTCCCTTTACAGCCTCAACATGAAAAAGGGCATGCCTGATATAAGGGCTGTCCCTCGGCTTCGATTCCTGGCGAGACTCATGAGACCGGACATCATTCAATGCTGGATGTACCATGCGAATCTCTTGGGTCTGGCCATCCCTGAGCGGAAAAAAACCATCTGGAACATCCGCTGCTCCGACTTAGATCTCTCTCTCTACGGCCCGATCTATCGTTTTGCAGTAATGGCCGGCGCAAGGTTATCGGGTATTCCTTACGCAGTGGCAGCTAATTCCAACGCCGGCAGGGAGGTGCATAAAGGGCTCGGCTACCATCCCAAGAAGTGGATTATCATTCCCAATGGATTTGATACTAAAATATTCAAGCCTGATATAAATGCACGATCTCAGATCAGGGCAGAACTCAACATAACTAATGATGCATTGGTAATCGGCCTCATCGGCAGGTTCGATCCCATGAAAGACCATGCTACGTTCTTTACTGCTGCGGGACTCTTCTTGAAGTCTCATCCTGATACCCATTTCATCCTTGCAGGCAAAGAGATTACAATCCAAACCCCCCTTATCAGGGATTATTTGAGAGCAGCTTCGGATCAAAGGAAATTCCACCTCCTGGGAGAGCGGGATGATATACCGCATATACTCCCATCTATTGACATCGCTACCTCCTCTTCCATATCCGAGGGTTTCCCCAACGCCATAGGCGAAGCCATGGCCTGCGGGGTTCCCTGTGCGGCTACCGATGCAGGAGACACGGGATTACTGATGGGAGATACGGGTATACTCGTGAACAGGAAATCATCTCATGACCTGTGCAAGGCTTGGGAGATAATAGCGAATATGACTCCTGAAGAACGATCAGCTATGGGCTCGCGCGCCCGCGATAGGATAAGCCAATATTATTCCCAGGACAAGACTACCCGAAGTTATGAAGATTTATACCGGCACATGGTTAAGTTATAAATCCACTGATGAAATGCCTGATAATCTCTATCGCCCCATAATCTCCCAATGCGACAAGGCTTATAACCACCCCTCCCAGTTCCACCACTAAAATCGGAGGAATGAGCGCTGATAAAAGCGCGAACTTCTTCCCTTCTGCCAGATCATCATCCAATCTCACCCAGTAATAACACCATGCATAGGGGAACAGCGCCCAAAACCATGCCACATAATTGACAATAGGCACTCCCCAGATACTCATGGTGAGCGCATCGTTCCACACCCACCAGGAAAGTCTTGTAGCCACCGGATCAAACGGGATGTCCATGGAAAGAGCGATCCCGGTACATACTAAACCCCGCAGCATTGGCCGCATCTCGGGTAATAGTTTCTCTACTGAAAAAAAGCCGCAATAGAGAATATTTACCCAGCCAATCATGGTGGCAATGGGTGCGGGCAGTCCCGGTAGATACAGAAGATAGCCCTCCTCCCTAAAGAAGCCCATCATGATACCGCCATTCTCCAGGATCATACCGAAGAAAAGCGTGAACCCAAAGACCCAGAGCCAGCCCCATCCCTTTAGCCAGGTTCGGGCATGCAGGGCGATGATGATGAATTCAAAGATGGCGCTGGTCTCGTAGAGGAGTCTATGCGTATCCATGGGCAGCGGTGCAGTGGTCCTTAAGGACATCGTGATTGCATACATACCGGCCAGGGCCACAACCCAAAGAAGATATCTCTTGAGACGAAAACCATTTGGGTGATTTCTCAAGGCAAAGCCTAAAAGGATCAGCGAGGTGAAAAGGGGGACTAAGGTAAGCCATGAAACGAAAGTCAGGGGTGGTACGACCCTGTGCAAGGCGGTGTCCATCATGGAAAGCCCGGTGAGCCAGATTAAGAAGATGGGAATATTCTGCCAAATGAAGAGCATTACGGGCTTAAGTGATAGCATGAGGATTCCACTTGGACAATGTGTGATAATAAATTCACCATCTAAAGATAACAAGCCCCTCTGGTGAAAAAATCATTTTCTCTTGTGAATACGTCAGGATATCAGATTCTGATAGATGATCACTATTCTTGGGTAGGTCAAGTTCAGATTGGGGACTTGAACTTTTTGAATCACTGATAAAAAAATATATGCCCGATGCGATCGCACCGACTAAGAGACATATCTCAAAATATACTCTGCCGCGATGAGAGTTTATTACCGTACGGCTAGCAGCAAAGGAATCATGCGCAACAAATAGATTCAAACATAGCATGATAATCACGCTTATGATAATCTTCTTCACCATAGTATAGACCTATCCTTGCCTATCAGTTTAATTAAGAAGAAAGGTTAACACTAAGTTGCTGAAGATAGGCTGATCCGGGAAAAAATAGCGGGGGTTACCCCTTTTTTACATGAGCCGGCTTAATGGATTGTGCCACCAGGAAGCCATCTTTGTTGGTGATATACTGAACCCTTACCTGCTGTCCCTTCACCAGTTTATCAATGGATATCGCTTTCCAGTCCGGTCCATAAATGGTTGTGGTGGTCCTGATGAGGAAGGTGTATTTTTTCCCGTCTTCACCTGATACGGTGATTTCCGGCCGGATACCCAGAGAAGGTTCTGAAAGAGTGATGGTGTCGATCTTCCCTCTCACCTCCAATGGAGCTACGACCTTCGTTGAAACAGGAGGAGGGGTTCCTCCTTTCTGTGCTGTCAGGAGCGTATCCTGCGCATGCACACTTAAGGAAAGAACCCCAATGGTACAGAGTATGATCGCTACCCTTTTCATCCTCCACATACCTCTTAGTGCTGCTATTCAGCCTTCTTCTCAGTCGCTTCTGCCTTCTTCTCGGCTGCTGCTGCCTTCTTCACTGCCTTCTTTGCCTTAATAACCTCGATCTTGTCTGCGTTCAGGCTGCCGGCTGCCGCTGTAATCTTTACCATCTGACCCTTCTTCAAGGTGGCGATGTCTTCTGCCTTCACGGTGAAGGTCTTACCCTTTACCTCGATCGTGTTAGCTGTTTTGTCGATCTTGGTGATCTTGCCCTTGATTACATCGGGCTTTGCCATCTCTGTCTTTGCAGGCTCTGCCTTTGCTGCTGCGGGTGCTGCTGCGGGTGCTGCTGCGTCGGCTGCGAAGACCATAGTGGTGAAGCACACCAGTGCCAATACTGCGATTAAACTGATAACTTTCTTCATGATTCTTTCCTCCTAAGGATTTTTTATGGTATTGATGGTGTTCCCTATACAATGAGAATAATTAAACGATCATTAGAAGAAGATTAAAATATTCTCATTTTGTTTAGAGGTGATTTGAAGCAGGGGGATGATAATCTGTGGCCGCCCCGCCCATGGGAAGCGATATGAGGAAGGTTGTCCCTTGTTTCTGGGTGCTCTCGACCGTTATGAATCCGCCATGAGCTTCAATGATCGAGCGGGCGATGCTTAAGCCCAGGCCGAAACCTGCGCTGCTGCGTGATTTATCGACCTGATAAAAACGGTCGAAGATATGAGGAAGGTCGTGTTCCGGAATGCCGATGCCGGTATCGGTAATTGTGACGATTGCTCGTTTATTTTCCCGTATAACCTCGATGGAAATTCTCCCATTACCAGGGGTATATTTAATGGCATTGTCGAGGATGTTGATAAACGCACGTGCGATTTTATCCTTATCAATGGGGAGGATAACCCCGTCCTGGCTTACGAAATCGATCTCAATCCCCTTTTGATGTGCGAGGATCTCCATATCGTCAAGAATGTCTCTCATAAGAGCGGATATCTCCGCGGGCTCCTTCGTAAAGGTTGCCGAGCTTCTATCGAATCGGGCAAGTGCAAGGAGATTTTCCAGCAGCTTCGCGATCTTTTTTGTCTCTTCGAGGCTGCTCATGAGCGTTGAGCAATACTCCTCCGGTGTCCTTTGCCTCTTGAGCGCCACCTCCAATTCCCCCCTCATAATAGTCAAAGGGGTTCTCAGCTCATGGGAAACATCCTGGATGAATTGCTTCTGGGAAATAAATACCTGCTGTATCTTGTCGAGCATATCATTGAAGGTCTCTGCCAATTGCCGGATCTCATCCTGGGTTTCGGGAGGTGCAATGCGAAGGCTCATATTTTCTGCAGTGATTTGACGGGCTGTGGTGATCATGTTCTTGAGAGGTTTTAACGTTATACTCGCAAGGAATTCTCCGGCAAGCACACTGGTGAGCACTACCGTTATAGGAAGCAGGAGAAAGAGGATGAACTTGAGCCCTTTGAGTGTTTCCCAAATGGAATTCAAGGGGCCTGCCACCTGGACGATGTAGGCCATCTTGCCTTCTTCGAATACAGGGATTTGGAGGACACGCAGATCGATGTACTTATCCTCGGTCTCTGTGACCTGACGATCTTCGTAAACGGTCTTATTGATTGCAAGACGATGGAGGGTATTTCCCGATATGTTCAGGTGTGTCAAGACATTCTGCGAATAGGCGATCAGCTCACCATCGGGTTTGTATATCTGGACGATGATGTTCATGAGGTCAGGATCATTCGTGCGCTCTTCAGCCCACCGTCTTGCTATCTTGAGGAAATTTGCATTATTGATCTTGCTGAATACATTTCTTCTCGCCCCATGTCTGAGGGCATCCATCTTCTCGGTTTCCCAGTACGTGTTGATCGACCGGGCTATACCCTCTGCCTTGGTAAGCAAGAGATCGTCCATTTGGTCTTTTAGGGTGGCGCTTACATTGAAGTAGAGCGCCGCGGCAAACACAGAGAAAGTCACAGCAAGTATGAGTGTGTACCAGAAGAAAAATCTGAGTCTTATTGATCTGAACATATCAGTTCTTCAGGACATACCCTCTGCCCCGCACCGTGTGAATGAGTTTCGTTTTATGTTCCCTATCAATCTTGTTTCTGAGGTAACTGATATAGACGTCGATCACATTGGTAAATGTGTCGAAGTTGATATCCCAAACATGCTCGGCAATCATGGTGCGGGTCACCACACTCCCTGCATTCCTCATGAGGTATTCGAGCAGGGCATATTCTTTAACGCTCAAGGTGATCTCACTGCCCGCCCTTGTTGCCGTATGAGTGATTGTGTCAAGCACGAGGTCGTCTACCTGAAACCTCGTTTTCTGTTGGAGGTATTTCTTGCGTAACAGCGACCGGATCCTCGCCAGGAGCTCTTCAAACGCAAATGGTTTCGTCAGGTAATCATCTGCACCGGCATCAAGCCCCCTGACCTTGTCCTTGATTGCGTCCTTTGCGGTGAGCATGAGTATGGGTGTATGGTTTTCTTCTCCTCTCAGGTTTGTGCATAGTGTGATGCCGTCCATTTTGGGGAGCATGATGTCGAGAAGGATTGCATCATACTCATTGGTTGTCGCAAGGAAGTACCCTTGGTCGCCATCATGGGCTATATCGACTGCATAGCCTTCTTCATTGAGACCATTGCTGATGAATTCCGCGACCTTCTTTTCATCTTCGATCACCAGGATCCGCATAATGTTTGGTTAACTCATTTGATATTGAGAATCAACGAGATTCAAAGATTGATGAAAAGAACAAGAGGGCCGCCGTTCCGGCCGCCCTCTCCTCTTTCTCTTAGCTGAGGGCTTATGTCTATACCTTTATCTTCCCTTCTTTCATGGTCTTGGTAGGCCGGAAGGTCTCGATGCCGAACTTGTCGGCCAGTTCGTTGCATCTCGCTATGAGCTTGTCATAGCCGATGCTCTGGGCCAGGGTGAAGGGGCCCATGCCGCCGCCGCCGTTGGCTATGGCAAGGTCTATATCCTTGGGGTCGTTTGTCACCCCTTCTTCCAGGCATTTGGTGGCCTCGTTTACCTGAAGGGCCACCATGTGTGTGAAATCATACTCCGTTGTAGGATTCGAGGTATCGATAGCCGGCCTGCCTGCAGACCAATCATACAGGCCCTTGCCGGTCTTTTTACCCAGGGTCCCTGCATTCACGAGGTCAACAAGGGCCTTTCTCGGCGTATAGTCCTTGGAAAGGGTCTCGGAGTAATACTTCTGGGTATGCAGCACGATATCCAGGCCCACATAATCAAACAATTCAAAGGGGGTCATGGGCATGAGGGCCTTGAATGCCGCATCGAACTGGGCAGGCGTTGGGCTTCCCTTGTCCAGGAGGATCTGAAGAAACAGGGCCGTAGGCGCGTTCACCCGGTTGTAGATAAAGCCTGGCGTGTCCTTCTTCACAATGACCGGGACCTTGCCCATCTTCTTGGCCACTTCATAGGTGGTTTTTATGGACTCATCCGACGATTGCTTTGCGTAAATGACCTCTACGAGCTTGAGCATGACGGCCGGGTTGAAGAAGTGCATGCCCACGACGTTGCCGGGCCGTTTAGTGGCCGAGGCGATCTCGGTGATGCTCATGGACGAGGTGTTGCTCGCCAGGATGGTCTTTGCCGGCGCAGAGGCGTCCAGGTCGGCAAAGATCTTCTTCTTGAGGCTCAGATCTTCGAACACGGCCTCGATGACCAGGTCCGCATCCGCCACGGCAGCCTTGAGATCTGTAGTGGGCAAGAGCCGTTTCAGCATGTCGTCGCTCTGCTCGGCAGTGATCTTGCCTTTACCCACGAACTTGGAAAGGCTCTCCTTGATGGTATTCACGCCCCTGTCCACGAAACGCTGCTCCACGTCGTGCATGGCCACCGTGTAGCCTGCCATGAGCCCGACCTGGGCAATGCCGTTGCCCATAGCCCCGGCACCGATGACTGCTAACTTTTTCACTTCCATAGTATCCTCCTGATAGAATCACTCACCCTTGAATTCGGGTTTTCTCTTCTGCATGAATGCGGTGAAGCCTTCGATGGCGTCCTTGGACGCCGCGCAGATCTTGCTTCCGGCCGCCTCGACTTTGAGCCCCTCTTCGATCCCCTTGGTTATGAACGTGGTGGATGCCTGGATGATGGCGCGCACCGACAGCGGCGCTCTCTCAGAGAGAGTGGAGGCTATCTCCATGACCTGGGGCATGAGCTGTTCCGGGGCGAAGAGTTTTTCCACGAGGCCGATGTCTAAAGCCTCCTTCGGGCTCAAGCGCTTTGCATTGAGCATGAGCTCTAAAGCCTTGGTCCTGCCCAGGAGCCGGGTCATCCTCTGGGTCCCGCCCCAGCCCGGTGTGATGCCCAGGTTGATCTCGGGGCAGCCCATGAAGGCCTTGGGGTTGTCCGCCATATACCGGAAGTGGCAGGCCAGCGCCAGCTCGCACCCTCCTCCCAGGGCATGGCCGTTGATGGCCGCAATGGTGGGCTTTTCAAACAGGTCTACCTTGGTCCACAAGGCCCTTCCCACCTCCCCGACATCGGAGTGGTTCATGGCATCGGACACATCCATTCCGGCCGAGAAGCACCGGTCTCCGGCTCCGGTGAAGACGAGCACGCGTGCATCCTTGTCGGAAGCCACCTCGGCAAGCGCCTTGTCCAGCTCTCCCAGCATGGCATAGCTCACCGAATTGGTGGGCGGGCGGTTCAAGGTGATGGTCGCGACATAACCTTGTTTCTCAAGAATAAATGTTTCGTAGCCCATATTGCCTCCTCTTTTAAGTGTAGTGACAAGGTGCAATCCAAGGGTATGGCTTTAAGCCATACCCTTTTATTATACACAACAATACAGTGAATTTCCAATGACAAAGTGAGCGCTCGCTCGATAATAATACAGGTATCCTAACTGGTAATATGATTCTCATGCTCACCTAGCGAAATATTCAGCGGAGTTAGGGGTGATGTCTTATTCTATTTCTATTTGATGGAGAGGCTTACCCGTGAATTAAGGGCCTTATCGATCTTGACTGGTGCCAGGGCGTTGGCCTTGACAAGGAAGATCCTTGCTGGGTCGATTTTCCCAGTCTCCACGAGATAGTCGCGCGCTTTCTGGGCCCTTGCTTCGGCAAGCCCCTTGAGGTCATCATCAGTAACCTTCAAGTGTTCGAGCATGAGATTCTTCATCTCATCGTCGGAAAGTGTTTTCAAAAGTCCCAGGAAATTTTTAGGCTTGCCCTGGAAGTCAAGGGCCTTGTAGGCCTTTGTGAGATAGGTGCTGTACTCTTTTTGTTCGATAATAATATCATCCACCGAAGATGCCTGCCGGCCCCCCCTCAAGATATCCTTGAGCTTCTGTTCCTTAAGTCCATGTTCAAACAAATAGGTATTGAGCCCGGATTTGTCGCTCGATGCATCCACATATCCGCTGAGCTCCAGGTTAAGGGCTGTCCGATCGGTGAGTATCTGGACAACCTTATCGAGTTTCTTCTTACTCTCCTCGCTGAGAGAGGATCTGCCGGGTTCGAAATCGATGAAACTCAGCTCCGCTGATCCCGGGTAGAGCGCTTCCAGCAAGGCGAAGGGAGAAGTAGCAGCCTTCGAAAGGATATTGACGATGGTATCGATGATGATCTTGCCCACATGGAAGTTTGGGTCATCGGTGCGACCACTGATGGGCAGGTGCAGGTCTATCTTTCCGCTGTTGTCTCTGAGAAGGACCACGGCAAGCCTCACCGGGAGCTTTGTGGCATCCTTGCTGTCAACTGAATTGCCGAAGGTGAGCTGGTCGATGAGCACATCGTTTTGGGCCTGGAGCAGCTTCTTGTCAATGGAGTATTTCAATACCAAAGTAAGCTTCCCCTTATCAATGGCATATCCCAGGTATTTACCCGAATAGGGTGTGACCTGGCTCAGCTCGATGTTTGTGAATTTGACTGCCAGATCCACGAAGAGGTCCTGCTTCAATGGGTTGATGGACCCGGTTATGGCAATGGGGGCCTGGTTGTCGAGCTTTGCACTTAGGTTGACAACTGCCTTCTTGAATTCATCCGACGACAGGCCTGAGATGCTCCCCGAGATGCCGGTCAAGGATGTAGAGTAACGGGGTGCAATGGAGTGGTCAGAGAAGGTGAACCGGCCATTCTTGAAGGTGATCTTTCCAACTGCGATGCGTTCAAGGGTCTTTTTTCCCTTGGCTGGTTGAGGAGAGGGCTTGGATGGTTTTTGTCCGAATACTGCGGCGAAGTTGTTACTACCATCCTGAGTTATGTTGAACGATGAGGCTGGAGATATGAACCCGATCTCCTGAATGATTACATGTCCGGGGTTCAGGGAAAAGTCGATGCCTTTAAGCATTATGTTTTTAAAAGAGACAAGATCCTCTGCCTGAGCCCTGGTTACTGATGCAAAGTCTGAAAACTGCACATCCCCAATAAAATTGATCCGCGGGGGCGTCTTTGGTGCAAGGGCAATCTTTATCTGACCTTGCGAAGACAGCATCCCCTGCCTGATGAGGATAGGCACCTGATCAATGAAATAGGGCTGGACCCATGCGGGCTGGAATCCGTCTAAGGCCAGCTTGATATCGGCTGATACAGGATTCATGACGAATGAAGTGCCGAGCGAGAGGTGTCCTGTTTGATTGAGCCTACATGAGATATCCACTATGCCACTGCCCTGCCTGTCTGTGGTGATGGCGCGGGCGGCAACAGACAGATCTTCAGCCGTTATCTTAACCGGTGAGCTTCCCGAAAGATCGACATATGATATCTTCCCGCCGGAAAGGTCGATTCTATCGATAATCAGCAAGAGAGGATTTGCCGGTGTCTGATCCTTCCCGGATGGAGATGGCTGCTTGGCTTTTGTCTTCTGCAGGACCTGCACCAGATTCAGCATGCCTTTTTTATCCCTGCTGACGGTAAGCTCAGGGGAGGAAGCAGCAATCTGTTCAACATGAATCTGTTTCTTTAGGAGTCGTGAAGGGGCAAGCTTTGTGGTCATCTTCGGAATATGCAGGATAGGGTTGCCGCCTTGGTCCTTCACATCAAGTTCTTTGCAAGCCAGATCTGCCGAGATGTTCAGTGTGGGCTGCTGCTTGGTACGGAACTGCTTATAGGAGAATAAGACATTGAGATCCAGGGAGCCTGAATCAACATCAAATCCAAGCTTCATGGGGACATAGGCGAGGTAATTCGGGAGGTTTATGTCCTTGAGGCTCAAGGCAAGGGTTGTTTCGAGAGAGTCTGAGAAGGGCTTTGTCTTACCCTTGAGCTGGAAGGGAGTGCCGTTTATGGTTGCCTGGAAGCTCGGCTGGACAAAGACATTCGTATAATAAGGTATGTTTGATACAAAGGGGATGGTGATGTTGATGTCCTTTGCAATGTGGGTCTTGTGGACGGGCATGTCATCCATCACCACGACTCCGCCGACAATCTGAATATTTGATATGGAGAACTCCTGGGGTTTCTCTTTTTTTTTGCCGCCTTTCATCAGGTCGGAGAAATTATAGGTGCCGTCTTCAAACCTTATGACCTTGATGGAGGGTGTGTCTAATTTCAGCTCCCGTATGATGGGAGCCAGCTTGAATAAGGAGGCCCACTGAACGTCCACTGTGAGCGATCTTAATGAGACAAATGCATCGCTACGGTTCTGATCCTTGATGGATAATCCCTGGACCACAGCCACAAGGGTGTAAGGATTGAACCGGATCTTTTCAATTGCCACATTTCGTTTAAGTGCCTGGGTAAGGTTCTTGGACAGCACTGAGGTGAGCACGGGGGGCAGGATGAAAAAGCCGGTAATCGTATAGAGGACAAGAAGAGACAGGACTAAGATAAGGATCATTCGTATCTTTTTCATCTCATTATCAAAAAATCTTTAGAATACTTATCGTAAAGGATAACCAGAAAAAATCAAGGGTGCAAGATGCCTGACCTTATGGGTTTTCATACTGCTCCGATAGGAATAAGAGAGAGAATCTTCATATGTTGTCCGCCTCACTGGGGCAGCAACAATTGATGAGCATCATTGAAAAACGAAATCCCCGACCTTATGAGAAAAGTTGCAAAGAAAAGGGAGGTAACAATGTTCGATTCGTATGTGGATATCGCTAAGTTCATGGAGACTGCAACCTACCGGCATACACCGGAATTCATCACTCCGAACACAATTATTCATGAAGATAAGGCTGTCATACTCAGGCGGTTCGATGAGAACCGCACCGGGGCACCGTTGATTATTGTGCCGCCTCAGGCCGGTCATCATTCGAGCATAGCGGATTATGCGCAGGAACAAAGCCTGGTCCAGACATGCCTGAAGGAAACGACGCTGCCGGTGTATGTGATCGAATGGAAACCGAGCACACCTACCAGACAGCACGAGACCATCAGCGATCTCGTTTTGCAGCTCAGGTTGTGCGTGCATGGCGCCGGAGAGCCGGTTATCCTCGTGGGGCTGTGTCAGGGCGGATGGCTCTGCGCCATCTATGCATCCCTTTATCCTGAAGATGTCAAGGCCCTCATGCTGGCGGCGGCGCCCATCGATTTCACAGCGGGCGGAGGCAAGCTCCAGGATGTCGTCCAGGGCATGCCCATTGATTTCTACCAGTGGCTTGTCGCCATGGGCTTTGGAAACATGCTCGGCGACATGATGCTCATGGGTTGGAAGATCATGAACCCCTACGAGCGGTTTGTAAGTGACTTCATCAACCTGTGGGTCAATGTGAGAGATGATAAATATCTTGAGAGGTCGAAGCAGTTTCAGACCTGGTACGAATATACCCAGAACATATCGGGCAGGTGGTATCTGCAGGCTGTGGACAAGCTCTTCAAGAAGAACCACCTTATCCAGGGAAAACTGAAGGTCCTTGGTACGTATATAGACCTGCATACCATCACATGCCCCATCGCCATGCTTGCCGGAGAGAAGGATGATATCACTTTGGTGCCGCAGCTCTTCAACATGAGCTCATACGTTGCAACAAGGCTCGAGGATATTTTCCAGACGGTCGTGGAGGATGCGGGGCATATCTCCGTGTTCATGGGGCGAAAGGCCCTGAAGGATCACTGGCCGCCGGCATTGAGATTCACCCTTGAAAAGATCGGGCTCGCAAACGCCCTTACGTACGGGGCCAGGCGGAGTGTAAACACCGAAACTTCTCCACAGATGAGCGCTGCTTAAAGAACCCGCGAGTCGATAATAGAAAGAGGGCGGATGAAGCCTGAATCAGCCCTTTTTCTTTTTGCCGGGTTTCTCCGGAGGCCGTGGGCTTTTCTTAGGGGGGAATCCCGGGAATGGTGAAAGGTCCTTCATGGCATTGCGTGTCATCTCGGAATAGTTCACACCCATGTTCAGCCACTTGCTGAACTGATCGTCAACGGCCTGTTTGTACTGGAGGTAGGAATTGATCGTATCCTGGAGGTGTTTCTCAAAGAACTCCTGGAGGACCGTAGAGCCGTAACGGATGATGAGATGCAGGAGCGGCACCGGCAACAGGGCATTCTTGTTCTTTGCCTCTTCCATGATGATCTGGGTGAGGATGAACGCCGTGACGTCCTCATTGTTCTTGGCATCAAGAACTTTTATGTCCTTACCCGCCCTGATGAGGTCCGCCACCTGGGTCAGCGTGACATAGGAGCTGTTCAAAGGGTTGTAGAGCCGCCTGCTTGCATATTTTTTAAGGACAATGGTTTCATCCATGGTTTCCCCATCCAGTATACCCACATTTATCATACAAATTGTCACATCGCAACAAAATATTTAAGATAAATCCCATTGAGATCACGTTTAATTGGTAATAACTATCTAATAATATATTGGATATAATTAAACATATATGAATCTAACCAGGATTTGATACAGCATTAATTTGCTGCATTGCAACATATTCCCCCTTGACAAACAATTCTTTGCCACTATTATAAGAGAAGTTCTTCAGAAAAATTTAGTAATTACGCAAGGGAGGTAACTATGGAAAACAAGGAACTCGTGAAACAGATGGTTGAATTACACAAGACTTCATTCGACAACAGCTTCAACATGCTCGTTACCCTGCAGGATCAGATGGAGAAGATGGTGAACTCCTTTGTGGATCAGGCGCCATGGCTCCCCGCAGAGGGAAAGAAGGCCTTCACCACCCTGGTAAGCACCTACAAGAAGGGGCGTGAAGACTTCAAGAAGGTGGTGGAGGACGGATATAAAAAGGTTGAGGAATACATCGCCAAATAATCTTTACCGATCATGATTAAGGAGACGATAGCCATGAATTATCCAAAGGATATGGCAAAGCAGGTTATCCAGTTTTACAAGACGACCTTTGACAACAGCTTCGGCACCCTGGTCATGCTCCAGGATCAGGCGGAAAAGCTCTTGAAGACCTTTGTTGAACAGACCCCCGGGATGAACGACGAAGGCAGGAAGGTGCTGGACCAATGGACGAGTGTGTACAAGAAAGGCCGTGATGATTTCAAGAAGGCTATGGACGAGGGGTATGCCAAGGTCGAAGATTTTTTCGATAGATTCAAACAGAGCTGATGAAAGACCTGCTCGGCAGGTTAAAAAGATAAAAAGCAAGGGAAAGGAGAAGTGCCATGGACCAGAAAATTGTTGTCAAACAAATGATCGATTTCCACAAGAGCACCTTTAATAACAGCTACAACGCAATGGTCATGCTCCAGGACCAGACCGAGAAGATGCTCAGCACCTTTTTCAGCCAGGCAAATTGGGTGCCGCAGGACTTCAAGAGGGTGATGGGCGAATGGGTTACCTCCTACAAGAAAGGCCGCGACGAATTCAAGAAATCCGTTGATGAGAACTTCAAGCGCGTGGATGACTATTTCTCAATCCAGGACAAGCCGCAGGCCAAGACAAAACAGCAGTAAAGAGTTATTGCGGCCACAATGATCCGGGGGGACAATGGAAGACATCAAGGAAGCAACGGGTTTAAGTTTTGAGAGCTATGGTGCAGTTCTCAAAGGCATTGAAAGGCTCATGGGATTGAGTCTCACCATAGGCGGGGCCACCCAGGAAAAGCTCAAGGCCAATGGAATATATTTTAACGGCGTATTCAAATACCTCAATGAATTCATGACCCCCTTCTGGATCGCTTTGAACTCCTTCACGGTAACGGAACGGGATAAGCTTGTGCGCCACACCCCCCAGGAGAGCATCCGCGACTATCTCGAGCTACTCCAGTTCAACATACAGGTGGCACAAAAAGGCTTTCATAGTTCGATGAAGGCAATGACCGATTTCCACATGAACGAGCTCTCCCGGGCATTCAATGCCTGGCTCAATACCATATTCGAGCGGGAAGGCGAGGATATAAAATCCTTCGTGGAACGCCAGGCCAAACTCTTGGAAAAGGTAGTATATGAGTACCCCAAGGCCATCGATGATATCGAGCCCGAATATGGATTCCATTTTGACCGGGACGGCTATAAGAAGATTGCCGAGACGGACCGCTTCACTCTCTACCGGGTGCTCCCCCTGAAAGGAATCAAGGTCAAAGAGCGCTCAAAGCCGATCCTGATCATCCCACCGTATGTGCTTGGCGTCAATATACTCGGCTTTCTCCCCGGTGAGGGCAAGAGCTATGTCCATGCGTATGCCAACCAGGGTATTCCCACCTATGTGCGCGTACTCAAAGATATTGAGACCACCCCTGCGGTCCAGACCATGACCGGTGAAGACGACGCGTTGGACACACGCTATTTCTGCGAGATCATCAAGAAGAAACACGGGCTTCCTGTTACGCTGAACGGCTTCTGCCAGGGCGGATTTATAGCGGTCCTTGACATTGTAACGGGCGAGCTGGACGGCCTTGTGGATGCGCTCATCACCTGTGTGGCGCCCATGGACGGCACCAGGAGCAAGGCCTTAATCGAGTATCTCGCTCACCTGCCAAACCGCTTTCGTGATCTTGGTTATGCCGTTAAGGATCTGCCAAGCGGCAACTCCGTGGTCGATGGTAAGGTAATGAGCTGGGTGTATAAGCTCAAGAGCATGGACAGAGAGGCACCCATCTATACCCTTTACCGTGACCTCATGCTGTTCGACGATCCCGCGGGTAAGGACGTGAAGATCACCAAGACCGCTGCCGCGCTGAACCACTGGCTCATCTATGACCGCAAGGATATACCGGTGGCTATCACCAAGTTGAGCTTTGACTCATATACGGTTCCGGTGGCCGCAGACGGGACCCTGCCGGTAAAGCTCTTCGGCCGTAAGCTCAACTTCAAGCGGATCGGTGAGAAAGGCATCAAGTTCCTCATCTGTTATGCGGAGAGCGATGATCTTGTGGACAAAGAGTCGGCCCGTGCACCTCTCGATTATGTGGATGCCGAGGTTACCGTGTTTCCCAAGGGACATGGCGCCATCGCCACGACCTGGTCTCAGCCCGATACGGAATATGCCATCCAGAAGCGCTTTGCAAATGGCATGCGAGGGCCGGTACGGTTCCAGCTTGACCTCGATGAAGAGGTCGGAAAGGGGAAATCCCATGGATAAGCAGTTTCTCGAATTTTGGGGCAACATCATGATCAACGCAGCCAAGGGACAACAGCAGCTCGAAGACATCATGAAGTGGTATTCCGGCAATTTCGGCGACTCCAAAGACATCACAGCACTCTTCTGCCGTATGTACGGCCTCGATCCTGAAACAGAGAAGGCCCCAGGATACCTCAATGTGTGGCATAAAGCCTTTGATGATTTCCAGAAATCCTTCAGCGAACTCGCCATTATGATGGACCTTGTACCCAGGAAGGAATACATCACGCTGTCCCGGGAAAATCATGACTTAAAAAAGAGGATAGCCGAACTGGAGGAAGGTCTTGCCCACCTGAGGACCCTCCTGGACGATAAGCTCCGCTCACCTGTCGAGGGGCTCAAGGGGTTCCAGGAGCTCATCAACGACCAGGCCAGGCAGTATCAGGATTTCATGAAGAGCGCGACCTCGGTCTTTGAAAAACCTTCAAAAGCCGCAGCGGCACAACCGAAGACTTCTGCTCCAGCAAAGGCGAAGCCCAAACCCGCCAAGGCCGCAGCGAAGAAACCCGCACACCACAGCGCAAAGACCGTAAAGTAGCGCGGATCAGGGATACGGGCGGCAGCCCGCATTTGTATTGATGGCATGGTTATTCGCTATGAGAAAATAAATCTGTACCCTTTTTCCAACCAATGAAAGCCCCCCCCTGCTTTTTCACTGCAACTACCAAAGCGCCGCGCCAACGCTGCGGATCACCGGCGGCTTTAGCCGTCCGATGCATCCTTTTGTTCGCCTTTTTTGATCATCCAATTATAGTGTCAGGATACGGGCCAAGAAAGCGTTCACCGTTGAAATGGACAACGTGATCAGGATCTTCAGCGATCCAGACTTCTGTCTCCCATGAAATTTGACTGAGAAAACGTCCCATTACGGCACGCGTATCGAACGCTGTTACGAATACAAGCCCCTTGTGGAAACCACCGAAAAGGTCTTTGAGTTCACGGCGTCGTTTACCGTCGACCACACCCGCGCTGGTCACTGCTTCGCCGATGACCAGCCATTGACGCTTGGAGTCATAGACAACAATGTCAGGCATCTTGGCAGCCGAGTCTATCTCTACACCTAGACTCTTGAAGTATTCGACTTTGAAGTGTTGGAACTTGTTTTCGGCGTCCCCTACGTATAGAACAACACCATTGTGAACAAAACGGGTGCAGAACTCCTCGATAAAGGCTTTAATGAGAGGATTCTGACCACCGGGCGAAAGTGTGATCTTCTCGCCAGACGGCAACAGCACTGGGATGCGCGCTATGTCTCTCGCCCGCTGTAATTCACGTTTTATCTTTTCTCGTGTCGAGAGATAGTGCTTAAGGGTGGAGTCCCATATGTCCGTTTTGAAAGATTGGCATAAGCGTAGTGCTGTAGGTTCGATCTGATAGACGGTCTTGCCGCTGGTCGTTGGTCGGCTCAGGTCGTCCGGGTTTTTTATGAGAAACCCCTCTTCAACAAAATACTTCACGGCTTCGTCGCGGATAGTCTCGCGTGTGTTTGGGGCATAACGTAAACGGTACTTACCGGCTACGAATTCAATAATCGGAGTGATACCACGCCGCGGGTTACGGGCAGCGTCCCAACTTTCATTGGGACCGAGGTCAAGGAGCGCCAGAAGAACATATCCAGCGACATCGTTGGTTTGTTTTGGGCCAAAACCAACAGCGCGCAGTATCGCCATAGCCTCTTTTAGCTTTCGCATACCGAGAGGCTTGCCTTTGCTGGATGGTGGGCTCATGATTTCAACTCCCAGCTGATGAGTTGGTCGATTTTTTCCTGGCCAATGGATTCTTCTAGAATTTGGTGGCCGATTCGGCGAAGCTGTTCGGCGGAAGGGAATCTCACATTGCGTAGGTCAGTTGCATTGACCTGGGTGTGTCCGTTGAATTGACGAAAATAAAGATCCAAAGGTGACGAATTGAGAAAAGCCCAGAGACCCTTTGCCAAGGTCATGTCAATACCCCTACCACTGGCATGGATGTAATTTAAGTGGTTCTCGAGGCCAACATGCTCTGCTTGAACACGACTCGGATCATAAATACAGGCGACAACCCGACGCCGCTCTTCTTTAGATGTGAACCGCTTCGTCAAGACGTACACACCAGCCGGAATGAGGAGACTTTGAGTACCAGCATTATCAAGAATCGCATTGGGTTTGCGGGAGTTCACCTTAGGCCAAGACACAAAAAGCCCATCAAAGTGGCAAGGGTAGATTAGAGGAGCAAAACAGCGCTCAGGTTCTTGCCGGATATGTTCCCGCGCGCGAAAATCTACAACTCGACCAGTCGAAACCGTCAAGCCGAGAGACGATAGTGTTGCCTCAAGTTGCGATATCTGATTGCGCGCGACGACATCCTTTGGGGTGGTTGGAATATGAATGAAAGCCTCGGTATCCCGGGGCGATACGATTTCGATAGCCGGAAACACACAAGTTTGAACAGCGTCTCCGTCTCCGCCGCCGCTCTGTGATACTCGGATTGTATGGGTTTGCTGCAAAGACTTAACGGCATGTAGAATAATGTTTTCCTGTAAGACGCTGTCATGCTTGAAGGCCGTTTTCCTTGATTCAAAGACATGGATATCGCAAAACGACATTTCTGAAATAAGACGTTTACGAAACGGCTTGAAATAAGGACCATTGCAGAAACTACGAGGCGTTATGGCGACAAGTTCACCATGAGGTTTCAACAGACCGATGATCAAGTTCAGAAAAGCAGTATACATGTTAGTTGTTTCAGCGCCCACAGATCGTAGGCGGCGATAGGCCACCGACGTTGTGGAGAGTTTTCCATATGGGGGATTGACAATAGCAGCATCGAAGGATGGTGGCATCTGTGAGAAAAGATCATTACGCAGCATCTCTGCACCTTCTTCAATGAAGTCAGCATTCCGGATGGTAGCATAGAATTCAATTCCCCTGTCCTGGCACGCAGCACAACAAGCTTCGCAGGTCTTTTCGAGCCCACTGATGAAGGCTTTATCCATTTCGTAAGCTGTAACCTCGATTCGTTTTGGCGGAGTATTGCTAAGGAGTTGTCGGCGGACAAAAGCAGCAGAAAGAATCCCCATGCCTGCCCCTGCGTCGAGTAAACGAACAGTTCTCGAAAAACCCTGAAACATAGTCGCCATGAGGTCTGCAACATGTGGAGGCGTTAGAAACTGCCCGAGTTCCTTTTGTTGAGGTGAGGATGTAGAGGAGAAGAAGCTAATGCGTAGATTTTCAGGTATGGAGAGCAGGGCGTGATCATCGGCCTCGGCCTTCTGTTTCTCCATGGTTGTCAGTGCAGATATATTCATTTGTCAGACATCATAAGCAAATGAGGCATAAGATTCAATCAGAAACCAATAATGATTTTTGACTTTGTTTTTGTCATGTTGCAGGGCAATGGAGTTCAATACAGCAGTATTAGTAAAGGCGAACAATTACTATACCGTCTTTTTCCGGTATAACAGAATATGAGTGGATTCGTTCATTACTGAATTATGGGAACTGATCTTCTGGCAAATTCAAGATCGTCCATCCTCCCATGTTTTAAATCATAGATTTTCTCAGATGCAGAATCATGGATGACATCGCATTCTAACTGGTTGTTAAATATATCATAAGCATTTCTATAATCCAAGAATCAAGAGGTGCTCTTTGATGCTTCAATGGTCAAAGCAGGGAGTATCTGCGCAGCATCAAGGTGGTGCTGCGCAGATATAATGACACTCTTAAGAGAAAGAAGAACTTCTGACGGCGATCGCTACCCCTTCTTCGGCGGGCTTGCCATGGCGTCGCCTTCCAGGATCTTCACGCCGTCCTGGTTCACGCACCAGGTCTTGAGCTTCACCCGGTTCTTTTCCATATTCATCTCGGAGACCTCCACGTGGGCGGTCACCGTGTCGCCGATGTGTACCGGGCCTAAGAACTTCAACTCCTGGCTGATATAGATAGTGCCCGGTCCAGGCAGCTGCATGCCGATGGCTGAGGATACAAAGCCTGCGGCGAGCATGCCGTGGGCGATTCTGGTCTTGAAGAAGGTGTTCTTGGCGTATGCCTCATTCACATGGGCTGGGTTGAAATCGCCTACGATGCCTGCAAAAAGGTAGATGTCCGTCTCGGAGACGGTCTTAGAGAATTCCGCGAAATCGCCTATCTTCATTTCATTGATCGATCTGCCAAGCATGTGTCGCCCTCCTTATTATAACAGCCTAGAACCACGAACGGTGGCTCCAGATGTCCTCCTTGAGGCACTGTATATCCTGTTTCAGCATCAGGTACATGGATGCATTCTGGATGGCCAGGCCGCCAAGGCTGGCGACTGCCTCTGCCAGCATGACCTCACCCTCGGTGAAATCCCTTTCTTCTGCCGAATAATACCTCATGACCCCGATGACCTCATCCTTGACCTTGATGGGCACAGTGAGGATGGAAGCGATACCCTCCTTCCTTTTCTCATCCTTGTACTGTACCTCTTTATGGGTAGTGGCGTCCCTGATGACCACGGTCTTCCCCTTGAGCGCCTCGGTAACGCTCTTCTCGATCCGGACCGGCCCTTTGTTCAGATATTTCTTGCTCAGGCCGTGGCTGGCCACAAGTTCGAGTTCCTCCTTGTCCTTATCGATGAGCCGCACGGAAACCGCCTTGACACCAAGGGCATCGGCCATGTCCACGGACAGACGCTCCATGATTATTTTTATATCCAGACTCTCGTTAAGCCCCTGGGCTATGTTGGTAAAGATACGGATGTTCCGTGTGATCTGCATAACGAGTCGGGCCCGCTCAATGGCCATTCCGCCTTGTTCGGCAAGCGCCGTGAGGAAAAGGATCTCGTCATCGGAAAAGATCCGGGGCTTACCCGTATACAGGGTGAGCACGCCTTTTACCCTCTCCTTTACGACGACCGGCACTACCAGGATGGATGCGATCCCTTCCTTCTTTTTGAGTTCGTGTGTCTTCACCCGAGGGTCTGTGGTGGCATCGTGTATGGCGATATATCCCTTCTTCATGATCTCTTCCGAAGCCCGCTTGGCCTCCCTGGGCTCTGCGTGGAGATAGCTCTTCGAGAGGCCTTTCTGGGCTATGGGGACAAAGATATCGCTTTCTTTCTGATCATCTTCGAAGAAGAGGCATGCTGCCTTGCCATCCATAGTTTCAATGGCGCTCTGCACAATGAGGTCAAGCACCTTTTCCTTTTTCAGCGTAGTGCCGAAGGCCCTGCTCACCTTGCAGAAGGTCTTGAAGTAGTCACTTTTCTCAGGCATTGGTTATCTCCTTTGAACGGGTGGTATTCTTTGTCCTGGTTATCCACGAGCCTTTTGCAGCCTTTTTAGGCGTCTTGCGGACGGGCTGTTTTTTCACGGTCGCTTCTTTTTTTGGGGTGTCCCTGTCCTTGAGCCACCGGATGATCTTCGGTGTGAATTCCCTCTGAGTCTTGGAACTCACATATATGCCGATGTGGCCTGTATCAAGGCAGAGATCCTCCTTGTCCGTGCTTCCCACTGCACCGGTGATCTTGTCTGCAGCCCCGGGCGGCACGAGATGGTCGTAGAGTCCGTAGATATTGAGCAGGGGCATGGTAATCTTCTTGAGGTCTACGCGTTTTCCTCCCACAAAGAGCTTGCTCTGGATGAGGAGGTTCTTCTGATAGCAGTCCTTCACGAACTGACGGAAGGTCTCACCCGGCACATCCGGGCTGTCAAAGATCCACTTTTCCATGCGGATGAAGTTCTCCACAAAGGTCTTGTTGTCCATGTTCTCCATAAAACCCACATACTTGTCGATCATAAGGCGAGCCGGGTTCAGCAGGAGGAACCCGAAGTTCATGATGTCACCAGGCATGTTGCCGAAGGCATCGACCATCAGGTCTACGTCCACGTTTTTCATCCAGATGTGCAGCAGTCCCTGGTCGGTGTCAAAGTTGGTGGGTGATACCGTGGTCACGAGGTTTCTGACCTTTTCAGGGTGAAGGGCCGAATAGATCACGCAAAAGGTACCCCCCATGCAGATGCCCATGAGATTAACCTTGTCCACCCGGCACCTTTCCCTTACGTGATCCACTATGTCATCCATATAACCGTTCACGTGGTCGTCTATGGTAAGCAACTTATCCTTCCTGGTGGGGTATCCCCAGTCGATCATGTACAGGTCGATACCGGCCTGAAGAAAGTTCTTCACTACGCTACGTTCAGGCTGGAGATCGAGCATGGTCTCCCGGTTGATGAGGGCATAGACTACGAGCAGTGGGGTGGTAATCTCTTTCGATGGTTCGCGCATGGGCAGGTAATGTTTCAGCTTGACACGGTCCTGTTGGTAGATAACCTCGTATGGGGTGGTGGCGATCGCTGTTTCCAGGGGGCCCAGCAGCACCTCGGAGGCCTTTTTTGCACGGTCCTGGGCCTTGTCAGCATCTTCCGCGAGGTGCTTCAGAATTATGTCGACCGGGATCTTTGGTTTTTCCTCCATAACTTAGCCTCCTGATGCAGCTGACTTCTTGAGGTCCTTGTTCGCCTTTTCCAGATCCTTAACCCGTTTCTTGAGGTGATAGAGCTCATCGTAAAGGTCGTCGAGGTCCTTGTTCGTGGGTATGGGGAGTGACTGCATGGCATCCGTAACGATTTGGTTGCGGGCGCTTAAGTATTCCTCATACGTTTTCAATGTATCGGACAGGGCCTTGGTGTACTCGGAAGTCTTGAACAAGGTCATGTAGTGGCCTTCGAGGATCTTCACCCACAATCGGTAGTATTCGTGAGGGTCTTCAGGGGTTTTGCCCTCCCTGATCTGTTCCTCGATCTTATCATGCAAGACCATGAATGTCTTCTCCATGGGGAGCATGAGGACATGCATGAATTCGGCTAAGGTGGTGGAAAAGACATTGAACTTGTCAATGGTCTGGTAAAACCTCTCCTGGTAGAAACGTACCAGCCCGAGCTGGGGGACTCTGAGGTATTGGCGGATCTCCTTGTCATAAAAGTCGGACCATACCTTGATGCTGTCCTGGTCCAGGTTTTCGAACCTATAGGCCTCGGTGCGTTTTCCAAGGTCCTTGAGTTTGTCTGCGGTCTGTTCATGGATCTTCAAAAAGCCCGACATGCCTGTCTGGAAGAACCTGGACATGATATCGGGCAGGGAGGCCATGCCGCTTGCGATAGCTCCGGTTGCAGACGGCTCACTCATGGCTGAAGATAAGGTCCCCCAGGTCTTGATAATGGAGAGCAGGGCATCCGGTGAAAATCGTGAGTGGCTATCCGGCTTGGCCTCTCGCTCGCTCATTTTTTGGCCGGACATCATGCCGGGAAGCCCGGATAAAAACTGGTTCACCATGGCCATCAAAGGTTGGAAAAATTCCATAGAGGCACTTGTGCTCGATTGTTTTTCATCCATATTCCACCTCAAATCTGAAACGATTCCCCCGATGTTGAACCGGCCACCTTAAACAAAGGAACATGTCTCCATTCTCTTTTTAGTAATGTCTCTTGGAATTTTGTCAATGGACATGGGGCCGATCCCAAATGAATCCTCTAAAGACGGATCGTCTGTCACTGGTCTTGTAGAGCCATCATGCGATATTATTATCCCGGGGAAATGTGCCTTGACAAAAAAAGGCCTCTTGCATATAAGTGGCGATGGCGCGGGAATAACTCAGTGGTAGAGTGTAACCTTGCCAAGGTTAAAGTCGCGGGTTCGAATCCCGTTTCCCGCTCCAGCCTTTTTTCTCAAACTCATCCCCCATCACTTCGGTTAATGAAGTGGTGTTTTTTCTTTTTAGAATATATTTTTCTGTCCTTTCTTTTGGTGCCAAAAGAAAGGACGAAAGAAAAGGCACCCCGTGAACCCGCCCTTCGGGTCCGTTCGCTCGCTTGGAAAATCCGGGCCGCGGCTGAACTCGCTTCGTTTCACTCCGCTCAGACAGACGCCGCTGTTCCCCCGGATTTTCCTGCACTCGCTCACCGGGTTCAAGGGGAAAAACGCTCGGCATAAGAGGGAGTGGCCCGCCAGGGACACGATCCGCTTCATGCCGTTGTTAGCGCCTTTACTGATTTCCTGCCCAACAAAACAGCGCCATTTCGATTTCACACGCTCGCCAGCTACCGTTGTCACTCAGGTTGCAGACTGGCTTCGTAATTCCTTTCTGCTTCAAAACTGCGCTTATTTCCTCCAATAGATTGATGAACCGAACATAGCCAGACACCATGCTGTTATGGTTACCGTCGTATATCTTCGGGAGTTTCCCATCGTCTTTGAGGGCTTCTCTGATTTTCGAATCGAGAGCACCATATGTCGCAGGTTCCATGAACCGGAGAAGCTTTGAAGCATAGGTTAAGCCAAGGCCAGGCAAGCGAAGGGCGGAACTAATAGCCAGTTCAGGGGTGGATAGGTTATCAACAACATCGGCGAGGGTCTCGAACAAATTGACTTCACCACTTGCGTCGTTGAATTTCTGCAGAACGCCGTTTTGGCTACCTCCCCATTCGATCATCTCTTGAAGGAGATATTTCGATGCCGAGCTGTTAGCTGCCCAGTTTTTCGTCACCCACTGGAACCTCTTTTCAAGAGACGCAATCCAGTTGAACTCAGGAAAAGAGTCCGGGGGATAGCCAAACAGCACATGCTTACCGGACCACGTGTAGTTCTTGTAGTATTCAGGGAATCTGCCGTAGTCAATCATGTCTTATCCTGCGCTAACAATAACTATACTGCAATTGTGCTTCACATAAGTAGTTATCCGAAGCACAATTGCCGTATATCCGGATATTCAGGGCACATGCGTGCTACTTTTTCCTGTGTGGTGTTTTGGAGGATCAGGGGTGCATTATCATGCCACATAGAACCTAATACTCTCTATTCTTGAAATTATCCAGATTGAGAAAGTTAATAAAAAGACTGGATTCCCGCTTCCGCGGGGATGACACAGTAAAGGGCAGCCACAAGGGCTGCCCCTACAAAATCTAAATCTACCGTGATGCATATGGGGGTTATGGGTCCCCTTGAACCCGGTGAGCGAGTGCAGGAAAATTCAGGAAGAAAGCGGCTCATGTTCGAGCGAAGCGAGTTAGCCGCTGCCCGGATTTTCCAAGCGAGCGAACGGACCCTTTAGGGCGGGTTCTTGGGGTGCGTTTTCTTTGGTCCTTTCTTTTAGCACTAAAAGAAAGGACAGAATCTATTTACGGATATGCCCTATAGAGCATCCTCGGGAAGGGGATGGTCTCGCGTACATGCTTGAGCCCGCAGATCCACGAAAGAGTCCGCTCTATGCCGAGACCGAACCCGGAATGCGGCACGCTGCCGTACTTTCTGAGGTCGAAGTACCACCCATAGCGCTCGGGGTCCAACCCATTATCAAGGATGGATTTCATAAGTATCTCCGGGTTGTCTTCGCGCTGCGATCCGCCGATGATCTCACCATAGCCTTCCGGGGCCAGCAGATCAGCGCACAGGACGAGTTCGGACCTTTCAGGATGTTGTTTCATGTAGAAGGCCTTGGTCTTCTTGGGATAACACTCGATGAACACGGGCTTGTCAAAAAGTTGCGTGATGATGGTCTCATCGTCCCCACCCAGGTCGGAGCCCCACTGAATGTCTGAGCCATGCTTATGCAGAATCTCGATTGCCTCGTCATAGGTAACCCTGAAAAACGGCGGCTCCACCTTCTTCAGGGGCTCGATATCGCGCTCGAGCTTTTTCAGTTCATCGGCCTTTTCTCTGATGGTGTTCTGCACGATGGCCGAAACGAAGTTCTCCTGGAGCTCCAGGTTATCCTTATGTTCGAAGAAGGCCATCTCACCCTCTACCATCCAGAACTCCGTGAGGTGCCGTCTGGTCTTGGAGCGCTCGGCCCTGAAGGTAGGCCCCAGACAGTAGACCTTGCCGAGACCGAAGATGGCTGCCTCGAGGTAGAGCTGTCCTGTCTGCGACAGGTAGGTCTTCCCCAGATCAAAGTATTCCACCGAGAAGAGATTTGATGAATCCTCACCTACGGTGGTAGTGAAGATGGGGGTGTCGATAAGGGTGAAATCGTTCTTATAAAAGAACTCTCGCACGTACCTGACCAGCGCGTCACGAACCCGCATAATAGCGACCTGCCTGGGTGTACGCAGCCACAGGTGGCGTATCCCCAGCAGGAAGTCCGGACCGTGCTCCTTCTTGCCGATGGGGAATTCTTCCGATTTCTGCAGGATTTCCATGCCCGAAACATGCAACTCATAGCCGCCGGGTGACCTGGGTTCTTCCACGACGTTCCCTGTGACAACCACCGAGGACTCTAACGGCAGTTTCCTGATCTCTTCGTAGAAATCGCCCATGACCTCCTTCTCTGCAATGGCCTGGCAGGCTCCGGATCCGTCGCGTATAATCAGAAAGGATACCTTGCCGCTCGATCTCCGGTTGGCGACCCATCCCTTGACAGTAACCGTCTCACTTATGTGATGAGAAAATTTCGATATCGGACATGCCTTCATGAGAAGCTCCCTGACTTATTTTTCAGAATCTTCATATCGTATTCGGGCCTTGTGAATCAACAACTATCGTCTCCTTGGGATGTATTGAACTCTCCGGCACTTCATGCTATTCCGCTGATATGGATTTCCGGTATAAGATATGGATTGAAAAAGATGGAAAAAATGTTTTTGGTATAGGGATATACCAGTTGCTTGTCCTGGTCAGGGACAAAGGCTCTCTCCAAAAGGCCGCCCAAATTCTCAAGATGTCTTATCGGGCGGCATGGGGCAAGGTGAGGGATTTTGAAAACCGGCTCGGGATCGACCTTATGGAAAAAGGCAGGCACGGAAGAATAGGTGCCCATCTTACCCCTCAAGGCGAAACAATCGTAAATCGATTCCAGGGGATGCTTACTGAAATGGATGGTCTCATCGCAGGACCGTTAAAAAAGCTGATCGGCGAGATCGAAAAAATCAAGGACCCGCACTAAGAAGAATGGATAGGCCTAGACACATCATGGAAGTCATTGCTACCTTTTTCGGCGCTGGCAATCTTCCGAAGGCGCCCGGCACCTTCGGCACCATAGCGGCGTTGCCCCTCTATCTTGTTATGCGAAGGCTTCCCTTTGCATGCTACCTGGTCATTACCGCCCTGCTCATTATTATTGGTGCTGTTGCGGCCGGGAAGATGGAGCATGAATGGGGCAAAGACCCGCCACGGGTGGTGATCGATGAGGTCTGCGGACTGCTCGTCACGCTCATCTCACGGCCTACCCGGCTGAAAGACATCATCATCGGCACCGCACTCTTCAGGTTCTTTGACATTGTCAAGCCGCCGCCTGTGGGGACCATAGACAAACGGGTGCAAGGCGGAGTAGGGATCATGGCCGACGACATTGCTGCAGGGATAATGGCCGCTCTTGTCCTGCACCTGACCAGGAAGATTGTGTGAAACCCATGAATGCGGCATTCGTCATCACCGGGAGTGAGATCATCACCGGCAGGCGTACCGACGCCCTTGTCCAGCCCTTTGCCGCCCGGCTCTTTGCAAAAGGGATAACGGTTGCCGAGGTGAGGATGATCTCTGATGCCCCGGACAGGCTCTGCTCGACCATTCTTGAACTCGTTGGTCAGGCCGATCTTATTGTAGTCACCGGCGGGCTCGGCCTGACCCCGGATGATACGACCAGACCTGCCGTTGAAGCACTGAAAAAACGTCTAGAGCCGACTTCTGAAGGGCAGATCGCAAACCCCGTGGGCTCCGCCCTGGGTATCGACCTCAGGTTCGACGGCACCCGAGTGGTGTTCCTCCCGGGGGTGCCAAAAGAATCCTTTGCCATGTTCCCGCTCGTGATCGAGGGGCTTGGAGGTGACATCCCCGCCACCAAAGAGATCCCGGTCTTCGGATTGCGGGAAGTGGAGATCGCCGAGCGCATCGGGCCATTGGCCGAGAAATGCGGCTATCTGCCCAGGGAAAAGGAGATCGCCCTGGTGGTACCTATTTCTTTGGAGGCACAGATACGGTCTATCCTGGGCATCCATGCCCTTAAGGGCAAAGACCTGGCAAGCACCTTCGGCGATCTCATGAGGGCAAGGGGTCTCACCTGTACTGCTGCAGAGTCCTGCACCGGCGGGCTTCTCGGGCATCTTATCACCCAGGTGCCCGGCAGTTCCGATTACTTCATCGGTTCTGTCGTATCCTACAGCAACGATATGAAGGCTCATGTCCTTGGGGTCGACAAATCCGACCTTGATCGCTACGGCGCAGTAAGCGAACAGGTAGCCCGAGCCATGCTCTATGGCGCGCTCAGGCTCACCGGGGCGGATGTCGGCATGGCCGTGACCGGCATAGCAGGACCAGACGGAGGAACCCTGGAAAAGCCTGTGGGCACGGTGTGGGTCTGTGTGGGCACAAAGAATCATCAGGTCTCACAGATGAGACAGTTCTCCTTTGACCGGGACGGCAATAAGATGATCAGTGCCAAAATCGCGTTGTTTATGCTAAGAAACCTTATTAATGATCAGGACATTTATCGCGATCCCCATTCCTGAATACATCAAGGCATCTGTAGATTCGGCAATTATCCTGCTCAAGGCCAAAAACCGCGGCGTGAGGTGGGTGAAGCCCGAGGTGCTTCACATTACCTTGAAGTTTCTGGGAGACATCAGTGAAGAGACCGTCGCCCCGCTCTCGGCCGAGCTTGATACAGCGGCTTCCCTATGCCCGCCTCTGAACCTGTCGCTTGCAGGCTTCGGTGCATTCCCAAACGTTAAGCGTGCAAAAGTAGTTTGGGTGGGGCTTGCAGGAGACATGCAGGAGATTTCTCAATTGACTGCAAACATAGATAAGCTATGCACCGCATACGGCATTGCCAAGGAGAAAAGGCCCTTTTCAGGCCACATCACCCTGGGTAGACTAAAGGCACCAACTATGGTAGATCTTTCAATCGAATCTGTTACGGGAATATTCAATGCACCAGAGGTCCTTTTGTATCGCAGTGTATTGTTACCCAGCGGCGCTCAGTACACCGTTCTCCATAGAAGTAGTCTGGGAGTTAAAGGAGGATAGAGATGGAAGAAGGTAGGAAACGGGCATTGGAAGATGCCATATCCAAGATCGAGAAGTCATTCGGCAAGGGGTCCATTATGCGCATGGGCTCGGATGCCATCGGCAAGGGTGTGCCTGTTATCTCCACCGGGTCACTCCTGCTTGATTTTGAAGCACTTGCCATCGGCGGCATCCCCAGGGGGAGGGTGACGGAGATCTACGGCTCGGAATCCTCAGGCAAGACCACCCTGTCGCTCCATTGCATTGCATCCACCCAGGCCCAAGGCGGTGTGGCTGCATTCATCGATGCAGAGCATGCACTGGATGTGAGCTATGCCCAGAAGCTCGGGGTTAACATCGACGACCTCCTGGTCTCCCAACCCGACTCGGGTGAGCAGGCCCTGGACATTGCCGAGACCCTGGTGAGGTCCAATGCCGTAGATATCGTGGTGATCGACTCTGTCGCGGCCCTGGTCCCAAGGGCCGAGATTGAGGGCGACATGGGTGATTCTCACATGGGCCTGCAGGCCAGGCTCATGTCCCAGGCCCTGCGCAAACTCTCGGGAGCCATCTCCAAGACCAAGACAACAGCCGTGTTCATCAACCAGACGCGCCAGAAGATAGGGGTGCTCTACGGAAACCCCGAGACCACGACAGGCGGTAACGCGCTGAAGTTCTATGCGAGCGTGAGGCTCCAGATCAAGAACATCGGGCCCATCAAGGACGGCGACAAAGTCATCGGAAACCGGACCCGCGTAAAGGTGGTCAAGAACAAGATGGCCCCGCCATTTAAAGAGGTTGAGTTCGACATCATGTTCGGTGAGGGGATATCTCGTTACGGAGAGCTATTGGATGTGGCAAGCCAATCCGATAAGAACATCATTGAAAAGGCGGGCTCATGGTATACGTATAACAAACAGCGGCTGGGCCAAGGCAGGGAGGCTGCCAAGGTGTTCCTCAGGGATCATCCGGAGATCTTCCAGGAGATCGCTGAAGCCGTGAAAAAGAACTACATCGTCGCTAATGATGCCCTAAGCTAGCCTGCCTTAGGAGAAAGAGATGGATATTAACCCGATACTGAAACATGCAGTCGACAGCACGGCATCCGACGTGCATCTCAAGGTTGGGCTGCCGCCGGTGACTCGGAGGTTCGGCGCGCTTATCCCCATGCGTGACCATAACAAGCTCTCCAACGAAGACATCTATGCGATAGCCTACAACATCATGAACCAGTATCAGCAGGCCAAGTTCGAGACCACCAACGAGATAGATTTCGCCTATAGCCTTTCCCATGTGGCCCGCTTCAGGGTCAACTGCTTCAAGCAGAGGGGAAGCTACGGTATGGTGTTCAGGATCGTGCCGACCGATCCCCCGGAGTTGGATGATCTGAATCTCCCCGAGGTGCTCAAGCGTATCAGCCTTGAACGTAAGGGCCTCATCCTGGTCACCGGCACCACCGGTTCCGGCAAATCCACTACATTGGCCGCCATGGTGGACCACATCAACACGACCCGCAATTGCCATGTGATTACCATTGAGGACCCCATCGAATTCCTCCACCGGGATCGCAAGTCAATTATCAACCAGCGCGAGGTGGGCTCGGACACGAACTCATTTGCAATGGCGCTTCGCGCAGCGCTGCGGCAGGACCCGGATGTTATCCTCGTAGGCGAGATGCGCGACCGTGAGACCATAGATATCGCACTCACCGCAGCCGAGACCGGTCATCTCGTGTTTTCCACCCTGCACACCCTGGATGCAAAAGAGACCATCATGCGTATCGTCTCCCAGTACCCGCCGCACCAGCACCTGCAGATCAGGCTCCAGCTCGCGGGCGTGCTGAAGGCGGCCATATCCCAGAGGCTGCTGCCCAAGATCGACGGCCAGGGTGTGGTGCCTGCGGCCGAGATACTGGTATCCACGGCCCTGGTCCGCGAGTGCATTATCGATGAGAACAGAACCGGCGAGATCGCGGATGCCATAGCCGACGGAACCGTGTCCTACGGTATGCAGACATTCGACCAGTCACTCATGTCTCTGGTTAATGACGGCAGGGTCAGTTACCACGAGGCCATGCGCAACGCCACCAACCCCAACGACTTCGCACTGCGTATGAAGGGTATTCGCGGCACGTCCGACAGCAAGTGGGATCAGTTCGAAAAAGAGGAAAAGGAAGAGGAAAACGATGCGCTCGCAAAGACGACCATCTACCAGCAAGGCAAGTATCGCGACGTCGAGTGAGGGTGTGCGCTATGCGTTAGCGGTCATTTCCCGGAGGGCCGTCTCCACCTTTGAGCTAAAAAAAAACTGAAAGTCAAAGGTGCCCCTGACGAGGTGATCGAGGCTGTCATGGCCCGGATCAATGAGCTGGGGTATCTTGACGATTATGAGTATGCCAGGCGCAGGGCCCTGCTCATGGCGGAAAAAGGCTATGGGAATTACGCCATCAGGGTTTTTCTTGAAGGCCTCGGCTTGCCGGATGTCTTCGTGACATATGCCGTAAAGGTCTTGCCGGCAGAGCTTGATGAACGGAAGAGGATGAAAAAAATGATCGAGAAAAGAAATGACCTGCCAAAGGTTAAGCTTATCCGATTCCTTGCAGGCAGGGGTTTCCCTCTCGATCTTATAATGGATGAAACACTCGGAGTGGATGCATGAAGAAGGGTTCTGAGATTCGCAGCATGTTTTTGGATTATTTTCAGGAAAAGGGACACACAAAAGTCCCGAGTTCATCGCTCGTACCGGGTGACGACCCAAGCCTGCTCTTCACTAATGCCGGCATGGTACAGTTCAAGGCCACGTTCCTGGGTACCGAGAAGAGGGCGTATACACGGGCCACAACCTCCCAAAAATGCGTACGGGCAGGCGGTAAACACAACGACCTGGAAAACGTGGGCAGGACGGCGCGCCACCACACCTTCTTCGAGATGCTCGGCAACTTCTCGTTCGGAGACTATTTCAAGCAGGGCGCCATTGACTTTGCATGGGACCTGCTCGTGAAGCGCATGGGGCTGGACCCGGCAAGGCTTTATGCGAGCGTCCATCATAGTGATGATGAGGCATATGATATCTGGCACAAGCACATCGGGCTCGCCCCTGAGAGGATCCTCAGGCTCGGCGACAAGGACAACTTCTGGGCCATGGGCGATACCGGACCCTGCGGGCCATGCTCGGAGATCCTCTTCGACCAGGGGCCTGAGGTGGGCTGCCGCAGACCCGACTGCAAGGTGGGCGTGTGCGACTGCGACCGTTACCTTGAGATCTGGAACCTCGTGTTCATGCAGTTCAACCGCGACGTGGACGGAACCCTGACACCTCTGCCTGCACCGAACATTGACACGGGCATGGGGCTTGAGCGTATCACCGCGGTAATCCAGGGGGTAAAAAGCAATTATGACACCGACCTGTTTGCCCCGCTCATCTCCTTTATCAGCGACCTTGCGGGAAAGAAATACGGCACAAATGAGGATCTTGATGTCTCCATCAGGGTCATTGCAGACCATGCGCGGGCGAGCGCCTTCCTCGTCGGCGATGGTATTCTGCCTTCCAACGAGGGTCGCGGTTACGTGCTCAGGCGGATCATCCGCAGGGCTGCCAGGCATGGCAAACTTCTCGGTATGAACAGTGCCTTTCTGCACAAAGTAGCCCTCAAGGTGGTCCGGGAGATGGGTGACGTCTACCCGGATCTGATAGGCAGAAAAGATTTTATCGACAAGGTCATTGACAACGAGGAAGAACGGTTTCTGAAGACCCTGGACCGGGGCTTAAGCCTGCTGGATGAGATCCTCTCCGGTCTGAAGGCAAAGGGTGAGAAGCTTCTTCCCGGTCTCGAGGTCTTTGCCCTTTACGACACCTTCGGTTTCCCTCTGGACCTCACCGAGGACATCGCCCGCAAGGCCGGATTCGGTATCGACACAGCCGGTTTTGAGGCCCAGATGGAACTCCAGAGGAAAAAGGCCCGCGGGGCATCCGCTTTCGGTGGTATTGTCGAGTTATCGGACACCTTTAGCTCATCTGCAAAAGACCATATGGTGAAATTTGTGGGATATGATACCATGGAGGCTGATGCACATATCCTTGAAATCCTGCCAATTGTAATCCCAGCAGTAGATGGTCAGGGTAAACCGATTCCTTCACATGATGCTGGAGAAAGCCAATATCTCAATATCATCACAGATATTACCCCTTTCTATGGCGAATCTGGCGGGCAAGTGGGGGATACTGGCACTTTGACATCAGAAAGTGGGAATGCCAAAGTCGTTGATACGATAAAAACTGAGAATGATGTAATTATACACCGTGTGGAAGTACAATCTGGTGAATTCAATGAGGGGCAATCTGTAAGACTTTCAGTAGATGCATCAAGGCGCAATAGCATCATGCGCCACCACAGCGCCACCCACCTGCTCCAGAAGGCCCTGCGTGATGTTCTGGGCGAGCATGTACACCAGTCGGGCTCTCTCGTTACCGATAGCAGGCTCAGGTTCGACTTCACCCACTTTGCCGCCTTGAGCTCCGATGAGTTGGAAAAGGTTGAGGCAAAAGTGAACCAGCTCGTATTGGAAGATCTGCCCGTTAAGACGGAGATCCTCTCCAAGGATGAGGCTTTTGGCAAGGGCGCCATGGCGCTCTTCACGGAAAAGTACGGTGATGAGGTGCGGGTGGTGACCATGGGCGATGGTGTATCGGTAGAGCTCTGCGGCGGCACACACTGCAGATCCACCGGCCAGATCGGCCTGGTGAAGGTGATGTCCGAATCGAGTGTGTCTGCGGGCCTGCGCAGAATCGAGGCCATTGCCGGCACACGCTCACTGGAGCACATCCAGTCCCTTACCGGGCTTGTCTCCGGTATGGCGGAGCGTTTCAAGTGTGCGCCTTCAGAGATCTTTGATCGCATCGGTGCCCTGCAGGCCAAGATCAAGGAGCAGGAGAACGCCATAAAGGACCTCAATATCCGTATCGCCACCGGCACCCCGGCCAAGGCAGGCGAAGAAGAATATGCCTTGGACGGCTTTACCGTGGTGATAAAGCATGTGGAAGTCGACGAGATCGACCAGATAAGATCGCTCGGAGATAGAATCAAAGACAAGATCGGCTCGGGCGTGGTATTCCTGGCTTCACCCGCAAGCGGCAAGGCTACCTTCATGGTGATGGTCACGAACGACCTTGCCGGTAAGGTAAATGCAGGAAAAATCATGAAGAAGATCATGGAGGCCGTGGGTGGCAGGGGTGGCGGCAAGGATCTGTTCGCCCAGGGCGGGGTCCCGGATACGGGATCTATCGATACAGCCATTGCCGCCTTTAAGGATGCCGTTAAGGGGGGTGTATGAGAGAGGCCACAGTCACCAGAAAGACCAAAGAGACCGAGATCTCGGTAAACATCTGCCTGGACGGGGGTAGTTTCAGCCTGAACATACCCTCAGGGTTCCTGTCACATATGCTCGATGCCTTTGCCAAACATGCCGGTATCGGGCTCAAGGTGGAGGCAAAGGGCGACGTGCACGTGGACCTGCACCACACCGTGGAGGACATCGGCATCGTGCTGGGAAATGCGATCAAGGGTGCCCTAGGCGAGAAGCGCGGGATTACCAGGTACGGTCTGGCCAAGGTCCCCATGGACGAGGCATTGGTCGAGGTATGTCTCGATATCTCGGGGAGACCGTTCTTTGTCATCCATGGCGAGGATGTCTTCCACGGCAAGGCAGGCGACCTTGACCTTGAGCTCATACCCGAATTCTTCCGGTCACTGGCCTTTCGGGCAGGCATTACCATGCACATGACCATCTTCGCCTGCGGGAACGGCCATCACCTGGCCGAGGCCTGCTTCAAGGCTTTTGCTTGTGCCTTCAAGGAGGCCATCGCCGTCACGGGCACCGACATACCCTCAACAAAAGCCCACCTATGAGATTTCAGCATACCCGGGTGAAGACATTTGACAGCCATCGGCGCCCAGGTCAGCCGGTCTGGTTCGAATTGGGGGGAACGGGTCTTGAGATCGAAGTCATCCTGGATCATTGGAACGAGGCCTATCAGGACCCGAGCTTCTTTCCCGATGAATACTATAAGGTGAGGGCGTCTGATGACAAGATATATCTCCTGAGATATTCCATGTTGTTCAAGAGCTGGTGGGTCAAGGAGTTTGAGGGTCTTTTAGCATGATCATCATCCCAGCCATAGACCTGCACAAGGGGCAGGTGGTGAGGCTGAAGAAGGGCAGGTTCGAAGAGGTGACGGTCTACAGCCAAGACCCTTCCGGTATTGCAAAATCCTTTGCCAATGCAGGCGCCAAAAGGATTCATGTAGTGGACCTCGACGGATCGGTGGCTGGAAGAGGCATGAATGTACAAGCCATCAAGGCGATCTGCTCTGCAGTGGATGTGGAGGTGGAGCTGGGCGGCGGCATCCGCACGATCGACGATGCAAGGCGGGCTTTCGAACTCGGGGTAAGCTATGTGATCCTGGGCACTGTTGTAGCCAAGGACCCTGAGACCTCAGAGGCCATACTGAAGGCCTTTCCCGGCAGGGTCGGCATCGGGATCGACGCGCTCGGCGGCAAGGTGGCCGTTAAGGGATGGAAAGAGATCACCGAGCAGAGAGCCGTGGATCTGGCAAGGCATTACGAGCAGTGTGGTCCGGCATTCATCGTGTATACCGACATCTCCCGCGACGGCATGCTCACCGGCCCCAATATCGACGCCACTGCAGCACTTGCCGCCGAGGTCAAGACACCGGTTATCGCTTCGGGAGGTGTCAGCTCCATGGATGATCTCAAGGCACTTCTGCAGGTGGAAGTCCTCTACGGGGCCATCGTGGGCAAGGCCATCTATGAGGGCCGGGTGGATGTGCATGAGGCTGTCCGGTTGTCGCATACTTTTAGGTAAGAATACTTCAACCATGGGAGGATGAAGATGGATTGTATCTTCTGTAAGATCGTCAAGGGAGAGATTCCTTCCGCCAGGGTATACGAGGACGAGCTTGTCTATGCATTCAACGATATCCAGCCTCTGGCCCCGGTTCATGTCGTTGTAGTGCCCAAGAAGCACTATGCAACACTCAATGACCTCGATGATAAAGAGATATGGTTCTCCATGCTTAAGGCCGCCCAGGAGGTTGCCAAAAAGAAGGGTGTTAACGAGTCGGGCTACCGGATCGCAGTGAACTGCGGCACGGACGCCACCCAGATCGTCATGCACCTCCACCTCCACGTACTCGGTGGCAGGCAGCTGGAAAGCAAGATGGGCTGAGCTGGAAAAAGCTGTTTATTCTTAGTCGCTTTACCTAAAAAGGTGTCATTTCGAGCGAAACGAGAAATCCTTTTTCCCGATCGCAGGGATGGATCTTACCTCGATCTTCTCTTATTTGACCATATCACTATTACTCCACGTACACCACAAACCCGCTCTGATGCATGCCCTGAGGGTGTGAGGGCAGAAAGGGGAAGTCCGGAGACTGGGAGAGGGGTTCCAGCACTTTCGCTGTGCGGGAGAGGCCTTGGGCGGCCCGGCTGATTGCCTTGAGCAGATCCACAGGACTGAACTGGCCGGTGACCGGAGCAAGATAGAAGAGGATGCCCCCCGGCCTGAGCCGGGCCATGGCGAGGGAGACGGTCTTTGAATGCTCCTCATACTCGTTGCCGAATGCCGGGGCATCGCAGAACACGAGGTCGAAACTCCCCTGCTCATCATTCAGGAACCGTGAAACATCGTCTCTGATATGCCGCCAGACAAAGGGCTTGATCTTGTGGATCTCCATGTTCTTCTTGAGCTGGACCTGTGCAGGGGCGGAAGAGTCCACCGAGATGACCGATTTGGCGCCTGCATGAAGAGCGCACACTGAGAAAGAGCCTGTGTAGGAGAATAGGTCGAGCACGTCCTTATCCTTGGCGTAAGGCATGATCTTGTGCCTGGATTCTTTGTGTTCTAGATAGAAGCCCGTACGGTCGCCCGTGAAGATGTCTACTGCAAAGGCAATGCCCCGCTCATGTACCACAAGATCCTGGCTCTCCATGTTGCCATGGAGAGGACCGATGGAAGGCCTGAAGCCCTCGTTGGAGCGCGTCTTGGAGTCGGAGCGCTCGAAGATACTGCAGGAGGGCAGCTCTGATTTCAGGATCTCTGCAAGGTCTCCCTTGATCTCATCCATGAAGGGGGTGACTGCCTGCAGCACGAGCATGTCGTTGTAACGGTCCACCACCAAGCCCGGCAAAAGGTCTCCCTCGGCATTGATGATGCGGTAGCAGCTCGTATCCGCAGGGATGATACGTTCACGCAGCGTAATGGCGTTTCTTATCCTTGTCTCGAAAAAGGCCTTGTCAATGGGCTCTTTGCCGAGGGTGAGTACACGCACCGCCAGTTGAGAAATGGGATTATATGTTCCCTGGCATATGAACTGCCCCCTGGAGCCCAGCACCCTGCAGAGATGCTCCATCTCCGGTTCACCCTGGACCTTGTCCACTGCCCCGGAATATATCCATGGATGCCCGAGGAGCACAGGCATTTCCTTTTTGGGTTTTAACTGCACGATCAGCATAGATTTGAGCCTTTAACACAGTTTATCCGGGCATGGAAGGGATGATTGATCGAGGGGTGGTCAAACAAAGGGGATATAGATCATGACGGATTATCACCTATTCATTTTCAACCCCGCACCCTCTTCAATGAAAGTGGCGATTGCATCGATATCCTCAAAACGAAAGTGTGGAATGCCGATGTCCATGGTTTCCCGGCTGATAATGGCGATGTAGTCGGGGCCGGGCTGTTCCACGCACAGGGGTGTGGTGTAGATCTCTTCATTGAATACCTCGATCTTTCTAAAGGGCCCGGCCTTGAACCCTTCGATCAGGACGATATCCATATCTTGGGAAGCAACAGTGTAAAGGTAGTCGTTTTCCGGATGCTTCGGCTCGTACATCAGGAGTCCATCCGGTGAGAACAGGATGATGCGATCGGCGCCTCTAGCAGCAAATTTGAAGGTATCCTTGCCTTGAGGGTCCACGGAATGCTGGTGCATGGCATGCTTGACTGCTGCGACCTTCCTGCCCCGCCTCTTCAGTTCGGTGATGAGATGTTCAAGGAGATACGTCTTTCCGCTGTTCGTTCCCCGGGCGACAAAGGAGATGACATTGCGGTAGGCAGTATCCACGTTGTTTGTATAATTCGCTACGCTTTGGAGAGTCAAGGGAAAGGGGAGGATGAGCACGGATAAGTTTTAAATAATTTTAGAATTGTGGTTTTTTAGGATGTCGCGGCTGAAGCCGCTCCTACACATGATTGGCTCATCTTGCATGAGTGCCTTCAGGAGCGACACGACGGGTCGTCCCTGCATATATATCATCATGATAATATTCATCGGAAGAGGCGGGGCGTTGCATATGCTTCACTTCTCGGTTAAGATATACCCATGTTCGAGCATGTGAGCGCCTCTGAGTTTGCCAAATGGATGGCTCTGGTCTTTGCGGCCGCTTTTATCGGCTTTTTCGGGAAATCTCTCGGCATGGCATTGCTGTCATTGTTTCAAAAGAAGAATGGGCCTGTGCCTGAGGCAACAAAACCGCCGGAGCGTATTTCTTCAACAAAGGAAGAACTATCATCCGGTACCGGGCAGGTTTTTGATTCAGGAGATATATCCTCCAAGGATGGGCAGAAGCTCATCAAAAAGGCAATGAAAGCTCAAGAAAAAGCGAGTAAGAAACTTGTAAAGTGAACATCACTTGAACGCTATATGCGGGCAAGTCTTTAAGGGCACAGATCACAGCATGAAGAAATATTTTTTTATGAATCCCGGCTCCTGAATTCTGTACGTATTATCATCAGGTCGCAAAACCACTTACTTTCAAGAATGATACCATGGATGTGAATCTAAGAAATACGTTACACCTGCTGCTCTTGGATCACGGGGTGGCGATGTGAGTAGCTCTGAGAGTCGCAGATGACCTGCACGGCGCAACGGCTCTGGGTATTGATGATTATGGGACCCAGCAGGTTTATGGTCATGTGCTTAGGGTCATTGCGCGGGATGGTGACGATGCAGACCACCTCGATCTCGGCTTCTTGTTTGACATCGAGTTCATTCATGACGTTCTCGTCAACATCAACGGAGTAGTCGGTCTTTACGAGTCGGGGATTCATGACCACAAAGGCCAGTTCACCGTCCTCCACGCTTTGGAGCCAGAAAAAGGGTGATCTTTCGCTATGGGGAAACAGGATATATTGCTTATTCTTGGCAAATCCCAGGATGCCCCTGGGAAATGTGATTACCTTATCTTCCTGAATCGCTATCTTTCCGAAACGCAGCGTTTCAATTTCCAAGATTGATCCCCCTAACTGAGGTAGTCTACGAGACTTAAGCCGGTGATCATGGAGGCACTCTTCAAGGTCGCCTCGTATATGGTCTGCTGGTTCTGCAGGTCGGTGATTCCCTGGGCATAATCCAGGTCTTCAATATTAGATACGCTTGCTGTTATATTTGTAGAGTCACTTGTGAGGCGGGTATTTGTATCAGTGAGCCTGTTCTCGGTCCCTCCGACCGTGGCCAATGCATTCGAGACGACCGTTCTAGCATTGGAAATATTGGTTAGTTGCGCGCTGATACCACTCTGGTCATTGTTAGTTAGCGCCTTTTCGAGACTCAGCAGGCTAGCCATGATGTTACCTGAGGAGTTGCTGAATATATCACTCCCCGGGATATTGATCTGTGCACTTTGCCCTGCGCTGATCTGCACGGAAGAGCTGGAATCATTACCCTGGTACATGGCCTTCCATTTTCCACCGGTATAGACATACATCTCGTTCTGGTCATCCACCGTTACTGCAGTACCTTCGGTGGGTGCCCCCTGGTCAACCCAGCTGGAGGTGGCGGAACTATATTGCAAGATATGGTCTTTTGTGGCGTCGTTTGCGGTGTCGATGTATCTATCTCCATCTGCCGGAGAGGCAGGGGGTGTTGACGACATGGTGGCGACGTCATCCTGCAAGTTGGCTGCATCAACATCCAAATACGGCTCATTCTGGGTCATGGTACCACCAAAGACGTATTTATTGTTATACGTCTGATTGGCAATACTCAGGATCTCGGCCCTGATCTGTTCTAGCGCATTAGCCGCCGATGCCCTCGTATCTGCTGTGGCCGTTGAGGAGGACTCCTGCACGGCAATCTGACTGGCATTATCCAGTAGGTCTTGCACATTCTCGAGGGATGAATCCATCTGGGAGACCCACCCATTGGCGTAGGAAATGTTTGATTGGTATTGGGTATTTGCGCTCAGCTCTGACCGGTATGCCAGCACGGTTGAGAGCCCCAGCGGGTCATCCGATGGGCTGTTGATGCGCTTTCCGGAAGATATCTCATTGTTCAGCTTGTACATCTTCTCAGAACTCTGATCCATGCCCGCGGTGACTTGGGAATAGAGCATTTGATTGCTTATCTTCATATATCACCCTTATCGGCAAAAGTGTTGCCGCTCTTTATACAATGCAAGGGGTTTACCAACATGATAAATACAGGCACTCAAGCGATCTCGGGCAGAGCGGGGGCGGAAAAGACTTCCCTATGGCAGGTATTCTTTTCCGTCACCCATTGCTGATATGCCTCTGAATGGAGCGGCATTCCTTGATGAGCGCCTCTTCGTCAACAGTTAGTGATTTATAGTCCTTCACGACAACCTTGCCGTTAATGACGACATCTTTCACATTGCCGCCCGTTGCGGCATAGATGATGTGAGAGACGGGGTTATGCACCGGGACCAGGTTGGGGGCCTTGCCGTCGAGCACCACGATGTCGGCAGGCCTGCCGGGCTCGATCCTGCCGCCGTCAAAATGTAATGCCTTTGCTCCGTTTTCAGTCACTAACGTCATGGCGGTGCATTCATCAAGCACGGTCGGGTCCATGCAGGCGATCTTGTGCAGCTTGGCGACTGTCGAGATCTCACTGATGATGTCGAGGTTGTTGTTGCTCGCGCATCCATCGGTTCCTATGGAAACGTTCACCCCGGCCTTGATCATGGCGGGCACAGGTGCAATACCGGATGCGAGCTTCATATTGCTCTCGGCATTGTGTGCAACAGAGACCATTCTCTTTGCCAGCAGGGCGATCTCTTGGTCGTTCAGGACCACACAATGCGCGGCCAGTGTCCGGCTCGAGAGGCAGCCGATAGAGTCTAAAAGCTCCACCGGGGACATATTGTGGTCCTTCCTGATCTGCTCAACCTCAGAGACGGTTTCGCTCAGATGGATCTGATAAAGAAGGTTAAACTCTTCTGCAAGGGCATATGCATCCTTCAGGATCTGTTTCGTGCAGGTGTATGCAGCATGGGGAAAGACAGAAGGCCTTACCAAATCGTCATCCAGCCAGCGCAGGATAAAGCTGCGGGCGTGCGCGATGGTGCGCTCGGGGTCTGAGAGAGAGGGCGTGGGAAACTGGAGAATACCCTCCCCGATCCATGCCCTGATCCCCACCTCCTTGGCGGCCCTGCCTACCTCGTCCTCATAGAAATATCCGTCGCAGAATGCCGTAGTACCCGACCGGGTCATCTCCCAGGCAGCCAAGAGGGATCCGATGTAAACGAACTCCCTGTTCACATGCTTGGCCTCTGCGGGGAAGATATAATCCTTAAGCCATGTCATGAGCGGCAGGTCATCGGCGATTCCCCTGAATAGAGTCATGGGTGCATGGGTATGGGTGTTTATGAGCCCCGGCATGACGATGTCGTGAGGGCCTCCGAGGATTTCGGTGATGCCCTCGGGGAGATCGGGTGTGATATCAGTAATTTTTGACTTATCCACAATGACAAAGTGATCCCTCATGACATCACATGCCGATTTTATGACATAGCCGCCTTGCACGGCGAACTTACTCATGTACATCTCCTCTTAGATTAGAAGTCCTTGACATTCCGGCGGTAGCGCAACGCACTTGCCAGCGTCACCTGATCCATGTATTTCAGCTCCCCTCCCATGGGGACGCCGGATGCGATCCTGCTTATCGTTATACTCAGGCCCGCATCATGGATCATCTTGCTGATGTAATGGAACGTGCCCTCGCCATCCACAGAGGGGTTTGTGGCCACGATCACTTCACTCACATCGGAGTGTTTGAGCCTCTCAATCAGTTCGGAGAGCCTGATGTCCTCCGGTCCGATACCTGCCAGCGGCGAGATGAGTCCATGGAGCACGTGGTAAAGGCCTCTAAAGGTATTTGCAGACTCCAGGGCCAGGACATCACTCGGCTCCTCCACTATGCAGATCTGCGTCTGGTCCCGTGAAGGGTTAATGCATATGGAACATTTCTGCCGGTCTGTGAGGTTAAAACATACCGGGCAAAGCCTGATCTGCTCTCGAACCGTTTTCAGTGTGGCTGAGAGATCCTCCGGGAGATTTCCTCTATCCGCTAGGATGAAGAGCGCAAGCCTGGTCGCGGTTTTTTCTCCGATGCCGGGGAGGCGCTTGAGCTGGCTTATGAGGTCTCGTAAGGGCTTGGGATATGGGTCCATATCAGAGAAGATCGATGGGCAGGGGGACGCCTCCGGAGATCTGCTTCAGCTCCTGGGCTGCAAGCTCACGCGATCTACGGATGCCCTGGTTTACGGCCGTCAGGATAAGGTCTTCGAGCATGGGGATATCCCGAGGATCCACGCATAAAGGGTCGATCTTGATAGAGACAATCTCTTGTCTGCCATTGACCGTCACCGTGACCATACCCCCACCGGTATCTACGGTCACGGTCTTGCGCGCAAGCTGTTCCTGGATCTCCTTGATACGCTCCTGAAGCTGTTTGGCCTGTTTGAGGAGCTCCGAAAAATCGACTTCCATGGGTCGTAGGTTAACCGTGAAGACCCCGGCTGTCAAGGAGTCGGTGGATTATGAACATGAGTTTTAGGTTTTAAGTGTTAAGAGTATGGATAGTATCAATAAAGCTTTAAACTTAACACTTAAAACTTCTTACCATGATTGAATCGTTGCTGAGTTTATCTGGACCTGATGCAGAGCCTCCTTGACAATGAATCCCAATGCTTCGTATCGTTTTATTATCAAAAATACATCGAAGGAGAAGCCATGCCACGGACCTTCATCGACCTCTCCATTGCCATTGAGAACGGCCTGCCCAGTGACCCCCCCATGATGATCCCTAAGATCACTTACCTCGATCACAGGCTCGGGGCGGAAACCATGAAGCTCTTCTATCCGGGCATTACGGAGAAGGATCTGCCCGACGGCCTGGGTTGGGCCTTGGAGATACTTGAGCTGTCAACACATGCGGGTACACACATGGATGCCCCCTGGCATTATCACCCAACCCAGGATAAAGGCAGTCCTGCACTCACCATCGACCAGTTCCCCCTTCAATGGTCTGTGGGAAGCGGCGTAAAGATAGATTTCTCCTCAAAGCCGGACGGATATAACATCACCTCCGAGGACATCAAGAAGGGGCTTTCCGTCATCGGCTACTCGCTTCAGGAAGGGGATATCTTCCTTGCCCAGACCGGCGCCGCCCACTATTGGGGAAAACCTGAATACCTTGTGAAGGGCAGTGGATTCGGCCGCGAGGCCACCCTGTGGCTTGTGGATCAGGGGGTGCATGTGGTTGGTACGGATGCCTGGAGCTGGGACAGGCCTTTGTCGTTCCAGGCACAAGACTTCGAGCGCACCAAAGACCCCTCGCTCATCTGGGAAGGCCACTTTGCAGGCATCGAGAAGGGGTACTTCCAGATCGAGAAGCTCACCAACCTGGACAAGCTTCCTGCAAGGGGCTTCACCTTCTACTGCTTTCCCATAAAGATCAAGGGGGCGAGCGCGGGATGGATCAGGGCGGTGGCGGAGATAGACAAGTGACCAGTGATCAGAAAAGAAGTGATGAGTGACTAGTGACTAGGTTAGGAGCTGAATACCAACTTGTGACAAGAAATTGTAGGAGCGGCTTTAGCCGCGACATCCAAAAATGGGTCGCGCCTGAAGGCGCTCCTACATGTCCATAATATGTTGCATGTTGTAGGAGTGGCTTTAGCCGCGATTGTAGATTGCAGGTCGGGGTGAGCGAGAGCGAACCTTGACAAATGCCTCATAGAGGCAGGCCTTGTGCCCGCCCTGTTGGCGGGTGGAGAGGGCAGCGTAACCCGAGAAAAAATCCTTGCCCCCCTGTATAATAAGGTTTAGACAGAGGCCATGCTTGCCATTGATGTCGGCAACACGAGCATTACTACAGGCATCTTCGAGGGCAGCGGGCTGAAGGCCGTATTCCGCATGCCAACGGAGGTGTGCCTGAATAACTCGGCCTTTCTCCCCCATCTCCCGGATGTCCGCAAGGCACTGCCTGATGCTGCGGTCATGGTGAGCGTTCGGAGTGGAGCGGCAAAGATCATCCTGAAAGAATTTGAGGAATCAACAGGCCTGCCCCCCATGATCGTGGATGTAAATACGCCCATGGGGATAAAGATCCGCTATGATACAAAAGAGACCTTGGGCATCGACAGGCTTGTATGCGCCGCAGCCGCCTATCACCTGTACCGCAAAAGACGTAAGCCTCTCGTTGTCATAGACATGGGTACCGCCACCACCATTGATTATGTAACCGTTCACGGTACCTTTATCGGCGGCATGATTGCACCGGGTATTTCAAGCGCTTACGAAGGGCTGCTGGCATCAGCCCCCCAGCTCCCGAGGCTTGATGACCTCTCACCGGGCGAACTCATCGGGGCGTCCACCAATGCATGCGTACGCTCAGGTGTGGTCATGGGCCATATTTGCATGATTCGAAAGGTAGTGGAGATGATGTCCCGCCGCAACGGCACGAAACCGGTGGTTGTTCTCACGGGCGGGCCTTCCGGAATGGTCGCAGAGGTGCTCCCAAAGGCGTACATCATTGACGAACACCTCATTCTCAAAGGGCTTTCCCATATTTATTCTTCATGGATTGAAAAAAAATGTTAAGATTTCCCTATGGTTTATCCGATACTGGCTTTATTAGGTGTTTTATAGGCAAACAACCAATAAAGTAAGGGATTACTTGCTCAAGGACGTAATGGATTACATCAAACAAATACGAGGGTTTGCCCCGCGCTTCCTTATTCTTGCCGCGATCTTTTTCGCCTGTTCAGGCTCGCTTCATGCCGCGACCAGTGTGGCAGAGGCATTTCAGAGTGCGAACGCGGCTGCCATCGAGCTTCATCGGGATACGGACAAGAAAAAAGACCGGGTGAGCTGGATGGCGGTCATCCACAAGTATCAGAACGTGGCGAAAAACTATCCCCATTCGAGCTTCGCTCCAAAGGCAAAATATAAGGCGGCTAAGCTCTATGAAGATCTCCATGCCTTTTCGTCAAACCCCAAAGACCTTGACCGGGCTGTGGATACCTACCTGGCAGTAGCGGATGAGTATCCTGGAAGCCCCCTTGCAGATGATTCCCTCTACAAGGCAGCCCAGATCTATAATTTTAAGTTAAGCACCAAACAGAAGGCCTATTCCCTCTATCAAAAGATTATCAAAGAGTACCCTGACGGCAATATGGTGCAGCTTGCGAGAGAACAGATCAATTCCTTAAATATTGAGAAGAAGAGCGTCACCGATGAATCAAAATCAGGGCTTGGTGAGCTCAAGACTGTCCGTCAGTGGTCGGACAGGGATTACACCCGTGTTGTCATTAATTTCGATAAGAACGTCTCGTTTAACACCTTTGCATTGCCTGCCGATGCCAAAGTGAGCAAACCCCACCGTGTAGTGATTGAGCTGGATAATGCAAAGGTATCCCCGGATATCCCGTTCAAAACAACAGTGAATGACGGTATTCTCACTACGATACGGGTTTCCCAGTTCCAGAAGACAAAGGTACGGGTCGTTCTGGATCTTGCGCACAAGTTCTCTTATCATGCCTTCCCTCTTGATGACCCATCAAGGCTGGTAGTGGACATAAGCAAAGATGGATCGGCAGCAAAAATGGCCTCAATCCACCCGGTACAGGAGCCCGTGAAGACATCGGTCGAGGATGAAGTCAAGAAGGGCACGGCCAGGCCTGAAAACGGATTCAAGAAGGTCCCCAAGTGGTCGAAATCGCAGATGAGTGATGATGTGCCCTCTATTGCCGCCCAGCTTTCTCTCAAAGTCTCCAGGATTGTCGTGGATGCGGGACACGGGGGAAAGGACCCTGGCGCCAAAGGGCCGGGCGGCATGCAGGAAAAGGATTTGACGCTGGTTATAGCCAAGGCCCTTGCACGAAGGCTCAGACTCGAAGGGTTCGATGTCTACCTGACAAGGGACAGCGATGTGTTTCTCACCCTTGAAGAGCGCACGGCGTTTGCCAATAAGAAAAGGGCCGACCTTTTCGTATCGATCCATATCAATGCCTCCGGCGACAGCGGGGCCCAGGGCATCGAAACCTATTTCCTGAACCTCACCACCGATTCCTCGGCCATTGAGGTGGCGGCCCGGGAGAATGCGACCACGTCAAAGTCCATCAGCGACCTGCAGCTCATTATCAACGACCTCATGCTCAATTCCAAGATCAACGAATCGTGTCGTTTTGCGAATTGTGTTCAAAAGAGCATCATATCATCGGTACTCGCAACTGATTATACGGGCAAGGACTTCGGCGTGAAACAGGCGCCGTTCTACGTCCTGCTTGGGGCACAGATGCCCTCTATCCTGTGCGAGCTTGGCTTCATTACCAACAATGCCGATTCTTCCCTGCTCCAGAGCGATGCATACCAGGCCACCCTCATTGATGGTATTGCAAAGGGGATCAACAAGTATATAATGAACACCACCTACGCATATAACAGGAGGAAACATTGAGACGCCTCATGCTGTTCGTGGTGTTCTGTTTGGCGGCCCTCCCGCTCTGGGCAGACTACGGGCTGAGCAATGTAGTGATTAAGCAGGTCGATCGGAATCAGCAGGAAAAACAGCCTGCGGCTGTTCCTGACGAGACATCCACTCCTCAGGCGGCACCGGATAAAAACCCTGTGCAGGTCTCTCCTGACAAGGCATCTTCACTCTCGGTTCCTCAATACAAAAAGTCGACTTTTTATCCATACACCATCCACATATCCTCGTGGCAGAATAAAAAGGATGCCTTGACCCAATACAGGCAGAAGTTCCAGAAGCTCAACGGGGTGTTCATCACCAAGATCGACCTGGAGGCCAATGGCGTCTGGTATCGTATCGACATCGGTGCCTTTTCCACGATAAATGAGGCCAGTGCACGGATGAAGGATCTTCAAGCCACAGGGATCATCGATACGGAGGCCTTCATCGGCTCGTCAGTACCTTTGACGATCGAGATCGGGGTCTACAGCGACAAGTCAGAGGCGCTCAAGGTGGCGGATAAGCTGCATGGTGAAGGTATTGTGCCCTATGTCATGAAGGAATCCGGCTCAGTCTTCCGGTTGCTGGCAGGGGCATTCCCCAGCAGCAAGAGCGCATATCCGGAACTCGAAGACATCACCGCCTTGGGACTGGAGTCCAAGATTACCAAGAGATGAGCCATGCGCTGATCGACTCTTTCCTGGAATACCTTATCGCCGAGCGTTCTTCTCCGGAAAATACGGTTTCCTCCTATGCATCAGATCTTGAAGATCTTAAGACTTATCTTGATGAAAAGGGCATCTCTGAGCTGGATGTACATCAGGCAACCCTTGAAGATTATACTACCCTTTGTAGGGAAAAAGGTCTGAAGACAACCAGCATCAGCCGTAGACTCTCCTCTATCAGACAGTTCTACCGGTTCCTCATCGAAGAGGAGATCATGGAAACAGACCCCACACGCGACCTTTCATCCCCGAAACGTGGTATATACCTTCCCGGGGTATTGAGCCGCGACGAGGTGGAGAAACTTATTGCAAGCCCGGATGTGGCCACACCCATCGGTATTCGGGACAAGGCCATGCTTGAGGTGCTCTATGCCACAGGTTTGCGGGTGAGCGAGCTCATAACCCTTAAACTGCACAACCTCAATCTCCATGTAGGCTACCTTGTCTGCAGGGGCAAGGGAGATAAAGAGCGCCTTGTGCCTATGGGTGAGAGCGCGCAGCGCTGTATTAGTGAATATCTCGGGAACGCACGGCCTCATCTGGTAAAGAAGCCTACGGATATCCTCTTCTGTTCAAGGAGGGGCGGTGCCATGACCAGGCAGAACTTCTGGTATGCCGTCAAAAGATATGCATCCGCAGCGGGTATATTGAAACGGATATCACCTCATATGCTCAGGCATTCGTTCGCTACCCACCTGCTTATCGGCGGGGCTGACCTGCGCTCTGTCCAGATGATGCTCGGCCATGCGGACATCTCCACAACGCAGATTTATACCCATATATCCTCAACCAGGCTCAAAGAGGTTCATAAACGGTACCACCCAAGGGGGTAGACGATGGAGGTCATCACCTCCCACATCCAGGCGGATTTCGATGCATTTGCCTCAATGCTCGCCGCCAAAAAACTCCACAAGGATGCCATCCTCGTGTTTCCCGGCGCCCAGGAGAAGAACCTGAGGGACTACCTTGTGCAGGCCTCTCCTGAGGTGACTGCCTTGATTCAGAAATTGAAGGCCGTCTCGGTGAGTAAGGTAACGAAGCTCATCATCGTTGACACAAGACAGCTTTCGCGCATCGGCGACTTTGCCCGGCTTATAGGGAAAGAAGGTGTCGAGGTGATCGTCTATGATCATCACCCCTGCTCCAGCGATGATATTGCAGGTGTAACCGAGATCTGCAAGGAATATGGCTCCAACAGTGCGCTTATGGTGGAGATCCTCAAGGAGAAAGGGATAATGCCGACCCCGGAAGAGGCCACGATCCTGGCAATGGGGATCTTCGAGGACACCGGCTCACTGCTGTTCCCCTCCACCAGGCCTGAAGACGCTACAGCGCTGGCGGACCTTATCCGTTGGGGGGCCGACCTGAGGTCAGTATCGCATACATTGGCACGTGAGCTCAGCCCCGAGCAGGTGGATGTCCTGGACCAGCTCATCAAGAATGCCTACATCTTCCACGTGGGCGGCATTGACGTGCTGTTCACACGCTCCGAGTCCAATCGCTATGTGGAGGACTTTGCCATGCTCGTACACAAGCTCCGGGGCATGTTCGAGGTGGATTCCATGTTCGCGCTCGGGCTCATGACAGAGCGGATCTATCTGGTGGCGCGCAGCACCGTGCCGCAGATCAATGCCGCTGAAGTGGCCGCGCATTTCGGCGGCGGGGGCCATCCTACGGCTGCCGCCGCATCCATAAAAGAACGATCCCTGGATCACGTGGAGAGCATGCTGGTCAACCTCATCAAGAAGGAGACTAAGCCACGGATCACGGCGCGCGACATCATGACCTTCCCTGTCATTGCAATGAACATGGATGCCACCATCGATGAAACGAGCGATACACTCAACAGATACAATATCAATGCAGTCATTGTTCAATCCAGGGATGCGCGGGTAGTAGGGGTGGTCACACGACAGGTAGTGAGCAGGGCCCAAGGCCATGAACTCGGAGAGGCAAAGATCAAGGACTATATGATCCGCGACATCAAATTTATCCGCCCTGATGCACCGGTCTCGGAGATCCGGACGCTCATCATTGACGGCAATCAGCGTCTATTGCCCGTAGTTGAAGATCGCACGGCAATTGGAGTCATCACCCGGACCGACCTCATGAGGGTCATGCACGAAAAAATGACCAGCGCGGAGGAGGGTGTGGATTACCGTTCGATGCAGAAGAAGAACGTAGGATCACTTCTGGAAGAGCGTTTTCCGAGACAGGTGAATATGATGCTGCGTCAGGCAGGCGCACTCGCGTCCTCGCTGGGCTCAAACATCTACCTGGTGGGCGGGATCGTGCGCGACATGCTACTGAGGATAGACAACCTGGACATCGATCTGGTGGTGGAGGGTGACGGCATTGCCTTTGCGAAAACCTTTTCCCAGTCCCTTGGGGCGCGCTGCGCGGTTCATGAGAAGTATAAGACCGCTGTGATCACCCTTGCCGACGGTACCCATATCGACGTTGCCACAGCCAGGCTGGAATATTACAAACACCCGGGCGGGTACCCCATTGTGGAACAATCCACCCTCAAGCTCGATCTCTACCGGAGGGACTTCACCATCAATACTATGGCCGTATGCTTGGTTCCACAGCGCTTCGGCGAGCTCATCGACTTCTTCGGCGCCCAGAGGGACATGAAGGAAAAGCACATCCGTGTACTGCATGCATTGAGCTTTGTGGAGGACCCCTCACGGATCTTAAGGGCAGTGCGTTTTGAGAAACGCTATGGGTTTGCACTGGGCAAACAAACACTTTCTCTCGTGCACGCGGCAGTAAGGTCAGGGCTGTTGAGCAATATCCCGGGCAGGCGTATCTCGCACGAGATCCGGCAGATCCTCTCGGAAGAGGACCCCCTGCTCAGTCTCGAGCGGCTGCGGGATCTGGATGTACTGACAGCCATCCACCCGGATCTCGTGTTCAACGCCTCCGTCAGGGAAGACTTCTGCCGCGCGAAGCAGACTATCTCATGGTTCGACCTTCTGTATACCCATGAGGAATATCGCTCGTGGTTCATTTATCTGCTGGCACTGGTGGAGCATATGAAGCCCAAGAAAATCATTGCCATTTGCCAGAGGCTCGGGCTTACCGACGAGAATGTGCGGAATATCCTGACCGCCAGGGCCAGGGTAAACGCCATCCTCCGGGAGCTCGTCATGATCCGGACGAAGTCGCCGTCTTCCGTGGTCAAGGTATTAGATAAGGCTCTTTTGGAGGAAATGCTCTTTGCCATGTCAAAGACCAAGAGCACTGTAGTGAGGGAGATGGTCTCCTCCTACATTATCTCGTTGCGCTCCTACAAGCCGCCGGTCACGGGCAAGGACCTCATGGCCGTCGGGTTTAAGAAGGGCAAGCTCTTGGGCGATACCTTAAGGCTCATCCGCGACAAAGGGCTCAACGGCGAGATCAAAGACTTCAAACAGGCCATTGCCTTTGCAAAAAAGCGGCTCGAGGAACCCGGGAACATGAAGAATCACAGGGTTGACGAACAGCCGCCCATCTAGTACACGTAGATAGATCCACGTGGGGGTGTAGCTCAGCGGGAGAGCATCGCGTTCGCAATGCGAGGGTCGAGGGTTCAAATCCCTCCACCTCCACCATTAACTTATTGTTATTATTAATTTAAATTTGATTTTACTACACAAAAAGTATGTGTAAAACATGTGTAGAGAACATTGACTATTCATTTTTCCTTTTGAGGGGTATCACATCCGCTTTCTGCTTCCTAATAGCCGTCACAACCTCATAGCAATCATCATTCTCCACTTGGCAGTACCTATCAAATGCCTTGTTTGTTAATCCTGATGCTCCCCTAGCCTTGTCTGTTCCCAGGAGCTTCGCTGTTTCGGTTGCAGTTGTATGCTTTGTGCCGGGGTAAAGAGGAACACCCTTGAGCCCTATAAGAGCACATGCTCTATTCCACCACTTATACAAATGGTTCTTGCCGAATACTTTTCCTGTCTTGGTATCCCTGAAGAAATGAACATCAGGAAGGGCCGGAGATTGCCTTTGCAATAATCGCCACGCTTCAACGTGGTCAGGGTGAAGGTGAATGTATTTAAACTTGTTCTTGAGCTTTGTGGGATTGTTTATGGTTAACCAACCATTCTCATCAAGGCTTCCCTCTGTTATCCTTCTGATGTCTTCGGGTCTGAGTTTTGTATAGGTAGCAAGCATATCAATGGCGAGATATACCTTTGGATTCTGCTTACTGATCTCCCTGACCTTCTCAAGAACAGTACCCTGTGTTCCCCAATCAGTGATCTTACGATATCCGAGTTTGTAATCAATCTTGGGGAATACGGGCATTTCTGCCAGAGTAATGACTCCCCTGGATAAACACCATTTCCAGAAATTACAAATATAATCGCAATGGTTCTTTCTTGTCTTCTCTGAGATATGCAGTATACCGTAAAGATAATCCTCGATGTCAGCTCCAGTGATTTCTCGGACGTTTGTAGGACCGAAATGAATTGAAGCCAGATTTAAAGAGTGTTCAATCTTCCCATATGATGCCAAGCCCTTTTTTCGAGCGAGGTATTTAATCTTGAGACCCATAACTGAGTTTGGTCTAATCGACTTGTAATCATCAGGATTAAACTTCTGCCCTCGTGTCCCCTTCTCATGTCTCAGATAATTGAGCGTCTGAGTAGCTGATTCGTATGACTTGTGATTCTGATAAATATCTCCAGGAAACCTAACTACGAATTGAGTTGCTGCCACATGCGGATGTTCTTTACAGAAACATCCATGCCGTTTTTCATCATGGATTAACTGGCTGTTACAAATAAAACATCTTTGCCGGGTTATTATCGATCCCTTCATACATACTCCTCCTTCAAAAGGAGTATTATAGTTCTGCATGATGGATCTGGTCAACATCAGCTATTTTTTCCTGCTAAGTGCTCGTATTAGCTTGCAGGCTTGTTTCGAGGTAACGCTGTATTCTTCATAATCTGATATGGGGATATTTTTAGTGCAGCCCAAGGGAAGACCTAGACCCTCTCCGGGGGCCTTTACCTCATAAGTTTTTGCCATATACTTACAAGATATTCTGACATTGTTTGGTTTATCCTTCATGTTATTGATAACTTGGCATTCAATGCCGTTTGCTCCCGATTCCCATGATCACCATGATGAAAAACCGGGAATTCACCATGGTGTAGATGCAAATGTACTAATCCAATGAATTGATACAGTTTGTTAGTTCGCAGGATGGCGACCCTCTTTACCCGCCCAAAAAAGAGGTGTCGCTTCTGCTTGAATGGCTGATACCCTGTGTTCAAATGAATACGGGATATTGCCTGCGCTTGGTATTATTGAGGAGATCGAGATTTCTCATTCGTATATTCTTCTGCTTTTGGAGTTGTGCGATCACATATCTTTGCAGATGCTTGCGTTGCTCGATCACACCACGCCATGCAGGGATACCGTTCAGCTTTCTATATCTCCTGATGACTTCATATTGGCTCGATGATGATCTTATCAACTCGTAAAGCTCATATTTGATGTCACGGTATGTATTTCGATCCATACAGACAGTCCACCCTTGCTGCGAGTGCACGGCTTTTAGTGAGAGGTTGTTGCTGACGGGTATTATGAGGTGCTCCACCCTTGCGTCTTTAAAGCGGTCAGTACCTTTTATGGTGTCAGGAATAGAACCCTCGGTGTGCACGATCAGAGCAAGGTTATTCCACCGAATATAGTGGTAGTTAGCAAAGCCTTTCTGTTTTCGCCTATACCTCTGATCCTTGCTCATATAACAATTGTACAAGGATAGCAGCTTGGCATCTATGGCCGTAACCCTTTTGATCTTCTCGTCAGGGATACGCACAATACAATAGTGCCAATATGCATTGCTCAGGTATGTAACAACCTGTTGAACAAATCCCTGCCATGATCTGCAAATGTATCTATACTGTGCCATTGGTAGTACCTCCTCTCTTCCGAGATTAGGAGCCACCGGCCTCCCGGCCGGATGAGCCCCCGATCCCCGCACCCGTCAGGGCAGGGATCGGGGAGCCACCCCGAAAAGAAAAAAACGCTAGGTGAGACCTTTCGACCGCAATAATCACAGGAGCCACCCTGTGACTACGCACCGGTACCACTGCCTTGCAGTTCCGGTGTCCCTTCCGGGAGTCTGGTCAGTCTCGCTCTCAGACCTCGCTCTGCCATAAGGCAGCCGTCCGGTCCTTGCCTGGTTAGGTGGTTATCTCGCAGAAAGAGTGCGGTAGCTCCATCGTATAGGTAGTAGGGGTAGGACCTGGAGGCTCCCCCTTACTTGCGGACAGAGTCCGTTTTCGGTCCCAATACGATTTCATCGCGATTCGGCCTTGCCGCTCTCAATCTGCTTACCTGGTCGCACCCGCCTGCAGACGGTTAGGGTGCTTTATCCATCAACCATGATGATGGGCCTTTACGGGTTGAGCTCTTCGATCCGGAGCATTACTGCTCCACATATGGGCAACCCATATACAGGTCGTACTCGACCTTGATCTCCCCCGCCAGGTATGGGTTAAAGGATCTCTCCAATCCCCCACAGTGGATTTTCACCACTTGATAACCACCAGGCATCTGTGCCTATTGGCGCACAGACACTGTGTCCCAGTCGCCCAGTTCCAGCAGCTAAGCTGAGTGTCATTGAGTAGAAGGGGAGCTACCCCCAGCCCTCATCGCCACTGGGCGAGCACCTCTCGGCGCACCCAGCGACACCCCACCTGTCTACATGGCCGTGGCTGGCGGACATAGGCGACAGGTGACCCCACCTCTGCCAGTGGCTTACCGGCATGATGGAGCAGCGTCTTTTTCTTTCATCTACGGCAATATATGGATACATCGATCTATTACGGAACCGATGATTGGTAGGAATGGATTGTTAACAGGTGAAAGTTACCGGCATTTAACAGGTTTTCTTATCATTTGTGATAATGATAATATTGATACGGACTAATCCAGACACAATAATTGATGATATACCCTCATCAATTGTCTTATCACGTAGACATACGTATTCATTCGAAATCATTCAGGCGGGTTAAAACCCTATGGTCTTGTTATCCGATCTCAAATGAGAATCAAATACAAGATCTTCATCCAACATCTCGCTACGCCATCACGAAGAGGCGTCACGTGAACGGCTCGAAGGCCGGTAAACCACAGTACATAAAATGTATGTGGAGTAGTGTGTTGAATAAAATATATTCACCATAATCGCTGAAGTCAAGGGGGTATTCTTTTTTGATCACCGATTTCATCAGTTTTTCTTGTGAAGAAAATACGTTCTTATCCCGAGTACACCGTTTTAAACCAAGTCCCATAATGGATTTCGCGGTTGCTCAATTTAGCCTATAAGATCAATGGATTGAAAAACCTGTGTTTTAAAATATAAAATGTAGTATAAGTAACATATAAGCAATTGTATCCATATTGTAGTCAGCATATATTATAGATCTAAATTGTGGATTCTGATCCTCTAGTAGAGATCTTCGAAAGAAACCTTCAATATTGGTGAAGCGTTGCTGATGGCACCGAGATCTATGGTCTAAGCATTTTAACAGCATATTGCCTTACACATAATATCAGAATATACTGCAATTATACTTCGAATAATTAGATGTACGAAAAGCGTAGTATATCAATTATTCGCAGCAAAAATGATCACTAGGTGACAATTGGAGAGGATATACCACGGGCGCCTTCAAGACTTAAGTCATAGCCTCACCCGACTGATGTTCAAACCGTATTGTAACTTCATAGTCGGTCAGGAGAAGCCGGCACAGGGGTATTGCGCGCTCATTCGCGCGGCGCTCAACTACCGATATAGGAATTATGCTGGCATGGCAATCCCAATGACAGCCAAGGACCTTTCTGTAAACCCGGTATTTGAATTCAAGCAAAGCGACAGAATACCCCTCAACAGTAGTTCGGACATCGACGGTAAACGACTTCGCGAGTTGTTTGTCACTATGATTTACGCCGGGTACCTTGATCGCTTGGTTGAGTACAATGGCTTCAAGATCAGGGGTAAGAGAATGTTAATTGGCTACCCAGAAAGCGACACTGGCGTCGACACAGCAGTCTTCATAACGCAAGACGCACCCTTAATTTCCGATGGGAAGTACAGTTTTAGAGCCATTGCAGGTAAGTCGAGTTTGGCATTCTTAATCCAGGTGAAGGAGTACTTCCAGTACGACGACTTCCAGAAGGCCATTCTGCATCCAAAAGACTTTCGGATCAGTAATCTTGATGTCTCCAGACTACGTTCATACGGAGACCTTATCCTTATTTACATCAGATCGTTCTGTGCCATCAGTTTCAAGGACGTGAAAATGGATCTGGCAAGGAACGGATTGTCAGACAGGAATATTGTACTCATCGGGATGGAAGCATTAAGCGCTGACCCCCCGGGAGAGTTAGCCAAAGAGTATACTTTATGGGATTTCAAAAAAGATGATGTGTTTACGATCCCCATTCCGTTTTGCGACCTGTTCCAGACTCAGGAGCAGATCGTGAAGCGTAGTCTGGTAATTACAGAGGTCAGCAAGGGAACTAAAAAGTGATAAATCTTCACTTGAAATAAAATATAGCCCCCTAAAAAGCCCAAGAAGACCGTATAGAATGACCGTGGTTGGATCAATAAAAAGGGCAGGTATCTAACCCCGCCTCACGATTTCAGCCTTTATATCTCCAAGTATCTCTAGAATATTTACTCCATGTTCTCTCGGGATTCCTTCTCCATAAACAGCATACCGGAGTAGTTCCAATTCGTATTTAATTGCATGACCTTTTTCTATTACCAAATCCTGAAGGCCTTTTTCTGACGGGAAAAGAGAATCACCATGTATATACATATTAGTTTCTTTCATTAATCTTATTAACTCTTTTAATCCACCTGATAACTGATAAAGTATAATGCTTATCGCTATTAAACAAAAAATTACTGCTATCATGAAAACTATATCCATACCCTCCTCCCTTTACACAATAGTTCAGGTCAATATAGCCATAAGCACATCTTAAATAAAGCAGAGATAACTGCGATTTCTTCTCGGTTTTGAGATGCATAAAAAACGATCGTCTTGGGATGAAACATACACAGCAAGACACTTCATATCAGACCGTGACCTTTGGCACGTTATATTTACATCCTATTGTCATGCACAAAAAATCTGGATATACGGCAAAAATGCTTCGGTTAATAATGTAGATATACGGCAAAAATGCCGTATAATTATTGTTCGGCTAAGGAGATCTAATGGAAATATTGGTGTTTGTTAAACGGTTACATGAAGAATGTATTAACCACACAAATCATATTACATTCGATAAGACCCACCCAAGACACCTCCACCTAGTAGGCTTATATGGAACTCTGATAGAATTTACAGGTTGCATTCTTAAGCTTATAGAAAGCAAGTTAAGAACAGGAATTGCTCCAATATTTAGATCATTTTTTGAAGCGTATATTGAACTGAGAAACCTTCATGAAAATGCTAACTATGGGTATCATATGGATGCCAGTTATCATGAACAATGGCTTAAACTTTTAAATGAAGCAAAGAATACCCCCAATCCTTTTTTAAAAGATTTTTCAGAATTTGAAGGACTTGATGCTCAGATTGCAGTACATGAAACTGCATTAAAAGAGCTAATAGACAAGGGTTATAAGCCTCTAAATATATTTCAGAGATTTAAGAGAGCTGGAATGATAGATGAATATCGTTCAATATACAATTTCTTAAGCAACGACACTCATAGTAATATCGGTGCTCTCGTAGACAGGCATCTTGAAGTATCTGGCGATGATTTTAAAGTCGTATATTACAAGGATGAGCCTATAACAAGTTTCTTACCAACCCTTGATTCAATTGCTGGCTTCCTCATTGATGCATCATTCAGGATACATAATTTTTTTGAAACAACAATTTCAATTGATCATTTTGAAGATTTATCTCGAACATTAACAAAGATCCGAGAAAATTATTCATAAGCCGAACAAAAGAATCCACCGGACAGCTTTCAGCCGCCGGTGATCCTTACGTTGGGCAAGGAGATGAGATGAAAAATCATAGCTGGGAAGAGAATCCAAAATGGAAAGATTTGCAGGAAATTGATCGAGGTGACATAGTCCATCTTAAATTGATAGATATATTTAGATACTTGGTAAAAGTCATTGTGAAATCTGTCACAGATGCTGAGGTTGTTGGCATTGCCGAAACAATTTTCGATTATGATTCCCAAATGCCGCTGACCCGCGGGGATATACTTGAGCTTGTCAACAAAGAGCTTTCTTTTAAAAAGAAATACATCCAAAAAATTATCAAGAAAGGTCAGTAAATGCACAACCAGCTAATACAGCCGATCGCAAGGCTCGCGCCTTGCTCCGGCTGATCCGCACGTTAGCGGTATAGCACATACTAATTACCAATCCGGCAAATGAGGATTCAAAATGGCGAAATTTGAATACGGATCAGAGTCTCCTTTCTGGTATTTTTTGGCCCACAGAGCAGTTGACCGGGCAAATCGAAAATTGCCTCTCGTATTTGATGATTTGAACAGGCGCTCCAAGGAGCTTGGGCTACCCATTGTCTATGAGGTTCCACATGCATTGGCGTGGGCAGTCGCTTGTCAGTTGTACAATGTTACACAGCCGAAGTCTGATGTTCTCAGTAAGATGGGATTTGGAGTTATGCTTGCTGCCTTCGACCGAGTCTTGGCTCCAAAGGGATTCGCACGAATCTCATTCGAGCGTATCCTAGGAAATATTGCTGCTCCTTCTTTTCCAGGGAGATCAAGAGATGACTCCGTTGCGGACAGCTTCTTGGCAAACGGTAAGGCAGTAACCGGGGAAGCTATGGACTCTTCGCATTGGCATACCATCCTGGAAGCTTGCCTCTCGGACGCCATAATGTTGTCTTTGGGGAGAGATGCGTGTCGCCCTCCGGGTGATCTTTGGGACAGCACTATAACCGAGTATTCCAGGCGAAGACCTGGCGGCTTCCGTAGAATGTTCACTGATCCGAATAAATGGCTTTTTGATTAAGCAGACACATCACTCGCACCCGCTAACATGCTCTTTCAGCGGATCGCAAAAAACCGAGCCCGCTGAAGAGCGGCGTTAACCTATGTGTAGATTTCTGCGGAGACTGTCGAAAAAATCAAACCATGAAAAGTGCTAAAAAAAACGTTCTCGTAAAATGACCTACAACGAAAGATTTCTGACTGAGGCTTATGTTTTGATGGTTAAAATTTGATGGTTTTAGAGCTTACTGGAGTTTTTCGACAGTCACGCGATAAATCATCAGTTCTGTTTTTAGGAACTCAATCATAAATCTCATGTTAAGATCTTCAGTAATACAATAACGTTCGCGGATTGTTAACGAGGTACCTGTAGATCAAGGCCTGGTGCTGTATTATACAGATTCAAATCCTACCTATGCAGATCACCTGTGCTGAGTAAGTGATATAGAGTACCCTCAACCCTGTGCTTGGCCTATATGGTAAAGCCGAACAAAGTTCCGTTCCCTGAATAGAGTTTCTTGGTACGGATTTGGTATGGAAACACTGGTACAGAAACCAGTAATGAAGCCAATAAATGGCGGAAGCGCATGGGAATCGAACCCCTGCTTACGACGTGAGCGGATATTGAGCATGAGGAAGTGCAGGGGTAATATCCTGCCCAGCTGGGTCGCCTGGGCTTCGCCCCAGTTTCATCAAGGAATAAAGAACAGGGATATGAAAGACAATCAAGAGTGAATAGATTAACCTCAGTTCCATGAAATGTTATAAATTGGTTATATCTGAGTTGCATCAATTTATAATAATTGATATAGATGGTGTACTATGTACAAGCGAGCTATAACCCAGCAGATACGGGAGGCTTACGACAAGCCCAGGGCGGTGATCATAATCTATGGCCCCAGGCAATCTGGAAAAACAACACTTGTGAAGTATCTCATAGAAGGGGATTCGGATGCTATCTCATTTACCGGCGATGACCTATATACCCAGACACTCCTTTCGCAGCACGAGCTTGAGCATCTGAGGCGGGTAATCGGAGGGGCCAGGATCATCTTCATAGATGAAGCGCAGCGGATCAAGAATATCGGGCTTACGTTAAAGCTCATTATAGATAACCTTCAAGTAATAATAATTGCATCCGGTTCGGCATCATTCGATCTTGCAGATAAAGTTAACGAGCCCCTAACCGGACGTTCCCGCACTTATCATCTGCACCCGTTGTCCTGGCAGGAAGTTTCTGAAAAATATCAAACCATTTCTCCCGCAACAGCGCTTGAGGAGATGCTCCGTTTCGGTATGTACCCGAGAGTGCATACCTTGGAGGGCGACAGGGACAAGGAAGAGTATCTCTATGAGTATCTGAACAGCTATCTTTATCGTGATCTTCTTCAGTTCGAACAAGTAAAGAAGCCGAAGAAGGTTGTGGACCTGCTCGTTCTGCTTGCCCATCAAATCGGCAAAGAAGTGGCAGTCTCTGAACTGGCAAAGGGGCTTGGCATAAGCCAGAAAACCGTTGAAGGATACCTGGACATTCTCGAAAAGATGTTTGTGCTTCGCAATATACGAGGCTTCAGCCGAAACCTGCGCAAAGAAGTAACCAAAACCTCAAGATACTACTTTGTTGATATAGGTCTCAGGAATGCACTTATACGAAACTTTAACAACCTGGCGCTCAGAAGCGATGTAGGAGAGCTGTTCGAGAACTGGTTCGTTATGGAGCGAATCAAGTGTTCGGACAATAGCCGCCGTTTTACCGGCTTTTACTTTTGGCGGACATACGACCAGAAGGAGATCGACCTGGTGGAAGACCTTGATGGTCATCTTACCGGATTCGAATGCAAATTCTCACCAAAGACAAAATCAAAACCCCCTAAAGATTGGAAAGAAGCGTATCCCGACGCCGGGTATGAGGTGGTATCAAGCGATAATTGGATGCACCACCTCGAAATAAAATAGCTGTAGCCGATCACGTTATCTGTAGTAGCTTTATTTATCTGACTGCTGAGATCTAACCAGACATACTTCAAATATGTGTAAAACCTGTGTAGCCTACCCACAAGATAAGGCCAGGCCTTGATGGTCGAGGGTTCAAATCCCTCCACCTCCACCAGTTTTTTTCCTGCAGAAGAGATTCTACGGTATATGTGCTCAGAGGGGCGCTGTTGGCGTGATTCGGTTGGCGGTGTTGACCGGAGAGGCCAGCATGAAGCAGGGTTAGGCCACGATATTGGTTATTTTCTCTGTGCGGTATTTTATCGGTCAACTTAAGGAATCAAAGAAAGCCAAGAAGCTGACGCTGTTGCGTCCAGTCCAGGGGTAGATCAATCCGTTTGGTGAGTCTTTCAACACTGAGATCGGCAGGCTGACGCCCCGCTATGATACTCTCAGTAATGTCAGGGGCAAGAAAGGCGAGACTCATCACCCGCGAAACATAGCTCTTGTCTACGCCTTCCTGTGATGCGATTTCAGCCATAGTGTGTACCCGTCCGGATACCAGCTCATTGAACCATGTATGGGCGCGAACAATGGTTTTCAGCAATGTCTGGTCCACTCTGGCCGGTCCGGTACCACCAATTATCAACCGCATCTCCACTCCCCTCCTCTTCATCTGCATTGGGATGTCGCGGACTATGGTTATAGCCTTAGAGTCCACCTCTGGTAACATAAGCGATACCAAAGAGAGCGTGAGGCGTATCCCATCCTGCCGTAAGTCCACACGCTGGATGAATCTGTCGATTAAGTCTGCAGCATCGGGTTGAATCTTTTTTGCCGCAACAAGTGCAGATGGAATGTGGTGTCTTGGGATACCCGATTCCTGTAAGGCGGTAGTAACGGCAACATCATCATGGATGATCTCTAACGCTGCATGCCTAATCACCTGCTCAAATTCTTGTCCCGGTAATCGCCACCCGTTTGGTGAAGCATCTCTCGGGTCTGCCCTCAGGCTTTCTGAGATATAATAGCGGTATCGCCTCCCCTTTTTATTGGCGTGGGCGGATACTAGGCGCTCACCTGAGACATCGAACAATTTGTTGGTTAGTGGACAGGAGATGGTATTACGTGAACGTGTTTTATGTTCTACCGAGTTACTAGTTAGGTGCTGCTGCACCTGTTTCCATAATTCCTTATCGATGATTGATTCATGCTGACCTGGATGGCATGTTCCTTTATGGCGTATCTGTCCGATATAGAGCGGGTTGGAGAGAATCTTATAGAGTAACCCGCGTGAAAATGGACTACCTCCTTTGTCTTCACGGGGTTTGGAATGTATATCCTGTCTGTCGAGATCTTCTTTCAGCAGGCGGACACATCCAAGCTCCAGGTAACGACGGTATATATACTGAAGGGTGCGGGCTTCCTTGGCATTGATGAGTAGCTTACGATCCTTGAGGTCATAGCCGAGCGGTACACACCCGCCCATCCACATCCCCTTTTTCTTGGAGGCCGCAATCTTGTCTCTGATACGTTCGCTCGTAACTTCCCGTTCAAACTGTGCGAAAGAGAGCAGCACATTCAGGGTGAGTCTTCCCATTGAACTCGTGGTATTGAACTGCTGGGTGACCGAGACAAAAAAAACACTTTGCTTATCGAACCGCTCGATGATCTTGGCGAAGTCTGCTAATGATCTGGTCAACCGGTCCACTTTATACACGACCACTATGTTTACTTTCCCGCTCTCTATATCTTCCAGCACTCGTTTCAATGCCGGGCGCTCCATAGTGCCGCCGCTGAATCCACCATCGTCATAGTGCGTCTTCACAGCTCGCCAGCCCTCATGCTTCTGGCTGGCTATATACGCCTCACACGCTTCCCGTTGCGCATGCAGGGAATTGAAGTCCTGATCAAGTCCCTCTTCTGAAGATTTGCGGGTATAGATAGCGCAGCGAAGTGTTGGCTTGGTGTTCATGAAGCCTCCTTCTTCTTCAGCCCGAAGAACAGAGGACCGGACCACCGTGTGCCGGTGATGGCGCGCGCCACTTCGGAGAGCGAGCGGTAGCATATGCCGTTACACTGCACGCCATCCTCCTGTATGATCACCTCGTAAGTCACTCCATGCCACTCACGTAACAGCCGGGTTCCGGGTTTGGTACTGATAATACGCACTGTCTGCCGCCCGGATGTATTGTCTTCCGCAGTCTTTTCCAGAAACCGGCGGGTTGCAGGATCCAGTCCTCCGGATGCCTGTTCCTGCATACGGTGAGCAATGGCATGCATCAGGAAATTATTCCGGACCCCTCCGGGTGGCTCTGTGCCATAGAGGATCCGCCATTTTTCTCTGAGGGCTCTGTGGTCAAGGGCAGGAAGGCCTGCCAGTTCACTGGCAAGCCTCCCTGCATTGAGGAATAAACGATGTTTCATATGGTTCAGGCGGCAATGCGATAAATTCGCCCACGCTCTTCTTTTTCAGAAGCGATGGAGAGTCCCAGCCGCTTTTTCAATACGCCGGACATCATTCCGCGGATACTATGCCGTTGCCAGCCGGTCGCCTTGGCCATTTCATCGATAGTGGCACCGCCGGAACGCGCCAGCAACTTAATCAGCGTCGCCTGCTTGGACTCTCCTCGCATCCTGCTTTTTGCATCGAGACTTTTCTTCTCTGAATCAGCATGCCGCTTATTGGTGGGTTTACTCCGCTTTAAATCTTTCTTCTTGTTCTTGGTCTGTTCCATGACTGGTCTCCTTCCGTTATAGAATGGCTTTATTGCTGCTCGTATGGACACCAACACTCTGCTCGCTCAGGAAGTCCAGTCCTTTCTGGGAATGTCTCGTGCAAAAAATGCCCAAAGCTCTATAATTGCTGTAAAAGCTGTGGCTTGGTTAATTTATATAGAACGTGGTCGAGTAGACCAGGGAAGTTACCTCCCCCGGCCCCTCTACAGATCTGGACGTGCGGATTTCCCGCATCCAGCTCCTCAGGAAACAGATTCGCTACTGGCGGAGAGCACTATGCACAAC